>Ga0307318_10000461_pt1 | contig 13233 bp, 13 predicted proteins | sample ER_DNA_367_FD_194500 | JGI IMG/M metagenome (GOLD analysis project Ga0307318, IMG submission 194500) | Bulk soil microbial communities from the East River watershed near Crested Butte, Colorado, United States - ER_DNA_367 | ecosystem: Environmental > Terrestrial > Soil > Floodplain | place...
GGCCTGTCGCTCGTCGGCGTCGCACTCGGGCGCGCGCGTGAGCGCCACCTCGTTTGGGCCTCCGTCGTCCTCGCCCTCGGCGCCGTGGCGGCCGCCGGCGCACTCGTGCTCAACCTCGTCGAGCCGTTCACGGATTCGGACGCGCTCCTCCTGGCGGCCGGCGGCCTCGCCGCTGCCGCGGTAGCGGAACTGGGCCTCGTCGCGATGACGCGCGCCCTCGCGCGCACGAAGGAGCTGGAGCAGCTCAGCCAGCACGCCCGTGACGACCTCGCGACGTTCGTCGAGACAGAGATGCGTGAGCGCATGCTCGAGCTCGAGCGCCTGCTCGCGCGCGAGCGGGCGAACGCGAGCCATCAGCTGAGCGAGCAGGAGCGTCGCCTCTCGGAACAGCGCCGTGACGTCGTGGAGCGGCAAACAGAGCGAGCACGCGTCGAGCTCACTCAGGCTGTCTCGGCCGTCCAGGAACGCCTGGAGCGGCGCCTGATGGCCTGGGCAGCCGACCTCGACCGCGGCCAGCGGGAGCTCGAAGCCCACCTGACGGCGCTCGGCGAGCGACAGCGGGAAGCTGCTGCCGCCTACGAGGCCCGGTTGGACGCCGACTCCGAGCGGGTCGAAGCAGCGAGCGAGGAGCAGCGACTCGCCCTCCTCAAGCTCAGGGAGGCGCTTCAGCGGTTGGGGACGGAGTTCCTCGACGAGGGACGCTCCGAGATCGAAATCCATGCCGCAGAGCGCAGGCGGGCTCTTCACGAGGTCGGCGAGCGCATCCGCAATCGAGAGCGCGCGCTGCGCGAGCAGATCGACCGGGAGGAGGTCGAAGCGAGGACGCGCCTGGCGTCGGGGCTCGTCGACGCCGAGAAGAGACACCTGGCCTCGCTCGAGCGCGCGTTCGACCGAGCGGCCACGCGCCTTTCCGAGTACGCGGAGAAGCAGTTCGACACGCAGATCCGCGAGTCCCGGGAAAAGGCAGCAGAACGGCTTTCCAGGGAGCTCGAGAAGGCCATCGAGCAGTTCGCGCGCCAGGCGGAGCAGGACGTCGCGAGCCGGATCGACGACGTGGCGAGACAAACGGCGGACAAGCTGCAGCGGCGGATCTCCGACGCCGCTCGGGTCGGCGAGGCACAGCACGAGGTCGCTGCCGATCGCGTTCGGCAGCTCATGGAACGGCTCGACGAAGCGATCTCCGCTGCAGAGGACCGCCTCGCCATGCTCGACGCGGACGTGGTCCGGCCCGGCCGGCCGGGCCGTGGTTAGCGCTCACTTTTCGGAGCAGGGTTCGTCTGAATTAGGCCGAACCTACGCGGGATGGAAGAGTTGACACTCCTCGAACGGGAAACGGACGAGCGCAGCAAGGTCGAAAGCTGGCGCCTGCACGTCCTCATGGAGGCCGGCTATCCGCTTCCTCTCGCGGAGCGGATCGCGCAGAGCGACGCAGACCTCCATGAGGCGGTCGAGCTGGTCGGCCGCCGGGGCTGCTCGGCCGATGTCGCGGCGCAGATCCTTCTGTAGCGAATCGTCACGCCTTCGCGACGCTCCCGAACGTGAGCGCTGAGCTAGATTCGGCCGTGTGAAGGTCGAGCACCAGCTCCACGGCGACCGCAAGGTCTACACCGTGGCCGCGTTCAACCGCGGCGTCGCCTCGTGGCTGACCCGGCTGCCGACGCTCTGGATCGAAGGCGAAGTCACGGAGTTCCGCCGCCAGGAGCGCTGGCAAAGCGTCTTCTTCACGCTCAAGGATCCGAACGATGGCTCGTGCCTGCCCGTGAGCATGCCTCGGAACGGCTTCGACGCCCTGCGGCTCGAGCTCGTCGACGGGACGACGGTGCACGTCTACGGGCGGCCCGAGCTCTTCGCGGCGAAAGGGGAGTTCCGGCTGCGGGCGCTCACGATCGAGCCCTTCGGCCTCGGGGCCGTCCTCGCCGGGATCGAGCAGCTCAAGCAGCGGCTCGCCGCCGAAGGGCTCTTCGCATCGGCACGCAAGCGCCGGCTCCCCGTCTTCCCGACTCGGATCGCGCTCCTGACCGGGACCGAGGCCGCCGCCAAGCGCGACTTCGTCACGGCGGTCACGGCCCGCTTCCCCGCCGCGCGGATCGTCATCGCGCAGACCTACGTTCAGGGTCCGCGCGCCGCCCCCGCGCTCGCAACAGCGCTCGGCGACCTCGCCCGGGAACCTGGTGTCGACGTCGTCGTCCTCGCCCGGGGCGGCGGCAGTTTCCAAGACCTCCTCCCCTTCAGCGAGGAGCGACTCGTTCGCGCGGTGGCCGATTGCCCCGTGCCGGTCGTTTCGGCGATTGGGCACGAGCAGGACACGCCGCTCTGCGATCTCGTCGCCGACGCGCGCGCCTCGACACCGACCGCGGCCGCTCGGCTCGTAGTCCCGGATGAGGGCGAGCTCCGCGAGCGCCTCCGCACCATGCGCTCGCGCCTCGATCGGGCGCCGCTTCTCCTTGTCGAGCGCAAGCGGGCGGCTCTCGACTCGGCGGCCGGGCGTTTGCGTGCGTTGTCACATCGGGCAACATTGCGTCGAGGATACGCAATCGTCCGGACGGACTCGGGGATCCTGCGTTCTGCCAGCGCCGTGAGCCCAGGAGAGCGGCTCGAAGTCGAGCTCGCCGAAGGCGGTCTCGCCGCACGCGTCGAGGAGACTCGCCCGTGAGCGAGCCGAAGACCTTCGAGGAGGCTCAGCGCGAGCTCGAGAGAATCGTCGCCGAGCTGGAAGCCGGCCGCGCGAGCCTCGAAGATGCCGTCGCCCTCTGGGAGCGCGGCGACGAGCTCTACCGCTATTGCGTGGGGAGGCTCGATTCGGCGGAAGGCAAGATTGAGGAGCTCGGCGTGCGAATGGAGGAGAACGAGCCGTGATCGGGTGGCTCTATGACTTCATGGCCCGGCGTGCCGAGACAGGCGGTCTCGGAGAGCTCCGCAGCACGCTCCTCCGCGATCTCGAAGGCGACATCCTCGAGATCGGAGCCGGCACCGGGGCATCGCTGCCGCACTACGAGCAGGCCTCACGCGTCGTCGCCCTCGAACCCGACCCGAGCATGGCGAAGCGGCTTCCCGAAAAGGTCGCGGCTGCGCGAGTGCCGGTCGAGGTCGTCGCGGGATCGGCGGAGGCAGTCCCCTATCCCGACGAGTCGTTCGACGTCGTCGTGTCCACGTTCATGCTCTGCTCGGTCGAGGATCCGACCGCCGTGCTGGCCGAGGCGCGCCGGGTGCTGAGGCCCGACGGGAAGCTGGTCGTCCTCGAACACGTGCGCGGCGAGGGTCGCACGGCCCGCTGGCAGGAACGGCTCACGCCCCTCCACCGGAGGATCGCTGGCAACTGCCACCTGAACCGGGACACGCGCGCCACGGTGGCCGCGGCCCGCTTCGACGCAACGCGCGTCGAGAGCACCACCCTCCCCGGGACGCACGCATTGGTGCGCTCCGGGATTCAGGGGGTCGCGATCAAGACCTCTTCGTAGAACTCGCCGCGCCGGCGGCCGGTGCGCCGGTTGACGTGGCGCAGAAGGCGATCTTCGAGCTGCAACCCCGCGGCAGCGAGGATGCCGTCGTAGAGGCCACGGCGGTCGTTGACCACGATCACGACCTTGCCGCCGCGCCGAAGCGCTCGGCGGGCCCGGGACAACACCGCAGCGATGTCGTCGCAGTAACCCTTGACGCCTCGCCCGATCTCCTCATGGTCGCGACGCTCGAGGCCGAGCAGCTCGTAGGCGTAGGCGTGCTGCTCGTGGTAGTCGATGAGGCCAGGGTACGGCGGTGACGTGAGGACGAGGTCCACTGGACCGGGCGGATCGAGCGCCCGGGCATCGCCGTGGAGAACGGTCACCGCCTCCTCCGTGCGCACGTCGGAAAACTCCTGCACGCGTTGAACGGCGTCGCGGACGTAGCGGCGGAGAAACTTCTCCGCCTCTCCGACCGGGCGGCACACGCGCCGATGCTTGTGGCAGAAGTACTCGCTCCGAACGGCCTCGGCAGGAAAGTCCAGGTCGTCGTGGCGCGCGAGCCGGGCCGAGCGCGCCGACCGCGACAGCACGACCCGCCAGAGCTCCGGATACGCCGTCCCGTCGATGTGGTCGCGGAAAGCGGCGAGCTCTGCCACAGATCTCGGCGCAAACCACTTGTTGAGAAACGGAGAGCTCTTAGCCGGCTTGCGCGGCTTCTCCCGCGCAGAAAGCGTGACCACGTCCCCGAGGAGGGCCGCCGGGTCGTAGGCGGCCGTCTTCACCCGCGTGAGCATGCAGTTGAACGCCGAGACGTCGCAGCCTGCCGCACGGGCGCCGAACGCGTTGGCTTCGACGAGGGTCGTGCCGGATCCGGCGAACGGATCCCACACGAGTTGCCCGGGGCGCGCGTGCCTGTGGAGGAAGACCTCGGCAAGCTGCGGAACGAACTTGCCGAGGTACGGATGGAGCCTGTGCACGTGTTTCGTCCGCTCACGCTCGGGCAGTTCCTGTTCGGACCAGGAGAGCTCGAGGTCGATTTCTTCGTACAGAGCGGCCTGAGTGCGCATTGACGCGAAGTTCGCCGCTTTCGCGCTTGGACCTTCTCTCGTATGATCGGGGCCGCATGCCCACGGCTCCCGAGGAAGCACTCCGCAACGTCCCGATCTTCTCCGGCCTTTCCGACGAAGACCTCGAGAGGCTCGGACGACAGATGAAGGAACGGCGCTTCGCCGAAGGCGCGGACGTCACGTCCGAAGGTGCGGGCGCTGCCGGCTTCTTCGTGATCGTCGAGGGGAACGCGACCGTCAGCGTGGCCGGCGAGGTCCGAACGACGCTTGGGCCCGGCGACTACTTCGGCGAGATCGCCCTGATCGACGAGGGCACCCGCTCTGCGTCGATCACCGCCGCCACCGACATCCTCGCGTACGGCCTCACGGCCTGGGAGTTCAGGCCCTTCGTCGAGGAGCATCCGCAGGTCGCCTGGGTGCTGCTCCAGACACTCGCCCGGCGCCTCCGCGAGGCGCAGGCGCACGAGCACACGCATTAGCCCTCCTTCAGCGTCGTAAACTCGCCTCATGGCGGGCGATGCGCGGAAAACCGTCACGGTCGTTTTCACGGACGTCACGGGCTCGACGAGCCTCGGCGAATCGCTCGATCCAGAGGCCCTGCGCGGGGTCATGTCAAGCTATTTCGAGACTGCGGAGGCGGTGCTCGAGAAGCACGGCGGCACTGTCGAGAAGTTCATCGGAGACGCGGTCATGGCCGTGTTCGGAATCCCGACGGTGCACGAGGACGATGCGCTGCGTGCTGTGCGAGCGGCGGCGGAGCTACGCGACCGCTTGGACGGACTCAACGACGAGCTCGAGCGCGACCGCGGCGTTCGGATCGCGCTCCGAACGGGAGTGAATACCGGCGAGGTCGTCGTCGGCGATCCCGCCGCGCAGCAGTTCTACGCAACGGGTGACGCGGTCAACGTCGCCGCGCGTCTTGAACAGGCAGCAGGTCCCGGGGAGATCCTCATCGGAGAATCGACTCGGCAGCTCCTCCGCGATGCCGTCGAGCTCGAGGCCATCGACGGTCTCGAGCTGAAAGGAAAATCCGCTGCAGTCGCCGCGTGGCGCCTGACAGGCGTCCGCGCAGACGCCGCGCCGGTCACGCGGCAGCTCGACTCTCCACTCGTTGGACGCCACGCAGAGCTGAGCGCGCTCCTCGAAGCGTACGAGCGAGTCCGAGACGAAGGCCGCGCGATTCTGTGCACCGTCCTCGGCACGCCGGGCGTCGGCAAGTCCCGCATTGTCGCTGAGCTCGGAGCGCGCGTCGGCGAGGAGGCGACAGTCGTCGTGGGCCGCTGTCTGTCATACGGGGAAGGGATCACGTTCTGGCCCTTCGTGGAGATCATCCGCGAACTCGAGAGCCTGTTCCCGCTCGACGATCTGCTGTCGGAACGCGCGATCGAACAGCTCAGAATGGTCACCGGCGAGGAAGAGCAAGAGACTGGAAGCACCGAGGAAACCTTCTCCGCGATCCGCAAGCTGTTCGAGACGGTCGCAAGCGAGAAGCCGCTCGTGATTGTGCTCGACGACGTCCACTGGGCCGAGCCGACTCTGCTCGACCTCGTGGAACAAGTTCTCGACTTCATCGAGGGGGCTCCAGTTCTCATCGTCGGCCTGGCGCGCCCCGAGTTCCTCGAGCGTCGCCCTCTCTGGGCGAGCCAGCGTGACGATCTTGTCTTGATCCGGCTCGAGCCGCTGACGAATGCCGAAGCGAAAACGCTCATCGACGCACTGGCTGCCGACCGAGATTTCTCTGCCGAGGTGCGCCAGAGGATCGGAACGGCAGCCGAAGGCAATCCGCTCTTCGTCGAGCAAATGGTGGCGATGCTGGCCGAGAACGGGCATGCCGAGACCGGTGACGACGTGCCTCCGACCATCCAAGCTCTGCTCGCGGCGCGAATCGACGAATTGAGTCCCGAGGAGCGCGCCGTCATCGAGCCGGCCGCCGTCATCGGTCAGGAGTTTTGGCGGTCCGCAGTCGTCGACTTGGTGCCGGCCAACCTCCCGGTCGGCGGCTGCCTGCAGCGCCTGATCCGCAAGGAACTGATCGGCCGCTCTCATTCGACGTTCGCGAAGGGGGACGCGTTCCGCTTTCGGCACATCCTCATTCGGGACGCCACCTATGCCGGCATCCCCAAGGTCCGGCGCGCAGAGCTGCACGAGCGCTTCGCCAACTGGCTCGACGGGACGATGCCCGAGTTCGAGGAGATCGTCGGCTATCACCTCGAACAGGCCTTCCGTTTCCGCGGCGAGCTCGGGCCCGTCGGTGAGCCCGAGGCGGTACTCGCCCACCGCGCCGTGGATCGACTGGCCGCAGCCGGGCACCGCGCCTTTGTCCGCGGAGACGTAGGCGCGGCCGCGAACTTGCTCGGCCGTGCAGTCGACCTTGCCAGGCCTTTGGGGTCGCCTCCGATCAACGCCTTTGTCGAGCTCGGCTCTGCACTCTTGGACAGCGGCGAATTCGACGGCGCCGAATCCGTCTTGCGCGAGGCCGCCGACGCAGCGCGGAAGGCGGGTGATCGCCGCGGCGCGCTTCTCGCCGAGGTTGAATGTGGGCTCGCACGCGAGATGCATCGGCCGGACGGAGCGCAGGTGGCGACCGACGCCCAGGTTCAGGAGATGCTCGCCGCCGCCCAAGAGCTCGGGGACGACCTGGTGCTCGCCAAGGTGTGGCGATGGGTCGGAGACCGGAGCAACGCGGCTCTCCAGTGCGGAGAGTGGGCCGCAGCGCTCGAGAAGGCACTTGCCCACGCCGAGCGGGCCGGTTATGAGCGGGAGGTCGACGAGGACCAGATCTTTCTGTCGAGCGCGGTCTACTTCGGCCCGACCCCGGTGGACGAAGCGATCGAGCGCTGTGAGGAAATGCTCCAGGACGCCCGCCGCCGCGCTCGTGGCGGGATCTGCTCGGCACTCGCCGGATTGCGCGCGATGCGCGGAGAATTCGAGGCGGCGAGAACGTTGTTCGCCGAGGCGGAGGAGATCCTCAGCGATCTCGGGTTCAAGGTGCGGATTGCGGGTCGCGCCATGATCTACGGCGATATCGAGGACCTCGCGGGCAACCTCCCTGCGGCCGAGGCGAAGATGCGGGGCGCGTGCGAGACGCTTGAGCAAATGGGCGAGACCGGTCGGCTCTCGACCCTGGCCGGTCAGCTGGCTCACAATCTCTACGAGCAAGGGAAGTATGCGGACGCCGAGCGGTACGCAGCGCTCGCCGAGCGTATTACGCCCCCGGACGATGTCTCTGGTGTGTCTCTTTGGCGATCGGTCCGAGCGAAGCTCGCCGCACGCGAGGGCAAGTTCGAATCCGCCGAGACGCTCGCCCGAGAAGCCGCCGCTCTGTTGGAGCACTCGGACGCACTTGATCCACGGGGGAAAACGCTGCTGGACCTCGCCGAGGTCCTTGCACTCGTAGGTCGACGGGAGGAAGCCGCCGATGAGGCGCGACGAGCCTTGGAGCTCTTCGAAACAAAGGGCAACCTCGTTGCAGCCGAATGGGCCCGCGCGCGTGTTTCGGAGCTCACCGGGTAGGTTGCCGAAGAAAGGAGGAGCACATGGGCTGGTTCGACAACCTCTGGCGGCGCCGCCAAGGCCCGGCGCCCGAGACGGAGGGCGACGAGGCGGAGGCACAGGCCGGCGACGTGAAGCCGAGTTCTGAGGAGGACGAGGCCGACCTCCTGGAAGAGGAAGCATTCCGCAACCGCACCGACGAGGTCATCCGCCAGGGGCGCATCCCACCCGGCACGGGCTAGACCGTTCCGGCGCGGCTAGTCGGCCAACAAAAGCTCGACGATGACGCAGTCGCGCCAAGCTCCGTCGAGCCGGGCGTGGCGGCGGTACACGCCCACCTCGCGAAAGCCAAGGCTGCAACAGAGCGCCCTGCTCGCTGCGTTCTCCGGAAAGACCCTGCTCACGAGCTTCCAGCAGCCGCGCGCAGCGGCTTCCGCGATGAGCGCCCCCATAGCCGTGCGGCCCAACCCCTTTCCGCGCCGCTCTCGCGCGACGTAGACCGAGAAGTCACGGACGCCCTCGTACGCGGTGCGCCCGCTATAGGGGGGTGCCGACGCCCATGCGACCACCTCGCCCCCGTCCTCGACCACGATCAGCGGAAACCCCTCGTCGAACCAGGCGGCGACGTCGTCCGCGCTCCGCGCCTCCGTCTCGAACGTCGCCAGGCGGTCTTCGATCCCCTCGTTGTAGATGCGGGCGATCGCAGCGGCGTCTTGGGCGCGCGCCGCACGCGGCTCAGGCGATCCGCTCGACGCGCTCGTCCTCGTCGACGTCCACCTCCGTCACCTCAGGCATCCGCTTCAGCATCGCGAACGAGAAGCCCTCGCGGGCGAGGAAGAGGGCGCCGAGCCCGACACCGACAGACGCCTCGATCGCCTGCAGCCCGATTCCATAAGCAAACCCATGGGCGTACGCGACCCCGTTTGACAGCAGGGCGAACGCGATGGCCGCCTGGAGGAGGCCGATGTTCCCCGGCCAGAAGGGGAAGACGGTGACCACGTTCATGAGCATGAGGATGAGGGCGGCGGCGGGGAACCCGAGGTCGATCTGAAAGGCGCGAAACGCCGCCCACACGGCGAAGACCTGCGCCGTCCAGCCGAGCAACTGGAAGAGCAGTGCGACGACGGCCGGGCCCGGACGGGCCAACACAGTCAAACCGGCGCGCGCCATGCGCAGCATGCGGCGGACCGGCCCAAGCTCCTCCTGGAGCGGCGGGTGGTGGCGGCGGGCCAGGAAAATCCCGCCGAGGAGCAGGCCGACCCCGAGGCCTAGGACTATGGCGAGAGCGGGCTTGACCCAGTCCGGGATCCGAGCGGTGTAGAGGACGTAGACGACGAGGCCCACCGCGGCGACGACGTCGAACATGCGGTGGGCGAAGACCGTGCCGACGATCGTTGCCCAGGTCCCGGGAAGCCGCCGAAGGTGACGGGTGATGACAGCGACCCGCGCGAGCTCGCCAACCCGTCCGGGAAGCGCGACGTTCCCGAGGAGCCCGACGCAGAACGCCGAGAAGACGACGCGCCTCGACGGCCACGGTGGCGGCACCGCGTTCTTGATCACGACCCGCCAGGCGGAGGACCGCAGCCCGACCGAGAGTAGGTTGATCAGGACCGCGAGGGCGACCCAGAACCAGGAGACTGCGCGAAATGCCTCCGCCACAAGCCCGAATTCGGGGTGGTGCCAGACCAGAAGTCCGACGAGGATGGCCAGCAGCACGGCGATGAGCGCCACGCGACCCCGGGTGCTCCGCGGAATGGGGATGGTCATCAGGCTGCGGCCCGCTCGCCGACCCCCTCGTTGACGAGTTCCTCGTAGATCGCCAGGAGCCGCCTGGCGATCGGGTCCCACGAATAGGCCCCGGCGACCTTGCGTGCGCCTTCTCCGAGGCGCCGCCGACGGGTCTCGTCCTCGAGGAGCGCGACCAGCTCGCGCCCGAGCGGCTCGGGCTCGCCGGGCGGAACGAGCACTGCGCTCTCGGGGGTCGCGACGGCCGCGTAGCCCTCGATATCCGATGCGACCGCCGGCGTGGCGCTCGCAAAGGCGCGCGTCAGCACCATGCCGAAGCTCTCACCGCCGAGCGCCGGAGCCGCGAGCACGCTCGCGCGCTCGAGCTCCTCGGTGAGCTGGTCCTCATAGAGGCCCCCGAGAAGGTCCACCCCGTCGAGCGAGAACCCCTCGCGGCGAGCAAGCCAGCGCACGGATAGGGGATCGGCCCCGACCACGCGCAGGCGCGCGCCGGTGCGAGCCGCCACGTGCGGCCATGCACGCAGGAGGATCTGCAGGCCCTTGCGCCGCTCGTTGCGTCCGATGAACACGACATTGCCGTCGCGTTTCCCCGCATCAAAGCGTGGCGGTAGGACGATGCCGTTCGGGATGACCTCCATCGGGCCGCCCACGTACGGCTCCGCGGCCCTGCGTGCTGCCTCGGAGACCGCGATCCGGTAGTCGATCCGCTCCGCGGCGATGCCCCAACAACGCTTGGCGAGTGGATACCAGCCGAGCCGTTCCCCCGCGGCGTGCGAGGTGGACACCGTTCTCGCCTCGGCGACGAGGAGAGCGAACACGGAGAGCACCGGCGCAAGGGGCTCGTGGACGTGGACGATGTCGAACTGCTCGCGCTCGAAGAGCTGCTTCATGCGCAGCATCGAGGGCGGCGAGAGCACGATGTTCGGAAGCGAGGCGTTGGCAGGGACGATCACCGAGCGTCCGACGGGCACGACGTAGTCGGGTGGCGGCGTATGACGCCCCTCCTTGGGGTGGAGCAGCTTCGTCAGCCGGCCCGGAGGGTCGTGCCCGAGGATGAGCTTGACGTCGACTCCGACCTCGAGCAGCGCGCGAGCCTGATGGTCGGCGTGCTCGAGGACCCCGCCCCAAAAGGACCACGAGTACGGGACGACGATCCCAACCTTCATCGTCCGGGCAGACTAACGGGACTAGACTCGCGCGCAATGATTCGCAAGGCGAAGCGGATGGAGCCGATCCGGGGTTTTGGGATCGACCGCGTCGCCGCCGCAGCGGACGCCGGAGGGCGCTCCGTGCTGCGGATGGAGAACCTCGACACCGACCTGCCTCTCCCGCCCGAGGCCGTCCCGGAGACAGCCGGCTCGCTCGACACTCCCGAGGCCAACAGCTGGCTTCCCTTCACCGGCGACTTCGACCTGCGCGCGGCGATCTCCGACTTCACGGCGGAGCGGACCGGCCACCGCTACGACCCGGTGCGGGAGATCGTCATCACGGTGGGCGGCATGGAAGGCCTCCTGAACGTCCTCCTCGCGCTCGTCGATCCCGGAGACGAGGTGGTGGTCACCGACCCGACGTACGCCGGCATCGTCAACCGCATCCGCCTCGCGGGCGGCACGCCCACATTCGTACCCTTCCTGGCCGAGGCGGACGGTTGGCGCTTCGACCGCGAGGCCCTCGACCGGGTCATCGGGCCGAGGACCGCGGGCTTCCTCCTCATGAGCCCGTCGATGCCCTCGGGTGGCTATCTCGACGAGGAGGACTGGCGCGCGGTCTGCGATCTCTGCCGTGACCGCGACCTCTACCTCGTCTACGACGCCGCCATGGAGCGCCACCGCTTCGACGGACGCCCGCTCGTTCATCCGCTCACCCTCGACGGGATGCCCGAGCGTACGGTCGTCGTCGGCTCGCTCTCGAAGGAGCACCGGATGATCGGGTGGCGCGTGGGCTGGGTGGCGGGGCCCGAGGAGACGGTCACCGACGCCGGCTGGGTGCACGTCTACAACACGACGTGCCCGGTCTCGATCTCCCGCCGGGCCGCGGCCGCCGTGCTGCGGGGCGACCAGGGCCACGTGGCGGAGTGCGTCGACGAGCTCGAGCGGCGGCGGGACACGATGCTCGAGAGCCTGCCCGCCTGGCCGTTCGTCAGGCCCGCCGGCGGCTGGTCGCTGCTCCTCGACGTCGCCTCGCTCGGCTTCGAGCCGGAGGAGGCCTCACAGCTTCTGCTCGAGGAGTCGCAGATCGCGGCCACAGGCATGCGGGGCTGGGGCGACGAGGTCGCCGCCCGCTACGTGCGCTTCGTGTTCAGCGCCGAACCGGTCGAGCGCCTACAGGAGATCCCCGAGCGCCTGGCCGGAACGAGGCTCGAGGAGGCAGTTGCCGCTCGCGCGTAGCGAAGCCGCGGAGGCTGAAGCCGTCGTCGACGAGATCGCGCGCGGCGGCCTGGCGGAGCTGCACACGCACCTGGGCGCGTCGGTGGACCCAGCGGTGATGTGGACCCTTGCCCACGAGCAGGGGATCGCTCTCCCCGTGAAGGACTACTGGGAGTTCGTCGAGCTCGTGACTGTCGATCCGCGCGGAGTCGAAGGGCTCCCGGAGCTGGACGGCATCTACAAGTGGACCGAATTGATCCAGTCGAGCCCGCTCGCCGTCGAGCGCTCGGTGCACGGTGCGATCGGCGGCGCGTACCGGACGCAGAACATCACGACGCTCGAGCTGCGCTTCAACCCGATGAAGCGAAACCGCGGCGGGGAGCGAGACCTCGACCACATCATCATGGCCGCAGTCCGCGGCCTCGACCGCGCGAGCCTGGAATACCCGCGGGTCCGCGCGGGGCTCATCCTCATGATGGACCGCACCTTCGATCGGGCGCAGAACGAAGTCATCATCGAAAAGGCGATCCGCTACAGGGGCCGCGGCGTCGTCGGGGTCGACATTGCCGGCCCGCGCCCGAACGGAGGCCGCTATCCCTACGCAGATCTCGCTCCGCTCGTCGAAGAGGCACGCGCGGCCGAGCTCGGCGTCACCATTCACGTGGGCGAAGAGGGCGGCTCGGACGGCATCGCGGAGATCGGCGAGGTCGTCGAGCACCTCCGCCCGGAGCGGATCGGCCACGGGATCCTCGCTGCACGGGACGACGAGGTCGTCCGGCTTGTGCGCGAAGCGGGTGTCGTCCTCGAGATCTGCCCCACGTCGAACCTCCTGACCCGGGCGCTCCCGGACGAGGACGCCCTGCGCGAGACCGTCTCGCTGTTCGTCGACCGCGACGTCCCCTTCACGATCGCGACGGACGGGCCCGAGATGATGAGGACGCACCTTCGCGACGAGCTCGAGCTCCTCCTCACGATCGGGGCGCTCGGCCCGGACACGCTCCGAGAGGTCAACGCGCGCGGCCACGAGGCCGCGTTCGTACGCCGAACGGTTTAGCCGAGAAGATTCTTCACGCGACCAATGGCGGCCGATGCGATCCGCTGCCAGCATGGCCGGCCATGATC
>Ga0307318_10000463_pt1 | contig 13202 bp, 16 predicted proteins | sample ER_DNA_367_FD_194500 | JGI IMG/M metagenome (GOLD analysis project Ga0307318, IMG submission 194500) | Bulk soil microbial communities from the East River watershed near Crested Butte, Colorado, United States - ER_DNA_367 | ecosystem: Environmental > Terrestrial > Soil > Floodplain | place...
GCGCGCGGTGACCGGGTCGTGCTGCGCACGGAGACGACCGTGGGCGGCGGCGTCGTGCTCGACCCGGCTCCGCCGCGGAGCTTCGATCCGCAGCGGCTCGAGCTGCTCGAGCACGGCGACCCCGAGGCGATCCTCCGCGCGACGGTACGCGAACCCGTCACCGGCCTCGAGCTGCAGGCGCGGGGGCTGTTCCCGCCCGCCGAGCTTGCGCGGGGTCTCGCGGCGCTGCAGCAGGCAGGCGACTGGTTCTTCGCCCCGGAGTGGCTCGAGGAGCAGCGTGCCGCGGTGCGCGAGCGCCTCGTGGAGCGTGCGCGATCGTCCCCGCTCGACCCCGGGATCCCTCTCGCCGAGCTTCTGCCGGCCGCGCCGTGGGCGCCGTCCGTCCTGCAGCTCCTGCACGTGGAGCGCCGCGACGGGAAGGCCTACGCGCCCGGAGCGGCGCCGCAGCTCGGAGATCACGCGGCCGCGGCGGTGGAGCTGGAGGCACGGCTCGCCGCCGAGGATTTCGTCCGGGTCGAGGACCGGCAGCTCGCGGGCTTCCTCGAGGCGCGCGGGACGCTGAAGCGCGTCGGCGACGGGTTCGCGGTCTCGGCCGCCCTCTACGAGCGGGGCCGCGAGCTCCTGCACACGCTCTCGCCGATCACGCTCGCCGAGTTCCGGGACGCGCTCGGCGTCTCGCGGCGCACGGCCCAGCTCCTGCTCGAGCGGTTCGACGCCGACGGCATCACGCGCCGCGTCGGCGACGAGAGGCGGCTCAGGGCCGCCGGCCGTCGCTGAAGCGAACCTCGAACGTGCACGCGTCGTCGCCGCGAAGCATGCACGTGCGCTCGTCCAGCTCCGCGTGCTGCCCGTAGTGGCGCGCCGCGCCCTCGGTCAGCCCGCGCAGGAGGACGCACAGGCGCCGTTCGGAGTAGTACGCGATCGAGACGCCGGCGTCGCCGAGCGGCTCCACTTGCAGCCGCGGCGGCGTGGCGTTCGAGATCGTCGCGCGCACGAGCGCGTGGATCCGGTCCTCGACGGTGAGCAGGAACGCTCGCGTCGAGGGCTCGGCCTTGAAGAATGCCGGGTAGAGCCGCGCGAAGGTCGTCTCGCCGGTGAAGACGCCCAGCTCCAGGAGGAGCTCGTCCTTGTCTCTGCCGGTGTGCGCCGAGGCGAAGTCGATCAGCCGCCCGAAGACCTCGTCCGGGTAGGACGTGCTCGGAAAGTACTCCGGCTCGCTCGCGAAGACCGCCGCCGCAACGTCCCGCCCGTGCGCGGCGACCAGGTAGTCGCGCAGGCTCGTGAAGATGACCCCGTGCACGCGGAAGCGAGTCTAAGCTCGTAGCGGAGCGGCATGGGCCCGGTGGCCCAGCTGGTCTTCAAAACCAGTGCGGTCGTGCAGCCCACGGCTCGGTCGGTTCGACTCCGGCGCCGCTCCGTCGAAAGGCGAATTGCATGTGTTGCGATCTGGTTGCGGGTGTTGACCGGGAGCCCCGGCCTTTGAGAGGGTCAACGATGGATCGTCGCCGCGTTGTCCTGACGCGACGGTCTCGGTCATTGAGGTCGTACATGCGACGTCCAGAAACGGAGGTCGACATGGCAACGATCGAAAGCACAACCGAGATCCATCCCTTCAGCGTCGAGGTGCCGGAAGAGGATCTCGTCGACCTCCGCAGGCGCATCGCCGCGACGCGATGGCCCGAAAGGGAGACCGTCGCAGACGAGTCACAGGGCGTGCGGCGAGATCGACGGCCTCGACATCCACTTCTTCAACGAGGTCGACGAAGGCAATTCTTCGCGGCCCGGCAGGAGCCGGAGCTCTTCACGACCGAGCTCCGAGCCCCGTTCAGATCACTGCGTGACGAGAGGAGGTCGTCATGAGCAGCACCGTCGAGACCGAAACCGAGATCCGCCCCTTCCACTTCGAGATCCCAGAGGAGCAGATCGACGACTTGCGCCGGCGCATCGCGGCGACGCGCTGGCCCAGCAAGGAGCTCGTTCCAGATCGGTCGCAGGGCGTCCAGCTGGCGACGCTGCAGGAGCTCGCGCGCTACTGGGCGGCCGACTACGACTGGCGCAAGGCCGAGGCGAAGCTCAACGCGCTCCCGCAGTTCACGACCGAGATCGACGGGGTGGAGATCCACTTCATCCACGTCAAGTCGGCTCACGAGAACGCGTTGCCGCTGATCATGACGCACGGGTGGCCCGGCTCGGTCGTGGAGCTGCTCGAGACCGTCGGCCCGCTGACGGACCCGACCGCGCACGGCGGCAGCGCCGAGGATGCCTTCCACCTTGTGCTGCCCTCCCTGCCCGGGTACGGCTTCTCGGGCGAGCCGGTCGAGGTCGGCTGGGACCTGGGCCGGACCGCACGGGCCTGGGCCGAGCTCATACGCCGCCTCGGCTACACCCGCTACGTGGCCCAGGGCGGCGATGTGGGCGCCGGCGTCACCGACGCGATGGGCCGCCAGGCACCCGAGGGGCTGATCGGCATCCACACGAACCTGCTCGTTCCGGCGCTGAGCGGCACCATGCCGACGGACACCGACGAGGAACGCGCCGCGGCCGCGCAGATCGCCACCTTTGGGCAGTCCGGAAACGGCTACTTCATCGAGATGGCCACCCGCCCGCAGACGATCGGCTACGCCCTGCTCGACTCCCCCGTCGCCCTGGCCGCCTGGATGCTCGACCACGACACCGACGCCTACTACAAGATCGCCCGCGCCTTCGTCGACGGGCAGCCCTCGGGCAACCTCACCCGGGACAACGTCCTGGACAACATCACGGCATACTGGCTGACCGGCACCGGCGCCTCCGCGGCCCGGTCGTACTGGGAGGCCTACGGGCCGGACGCGCCGGCCGCGGGCCGCGAGCCGCTGCCGCCGCCGCCGATCCCGGTCGGCTTCACGACGTTCCCCGGCGAGATCTGGCGGACTCCACGCAGCTGGGTCGAGGCGGGGTACCCGAACGTCACCTACTTCAACAAGGTCGACAAGGGCGGGCACTTCGCCGCCTGGGAAGAGCCGGAGCTGTTCTCAACCGAGGTGCAAGCGGCGTTCAGGCCGCTTCGCTGATGGGCGGGAACCTCTCGATCGGCCGTTTCGGCGGCGTCGAAGTTCGGCTCAACTGGAGCCTGATCGCCGTCTTCGCCCTGATCGTATGGTCGCTGACCGACGGCGTCTTCCCATCGCAGAACCCGGGCCTGTCCCACGGCACCTACCTCGCGATGGCGATCGTCGCGGCTGTGCTGTTCATCGCGTCGATCCTGCTGCATGAGCTCGGGCACTCGCTCGTGGCCCGCCGGGAAGGGATCGAGGTCGACTCGATCACCCTCTGGCTGTTCGGCGGCGTCTCGCAGTTCAAGGGCCGATACAGGAGCGCCGGCGCCGAGTTCCGTGTGGCCTTCGCCGGCCCGCTCGTGTCGATCGTGCTGGGCGTCCTGTTCGTGCTGATCGCGGTGGCGCATCTGCCGAACTCCGTCGACGGAGTCGCGGCCTGGCTCGGCTACATCAACCTGATCCTGGCGGTCTTCAACCTCCTTCCCGCTTCGCCGCTGGACGGCGGGCGCGTGCTGCACGCCCTCCTCTGGCGGGCCAAGGGAGATTTCGCCTGGGCGACGCGAGTCGCTTCGGAGGTCGGCCAGGGCTTCGCCTACCTGTTCATCGGGCTCGGCCTCGTGATGTTCATCTTCCAGGGCTCGTTCAGCGGTGCCTGGCTCGCCTTCGTCGGCTGGTTTCTGCTCCAGGGCGCGAAGGCAGAGGCTCGCTACGCGGCGACGGAGCAGGCACTAGGCGACTCGCGGGTTCGCGACCTGATGGTGCGTCACCCCGTGACGGTCGACGTCGATGCGACGCTCAGTCGCTTCATGGACGAGGTCGCGCGGCCCCACCGCTTCACGACGTATCCCGTTCTCGACGGGGACAGGCCGGTCGGCCTGCTCGCCTTTGCCTCAGTCGCTGCGGTTCCCCGCTCGGAGTGGGATACGCGAAGCGTGCGGGACACGATGATCCCGCTCGACCAGGTTCCGCTGCTCACCGAGGACGAGCGGGCCGTGGACGCCCTGGCGGAGCTTTCTGCGCCGAGGGCGAATCGGGGTCTGGTCGTCGACAACGGACACCTGGCCGGACTTCTGTCGATCACCGACCTTGCACGGGCGCTCGAGGTTGGCCGGAGGCCGGCGCAGGCACTGCGCGATCGAGGCTGATCAGTCAAGACGAGAGCGAAAGGAGCGTCAGATGTCCACGACAATCCCGGATCAGGCGGTCCCCGAAGGTCCCGGCTCCGTCTCCGGCGCGCCGAATCTGCCCGAAGGGTTCACCGACACGTTTGCCAGCCGCTTCGTCGAGCTCGCCGAGCAGGCTCCCGAGGAGATGACGGCGGCGCTGACGGAGTTCCTGGCGCCATACCGCGACAGACGTGGAACGGATTGATGAGCTCCGTCGACACAGCGCTTCAGCCCGCGGTCGCGCGCGACCAGGCGCGCGCGCTCTTCGGCCAGACGATGGGGCTCGTGGCGGTCACCGCGGGCCTCTTCGCCCTCGGTGCCTACCTCGGGCGCGACCTTTCCCACGGCTGGGGCTTCGTCGCGTTCATCGCGAGCTTCGGCCTCCTGATCGGCCTCTACGTCGCCGCGTCGCGCTCCGAGCAGCTCGCGATCGGGTTGCTCTTCGGCTTCGGTGCCCTGATCGGGGTGGGGACCGCGCCGACGATCGCGTACTACGCGTCGACGAATCCCCAGTCGGTGTGGCAGGCGGGCGGGGCGACGGCGCTCTTCATCGCCGGCTTCGGCGCGGCCGGGTACGCCACGCGCCGCGACCTCTCGGGACTCGCCCGAGTGTGCTTCTGGGCGCTCCTCGCGCTGATCGTCTTCGGAATCGTGGGGATATTCGTGCAGATCCCGAACGGCGCCCTGATCTACTCGATCGCCGGCCTGGTGATCTTCGCGGGGTTCACGGCCTACGACTTCCAACGCCTGAGGCGGACGCAGGACATTCGTGCCGCGCCTTTGCTCGCGGCCTCGATCTTCCTCGACGTCCTCAACGTCTTCCTGCTCTTACTGTCTCTCTTCAATCGAGATTAGGAGTGCATACCGTGGAAACCGCAGCACAGCAGCCCCTAGGACTCACCCGCACCGATCTCCAGCGGCACGATCTCAGCGCGGCCGGACGCGAAGTCATCCAAAACCGTGTCGACATGGTTCCGGAGTCGCAACCCGTCAGGCACTGGCATCCGGGGGAAGAGATCATCTACGTCCTCGAGGGGTCGCTCGAGTACCAGCTGGACGGGAACGCGCCGACGACGGTCAGCGCCGGTGAGGTCTTCTTCGTCCCCGCCGAGACGATCCACGCGGTAAAGAACGTCGGCAGCGGCAACGCGGCGGAGCTCGCCACCTATGCCGTCGAGAAAGGGAAGCCACTCGTCGTGCCGGCGGAGTCGGCGCCGAGCGACCGCGCGGAGCCAACGGCATGAAGCCGTCGGAGCTCCTCGCCGGCCTGCGCAGCGAAGGCGCGCTGCCGTCCTTCGAGGGCGCCACGGGCTGGCTCAACTCCGAGCCGCTCTCTCCCGAAGGCCTGCGCGGGAAGGTCGTCCTGGTCGACTTCTGGACGTACACCTGCATCAACTGGCTGCGCACGCTCGCCTACGTTCGCGCGTGGGCGGAGCGCTACGCCGACCAGGGGCTGGTCGTGATCGGCGTGCACACCCCCGAGTTCCCTTTCGAGCGCGACGTCGACAACGTCCGCCGAGCCGTCGAGGCGATGCGCGTCGAGTACCCGGTCGCGCTCGACAGCGACTACGAGGTCTGGCGGGCCTTCGACAACAACTACTGGCCGGCGGCCTACATCGCCGACGCGGAGGGGCGGATCCGGCACCACCACTTCGGCGAGGGCGGGTACGACCAGCAGGAGCGCGTGATCCAGAAGCTGCTGGACGACGACCGGCGCGAGCTCGTCTCCGTCTCGCCGGAGGGGTTTGAGGTCCAGGCCGACTGGTCGAGCCTCGACTCGCCCGAGACGTACCTCGGCTACCTGCAGGGCCGGAACTTCTCCTCGCCCGGCGGGGCGGTCGTCGACGAGCCCCACACATACGCCGCGCCGGATCGCCCGGCACGCAACGCCTGGGCGCTTGTCGGCGACTGGACGATCGGGAGCCGGGCATGTGCGGTGAGCGGCGCCGAGGGCTCGATCGTCTTCCGCTTCCACGCCCGTGACGTTCACCTCGTCATGGGGCCGCCGGATCGAGAGGCGTCAGTGCCGTTCCGAGTGACGGTCGACGGAGCGCCGCCCGGAGACGCGCACGGTCTCGACGTCGACGAGCGCGGCGAGGGCATCGTGACGCAGCAGCGCCTCCATCAGATGATTCGCCAGCAGGGACCGATCGGCGATCGGACGTTCGAGATCACGTTCGGCGCGGCCGGCGTCGAGGCCTACGCTTTCACGTTCGGCTAGCGGCTCGCGCGCAGCACCGGCACGGCCTGGTGCCTCGGCGCGGCGCCGTCCTCCTCGAGGATCGGCTCCGGCGAGTACTGGGCCACGTAGACGCGCCGCAGACGATCGGTCGTGTTCGGGCCGCTGCGATGGAACACGGTGCTCGAGAAGCAGACGATGCTGCCCGCGCCGACGATCGCGGGCACTCCGGGATCGTCGCCGAAGTACCCGACCATGTCGTTGGTCGCCGGGTCTCGGCGGTGTGGCACCACCTCGCGCGTGCCGGCTCGGTCGTACGGCAGGACGTAGACGGTGCCGTTCGTCTCGTCGACGTCATCCAGCGCGATCCAGCACGTCACGTACCGGGGGTGCTCGTACGGGATGTAGCCGCCGTCCTGATGCCAGGAGAAGCTCGTCTCGCCGTCGGTGCCCTTGACCACGAACTGGTCGTTGAACAGCCAAGCGTCCTTGCCGACGGTGGCGCGGCAGACCTCGCGCATCGTCTCGCCGAGCAACACCTTCCGAAGCGCGTCGCTGCGCGTCGAGCAGTCGTTGACGAAATAGCGTTGACCACGCCGGTCGAGACCGATGACGTCGGTTCCGGCCGCGTCCATCTCCGCGTCGCGCTCACCCATGAAGCGCTGGCACTCGCGCCGGAGCACCTCGAGCGATCCGCTGTGGAACGCATCCTCGAGGACGAACCAGCCCTGATCACGGTAAGCCCGAATGTGGTCGTGGGTGATCATCCGCCGTCTCCCAGGGTGCGCCTCATGTGGCCTCGCAAGCGGTGATCGTACTGCGGGTCGCCATCGCGGTCCCGGAGGGAAGCGTACGCCGCACTGTGCCTGTGAGAAGCGACGGTCCCCGCGTGGCGTCTAGCTCCGCTTGCCCAGGCTCGTTCTCGCGGCGCTCTGGTGGTGCGTCGCGTCATTCGAGGTCGCCCACCTGGAGCAGTACCTTCCCGGTGGCCCCGCCCTCGACGGCCCTGTGCGCGGCTGCCGTCTGCTCGAGCGTGAAGTGGTGCAGAGGCAGCCCGGATTCCTCGCCGACAGCGAGGGCGCCGTCCTCGATCGCGTGGTTGATGTTCTCGGCGGCCGCGCCGATGCGGTCCCAGCCGACGGTGTAGACCAGAACGAACTGGTAGCGCGTGTTGAGGCGCATGTTCCTGCCGACGTCCACGTCCAGCGAAACCCCTCCGTCGTTCGCGTAGATCGAGATGGTGCCGCCTGTCTTCAGAACGGCCAGGTCGAGAGCCGCGTTTGCTCCGGCAGCGACCTCGACCACGACGTCCACCCCGGCGCTGACGATCCCACGAATGTGTTCCTCGGCATCCGCGTCTCGGTAGTTGACGACGTGGTGGGCGCCGGCGGCACTTGCGAGCCGCGCCTTCGTGTCGTTGCTCACGGTGGCGATGACTCGGGCGCCCGCCCAACGCGCGAGCTGGATCGCCGCGTTGCCAACCGCCCCGGCGCCGCCTGCCACCAACACCGTTCTGTCGCCGAGGGCGTTCGGTCCCAGCCTCGTCGGGCCGTCTTCGGCAACGGTCAGTGCCCGATGCGCGGTCACGGCCGGGATGCCGATGCCGGCGCCGAGATCGAACGTCGTCCCCGCCGGGAGGGGGAAGACTCGCTCGGCTGGGACGACGGTGTACTCCTGCGCGGTGCCGCTCGCCGGCCGGCCGTCTCCGGCGAGCGTCACCCAGACGCGATCGCCGACGCCGAAGCCGTTCACGGCGGGACCGAGCTTGTCGATCACGCCTGAGCCGTCGTGAATCGGGACGGTCTCGCCTGCGAGACTGCCGCCGCTTGCTCCGCTGCGTGCCTTCCAGTCGGTCGGATTGACGCCCGAAACGGCGACGCGAATCCTGATCTCACCTGCAGCCGGCTCGGGAACCGGCCGCTCGGCGAGCTCGACCACGGACGCGTCGCCGTGGCGCGTGTAGGTGACGGCTCTCATGTGAGTTAGGCTGTCGGAAGAGTGAGGGGGCGGCTCCTCAATGCTTCTCGGTCGAGTGAGCCGGCAGACGCGCCGGGTCGCGGAGACGACGGCAAAAGCAGGGAAGCCAGGGCTGGCGAAACGGGTGGCCGCACAGAATCCGGTCGCGTCGACGAGATGATCGAAGCGCTGCTCGAGGCCGTCCGCGGGCCCGACGATGAGCCGGAGAAAGCAGCAGTCGATCCAAGGCCTTCGAGGATCGGCGATCGGGTCGAGATCCCTCGCCGCGCCGAGCCGACGGCAGACCTGACCGGCTGGGAGCTCGCGCTCAGCCTCGCGGCCATGGTCGCCTTGGGCCTCATGGCCGTCGCGGTGGGTATCGCTGTCGGCATCCTCTCCGCTCGACTGGTCTTACAGTAGAACGCCGGCCTAGGTAGAAGAGTCGCGGAGAGCGTGAGGCCTGAGAGCCTCGTCGAACCCCTCGACGGACGCAGCATCCTCGCTCTGCATCGTGCGGCGCTTTCCGCCGCGCTCAGGCTCGAGCAGGCCCTCGAGCTGAGACGTCATCGCACGGAACACGTCCAACAGCTGCTGCAACCGCGCCTCGGATCGTCCGGCCTCGCCGATGAGCGCCTTCTGGCGATCCATTGCCTCGGTCCGCAGCTCGTCTGCCCTCCGCCTCGCCGCATGGCGGATCGCGTTCGCCTCGTGCTTGGCCTCTGTCCGCAGCTTCTCGGCCTCTTCTCGGATCGTCCGCCGCGTCTCCGCCGCGTCTCGATCGGCCGCCTCGCGCGTGCTCTTGCCGTACGCCTCCGCCTCCGCGCGAAGCTGGTCGCCCTCGGTGCGCATTCGCGCTGCATCTCTCCCCGCCCGCTCCAGATTCGCGGTGGTTTGGTCCTCGGCCTCTTTCCGGATGCGCTCGGCATCCTGCCGGGCGGACTCCCGGAGTTGATGGGCTGCCTGCTTCGCCGCGGCAAGGATGGCCGAGACCTGATCGCCGACCTCGTCATAGACGTGATCCGCCGGCTCGGGCCGATCGCGTCCGCTGTCTCCGGTTCCCCTCCCGCCTTCGTCGGATTTGCTCATGGCGACCCCGGCGGTCGTCTGCTCCGGCTCGTTCGCATTGAAGAACCGCCGCACGAATTCGTTGCTCATCCTGAGACCTTCCGCCGCGGCATTCCTGTCGGCGCAGACACGAATGCTGCTCGCAGGGGCGAGAGGTTTGAGCAAACCGCAGACATCATCGGACCCTGGTGGAGAATAACTCGGATCCGCGGAGACTGGTAACGACCGCGCGGACTCCAGCGGCCGGTCCCGCAACACCAGCACGAGGGATCGAGTCCGGGGCAGCTAGGACCGATGCAGCTGTAACCACCTTCTTCCGTGACACAAGCGCGCGCTCCTCGCGTGCGCTCGACTCAGGAGATGAGGTGAATCAGATGCTGAAGCTTTCCGCTTTCGTACAGGTTGCCGCCGACTCGCTGCGCACGCGCGAGGAGGGGCAGACGATGGCCGAGTACGGTGTGGTGCTGGCCGTCATCGTGCTCGCCGTGATCGCTGCGATCACGCTCCTCGCCGGGAATGTGAGCGGCGCGTTGGAGAGCGTCGCAAACATCCTGCCGTAGGTCGGGCGGGTTTCCCCTGGCGTTCGGCTCGACGCGAGCCGGACGCCGGGGGCTAGCAGCGCGCGTGCAGCTTCTCGGCGAGCGCGAGGCTCTCGGTTTGCTCGATCACGATTGCCCCGGCAACCTCGTGTCCGGGCACGGTCAGGTAGCGCTGCGGATGCGAGCGCACGTCGTCGTACGCCTCGAGCGTCAGCTCGAGGCGGGCGAAGCAGCTCGTGTCACCGCACTCGCACAAGAAGGGGACGGCGAAACGCCAGCCGAGCTCGCGTCCCTTCTCGGCAATCCGCTCGTTCGCGCTACGGAAGACGTCCTCCGCCTGCATGGGCTGTACCCCCTGGGTGCCTCGCACCGACCACCTTCCCTCTGCGGCAACAACAAACCTTGCAAGGCAAGGTGCAGGGGCAGACAATCCACCGGTGGGAGCGCGGGAGGAGCGCCTCGGCGCGAACGAAGCTCTCTTTCGGGAGGTGAACGAGCGCGTGGCCGAGGTCGCCGAGCAGTTCATGGCCGGCGAGAGCCCCGTCGACTTCAGCTGCGAGTGCGGCAACAGAGGCTGTGCCGAGCAGATCGGGATGACCCTGGCCGAATACGAGGCGGTGCGCGCCGAAGCGACACATTTCGCGGTGGTTCCGGGCCATGAGGTGCTCGACATCGAGCGGGTCGTCGAGCGGCATCCGAACTACGTCGTCGTGGAGAAGCAGGATGCCGACGCCGAAGAGGTCGCCCGCGAGACAGATCCACGCACGTAGACCGGGCCCACCTCGAGGTGGGCCCGACCCTCGCCAACCTCTAGCGCGAACGGCTCTTGGAGCGCGTGGTCGCCTTCTTCGTCGAGCGCTTGGTCGCCGCCTTCAGGTCGGCGACCAGCCCCGTGGGCTCCTTCGGCAACCCTGCGCGCTCGCGCAGCTTCGTCGCGATTTCTGAGATCTCCTCGGGCGCGTAGTCCGGCGCGAAGACCGCGGGCTGTGGCGGCAGATCACGCGGAGGCACGCCTTCAGGCGCCTGCTCGAACACGACCAGATCCTCGCCGGTCTCCGGATTCGGGCCGTTGAAGACTGCAGGGAGCTCCTGGTAGTCCTCGAGGGAGAACCGGTAGAGGCGGAGGTGATCGCCGCGCTCGATGTGCGGCCTGCACTCCGGGATCTTCTCCGTCGGGATGCGCGGCGTCGGGAACATCTTCTTCAGGTCCGCCCCAGTCAGGTTCTCGATTGCCCTCGCGTAGGCGATCTGGTGGACGCCGCCGCGGACGAGCAGATACCCCGTCAGGGCTCGTGCGGCGGGGTGGTCGACCATCTCGTAGACCTTCAGCTTGTTGCTGCGGGCCCCTGTCTCGAGGAAGAAGTTGTGCGTCAGGTCCTCAACGAGGTCGCCCGACGAGAAGACATAGTCGCCGCTCCAGGGACGCCCGTTCGAGTCCTGCGCCAGTGCGCCCTGCCCGCCCGCGAGGAAGTGCTGCGGGTTGCCGACGCCCTTGACCTTTGCGAGCGGATTCTTCGTAACGTCGGTCTTCGAGCGCCCGTTGGGAGTCGGCGACGCGCCGGTGAGCATCGTGTTGATCGCGGTCGCGACCAGCTCGACGTGGCCGAACTCTTCGGCGGCGATGTTCGCCACCAGGTCGTAGAACGGCCGCGCGCCCTGGCGGCCACGGAAGTTGAAGGACTGGAAGGTGTAGTTCAGGAACGTCGACATCTCGCCGAACCTGCCGCCCATCAGCTCCTGAACGGCCGCGGCACCGGCGGGATCCGGATCCGACGGCGGCGGCAACTCCATGGCAATACGGTCGTAGCGAAGAATCATGTGACCCCTTTCCTCGGTGGAGCAGAACACGCCACGTACCCCTTGCTCCAACGAGGAAACGGCCCACGCTCCGCGCTCGCCGCGTACCATCGCAGCGTGGCCGCGGCGATCCGGATCGGCACCTGCTCCTGGGCCGACGAGTCGCTGACGAAGCACTTCTACCCGCCGGGCGTGAAGGGCGCGGAGGAGCGGCTCCGCTACTACACCGACCGCTTCGACACCGTCGAGGCGAACTCGACGTATTACCGCCTCCCGGACGAGCACATGGTCGGCAACTGGGCCGAGCGCACCCCCGAGGGGTTCGTCATGCACGTGAAGGCCTTCGGCGTGATGACGCGCCATCCGGTCAAGGCCGAGCAGCTTCCGCCCGACCTGCGCGAGGCGGCGCCGCTGGACGATCGCGGCCGCGTCGACCGGCCCCCACGCGAGTTCCGCGCGGAGGTCTTCCGCCGCTTTCACGAGGCGCTCGAGCCGCTGCGCGGCTCCGGCAAGCTCGGAGGGATCCTGATGCAGTTCCCGCCCTACGTCGTCCCGAGGCCGGCTTCGCTCGACTACCTCGAGTGGGCGCAGGAGCAGCTGGGCGGCGACGAGATGCTGGTCGAGTTCCGGCACGCGAGCTGGCTCGACGACGAGCATCGCACCGAGACGCTCGCCTTCCTCGAGAATCACCACATGACGTACGTCATCGTCGATGCGCCGCGAACGGGTGGGCGCAACGTCTCGCCGACGGTGGTCGCGACGACCACGCCGACCGCCTACGTCCGCTTCCACGGCCGGAACGCCGCCACCTGGAACAAGCGCACGCAGAGCGCGGCCGAGCGCTTCGACTACCTCTACTCCGAGGAGGAGCTCGGCGAATGGATCGGGCCGCTGGCGGAGCTCTCGGGCCGGAGCGAGAACGTCTACGCGATGTTCAACAACAACGGCCGCTCGACGATGCCCGGGCTGCCGACCCTCGAAAGCCCGGCCGAGGAGGGAGCGACGGTGGCGCAGGCGCCCGTGAACGCGCAGATGCTGCGCGCGCTGCTCGAACGCGAGGGCCTGCCCGTCACCCCCGCCCCGGCGCACGCGTAGCATCACGGGTCATGGAGCCCTGGTCGTACGAGCTCGCGGGGCGCATCGAGGAGCATGCGTTCGAGAGCGAGGTCCTGAAGGGAAACCCGCTCGGCGACCCCCACGTCCGGCCGCTCTGGGTCTACCTGCCGCCCGGGTACGACGACGACTCGGAGCGCCGGTACCCCTCGGTTTACGTGATCCAGGGGCTGACGGGCCAGCTGGACATGTGGCGCAACCGGACGGCCTTCCGCAAGAACTTCCCCGAGGCGGTCGACGAGATGTTCGCGCGCGAGGCGTCTCCGCCGTGCCTGCTCGTCTGGGTCGACGCCTGGACGTCGCTCGGCGGCGCGCAGTTCATCGACTCGCCGGGAACCTGGCGCTACCACAC
>Ga0307318_10000467_pt1 | contig 13105 bp, 17 predicted proteins | sample ER_DNA_367_FD_194500 | JGI IMG/M metagenome (GOLD analysis project Ga0307318, IMG submission 194500) | Bulk soil microbial communities from the East River watershed near Crested Butte, Colorado, United States - ER_DNA_367 | ecosystem: Environmental > Terrestrial > Soil > Floodplain | place...
GCCGCAGCGCTCGCAGTGCCCGTCGATCACCTGCTCGTTCGCGAGCACGGTCTGGTCGTTCGGGCACCAGTTGACGATCGCGCCCTTGCGGTACGCGAGGCTCGCCTCGAAGAACTTGAGGAAGAGCCACTGCGTCCAGTGGTAGTACTCGGGCTCGGCGGTGGAGAGCTCACGGCTCCAGTCGATCGACCACCCAAGGCGCTTCATCTGCTCGCGGATCGCGGCGATGTTCCGGTTCGTCACGTCGCGCGGGTGCTTGCCCTCGCGGATGGCGGCGTTCTCGGCCGGAAGCCCGAACGCGTCGTAGCCGATCGGCCTGAGCACGGTGAAGCCGCGCCTCCGGCGGATGTGTGCGACGACGTCTCCGAGCGTGTAGTTCAGGACGTGGCCCATGTGCAGCTCGCCCGACGGGTACGGGAGCATCTCGAGCACGTACGTGTGCTCCCGGGGCGCGTCGTCGGGGGACGGGTTCGGGACGACGAAGGCGCCTTCGCGCTCCCATTCGGCCTGCCACTTGGCCTCAATCGCCTGCGGGTCGTACCGGTCCATCAGCGTTCCACGAGACTAGCGCTAGACTCGCGCCGGTGTCCGCACCCGGCAGACTCGTTTCGAACCTCTGGGGAAGCGACCCCGAGCGGATGTGGACCTGGGCCCGTTACCTCGTCGCTCCGACGACGATGTGGCTCGCCCCCTCCTACGGCTACGGGCTCGAACGCGTGCCGGAATCCGGGGGCGGCGTCGCGGCGGTAAACCACCTGTCGGCGATCGACCCGCCTCTCGTGGGCTCTCTCTCGCCGCGGACGCTCTACTACATGGCCAAGGCCGAGCTCCTCGAGATGCCCGTCGTCGGCGATGTACTCATGTGGACAGGGACCTTTCCGGTTCGCCGAGGCGCGGGCGACCGCGACTCGCTGCGCCTTGCCCGTGAGATCGCCCGCGAAGGGCACATGGTCGGCATCTTCGTCGAGGGTACGCGGCAGAAATTCGGCTACCCGGGCGACGTGCTCCCGGGAGCGATGATGATCGCGCTCCAGGAGGAGGTTCCCATCGTGCCGTGCGGCGTCTATTCCTTCGGATGGTCGCGCAAGAACCGGATGCCCTGCGCGGTCGTCTGGGGGGAGCCGATCGATCTCGGCCCGATCCCGAAGTCGGGACGTGGATACAAGCGCGCGGCCGAGCTCGTCGGAGATGAGCTTCGCCACCTCTGGCGGCAGGCGGGCGAGGCGATCGCCGCCCGTTTCCCCGAGACGCTGCCCGACGGTGCGCGGCGATCGGGGCCGGTCTACCCGCGGTTCCGCGACGTCACGGCGACGCCGAGCTCCTCCACGAGCTTGAAGAAGGCGGCCGCGTAGGGCGAGCCGGCCGTGCGCGTGCGCACGTCCTCCCACTCGATCTGCTCGCGAAGGCTGCGCGCGATCAGAAGCACACCCTTGTAGTCCAACGAGTTCTCGTCCAGCGCGAGGAGCTTCGTGACGAGCACGTCGTCGAGCGTCATGACAAGCATGGGCTGCGCCTCGACCTCGAGCATCTCCGCGCGGGCCAGCACCTCGTCCGTGATCGCAACGCCGACCGGCGAGAAGATGATGTCCACCATGACGTCATCGTCGAAGGCCTTGTAGAGCCAGCCCTCGGACGGCTTCTCCGGGCGCAAGCCGATCGCCGCCAGGGTCGCGAGCGCCTGTTCGGCGTCCTCCGGCTTCACCATCAGGTCCAGGTCGTGGTCGGACTCCGGGCCCCCACGCACCCAGCACGCGAGGCCGCCGCCGAGCATGAACGGAATGCCGGCCTCACGCAGCGCGCCGGCCGAGCGCTTCAGCGTAGCGAGCATGGCAGGGAAGCTCTCGTTGGACATCGGCACGATGCGGGTACCCTCCTGGCCCGGATGACGAAACGGGAGGCCATCCGGGTCGCCGCAGCGGGCGACATCCACTGCAGCGAGGAGAACCGTGCTTCGGTGGCCGGCGCGTTCGCCGGTATCGCCGGCCAGGTCGACGCGATCCTCATCGCCGGCGACCTGACCACCTTCGGCGAGCCCAAGCAGGCCGAGGTGCTCGCCGACGCCTGCCGTGACCTGGGGATCCCGGTCGTCACCGTTCTCGGCAACCACGACTGGCACGCGAACAGGGCCGACGAGATCGTCGACGTCCTGTCCGCGGCCGGCATCGTCGTGCTCGACCGAAGCTGGACGGTGCTGGACTGCGGCGCCACGAAGGTCGGAGTGGTCGGCACCAAGGGGTTCGTGGGCGGCTTCCCCGACTCGACGCTGACCGACTTCGGCGAGCCGATCATGCGCGCGGTCTACGCGGAGACGACGGACGAGGTCGAGGCGCTCGACCGCGGGCTCGAAGCCGTCGCCGACTGCCCGATCCGCATCGTGCTTCTCCACTACGCGCCGACCTCGTCGACGATCGAAGGCGAGCCGCCCGGGATCTGGGCGTTTCTCGGCAGCGACCGCCTCGGCCGCCCGATCGCCAATCACCTGCCAGATCTCGTCCTCCATGGCCACGGTCACGCCGGCACATACGAGGGCTTCGTCGGGGCGGTCCCTGTCTACAACGTCTCGCTGCCGGTCATGGGCCGGGACTTCGCGGTCTTCGAGCTCGGAGATGGATCGATACACGATGTTTCCGGTCAGCCGACCGCCGGGGAAACTCAGCGCCGAAAGGAGGTTCATTGAGCGTTCTTTGGATCATCCTCATAGTCATCCTGGTTCTCGCGCTGCTGGGGTTCTTCTCGCGCGGGTACTGGTAGGACCTCGAAGCTTGTAGAACAGGCCGCCTGGCCCTTGCCGGGCGGCCGTCGTTCGGGCACGGTGTGTAGGTGATGCACTTGCCCGAGATCCTTCGGCGTGCCGATGCGTGCCAATCCCTCCCCCGGCTCGGCGGCATGGCGCGTCCTGACGGCGTGGTCATCGTCAGCGAGAGCTTCTGGGCGTTCGCCCGCAGGGACGGGCAGCTCATCGAGGGCCGGATGCCTACCGCACCGGCATCGCTCGCCCGGGTCCCGCTCGCACGCGGCCTCGCGCGGCTGGTCATGTCGGTCGCGCCGCTCTTCCGGCGGAGCGGAGTGGCGAAGAAGGGCGAGCGCAGGATCCTCCTGCTCGCGATCTTCGCTCCCTTCGCGTTCGTCTTCCTTCCTTCGACGTTCGCCATGATCGGCTGGGCGGCCATCACGGTCGGCCTGATTCTCTGGATCTTCCGCGGGCGGACGCTAAACCTCCACGGCGCCGAGCATCGGGCGATCGCAGCGGTCGAGCAGCGCTCCCTCGAATCCACGTGGGAAGGCACGACGATGCCGTCGCGCTTCTCACCGCGCTGCGGGACGAACTTCGCCGCACTCGTCCTCCCCGTCACCGTCGTCGCGGAACGGGTCTGGCCGTTTCAGGCGGCGCTCTGGACGCCCGCGGTAGTGACCGTGCTCTCGCTGGCCCTGACGATGGAGCTCTGGCGCGCGGTGCAGGAGTCCAGCCGCCGCGGCGCCCGCCTCCTCCTCCTCCCCGGCCTCGCGCTCCAGCGGGCGACGACGCGGGAGCCGGAGGTGCACGAGACGCGCGTCGCACTGCAAGCGGTCGCGTCCGTCCTCCGGCGCGAGCTCGACTGAGGGTTTCCTGAGCGCGTACCCCGGCCGATACAGGCCGGGTGCGGCCCTATGCCCCTCTCCTGGTCGTCCTGGCGATCCCGCTTCTGCTCATCGTGGCCGTCCAGCAGGAACAGCGCCGGAACGAACACCGGCTCGCGGACATCGCGAGCGACATCGCGGGCCGCGACGTCGACGTTCATTGCCCTGGACTCCTCTCGCGCCTCGCAGACGTCTCCGCCCATGCGGGGACCGTGTTCTTCGACGAGCGCGGGCGGCCGGCGGACTTCACCGACCTCGACGAGGAGACGTGCTCCCAGCTCGACCGCTTCGCCGAGGGCAAGACCGGCCAGGGGGAGCAAGCCAAGGTCGCCCGAGCGCTGCACGTGCTCGCTCACGAGTCATCGCACCTTGCAGGCGTAAGGGACGAGGCGGCCGCCGACTGCTACGGTCTGCAGCGGACCGCGTTCGTCGCGGAGAGCCTCGGCGCAAATCCTGCGGAGGCCCGGCGGCTCGCACGGCTCGCGGTCGCCGAGCGCGCGATCACTGCGCCGGCCGACTACCGCTCGTCGGAATGCTACGACGGCGGGGCGCTGGACCTCGACCGTGGGTCGACCGCCTGGCCCTAGCCGGTCGCCTCTAAGCCGGACCGTACGGGCACTCGACCGTGCGCGAAGCTGGGACGGCGTGCTTGATCTTCTTGATCGTCGGGTCGCGGAACTGCCAGTTCGGGAGGGCGGCTGGATCGACGTCGACCTGGAGGAACAGGTGTGTGCCCGGCTTCCACCACTCGTAGACGCCTTCAGCCGCGATGTCGGGAGTCTCGATCGTCGCAACCTTCGGTCCCGAGGACGGCTTGATCCACGCATCCACTGCGAGCTCGGTGACCATCTGCCCAGGTGAGTCGGCGGAGCTGACGCGGATGACGTCTCCTTCGAGGATCAGCCTGGAGCAGGCGACCCAGCCGGGAAGCGAGGGGTCGAAGCTGGCCGGCGCGTGCAGAGGCTTACCGCTCTGCTGTTGGTCGGAACACCCCGGCACCGCGGCGGCGACCATCGCTGCCAGGATGAGCGAGAGAACCAAGAACCTGCGTCGCGACACGCGCGCCATGACCATCTGACTGCACCAGCGCGCGGAAGGTTCCCCCGGAGCAACCTCCCGAAAGAAGACGGGTCGTTAGGAGAGCTCGACGCGGTCGATCGTGACCGGCTCGCGCGGCCGGTCGCTCCCGTCGCGGTCGACGCCGGAGATCTCGTCCACGACATCCATCCCGGAGGCCACCCGGCCAAAGACGGTGTGCTTCCCGTCCAGCCACGGCGCCGCGTCGGTGGTGACGATGAAGAACTGGCTCCCGTTCGTATCCGGGCCGCTGTTGGCCATCGCGAGCGCACCGCGCGCGACGCGGTGCTCGTTGGGCTCGTCCTCGAACTGGTAGCCGGGGCCGCCCGTCCCGTCTCCACGAGGGCAGCCGCCCTGGATCATGAAGTCGGGGATGACGCGGTGGAACGTGATCCCGTCGTAGAAGCCGTCCTTCGAGAGCTTCACGAAGTTGTCGACGGTCTTGGGCGCGTCGTCCTCGAAGAGCTCGAGCTCGATCGCGCCGTGACTGGTGTGCAGGGTCGCTTGGCTCATCGGGCCACCGTAGCGGAACGCCCTCGCCGGGGTGTCTGTAGGCCGGGAAGTGGAGCCAACGGGACTCGAACCCGTGACCTTCTGGCTGCCAGCCAGACGCTCTCCCAACTGAGCTATGGCCCCGCGCAGCGCAGTTTAGCGGAGGGCGTTTGTCTCCCTGCGGAGTCGGGGACCGACAACGTGTGAGCGAAAAGACCGACTACAGCCCTGTCGTCGAGGAGAGCGGCGATGCCGAGAAGCGCCGCGAGCAGCGGAAGTGGGAGGCGTTCCTCTGGGGAGCGCACGCGTTCTGGATCTACGCGCTCGTCCTTGCGGGGATCGTGTTGCTCGTGCTCTGGCTGGCCTAGTTGGCCGCCGCCAGCTCCACCGACGGCACGTCGCCCCAGAGATCCTCGAGCCGGTAGAAATCCCGCGCCTCGGGCGTGAAGACATGCAGGACGACGTCGAGGTAGTCGGCGAGGATCCACTTGGCCTCCCCGCCCCCATGCACGTTCCGGGGCGAGAGCTTGGCTTCCTTCTTCAGGCGCTCGTGCACCTCGTCGTAGATCGCCTTGGCCTGGCGGGGGTTTCCGCCGGTGGCGAGCACGAAGTAGTCGGTGTAGCTACACACTGGGCGCATGTCGAGGATGACCACATCCCTCGCCAGCTTCTCCTGGGCGAGCTGAGCGATTCGGCGAGCTTGTTCGAGCGACGTCAGCGGGTCAGAAACTCCTCGATTACGACTCGCTCAGGGTATCACCGGTAAAGGCCGAGCCGGTCGATCTCAGCGGCCACCGCGGGCGGCACGAGCTCGTCCACCGGCTCGCCTCGGGTCGCACGCTCGCGGACCTCCGTCCCCGAGACCGGCAGCTCGGGAATGTCGAAGAATGAGACGCGGTCGGGCCGCTCGAGGCGCTGGAGAACCGGTTCGAGGGGCTCAGCCGGGAATCCCGGCCGAGTCGCGACGCCTAGCCGCACCTCTTCGAGCACGCCGTTCGGGTCCTTCCACGAGAGGAAGCTCGCGAACTCGTCGGCGCCGACCAGGAAGATGGCGTCGCCGAACCGTCCGTCGCGGACCGCGTCGACGGTGTAGCGGTGCTCCTCGGACACGACTTCCGTGTGCGGTAGGCCCGCGAACGCGAGCTCCGCGAGCACGAAGCGGGTCGGAAAGTCGAGCACGACGTCCCGGTGCCCGGGGTCGACGACGACGAGAGCAAGGAGACGCTCGAAGGCGAAGTGCTCGAGCGCGGTCTCCGCGAGCGCGACGTGCCCGTTGTGCGGCGGGTCGAACGCGCCACCGAAGAGACCCGTCATTCGAACTCCACCGGGTCGCCGGGCTTCACGCCGGCGGCGCGGAGCTCGTCCTCGGTCGCCTGGCCCCGCACCCGGTAGCCGCCGTCGGTTCGGAACAGGCGGAACGAACGCCGGCGCTCGGGCCGAGGGCGGTAGACGAGGAAATCCGCGACCTCCTCGGCGGCGGCGGAGTCGGGCGGCGCATCGGGCACGAGCTCGAAGAGCGCGCGCACGAGCTCGTCGACCCCGGCTCCCGTGGCTGCCGACAGGGGAAGCACGGCGAGGACGCGCGGGTCGTCCGTCTCGAAGCTCGGCGGCTCCTCGAGGAGGTCGATTTTGTTGAGGACGACGATCTGCGAACGCTGGTCGAGGCCGGCGCCGTAGCCGTGCAGCTCCCGGTCGATCGTCGCGAAGCGCTCCGGAGCCTCCTCCGTCGCGTCGATGACATGGAGGAAGAGCCGAGCGCGCTCCAGATGTGCGAGGAACTCGTCTCCGAGCCCGACACCTTCATGCGCGCCTTCGAGGAGCCCCGGCACGTCTGCGACCGTCAGCTGGCGACCGTCCGGCGCATCGACCGTGCCGAGCACCGGCGCGATCGTCGTGAACGGGTAGTCCGCCACCTTCGGCTTCGCGTTCGAGATGCGACGGAGGAGCGAGGACTTGCCGGCGTTCGGGAAGCCGAGCAGCGCAGCGTCCGCGAGGAGCTTCAGGCGCAGCTCAAGGGCCGACTGCTCCCCCGGCCAGCCGACCTCGGCGATCCGCGGAGCCTGTTGCGTCGGCCGGGCGAAGCGGCGGTTGCCGGCGCCTCCCGGCCCGCCCCGGGCCACGACCGCCCGCGCGCCGGGATGAGCGAGGTCGACGAGCAGACCCCCGTCCTCGTCCAGCACCTGCGTCCCGACGGGCACTCCGAGCTCGACGGTCTCGCCGTCGGCTCCATGCTTGTTCTTGCCTTGCCCGTGAATGCCGCGTCCGCCTTCGAACCGGCGCGTGCGCTGGAAGAAGGAGAGGTCGCGGCGGTCGGGATCGGCGACGAGGACGACGTCGCCGCCGTCGCCGCCGTCACCGCCGTCGGGACCGCCCCTCGGCACGTACTTCTCGCGGCGGAAGCTCAGCGAGCCGTCGCCGCCGCGGCCGCCTCGCACCTCGATGCGGGCGCGATCGTGGAACACACGCTGGGTTAGACGACGGTGACGACTCGGCCGGAGCCGTTCGTCTGGAACGCGACCTTGCCGTCGCGCGTCGCGAAGATCGTGTGGTCGCGGCCGAGACCGGTCCCCGGTCCGGAGCGAAAGCGCGTGCCGCGCTGGCGGACGACGATCATCCCCGCCTTGATCTCCTGGCCGTCGAAGATCTTGACGCCGAGTCGCTTGGATTCGGAGTCGCGACCGTTCTTCGAAGAGCCGAGTCCTTTTTTGTGGGCCATGCCTAGCTCGCTTCCTTCTTCTTCGTTGTCGTGCCGGCGGTCTTCTTCGCCGTTGTGGAGCGCGTCGCCTTCTTGCCGATCGACTGGATCTCGATCTGTGACAGGCGGCTGCGGTGCCCGTTGCGCCGGCGATACCCGGTGCGGCGGCGGTGCTTGCCGACGATCACCTTCTTGCCAAGCACATGGGCCGAGACCTTCGCGGTCACCTGCGCGCCCTTGAGCGCGTCGCCGAGTTTCGGGTCGCCCTCGCCTCCCAGCATGACGAGATCGGGATGGAACGTCTTCCCCTCGTCGTGCGGGAGTCTGTCGACGAGCAGGCGCTCGCCCTCGCGGACGCGGTACTGCTTTCCGCCGAGCGAGATGATCGCGTAGCTATCCGTTTTCGTGGCCATAGCGCTAGACGAGCGGGCTCTCCTGGCCCGCTTCGGGTGAAGATTCTACCGGCTTGCGCTTGCGTCCGCGCCCTCCCCGCGTCCCGCGGCGCGTCTTCTTCTTCGGCTTCGGCTCCTCGCCGTTTTCGGACGCGGCCTCGGCAGCAGGCGCCTCAGCGGGCTCCTCCGCGGGCTCCGGCGTCGCGTCGGTCTTGGCGACAATCTCGGTTTTCTTCTTGCGACCGCGCCCACCGCGCGTTCCGCGCCGCGTCTTCTTCTTCGGCCTTTCCTTCGTCGGATCGTCACCGTTTGCGCTCTCGCCTTCGGCGATCACGGCGCGGGCGGTCGTCTTCGTGACGTTCTCGATCCTGATCGCGACCGTCTCGCCGACGCGGCTCGCGGCGTCCTTGACCGTGACGACGTAGCCGTCCACACGTGCGATCGCGTCGGTGTCGGAGTGCTGGTGGGCCTCCTCGAGCTCGACCTCGAGCTCCTGCCCGCGCTCGACGGGAAGCGCCTTGTCCTCGATCTTGGCCGCCGAGCCCTCCTCGAGGACGACGAAGTGGTCGTGCGGCGCGCGCTGGCGGCCCTTCACCGCGAGGCTGCGGCCGGTCTCCTTCTCGAGCTCGGCGAGGCGCTCCGCGCCGGGGCCGATGAGCGTCGCGGCGACCTGCGAGTTCAGCTCGATGTGGAACGCCTTGCTCCTCGAGCCGGCGATCAGCCTGCGAATGCGCCGCTCCGCCTCGACCGCGTGGGTCTCCATGGACACGACGACGCCGTCGCCCTTGCAGGTGGCGCAGACGTTCGTGAGGATCTCGCGTGGTCCGTCGGTGACGTTCTGGCGCGTCATCTCGACCAGGCCGAGAGGCGAGATCTCGACGACATAGGTCTTCGTCCGGTCGCGCGCGAGCTCCTGCTCCAGCGCTTCCTCGACCAGCTTGCGGTTCTTGGGATTCGCCATGTCGATGAAGTCGATGACGATGATCCCGCCGATGTCCCGGAGCCGCAGCTGGCGGACGACCTCTCTGACCGCCTCGAGGTTGTTCTTCGTGATCGTGTCTTCGAGACGGGCGCCGCTCGAACGCCCGCGAGAGCCGACGAAGCGCCCCGTGTTGACGTCGATGACGGTGAAAGCCTCGGCGTAGTCGAAGATCAGATAACCGCCGGAGGGAAGATCGACGCGCCGGTTGAGCGTCGAGCGTACCACGCCGTACAGCTCCATGAGCGGCTCGTTGCCCTTGTAGAACTCGACGCGCGCCGCGAGCTCGGGCGAGGTCCGCTTGAGGTAGCCGACGACCCGTCGGTACGTGCGGTCGTGGTCGATGACCACGCGCTCGAAGTCGCGGATGAAGAGGTCGCGGATGATCCGGAGCGGCAGCTCCGACTCCTGGTAGACGAGCGACGGGGCCTCTGCGCGCTTGGCACGCCCCTGGATGGTCGCCCACAGCTTCTGCAGGAGCGCGAGGTCGCCCTCGAGCTCTTCCTTCGAGGCGCCCTCGGCCGCGGTGCGAACAATGAGACCGCCGTCGGGAAGCTCGAGGCCCTTACAGATGACCTTGAGCCGTTCGCGCTCCTCGTCCTCCAGGCGCCGCGAAACGCCGATGCCGTCCCCGTACGGGACGAAGACGAGGAATCGGCCCGGGAGCGAGATCTCAGTCGTCAGCCGGGCGCCCTTCGTCCCCATCGGATCCTTGACCGCCTGGACGAGCACCTCCTGGCCGCGCTCGATCAGTTCCTGGATGCGCCGTCCGTGGCGCGGTTTCCCTTCGAGCTCCGGGACGACGATCTCGTCCACGTAGAGGAAACCATTCTTCTCGAGCCCGATCTCGACGAAGGACGCCTCCATGCCCGGAAGGACGTTGTCGACGACGCCCTTGTAGACATTGCCCGCCACGGAGCTGTGCGAGGCGCGGCCGAGGTAGACCTCGACGACGACGTCGTCCTCGAGCACGGCGACTCTTTGCTCGGTCACCTCGACCGAAACGAAGATCTCCTTCTTGACCTTCGGAAGGGCCGAGCGCTTCGGCGTCTGTGTGCGCCTGCGCCGCGGCTTCGCGTCCTCCCCGTCCTTCTTCCTCTGACGGGGCTGGCGCGGCTTGGGCTCGGCTTTCGCCGCGGCCTTCGACTCGGTCTTTGCGCCGCCCTCGGCGGCTTCTACCTTCTTCTTGCCGCGGCCTCGGCCGCCGCGAGTCCCGCGGCGCCTGCGCGGCTTGGGCTTGTCAGCCTGTCCGTCCGCCTCGGACGGCGAGGCCTCCTCGAGCGCTTCGGGAGCGGCCGCCTCGGGGGGCGCCGCCTCCTCGCTGCTCGCCTTCTTGCGAAACAATCGCACGATGTAAATCTCCTTTCGGGCGCACGCCGCTACCCGCGCATCTCGGCGCGGGCCAGGTCAGCGTGTCTGCCACAAAGCTCATTTGTTGTGAGCGCGGAATCCCGCTCGCCCGATCTGGGCTCGGTTCTCCCTGCGCGAACCCGTTAAGGGTAGCAGGCGCCCTCGGCGACCCGGCTACGCGGCGGCGGGACGAAGCTCGGTTTGCTTTCGCTTGACGGCCCGCAGGCGCTGGCTGAGTCGAGCCCATGCCCAGGGCTCGATCTCGTGATAGCGGCCGGACCCGATCTCGGCCCTGGTGACCTCCAGGTACTCGAACCAGGCGTCGGCCTCCTCGATTGCCAGTGCCTCGTGAGCCGGCAACAGCTGCTCGGCGCTCATGCGCGGGAAGGCTAGGACCTGGACCGGACGGCATCGGCCGCCCGCGCGAGCGCATGCGCGCCGCCCTGCTCGAAGTAGGCCGTCGCGGCCTTCCCGAGCGCCTTCGTGCCGACGTAGGCGATGCCGCCCTTGATCGCCCAGCCAAGGCCGGGGACGAAGCCAAGTGCCTCGCGCGCGACCGTGCGGAAGCCGAGGCCCGCACCGACCACCGCGAGGAGCTCGGGGATGCGCTCGCGGTCGATCTCTTCTCCGTGCGCCGCAGCGATGCGGAAGACCATTCGCAGCTGGTTCAGCGTGAGCACCGGGAAGTCCGCGCCCGGAATGAAGATCGCAACGCCGAGAATCCCGTTCTGGCGCGCGAAGCGGCGCACGATCGCATCGACGACGGCGTCGCGCAGGACCGGCAGGCGCGCGGCCAACGCGTAACCCGTCTCCTCCGTCACGGAGGCAACGAGCTCGGAGACGCGGTCGACCGGCAACGGCCGCCCCGGCGGGACCGCCACGACTCTCGTAGCCGGCACGTAGGCGATGTCGACCGGCGCCGACTTCGCGCCCACGAGGACGCAGACGGCATCGACGTCGTTTCGGTCGGCAAGCTTGAGGGCCTGCTCGTCCTCGGCCGTCGGCTTCTCGCCGGCGACGACGAAGAGGAGGAGCGCGGCGCCCTGGAGGTCGTACTTCGTCACCTCCCGACCGGAGAGGTCACGGAGCGCGCTCGTGTCCCCGCCCTCGGACAGGGCGGCGACCAGCTCGCTCGCAGGCCCTTCGGCGCCCGCCACGACGAGCGGCGAGAGGTCCTCCGCGGCGGACTTGATCTCCTTGACCACGCCGTAGACGGCGCCAGGGTGAAGCGGGAGTCGCCGCACGGAGGGAACCTACCTGCGGCCCGCGAGGCGGCCGCGCACGTAGATCGACTCGAGGATCCCGATCATCAGCATCGTCGTGATCATCGAGCTACCGCCGAAACTGGCGAACGGGAGTGGGATCCCGGTGACGGGCGCGATCCCGATGGTCATGCCGACGTTGACGAAGACCTGGAAGAGGAACGAGAAGACGATCGCGCCCGCAACCGCGGAGGTGTAGAGACTCGGTGCGATGGCGACGATCTTGATCCCCCGCCAGGCGATGAACGCGTAGAGCAGGAGTAGGATCGCGGCGCCGAGGAAGCCGCGCTGCTCGGCGAGCGACGAGAAGATGAAGTCGGTGTTGTGCTCGGGCAGGTAGTTCATGTTCGTCTGGCTCGCGCCCGCGACGCCGCGCCCGTCGATGCCGCCCGAGCCCACCGCCGTGATCGACTGGTTGACGTTGTAAGTCGTCCCGCTCGGGTCGACGTCCGGGTTCACGAACCCGATCAGCCTGTCCTTCTGGTACGCGTCCAGGACCTCCACTCCCGCGGCGGGCAGGAACCAGAGAACGGAGAGCGAGATGAGCGCCGTCACGATCGCGAGGCTCGCCAGGTGCTTCCACGGCACACCGCCGAAGAAGAGCACCGCCAGAAGCGCCGACCCGTAGATCAGCGTCGAGCCGAAGTCCGGCTCCTTGAAGACGAGGACCATCGGCAATGCAGCGAGCCCCACCGCGCCCCACACGGTCTTCCACGGTGAGTCGCTCCGCGCTCGGTTCGCCACGAATGCGGCCAGGAAGAGGATGAGGAGCACCTTGCCGATCTCCGACGGCTGGAAGCGAAAGGAGCCGAACTCGATCCACCGCTTCGAGCCGCGCACGTCGTCTCCGACCACGAGCACGAGAAGCAGGAGCGCGATCGCGACCGCGTAGAGCGCCTTTGCGTAGCGGCGGTAGACGTCCGGGCTCACGGCCACCGTGATGGCGGCGAGGACTGCGCCGACGGCGATGTAGACCTCCTGGCGGGAGACGAAGTAGCTCGCGTCGCCGGGCACGTCGTTACGGGTCACCGCGGTCAGGACCCAGATGCCGTAGGTGATCACGCCCGCGACGGCGGCGATCAAGAGGTAGTCGAGATGGCGGAGGTAGGCCCCGACCTCGGAGCCGACGTGCGCTCGTGCCGCGCGGGTTTCCCTGGCGATGGTGGCCATCAGTCGCTGTTCACCACCGAGGCGCTATACGAGCTCGGGTCGACGTCGAAGAACTTCTTGAAGACCTGGA
>Ga0307318_10000469_pt1 | contig 13094 bp, 9 predicted proteins | sample ER_DNA_367_FD_194500 | JGI IMG/M metagenome (GOLD analysis project Ga0307318, IMG submission 194500) | Bulk soil microbial communities from the East River watershed near Crested Butte, Colorado, United States - ER_DNA_367 | ecosystem: Environmental > Terrestrial > Soil > Floodplain | place: USA...
GCTACATGGGCAACAATGTGCTCCCCGCGCGCGCCGGCGAAGTGCTGCGAGTCGTGTTCCTCTCGAACCGCACGAAGGCCAGCAAGCGCACGGTGATCGGCTCGATCATCGCCGAGCGCCTGCTCGATATCGTGGCGCTCGGAGTGATCTTCGTGGTCACCGTCTACGGGGTGCTGGGGGCCAAGGTGCTTCCCACGAATCGGCCCGTTCTCGCGGCCGGCATCAGCTTCCTCATGCTGCTCGCCATCTGCGCGGGGCTGTGGGTGCTGCGCCGCCACCACGTCTTCGAGCGCGTGCGAGAGTGGCTTCGGCCGCTGGCGGATGCGCCGCGAGCCATGCTGGCGAGCGAGGGAGTGGTGCTGCTCGCGGCCACCTTCGTGCTCTGGGCGGTCGAGGCGGGCGTCTACTACTCCGTCGCGCGCTCGGTCGACCTCGGGATCAGCGTGACGGGCGCCTTCTACCTCGTGGCTCTCACGAACTTCGTCGCCGCCCTGCCGGCCGCCCCCGGCTCGATCGGGACCTTCGACGCGGCGGTGGCCTGGGGCGCGAACCGGCTCGGCGCCACCGGCTCGGCGGCCGTCTCCTACCTGCTGATGCTCCGCTTCGTGCTCTACGTGCCGATCACCGTGGTCGGCTTCGTCTTCCTGGTCACGCGCTACGGAGGCTGGTCGCGCATGCGAGCGGCGTTGCGGGTCAGCTCGACGAGCCAGTCGCCGGCAGCGCCGCGAAGCCAGGGGCAGGCACAGCCCCAGGCCGAGGCGACTCCCACGGCCTGAACCCCGCGTAGATGCGGGCCTCCACAGCACAGCTACGGACCCTGCGCCGGCGCGAGCATGGCGATGCGGGCCGGATGCGAACGGGCCGCGGCTTCGACAGCGCCCGGTTCGGGCAGCGCTCGCACGCGGCGCAGATCGTCCCCATCATGCTCGTCTGCCTGGCGCTCGCGGGGCTCTCGTTGCTCTACCCGTCGACTCCGACCTACGACCCCTGGGCGTGGATCCTCTGGGGACGGGAGGTCCTGCACCTCGATCTCGTGACCGAGGGCGGCCCCTCGTGGAAGCCGTTCCCGATCCTCTTCACCGCCCCGTTCTCCCTCTTCGGCCAGGACATCGCTCCCTACCTGTGGATCTGGGTCGCGCGCGCCGGCGGGCTGTTCGGATGCGCAATGGCCTACCGGATGGCCAACCGGCTGATCGGCGGCGGCTTCTACGGCGCGCTGGCGGGCATCTGCGCCTTTCTCGCCCTCTTCTCGAGCAACAAGTACGTGCGCGATGCGGCCCTCGGCAACTCCGAGCCGCTGCTGGCGGCGATCGTGCTGTGGGCCTTCGAGCGTCATCTCGACGGCCGGCGCGACCACGCGCTGCTGCTCGGCTTCCTGGCGGCGTTGCTGCGCCCCGAGGCCTGGCCCTTCCTGGGCCTCTACGGGCTCTGGCTGTGGTTTCGAAACCCCGAGCTGCGCCTGCGCCTCGCGCTCTTCGCCGTTCTCATCCCCGTCCTGTGGTTCGCTCCCGAGTGGTGGGGATCGGGGGACCCGCTGCGCGCGGGGGCGCGCGCCAATGCCCCCAACCCGGGCTCGGCCGCCTTCGAGGACATTCCCTCGGTCGCCCTGGTCAAGCGCTTCGCGAGCGTGACGATCGCACCCGTCGAGCTCGGCACCATCATCGCCGTCGGCTTTGCCGCCTTCCGCTGGTTTCGATTCCGCCGCGAGAAGGTCACGCTGGCATTGGCCGCGCTCGGCCTCGCCTGGTTCGTGCTCGTCGCCGTCATGACCGAGGCCGGCTTCGCCGGTAACCAGCGCTATCTGATCGTCACCACGGCCGTGGTCTGTGTCCTGGGCGGCATGGGCGCGGTGCGGGTGCTTCAGGGGGTCGAGTGGGTCGCCGCCCGGCGGCTCGGCCCAGGGCGCGCCCGCCCGGTGGTGGTCGCCGCCCTGCTGCTGGGCACGCTGATCGCCTCGCCCACGATCGTGGCCAAGGCCGACAACACGGCCCGCGTTCAGGGCGGGCTCGAACACGAGGCCTACCTGTGGGCGGACCTCAGAGGCCTCATCGACGAGGCGGGGGGCAAGGATGCGCTGCTCGCCTGCGGAGGGGTGTTCAGCGGTCCCTTCCAGACGCAGATGGTGGCCTATGAGCTGGGAATACACGGAATCCAGGTCGGCTGGAAGGTCACCCCGCCGCCCGGCGTAACGTTCCGCACCCGGACGGTGCCCGACGGGCCGCTCGTCACGAGGCCCACCGACGATCGCTACCGGCTCGTCGCAACGAACGGCAAGTGGCGGCTCTTGACCGTGCCCCCGCGTGGCAGGTCCGAGTGTCCCAGGGCCGGACCGTTCGCGCCGACGTTCGGCACGCCTGGCAACACCGCAACCAAGGACGCGCCGCTCGAGGTCATCGGCGATCCCGACCGGCCGCAGTCGACGCCGTAGCGCTCACTAGGATCGCTGAGTTGGCCAGCGCCGCCCAAAGACTTCCCTCCCTCCCTCGAGCCGGGACGCTGTCCTCGGGCTTCGTGCTGCCCGGGCTGGCCCTGCTGTTCCTGCTCGCGGTGTCGACCTACCTGCGCACGGAGTCACTGGGCGAGTCGCTCTGGATGGACGAGGGGCTCTCGATCGGGATCGCCTCACAGCCGCTGTTCGACATCCCGGGCATCCTGCAGGTCGACGGCTCGCCGCCGCTGTACTACATGGCGCTGTCGATCTGGATGGACCTGGTCGGTGACGGCCCGGCGGAGACCCAGGCGCTGTCGGTGCTGGTGGCGCTCATCGCCGTGCCGGGCGGCATGTGGGCCGGCTGGAGCCTGTTCGGCCGGCGCGCAGGGTTGATCTGCGCGGCGCTGTGCGCGGTCAACCCGTTTCTTACCGGCTACGCCCAGGAGACGCGCATGTACTCGCTCATGCTCGTGCTCTCGCTGCTGGCCACGGCGGCCTTCCTGCACGTGTTCGCGTTCGGACGGCGCCGCTACCTGCCCCTGTTCGCCGTTCTGCTGGCGCTCATGCTCTATACGCACAACTGGGGTCTGTTCCTGGCCGCCGGGCTGCTCTGTGCGCTTGTGCCCTGCTGGTACGTGTCGGAGGTCCGCTCGAGCTTCTGGAAGGACGCGCTGCTCGGCTTCGGCTTCGCCGGGCTGCTCTATCTGCCCTGGCTGCCGACGCTGCTGCACCAGGTGCGCTACACCGGCGCACCCTGGCTCAACCCGCCGAACTTCGGCGCCCCGGTCCAGATTTCGCGCTCGCTGCTGGGTGGCGGCACGCCGACGGTTGCGCTGCTGCTGGCCGGCGGCTCGGGCATCGCCGCGGTGATCGCGCGGCGGCTCAATGACAAGGAGCGCACCGCTGTCATAGCGGGAGCGGTCACGGTCCTCGCCACTCTGGCGATCGCATGGCTGGTGTCCCAGGTCTCGCCCGCGTGGACGACGCGCTACCTCGGCGTCCTGCTCGGCCCCATGCTCCTGATCGCGGCGCTCGGGCTGGCGCGCTCGGGCAACCTCGGCCTGGTCGCGCTCGTGATCGTCTTCGGGATCTGGGCCATCCCGCGCTCCTACGGGCTGGAGAACAAGTCGAACGCCTCCGACCTGCGCGAGGCCGTCGTGCCCGAGCTGAGCAAGGGCGACCTCGTGATCTCGATGCAGCCCGAGCAGGGGCCGCTGCTCGCCTACCACCTCGAGCAGCTCGGGGGCGCGCCGAAGCTCACCTTCGCAAGCCCCCTGGGGGCGGTCGAGAACGATCGCGTGATGGATTGGACCGACGCCTACGACAAGCTCGAGGTGGCCACGCCGGCCAAGAATCTGGACCCGCTGCTTGATAGGCTGCCCGCCGGCGGGAAGGTGCTCATCGTCCATCCGGTCACGAGGCGGGCGGATGACTGGGACGCACCCTGGACGCAGCTGGTCAGGCGTCGTTCGGCCCAATGGGGCGCGGCGCTGGCGGCCGACAAGCGCTTCAAGCTGGTCCGAGCCGTACCTCCGAACTACCGCCCCGCCACCCGCATCGGGGTGCGCGGTGTCCTCTACGAGAAGAAGACGGGATGACGAACGAGACTGCCACCACCGAGCCGGCGCGGCCGGACATGAAGGAAAAGCCCACGGTGATCCTCGGCGGAGGGCCCGCGGGCCTGACCGCCGGCTACCTGCTGTCCAAGCGGGGGCTGCCCGTGATCGTGCTGGAGGCCGAGGACCAGGTGGGCGGCATCGCCAAGACCGCTGTGCGCGACGGCTACCGCTTCGACCTCGGCGGCCACCGCTTCTTCACGAAGGTCCAGGAGGTCGACGACCTCTGGCACGAGATCATGAAGGAGGAGTTCCTGCGCCGGCCGCGGATGTCGCGCATCTACTGGAACAAGAAGTTCCTCGACTATCCGCTGCGCGGGCCCGACGTGATCAAGAAGCTCGGTCCCGTCGAGCTCACGCGCTGCCTGCTCTCCTACTTCTGGGCGCAGATCAAGCCCAAGGGCAAGGAGGAGACCTTCGAGCAGTGGGTGTCCAACCGATTCGGCAAGCGCCTGTTCAACCTCTTCTTCAAGTCCTACACGGAGAAGCTGTGGGGCGTCTCGACCTCGGAGATCCGCGCCGAGTGGGCCGCGCAGCGGATCAAGGGGCTTTCGTTCTTCTCCGCGGCCAAGTCGGCCTTCCTCGGCAACAAGGACAACAAGATCAAGTCGCTGATCTCGGAGTTCAACTATCCCCGCTACGGCCCCGGCCAGATGTGGGAGACGATGACCGAGGACATCCGCGCGCTCGGCGGCCAGGTGCTGCTCGAGCACAAGGTCACGCAGCTCGACTTCGAGGGTGAGCGCTGCGTCGGAGTGCACGTCGGCGACACCGTCTTCGAGCCGTCGGCGGTGATCTCGTCGCTGCCGCTGCGCAACATGGTCGGCATGGCGAGCCCGCATCCGCGACCCGAGGTGGTCGCCGCGGCCAAGGGGGTGCGCTACCGCGACTTCCTGACGGTCGCGGTGGTCCTCAACGGTGACGACATCTTCCCCGACAACTGGATCTACATCCACGAGCCGGGCGTGAACGTGGGCCGCATCCAGAACTTCCGCTCCTGGAGCCCCTGGATGGTGCCCGACCCCACCAAGGCGTGCGTCGGACTCGAGTACTTCTGCTTCCAGGGGGACGAGCTCTGGGAGATGGACGACGACAAGCTCGTCCAGCTGGGGATGCGCGAGCTCGAGGAGCTCGGGCTGGCCCGCCGCGAGCAGCTCGAGTTCGGCTTCGTCGAGCGGGTGCCGAAGGCCTACCCGATCTACGACGCCGAGTACGCCGAGCGCGTCTCGACGATCCGCTCCTGGCTCGACGGGCTCGACAACTTCATCCAGGTGGGCCGCAACGGCTTGCACCGCTACAACAACTCCGACCATTCGATGCTCACCGCGATGCGCGCGGTGGACAACCTCGTGAAGGGCGCCGAGCACGACATCTGGGCGGTCAACGCCGAGTCGGTGTACCACGAGGAGGAGAAGCAGGATGAGCAGCAGCCCTATATCGAGGCTCCCGAGACGGAGGCCATGAAGGAGCCGCTGCACCACTAGCCGCCGGGGCTTCGACCGGCTCGTGCCACTCTCGGCCTTCGCACTGGCGCTGGGCGCCGCCGTACTCCACGCGACCTGGAACGTCCTGCTCGCCGGCGCTCGCGACAGCGAGGCCGCCACCGCGGTGGCCACCCTGGCCGGCGTGATCCTGCTGGCGCCGGTGGCGCTCGCCACCGGCGGCGTCACCGACGCGGCGCTTCCGTTCGCGGCGGCCTCCGCCCTCCTGCACATCGTCTACCTGGCGATGCTCGCGCGCGCCTACACCGGCGGCGAGGTCAGCGTCGTGTATCCGGTCTCGCGCGGGACCGCCCCGGTGCTGGTGCTGGTGTTCGGCGCGATCGTGATCGGGGAGAACACCTCGGCGGTCCAGGCCGCGGGCGTGGCGGGCGTGTCGGCCGGCGTCTTCCTGGTCGGCGCGCGACGGCCGGCGGAGCACGCGCCGCTCGCCCGGCGCGACCTGCTCTTCGGCCTCGGCATCGCCCTGATGATCGCGGCCTACACGCTCGTCGACGCCGAGGGCGTCGACCACGCGCGGGCGCCGGCCTACCTGTTCCTGTTGCTCGCGCCCTCGGCCGCCGTGTACGCGGCGGCGCTCGCCCTCAGCGGCCGCGGGCCGCAGATGCGCGCCGAGCTGCGACCGCGCTCACTGCTGATCGGAGCCTGCGTCGTGGGGGCCTACGGCTCCGTGCTGGGCGCCCTGAAGCTGGCGGACGCCGCGCCGGTCGCGGCGGTGCGCGAGTCGAGCGTGGTGATCGCGACGCTGCTCGCGGCGGCCTTCCTCCACGAGCGCGTCGACGCCCCCCGGCTCGGCGGTGCGCTGCTGGTGGCCGCCGGAGTCGCCGCGATCGCGCTCGGCTGAAGCTGGCGCCCCCGGACGATTCGCGGCCGCGCCAGCGGGCAATGGCAGACCATGCTGAATCCGCTCTCCCTGCCCAGTGACGTCCTCGAGGCCCTGCGCTCGGTCGGACGCATCGAACGGCTGCTCGACGAGCGCCTCGCACTCGCCGACGAGCGCCTGCAGGAGCTCGACGCGAGGATCGACGGGCTGCCGGCCGAGCTCGAGCGCGCCTTGCGACCGCACCTGGAGGGGCAGAACGAAAGCATCGAGAAGCTGCATCCCGAGCTCGTGGCCAACCGCGAGCACGCGGAGAAGCTCCCGGGCAAGGTGGACGGCCTGCGGGAGGAGATCCGCGCCGTCAACGACTCGGTGGGAAGCGTCGACGGCTCGGTGGGCGCGGTCAGCGAGCGGCTGGGCGCCGTGACCGCCGAGCTGCGCGGCGTGCTCGCCGAGATCAACGAGGTGCGCGAGACCGTCGAGCCGCTGCAGGGCCCGGCCGAGCGGGTGGCCCGCCTGAGCGAGCGCCTGCCGGGCGGCGGCTGAGCGACTACCGCGCGTCCTACTCGTAGTACGGCAGCGGCCCGCCCGCGGCGTCGAGCACCGTCCGGTATAGCTCCCGGCTGACCTTCGGATGGCGATGAACGACGTTGTGCATCTCGCGCGGGTCGGCCTGCAGGTCGTTCAGCGTCCGCTCCTGACCGCGGTTGTCGCCGATCAGCACCCAGTCGTCGGTGCGGATGAAGAAGCGGTTGTACATGCCGCCGTAGTGGAAGTCGCGCCGCTGCGCGGGCTGGCCTCCCGTGAGCACGGGCGAGAGGTCCGTGCCCTCCATCCATCCCGGCACCGGCAGGCCGACCATCGACAGAAGCGTCGGTCCGACGTCGTGGGTCGAGGCGAAGTAGCGGCTGGTGGTTCCCGCCGCCCGGCCGTCCGGATGGATGATCACGAACGGCACCTGGGCCAGCTCGGGATGCAGCTGTGAGGGGACCTTGCCCGTATAGCCGCGCTCTCCCAGCAGGTAGCCGTGATCGGAGAGCATGATGATGACGGTGTTGCGGTCGAGCCCGGTTTCGTAGAAGCCCTCCATGAAGTGCCCGAGCCAGGCGTCGGTCATGGTCGCCTCGGCGGCGTAGATGGCCTTGAGCTGGCGCAGCTCGGCGTCGCTGAAGTTGCGCGCGAAGCCGTACTTGGTCACGCCGATGTTGGGGCCGTGATAGCTCGGGTCCTTGTAGAGGTCGACGTACTGCGGCGGCGGGCTCCAGGGCTCGTGGGGATCGAAGCAGTCGACCGTCAGGCAGAAGGGCTGGCGCAGGCGCGCCTCCTCGAGATGGGTGCGCGCCTCCTTGTAGGTCCGCGCCGCGCAGGTCTCCTCCTCGTTGACCCCGCCGCCGCTGTTCGCGAGGTACTTGCGCATGCCGGGCACGTAGCGGTCGTTGCGCAGCGGCGGCGGCAGCCAGTTGTAGACGGTCTTGAGCGTGATGGTCTCGGGTGCCTTGTAGAAGCCCGACTGCCCCACGACCGACGTCCAGTGGCTGAAGCTCTTGCGAAACGGCTCGTAGGCCTTGGTGAAGCCGAGGTGGGGGTTGTCGGAGATCTGGGCCGTCCAGTAGCCGTGGCGGCGGAACTCGCTGGTGAAGGTGCGCTCGACGTTCTCGATCGGAAGCCAGCCCGGGCTTTGGCCGAGCTCCTCGTTGGGCACGAAGTGGCGGAAGGGGAAGATGCGCCGCGCCGTGAAGATCGAGCGCCGCGCCGGGATCGTGACCATCGCCTCCGGAAAGGCGCGCTCGAAGCGCAGCCCGCGGGTGCACAGCGCGTCCACGTGCGGGGTTTTCACCTGCGACCCGTAGGCTCCCACGTGGTCCGGGCGCAGGCTGTCGATGATCAGCAGCAGCACGTTGAGCTGATCGGGCGAACCGGTCTCCTCCATCGAGCAGCCGGCGTTGGGGAGCAGCACCGCACCAGCCGCTCCCGCGGCGCCTGCTTGGAGGAACCGGCGACGGCTCAGACGCATGCGGGCGCGCAGGGTAGCTGAGCGCCGGCTGCCCTCAGGAGAACGGCTCGGGCTCGCGCGCCTTGGGAATGCGGATCAGCGGCGGCCCGTAGGCCTGCTCGCAGTCGTCCAGCCGGTAGATCCGGACGGTCGGGCCTGGTCGCTCGTAGGCCGACGGGTAGAGGTTGTAGGAGAGGTCGAAGTCGAAGGGCACCGGCTCGGCGTCCTCGCTGTAGGGGCTGAACTCGCGCACGAGCGTGGACTCGCGCCCGAGGCGCCTGTAGTAGGCCCGCGCCCGCGGCCTTCGCTCAGCGCGCTCGCGCACGACGTTGACCGTCATCACGTGGCAGTAGCCGTAGAGGCGCAGGTCGTCGACCACCGAGGGGCTCAGCACGGCCCCGTAGGCCGAGGCGCGCACCCCCCCGTCGGGCCGCACGAACAGGCCCGGCTTGTACTGGTCGCAGACCCGCCGCCCGTTCTCGGCCACGTACGACCAGCCGGGCTCCGTCCAGCCTTCCCGCTGGTCGCAGCGGGACAGCCAGGGAGGCGGCGTTCCCTCCGGGTTCGAGCGAAAGTAGCGGCCGGGCACGGCCGGCTCGATCGACACCCTGAGCCCGGGAGCGAAATGCTCGTCGAGAAAGTCGCGCGCCTGGTTGAGCGTGTCCTCGCGCCCGAGCGCGCGGGCGCTGCGAACGTCGGCCAGCAGCGGCTGGGCGAGCACCGCCGCGGTCAACGCCGCCGCGGCGAGCGCTCGAAGCGGAGCGCGCTCCGGCAGCAGGTCGACCGCACGCGCAACCGCGTAGGCGGCGAGCAACGCGAGAGCGGGGTAGGCGGGCAGCAGCCAGCGCCCGAAGTAGCGCGACTGAACCGCGAGGTAGGCGAACAGCGCCAGCGGCAGCGACACGAGGACGAGCGCCCGGACGAGGTCGCGCCGCAGCAGCAGAACGGCTCCGGCGAGCGCCGCGGCGAGGCCGGCCCAGCCGAGCCCCCAGGTGAGGCTGTCGAGGTAGTAGCCGAACCCGCCCGACTCCTGCCCGGGCTTGCGGTCGTTGGCCGCGACGTCTGCCTGGTCGCGCAGGTCGCCCCACCAATCCCCGAGGGACGTGAACAGGTAGGGGTTGAGCGCCACGAACGCGACCAACGCGGCCAAGCCGGCAAGCGCCAGGCCGCCGGCACGCCGGAGGCTCGGCCCCGCGAGCGCAGCCACGACGAGCGGCAGGGCCGCCAGGCCGGCCGTGTACTTGAACGCGGCCGCAAGCCCGACCGCCGCGCCGCCGAGCGCCCAGTCGCGAAGACGGTTCTCCTCGTGTGCGCGCACGGCGAACAGGAGGGCGAGCGAGACGCCGATGAGCGAGCCGACGTCGGTGACCGCGATGCGCGAGTAGGCCACCGGCAGAAAGGCGAACGCGAGCACGGCTGCCGCCACGAGACCCTCGCGCACGCCCCAGAGCCGCCTCGCGGCCACGTAGACGGCCGCCACGCCTCCCATGCACAGCAGCGCGGCCAGCGTACGGGCCGCTATCCAGATCTCGCCCGGGTCCTTGCTGAACTGCTCGGTCACGTTGCCGAACGAGAGGTCGAAGAGGAAGCCGAGCGGCCCGTACATCCCCCGCAGCAGCAGGTGGATGAGGTAGGTGTAGGCCGCGGGGTTCTGGTAGTAGCCGGGGTCGATCCCCTCGCGGAACATGCCCACCGCGCGGTCGGTGAAGTGCGACGCCTCGTCGACCGAGTAGATGAAGGGAAGCCCGTAGTCGTTGTTCCACACGCGCAGGCCCAGGCCCGCGACGAGGATGAGCGCCAGAATGAGGCGGTGCACGCGCCCGAACGCTAGATGACTGATTCCACGCCCCCGCGCGCACGCGGCCGTGCAATCAGCCATCTAACCGGCGACGGGTATCGTTGACTGAGGAGTCAACTTTGCCTGACAGCACCCCCCATCTACTCAGGGCGATCGAGCTCGCCGAGCAGGTTCGCGGACAGACAAGCCCCAACCCGATGGTAGGTGCGGTGATCGTCAAGGGGGGCCGGGTGATCGGCGAGGGAGCCACCCAGCGCCCCGGCCAGGCGCACGCCGAGCGGATGGCGCTGGCGGCCTGCGAGGAGGATCCCGCCGGGGCCACGCTCTACGTCTCGCTCGAGCCCTGCTGCCACCACGGCCGCACGCCTCCCTGCACCGATGCGATCATCGAGGCGGGCATCGCACGGGTGGTGATCGCCTCCGAGGACCCGACCGCCAAGGCCGCGGGGCGCGGGCCGGGGATCCTGCGCGACGAGGGCATCGACGTCGTCTGGGAGAACGGCGAGATGGCCGCGACCGCGCGGCTGATCAACCAACCCTTTCGCAAGCACGCCCGTACCCGGCGGCCGCTCGTGATCTTCAAGTCGGCGATGACGCTCGACGGCAAGGTCGCCACGCGTACGGGCGACTCTCAGTGGATCTCCGGGAAGCTCTCGCGTGCCCGCGCCCACCGCTGGCGAGCGGAGTCCGACGCCGTGGCGGTGGGCATCGGCACGGCCCTGCTCGACGATCCCCGGCTCACGGCTCGCGTCGAGGGCGTGGCCCGCCAGCCTCGGCGGGTGATCTTCGACTCCGAGGCGCGCCTCCCGATCGACTCCAAGCTCGTGCGCGGCGTGGGCGAGGTGCCGCTGACGGTCGTCTGTGGGCGGGCCGCCGGGCGCACGTCCGTGCAGGCGCTGGAGGCGGCTGGAGTGGACGTGATCGTGGCGACCGGGCAGAACGAGAGCGCGCGCGTAGCGAACGCGCTCGACGAGCTCGGCTCGCGCGACGTCCAGTCGCTGCTGCTCGAGGGCGGCCCCCACATCGCGGGCGCCTTTCTGGAGGCTGGAGAGATCGACGAGGCGCGCATGTTCATCGCCCCCATCCTGAGTGGCGGGCTCGGGGCGCGGACGGCCGTCGAGGGCATGGGCGTCGAGCAGATCGCGGGCTCGCCGCGGGCGCTGCACGTCGATGTCGACCGGATCGAGAACGACGTCCTTATCGTCGCCCGGCTAAAGGAGTGGTGATGTTCACCGGGCTCGTCGCCGAGAAGGGAACGGTCCGCTCGCGCCGCGACGGTCGCCTGGAGATCCAGACCTCGCTGGCGGGCGAGCTGGCGGCCGGCGACTCGGTCGCCGTGAACGGCGTGTGCCTTACCGCCGTCGACCCGGACGGGTCCTCCTTCGCCGCCGACGTGATGCCCGAGACGCTGCGCCGGTCGTCGCTCGGGCCGCTGCACGAGGGCAGCGAGGTCAACGTGGAGCTGCCCCTGCGCGCCGGCGACCGCCTCGGTGGACACATGGTGCAGGGGCACGTCGATGCCACCGGCAGCGTCGCCGCAGTGCGCGACGAGGGCCTCTCCCGCGTCGTGCGCATCGAAGCCGACCCCGCGCTGCTGCGCTACGTGGTCGAGAAGGGCTCGATAGCCGTGGACGGCGTGTCGCTGACGGTGAGCGCGGTCGACGAAGAGGCGTTCGAGGTGTCGCTCATCCCGGAGACGCTCGAGCGCACGACGTTGGGACAGGCGGAAAGAGGCACAATGGTCAACCTGGAGGTCGACGTGCTGGCCAAGTACGTGGAAAAGCTGATCCGTTCGCAGCCGGCCGAGCCGGCCGCTCACGGAAGGCGCTGAGGATGAGCCGCTCGTTCAGCACCATCGAAGAGGCGCTCGAGGACGTCCGCGACGGGCGGATGGTCGTCGTCTGCGACGCCGAGGACCGCGAGAACGAGGGCGACCTCACGCTGGCCGCGCAGTTCGCCACGCCCGAGGCGATCAACTTCATGGCCACGCATGGCCGCGGCCTCATCTGCCTCGCGCTCACCCCCGACCGCTGCGATGAGCTCGGCCTGAATCTGATGGCGGCCAAGAACGAGTCGCCCTTCCAGACCGCCTTCACGGTCACGGTCGAGGCGCGCGAGGGCATCACCACGGGTATCTCGGCCCACGACCGCGCGCACACGATCCAGGTGGCGATCGACCCGTCCAGCCGCCCGCAGGACCTCGTCCAGCCGGGCCACATCTTTCCCCTCAAGGCCAAGGCCGGCGGCGTGCTCGAGCGCACCGGCCAGACGGAGGCGGCGGTCGACCTCGCGCGGCTGGCGGGCCTCAATCCGAGCGGTGTGATCTGCGAGGTCATGAACGACGATGGCACGATGGCCCGCGTTCCCGACCTCGAGCGCTACTGCGCCACGCACGGGGTCAAGATGATCACCGTGGCGGATCTGATCGCCTACCGGCGCCGCCACGACAAGCTCATCGAGCGCGTGGCCGAGGCGCAGCTTCCCACCAAGTTCGGGGATTTCACCGTCTTCGGCTTTCGCTCGCTCGTCGACGAGAAGCACCACGTGGCGATGGTCAAGGGCGAGGTCGACGGCGAGCCCGACGTGCTCGTGCGAGTGCACTCGGAGTGCCTGACCGGTGACGTCTTCCACTCGCTGCGCTGCGACTGCGGCCAGCAGCTCGAGGACGCGCTCGCGCGCATCGAGGACGAGGGCCGCGGCGTGCTGCTCTATCTCTCCCAGGAGGGCCGCGGCATCGGGTTGCTCAACAAGCTGCGCGCCTACAAGCTGCAGGAGGAAGGGCGAGACACGGTCGACGCCAACCTCGAGCTCGGCCTGCCGGCCGACCTGCGCGACTACGGCATCGGCGCTCAGATCCTCGTCGACCTGGGCCTCAGCTCTATTCGCCTGCTGACCAACAACCCCAAGAAGATCGTCGGACTCGAGGGCTACGGGCTG
>Ga0307318_10000471_pt1 | contig 13088 bp, 12 predicted proteins | sample ER_DNA_367_FD_194500 | JGI IMG/M metagenome (GOLD analysis project Ga0307318, IMG submission 194500) | Bulk soil microbial communities from the East River watershed near Crested Butte, Colorado, United States - ER_DNA_367 | ecosystem: Environmental > Terrestrial > Soil > Floodplain | place...
AGCCGAGTTATGCGAGCGGCTGGCGAGCGGCGGTCGCTTCGTGCTCCGCTACGACCACCGCGACACCGGGCGCTCGACCGCGTACGAGCCGGGGAAGGCCCCCTATACGTCGAACGATCTGGTCGCGGACGCGGTGGCCGTGCTCGACGGCTACGGGATCGATCGGGCACACCTCGTGGGACTCTCGATGGGCGGCGTGATCGCCCAACTCGCTGCCCTCGAGCACCCTTCGCGGGTGGCGAGCATCACGGCCATCAGCACCACCAAGGCAGGGCCTGGCGATCGCTCTCTACCCGAGCCGGACGCGGGATACATGCAGCACGCCCTCGCCTTCGAGGATCTCGACTGGTCCGACACCCAGGCGCTCGCCGACTTGATCGTGGAGGACGCCCGGCAGCTCGCGGGATCGAGGCACCCGTTCGACGAGGCGTCGACGCGCGGCCTCGTGAGGAGCGACCTGAAGCGCGCGCGAAACCCTCAGAGCCTGTCGAACCACGCGATGATCGGCGGCGCCGAGCATCGGCAGGAGAGGCTGGGGGAGATCGATGTGCCCTTCCTGGTCATCCACGGCACCGCGGACCCGCTCTTTCCCCACGCGCACGGGGTCGCGCTCGCGGAGGCGGTGAACGAAGCGACGCTGGTGACGATCGAAGGCGGCGGCCACGAGCTCCACCGAGGCGACTGGGACCAGATCCTGGACGCCATCCTCGAGCACACGGCGAGGGTTGTCTAAGGGCAGCCGCGACCCTGCGGCGCCCTCCGGTTATCGCCGGTTCGTCTGCGACGGATCGGGCAGCGCGGAGCGGCCGGCCGCGATGGAGGCCAGTGCCCGCAAGCCTTGCCAGATGCTGTCGGGCCGGGTGGCTGATGGGGACGCGCCGGGGTGCCCCGGCGCGATCCGGACGCGCAGCACCGCGGGCCTGCTTCGAAAGCGGAGCGGCGCTGTCAGGACCGTCGCCTCGCCGTCGATGCCCGCGGGCACCGGCTCCCCGGAGCGGACCTCGAAATCCGGCGCCGACCACTGGCGCCAAGGGCGCCGGGGCAGGAGACGACGCCAGCGGGAATCGGGGGGTGACTCCACCACGGCGATCCCGAGCTCGCCTTCGTCGATCCGCGGCCTCGTTCCCGACCCCGGCATCGCCCCGAGTCGGTAGCGGTTATTGGAGACCAGAAGCACGGTGCCCGAGGGGTACGACTTGGCATCTCGAGGGCCGGTCCACTGGAGGTCCGGGGGCTGCCCACGCGGCCCAAGCACGTCGGGGAGGGTGCCGAGGATCGTGCGCAGCTTCGCGTTTCGATAGCCGTCGCGCTGAACCGCGGTCGCGTAGAGGCCGAGCGAGACGTTGTTCACGAAGACGCGGCCGTTCACCTCGGCGAGATCCACGACGCGCTCGCCCCCGTCGACGAACGCGTCGAGGGCTCCGACCACGTCGTCTCGATTGACGCCCAGGTCCAGAGCGAAGTGGTTACGGGTGCCGGAGGGAATACAGGCGTAGGGGAGCTCGAGCTCGGCCGCGGCGGCGGCGACCACAGCCTGCGAACCATCGCCGCCAGCCATTGCCAGAGCGTCGGCTCCCTCGTCGACGGCTGTCTTCACGAGCGTCGCCAGATCGTCGCCGGGACCGAGCTCGATCGGTTCGATCCCACGCTTCCTGGCCTCGTCGGCGAGCTTGAAACGCTCGGCCTTGCCGCCCCCCGAGCGCGGGTTGAGGAACAGCACCGGCCGCCATGGTCGCTTTGCCTTCGGGAGCGCGACGTGGACGGCGAATGCCGCAGCCGCCGCAGCGACGGCGAGCCAGAACATCCCGGCGATGATCAGGCGCTCCAAGACCCTGCGGTCCAAGAGCACCTCCACCACCCCGAGGAGGAGCATCCCGGCGAGCACGAGGGCGATGACCCGCACGATCCCCCGGCGTACGAGCCCGTACCCCGCCGCGATCACAGCGAGCGAAAAGGTCAGCAGCACCCCAAAGGCGTCCTCCGGCTTGTCCACCACGAAGCCCACCGCATTCACGACCGCGAGCAGCGTCAGCAGCAGCGCGGCGACCGCCAGGAGGCGCCGGCGCGTCATAGGATCTCCCTCCTGTGAACCTGCGCGACTGGCTGGCAGAGGCCGAGCGAGCCGATCTCGCGGTGTACGCCGCCGTCGCGCGTTCCGACATACCGGCGCTCGACCGCGCCATGCGCCACGTATCGCACGCGGCCAATTACTCGCGGATCTGGCTCGGCGTCGCCGGGCTGCTCGCGCTCGGCGGCGGCGACAGGGGCCGGCGCGCCGCCTTCGACGGGCTGACGTCGATCGCGGTCACCTCGGTGGTAGTGAACGCGGCGCTGAAGCCACTCGGAAGACGGCGGCGTCCGGACCGGGGGCCACTCGTCGCGCGGCACGTCCGGATGCCGCGATCGCGCTCGTTTCCGTCTGGCCACGCGGCCTCGGCGTTTGCGTTCGCGACCGGAGTCACGGCCACACAGCCCCGGCTCGCCGTGCCGCTGCGGGCCCTCGCCACCGTGGTCGCGTACTCGCGCGTCCATACAGGCGTCCACTTCCCCGGCGATGTCCTGGTCGGATCTCTGCTGGGCGTATCGATCGCGCAAATCACCCTCCGGGCGCGCAAGTGGCGTGGGACTTGAGCAGACGAGGCGACCCTTCCGCCGCAAGCCACCTGCGACCTCCCGGCGACCCTACGCGGGGCGGCTCTGCCCTGCAACTCCGCGGCCCGGCTACTCTCCTCGTCGTGGACCGTTCCCCCGACCGCCGCACCGCCCGCCGACGCCTGCTCGTGCTCGCGCTGCCCATCGCCGCTGGCTTCGCGGCCGCATTCGCCTTCCTGCCGCACGACCCGGCGGAGGTCGCGCGGATCGCCGACGCGCCCACCGCGCTGCTCGTAGCCGGCGCGATCGCCGCGTGGACTCTGCTCACGCCGGCGCTCGTATCGGGAACGCTGCTGGCGGCTGCCACGGGCTTGCTCCTCGGCGGAGCGGCCGGCATGCCGGTGGCGCTGTTGGGCGCCACGTTGGGCGGAATAGTGGCCTTCGGGGTGGCCCGTCGTTTCGGCCGCGGACCGGCCGAGGCGCTGGCCGGCGAGCGCGTCACCCGGCTCCGCCAGCGCGTCGAGCGGCGGCCGCTGCTCGCGATCGTGATTGCGCGCGCAGCACCGGGCTCGCCCGCCACCGTGCTCAACTACGCCGTCGGCCTTACGCGCGTGCGCCTGCGTCACTTCGTCGCGGGCAGCCTGATAGGAGGCGCCCCGCGCGTGCTCGCCTACACCGCCCTGGGCGGCGCGGCGGCCGACCGGGCGCTGTGGCCGGCGGTCGCGGCGCTGGCGCTGCTCACCCTGCTCGGCGTGGCCGGCCTTGCCGTGGCGCGTCGCCGCCGCACGGCAGCGCCGCTGCCCGCGCCGCCCTGATAGCCGCGGCGTGGACGACCCGCTCGGGCTCCACGGCCTGGCGTGCATAGCGCACGTCCACTCGACCTATTCCGACGGCACGGCCACGGTCGCCGAGCTCGTGGAGACGGCACAGGGCGCCCGCGCCGAGTGCCTGCTCCTCACCGACCACGACACGCTCGAGGCTCGTCGCCGCGGCGAGGAAGGCTGGCGCGGCGGCGTACTCGTCTTGGTCGGCCACGAGGTTTCGCCCAAGGGCGGACATCTGCTCGTGTTCGGTCTCGACGAGGAGATCCCGCACAAGGGACGCACGGAACGCGAGATCTGCACCGCCGTGCTGAAGGCCGGCGGAGTGGCCTTCGCCGCGCATCCGTTCTCGGAAGGCTCGCGCATGTCGAAGCTGATCGCGCCGCCGCACGGTTGGAAACTGCTCGACGACGCCGTCTGTGGCGGCATCGAGTTGTGGAGCCTCACGTCCGACGCGGCCGAGGCCTGGCGCACGCCGCGGGAGGCGGTCGAGTTTCTGCGCGACCCCATGCGCACGCTCAGCGGACCCCCGGCGCGCCACCTCGAGATCTGGGACCGGCTCTGCCTGCGCCGTCGCGTTCCGGCCATCGGCGGCCTCGACGCCCACCAGCGCGGCATCCGCGTCCGCGGGCGCGCGATCTCGCCGATGCCGAACGCGCGCTACTTCGCGATGCTCCAGACCCACCTGCTGCTTCCCTCCGCCCCCGCAGGCGAGTTGGCCGCCGACCGCACCGCCGTCAACGAGGCGCTCGGCGAGGGCCGCTGCTACCTGTCGTTCGAGGCGCTCGCACCCGGGCGGGGATTTCGCTTCTGGGCCGAGGGTGACGCCCGCGCGGCCCCGATGGGCGCGCGGATGGATCCGGGGCGCTGGACCATGAGGGCCGTGGCTCCGCGACCCGCTCGCTTGCGCCTGCTGCGCGACGGAGCGCCGGTGCACGAGGCCGAGGGCCACCGGCTCGAGCACCGTATCGTCGAGGACGGCGCCTATCGCGTCGAGGCGCGGCTTCTGGACGACGAGCGCGGGCGCCTCTGGCTCGTCAGCAACCCGGTCTACGTGCGGGCGGCCTAGCTCCGCGCCTTCAGCAGCACAGCCGCCGGCACCCGGCGGGTCTCCCAGCCCGCCCGGTCCCAGAACACGAGCAGGACCGCTCCGGCCGCCGAGGCGGCGAAGTCGATCGCCATGTGCGCGATCAGCTCGTCGAACGTGAAGGACTCCGCGTCGAACAGGCCGTTCGACGCCCAGGCGCCGATCTCGTAGAGCATCCCGACGCCGAAGCCGAGGGCGGTCGCCAGCAGCAGCATGCCCGTGCGCTCGTGGATGTCCGACTTGCCGCTCAGGTCGGGCACGGCGCGAATCCGGACCAGCAGCAGGTACAGCATCACGGCGATCGACAGCGAGGTCACCACCCGCGCCGTCACCTCGTAGCCGGTGACGGAGTCGTACGCGCCGCTGAACGCGCCCCACGCCTGGAACGCCATGCCGAGCGCGAAAGCGGCATCGAAGGGCCTCGGCGCCTCGGCCAACCGGACCAGCACCGACAGGCCGAAGCCGACCGCGAAGCGGGCGGCGTGATCCCAGTCGCCTCCGAGCAGTGCGAGGAGCCCACCGACCACCAGGCTCAGGCGGATCAGGTCGACCGGGTCGCGGAGGAGCCGGCCCCAGTCGCCCACCAGCCAGCGCGGCAACACGGGGTAGGGGCGGCCCTGCTCACCGGCGTGCCCGCGCGGCGGACGAAGCCGCGCGATGCGCTGCCCGAAGCGCGCGAGCAGGTCCTTGTTGCGGTCCGGCGGCGCGGTCGGCATCGGCTCCTCGCCGCGCAGAGCGGCGCCCGGAGTACGCCAGGTGCCCCAGCCGCGTCCGGTCCAAAACAGCAGGATGACGGCGCCCATCAGCGCGCCGAGCGTGTCGTCGATCAGGTCGCCGATCGAGTCGCCGTAGGTGACGAACATCTCCGTGCCGAACACCTTGTTGGAGAACCACTCCCACATCTCGAAGATGCCGCCGACCATCAGCCCGAACGCGAGCGTTATCAGCACCATCGCGATGCGGTCGTGCAGGCCCGCGTCCTCGGACAGGTCCGGCACCAGCCGCAGGTGACAGAGGCAGATGTAGAGCAGCATCGACGAGCCACAGGGAAGGAGGAAGTGGACGACCTTGTCGTAGCCGTAGATGTGGTCGAAGAGGGCGAAGACGTTGCCCCAGATGGCGAGGTTCATCCCGATCTGGAACATCAGGTCGAAGGGGCGCTGCACGTTGAGCACGCGCGGGGCGAGCACGATCAAGAAGCACCCGACCAACTCGCCGGTGTGCGTGGTGTCGCGCACGATCAGCGTCACGATCGCGCCGATCAGTGGAGCCAGGCGCAGCAGGTCGAGCGGGTCGCGGATGACCCTGTTCCAATCCCCGACCAGCCACTTCGGGAGATTGGTCGGCATTGGTTTGGGGCGAACCACCACGCGGCGCCAGAGCGCCGGCGGGCGTTCACCAGGCGGGTGGCCGATGCCTGCCATCAGGGCCCCTACCCTAAGCTCGCCGGGGGGCGCGGCGCAAGGCTGCGTCAATGCTCCCAGAGGCCGTACTCGGGATCCCGCGTCTTCATCTCCTCGAACAGCAGCACCATGCGATCGATGTACCAGAGCTTGCCCCCCTGGACGATGAGCACTCCGAGGACGGTGGGAGTGGCCTTGAGTGCGGCGAGGCCGTAGACGAGCGGCGCCAGACCGATCGCCTGGTATGAGGCGGCCACGGTCGGGACCACGGTGTTGAATTGATCCGGCAGCTCGGATCGGTCCCGCTCCGTCCAGATGCGCTCGCCGAGCACCCCCTTGGACGCCCAGTTCCTCGTCGACCGCGGCGGTCTGAAGAACAGCGGATTGACGACCAGCCACGCCGATGAGACCGCGACCGGAATCAACGAGCGCCGGCCGATCCACTTCCTGCTCCAGATCGACCCGGCGAGCATCGGAAGGACGGCAAAGCGCGTCCAGACGCTCGCGGGATTCGAGTGGCGCATCCAGCTATCGCCCTCGAGCCCGAACGCGCCGCTGATTTTTTTGCGGAGTTCCATGCGACTTCCCCCGACATCGAAGCACGCCGGGCCGAACCATGCGGACTCGACTTGCCATCGGACCGGCGTTGCGCTTAGGGTGCTCCCCGTCCGTAGGCCCCGCCCACGTCCGTAGGCCCCGCCCCCGTCCGTAGGCCCCGCCCCCGTCCGTAGGCCCCGCCCCCAGGAAGGACCCTGCGATGCGTACACGCTCCCTCTTGATCCTCGCGATCGTCCTTCTGCCGGCGATCTGGCCGGCTGCGACCGTCGCCGGCCAATACAAGGTGAAGCAGCTGCAGGCGATCTCGGGCCCGAGCCCGTTCCCGGGCGGCTGCCCCGGCGCGATATTGGACGAGACACGCATCCCGGGCGCGGAGATCGAGCCCGCCATCACGGTCAACCCGGCGCACCCGCGCAACATCATCGCCACCTGGCAGCAGGACCTCGGCCAGGGCGCCGCCCGCACCGACCTGATCGGGACCTCCCGCGACGGCGGCAGGACCTGGAAGCGCGTGACCGTCCCCGGTCTCTCGCGCTGCACCGGAGGAACTTTCGACTCGGCCACGGACCCCTGGCTCTCGGCCGGTCCGGACGGCACCGTCTACTTCACCGGCGCGACGCTCTCCTTTGCTTCCGAGCCCGAGTCGGCCGCGCTCTTCGCGAGCCGCTCGCGCGACCGGGGGCGCAGCTGGGCGCCCCCGGTCCCGTACGCCGGGCCGAGCCCTCGCCTCGAGAGGGAGGTCATCACGGCGGACCCGATCCGGCCGGGTAACGCATACGTCGTCTGGTGGGAGCGCGACCCCCTGATGCCGTTCGTCGGAAGCACGCACCAGTTCGCGCGCACCACGGACGGCGGTGCGACCTGGTCGACGCCGACGACAGTCGACGCGGCGCCGGATGGAGCGCTCGACCAGTCGGCGGAGATCCACGTCCTCCCGAACGGATCGCTGCTGGCGACCTTCGCCCGGATCCAGATCGAAGGCACCGCCGCCGTGCAGCAGCTGCTCGCGTCGCGCTCGGACGACCAGGGCCAGACCTGGTCTGAGCCGGTGGAGGTGGTCTCACAACCGATCCAGCCCTACCTCGACCCGGAGACGGGGGATCAGCTCCCGAACCAGGACCTGACCTTCCACTCGGCGGCGATCGCCCCGGACGGGACGGTCTACGTCGCCTGGGACCGGGCCAGCTCGCCCACGACCGGGGAAATCGACATCGTCAAGTCGAGCGACGGCGGTGTCACCTGGAGCGGCCCGACAACGCTCCCCGGCGTCAGCGCGTTCGCGTTCCAGCCGGCGATCGCCGTCGACGCGCGCGGGACGGTGGGCGTGACCTGGTACGACACCCGCAACGACCTCCCGGGTGACGCGCCGCTCACCACTGACGTCTGGTTCGCTCACTCGCGAGACGGGGGCACCTCCTGGAGAGAGCTCCACCTCGCCGGCCCGTTCGACTTCCGCACGGCTCCCAGGCCCACGGGCTTCGGCCGGCTCGGGGAGTACCAGGGGCTCGCCGGATTGCGCACGCGCGGGTTCGCAGCCGCGTTCACACAGGCGGCGCCGCAGGCACAGGACGGGCCGACGGACATCTTCTTCGCGCGGATTGGACCGCGGCATCACTGACGCCGGCGCCCTCGTGCGCTCCCTGTACGAGGCCTACGGGCGGCGCGATTGGGATGCCTGCGTCCCGCTGCTGCATCTCGACGCCGTCTACGAGCTTCCCCGCACCGGTGAGCGCGTCGAGGGCGGTCCGGCCGTCCTCGACTACCAGCGGGCCTACCCCGAGCCGTGGGGGGAGCTGTCCGTGTTGCGCGTGATCGCCGGCGCGGACGAGGCCGCGGCTGAGATATCGGTTCGTGGCGGACGCGAGAGCGACTTCCTCATGGCCGCGTTCTGGACCGTCCGCGACCGTCAACTGTGGAGGGGAGTCGAGTATTGGGCGCCCCTGCCTTGACGGTCGCCTACGGCCTGACGTAGTTGTGGACCGCGAACTCGGTGGTCGTGGGCTGGGGTCCGCCGGCCGGATCCATGCCGGAGACCTGGCGAATTGCCGGGAAGAGACGCTCCTCCCGGAAGCTGTCATAAGCCGCGCGGCTCTCCCAGAGATCCATAACGGTCCACTTGCCGTCAACCTCTCCGGCCCAATGGAAGATCAACCCGTCGGGCGGATCGTTCTCTAGGTCCATCTCCGCGCTGACCCCGTCGTACATCTTCGTACCGACGTCCTCGGGAAAGTCGGTTGTGCGTATCGCGACCGCCATTGCGCTCCCTCCTCCGATCTTCACTCAGCGCTCGCCGAGCGCCCCTCTCGAACCGGCTCACCCTATCGCCCGGCCTCGCGCCCGCGACGGGAGGCTGCGTGCTCGGAGCGCTCGACGGTGCGTGCGACCTCGACGCGAGAGGAAACGTCGAGCTTTCGGAAGATGTTCCGCATATGTGTCTCGACCGTCTTCGGACTGAGGAAGAGCGCGTCGGCGATCTCCGGGTTCGTCCTGCGATCGACCACGAGCCGCGCGACCTCGAGCTCGCGCTGCGTCAGCGCCTCGATGCCGGTCCGATCGATCCTGCCGGGGCGGGTGCGGCGGTGGATGCGCTGGCCCAGGCCACGCAGTTCGCGCTCGGCGGCGGCGCGATATCTGAGCGCCCCGCAGGCATGAAGTTCGGCGGCGGCGTGTTCGAGCTGGGCCATCGCGCGCTCGGTTTGGCCGGCTTGGGCGAGTGCGCGGCCCGCGAGCGTCCGCGCGAGCGCCGCCTCGACAGGCGCACCGACCTCGTCCGCCGCGGCGGACGCGGCGAGGGCGCGCCTGGCAGCGAGGTCGAAATGGCCGGCATCCAGCTCCACCGCGGCCGCGGCACGATCCGCCATCGAAGTCGCCATGCGGAGCCGCAGCGCCGCGGCCGCGGCCTGTGCCGCCGCGCTCGAGCGTTCGGCTGCGCTGCGCCACCCGAGCGCGAGCTGGCAGCGGGTCAGCAGCTCCAGCCACTTGGCCCTCCAGACGCCCGGGATGAGCGGAAGCTCATCGCCCCCCGAAGACTCGACGAGGGACTCGACGGCGCGCTCCGGGTCGCCGGTCTCGAGGAGGGCGGCGGCGAGCGCCACCCCGGCCGCGCAGACGAGACTCTGGTCGAGCCCGCGCGTCAGCTCGACGCACTCTTCTGCGGTGGCGAGCGCACCGCGGACGTCGCCGGCCGCCAGCGCCGCAAATGAGCGATTGCCGAGATTGCCGGCCAGCGCCTGGACGTTGCCCGACAATCGTGCTCCCTCCACGGCGTCGTCGAGCAACTCGGCGGCTTTGGCGAGTCGGCCGCGCAGCAGCTCGACCTGGCCGAGAATCGAGTACGGAAGTGGGATGAATTCACTCTGGCCCGTCGCCCGGCCGACAGCGATCGCTCGCTCGGCGTGGGCTCCAGCCTCCTCGTAGCGGTCGAGATAGAGCTCGGCGCCGGCGAGGTTGGCGGCGGCATCGAGCCGCTCAGCGAGCTCGGCGTCGTTCAGATCCGCGACGAGGGTGGCCGCCTGCGAGCGACGCGCTTCGGCCTCCGGGGTGGCTCCGCTCGTGGCGCCCGCGAACGCGAGAACGGCCTCCGCTGCCGCGGTCAGTGGCCGGTCGCCGAGCGGCCGTGCGGTGCTGAGCGCTCGCTCGGCCCACTCGCCCATTAGCTCGTAGTCCATGCGGAAGAAACCATCCATCGCGAGTTCGATCATCAGCGCCGCTGCCTCCCGCGAGGCGGGATCGCGCAGGCCGTCCATCGCGGTCGCCAGGCGCGCATGGGCCTGTTCGTGGCGCCCGAGCAGGTGCTCCACGCCGGCACAGGCGGTCGTGAGCCGCACCCGCAACGCGACCGCGTCGGCCGGTACCAGCTCGATGCTCTCCAGCAGGGCGGCGTGGCCGTGGGCGAACTGGCCGGTGGCGACCAGGGCCCTGGCCCGCAAGAGTAGGAGCTCGACACGCGCATCGGCCGGTGCGGCATCGGGCAGCAGCCGGAGCGCGTGCCCGAACCAGGTCGCGGCGCTCGCGGGCGCGCGCTGTGCCACGACGTCGCCGGCCTCACGGAGTGTCGCGGCGGCTGCCGCGTCCCCCTGCCGCGCAGAACGCTCGACATGATGGGCGCGCTCTACCGGGGATGCACCGCGGGCGGTGAGCATCTCGGCGCTTCGCTCGTGCGCGCCCAGTCGCCAGCCCCCCGGCGTCGACTGGTAGACCGCCCGCCGGATGAGCGGATGCCGGAAGCGAAAGCGGCGCGGCACCTCGGTCTCCCGAACGAGGTCGAGCCTCAGCAGCTCGTCCAAGGCCTCGAGCGCCGACGCCTCGGAGGTCGCCGCAGCCGCGGCGGCCAGCTCGGGCTCGAACGGGTCGCCGGCTACCGCCGCCCCGTCCAGCACGCCCCGCGCGCCGTCCGAGAGCAGTGCGAGCTCCTCGGCCAGAGCGGCCGCAACCGCAGGCGGCACGTCGAGATCCCCGGGTGAGAGCTCGGGAACGCCCGCCCTGCGCTCGAAGGCGAGCGATCGGGCGAGCTGCTCGAGGTAGAACGGGTTGCCGCCGCTCTCGTCGTAGAGAGCCGTTGCGGCGGCGCCGTCGACCGCTTCACCGAGGAGCTCACAAGCCTCGCCGCGCGTCAGAGCGCCGACTTCGACGTGAAGCAGCGTCCCCGCGCGGTCCGCTCGCTCGAGTGCGGCTGTCAAGCGTTCCGGCGCTTGACGAGGTCGCACAGCCAGCGCGAGCAGCACGGCCGCCGCCGGCGGCCGGCGCAGCAGCGCGCCGAGCAGTTCAACGGATCCAGCGTCAGCCCAGTGGAGATCGTCGAGCACGAGCACCAGCGGCCCGCTCGCCGTCAGTTGCTCGAGCAGCTCCCGCACCGCGCGGTGGCTGCGGTAGCGCTCGTGTTGCAAGGGTGCCTCACGGCCTGCCTCGAACCGAGAGAGCGCGGGAAGGACGAGCGCCAGCTCGCCGAGAACATCGTCGTCGAGGGCCTCGACGCGACGCGACTCGAGCCCCGCGACGTACTCGTCGAGCGCGTCGACGAACACCCAGAAGGGCAGCTCCCGCTCGAGCTCCGACGCCGACCCGTAGAGGACGAGGTGTCCACGTGCGTCGGCGCGGGCCGCCAGGTCGACGAGCAGACGGGTCTTGCCGATCCCGGGCTCGCCCACCAGCGCGAGCGCACCCGACCGCCCACCGTCGAGCTCGGAAAGCGCGTCGTCGAACACGCCGGCCGTCACGGCGCGCCCAACGAGCTGGTCGCCTTTCGGGGCCACGTTCGTTCGCGGCGAGCATAAATCAGGTCACCGGCCCGAAAGATCAGGGTCCTCCATGGATGTCGGCCCGTTCACGAGGTGTCAGGCTCGCCCCATGCCCCGCTTCGTGCTCCACCACCGCCACGAGGCGCACGAATGCGGTGTCGTGTTCGCGTCGTTCAAGGGCCACACCAGCCCGCTCCGCCGCCACCCGACGGTCGCCTCGTGCCGCTCCGGCGGACACGCGATCTGGTGGACCGTGGAAGCCCCCTCCGAGGCGGAGGCCGTCGCGCTGCTCCCGCCCTACGTCGCCGAGCGGACCACCGCAGCGCAAGTCAGCACAGTCGAGATTCCATGACCGGCTGGGCCGAGCCCCTGCCGCCCGAAAGGAGCGACGATGACGACGTTTGCCACCCAGATGGTGCCGCCCGCCGATAATGCCGAGGGCTCCCGGCCGGCGGCCGGCGGGCCGCGTGCCTTCAGCCAGGGCGAGCTCGCCTTCCTGATCGCCGTGCCGCTCCTATGGGCGATTCTGCTCCTCTTCCATCCCGGCGGGACGGGCGACGAGATCTACCTGGATGTACAGGACAACGTCACGCGCTTCCTGGTGGTCCACATCGGGATGATGATCTTCATCCCCCTGATGGGCGTCGTGGTTTATCTGCTCCTGCGCGGCGTCGAGGGGACCGCTGCGTGGGTCAGCCGGATCGCGCTCGTGCTTTTCGTCGTCTTCTACAGCGCGTGGGAGGTACTGCAGGGAATCGGCGTCGGGATTCTCGCCAACGAGCTGAACGGGCTCCCGCAGGTCGGACAGGCGCTGAGGGAAGAGGTCGTCCAGGACTTCGCCGAGCACGTCCTGATCGGCCCCTTCGGCGTCTTCGGCAGCATCGGAAGCATGGGACTCATAGTCGCGGCGATCGCGGCGGGGATCGCGCTCTATCGCCAAGCAGGCGCGCCCGTCTCCGTCCCGATTTTGCTCGCCGTCTCGGGGGTGCTGATCACCGTCCACCCACCGCCCTACGGACCCACGGGCCTGGCCCTGTTCATCGTCGCCGTGCTGCTCTACGTGCGAAGCCAGTCGCGAGGCCGAGCAACCGCGCCGCTCGGACAGCCGCGATCGGCATAGGGCCTAGATGCCTTCGTGCGGTTCGAGCCTCCAGCGCTCGTCCGCTCGCCATAGCCATACGGCCGGCTCGACGGGGTCTCCGAACTCGTCGAAGCGCCCAGACTCCCTGAGCGCGGCGAGCATGGCAGCGCGGTCGCGAGCTCCGCGCGCAAACGCGTCCTCAACCAGCTCGGCCGCATTACGAGCCGATTCCACCCCGGCGAAGAGGTCCTGCGGGTCGATGCCGGCACGGGGAGCGATCGGAACGGCCCGGCAACCACCAGCGCGGTC
>Ga0307318_10000475_pt1 | contig 13063 bp, 12 predicted proteins | sample ER_DNA_367_FD_194500 | JGI IMG/M metagenome (GOLD analysis project Ga0307318, IMG submission 194500) | Bulk soil microbial communities from the East River watershed near Crested Butte, Colorado, United States - ER_DNA_367 | ecosystem: Environmental > Terrestrial > Soil > Floodplain | place...
GGCCCTGACATGCCAGATCTGCCAGGTGGCGCGGTGTTCCTCCATCGCAGCCAAGATCCGGCCGGCCGCACCCTCGACCCACTGGGCGCTGAGCGGTGTTCCGACGATTGGGTCGGGGTGCAGTGCGGTGTAGACCATGGTCTGTACCGCCTGCGGGCCGCCGAGAACCTCGCACGCCTGGGCGTGCCAGGCTTGCCTTTGTTCGGTGAGGGTGCGGGGTTCGTGCTTGGTGTCGCGGGTCTCCAAGGTGGCCTGCTGGGCCAGCTTCAACGACTCGACCGGGTTGGGCGGGCGGCCGTGGACATGTTGGAAGTCGGCGGCGAGCTCGCCGCGGCGGGTCTGGATGGCGGCGCGGCGGGCGGACCAGCGGGCAGTCAGGCGTTCATCGATGCCGACGATTTCTCGGATCGGCCGCAACCGTGGGTCCGGGTTGGGGCGTTGGGCGAACCTGACGCCGAGGCTGGCGCGGAGGTGGGTTTCCAGGGCGGTGTTGTAGGTTTCCGACGCCGCCACGGTGGCCTTGAACAGGATGCGTCCGTCGATGGATAGCCAGCGTCCGTCGAGGGTCTGGACCTTGTTGGCGACCGCGACGTGGGTGTGCAGGTCGGGGTCGCCGGCGCGGCTGTCGCGGTGGGTGAAGGCGGCCGCGACCATCCCGCGTACGTTGACCTGGCGGACCCCGTTGGTGCCGGTCCGGGTGTAGAGGGCGTGTTGTTCGATGAACCTCAAGGCGTCCCCGACGGCGGCCTCGTGGGCGCGTTCGATCGCCGCCGCCGTGGCCAGGTCGGCGACGGCCCACAGCGCCGACACGCTCTTCACGGGGGAGAAGGTGAGGTCATAGCCGGCGACCGTCTGGGTCTGCGGCCGCGAGTGCTTGGCGATCGTGGCGGCCAGCTCCCGGGGATCCGCTGGGGGTCTGCCATGTTCGGCGGTGAAGAACTCCCGCGCCACCTCGCTGCGGATCCGCGCCCGATCTCCGACCGGTACCGCCCAATCCGCGGGCACCCCGGCGGCCTGGTTCAAGGTGGCGATCCGTTTCGCCACCTCGACCCGGAACGGCGACACGTCCGGCTGGTAGATCTTGAACGGCGCCCCCAGCCGGGTCACCGCCTGGTAGTCCTGCACGGTCAGGTCCGGGCCCTGCAGCTGCCGCTGCCGTTGCGCAGCCAGCGGATGCAGCCCGGCCCCGAACAGCGCCCGCATCTGCTCCGCGGTCACCACATCGCCGGAGTTGAGGCCGTCGACCCCGACCAGCCCCGAGCCCATCCAAATGCCCGGGGTTTCCCCGCGTTCGGTGTAGTAAGACGCCAGCCCGAGATGGCCCTTCTCGGTCGCGTCCAGGGCGGCGACCTGCCGCGTCAGGTAGTCATACCCCGACCCGGCGGTGAGCTTGTGGATGCTCATCGTCACACCCCCCGAAGCCGCTCCAGGCCGCTGCGGCGGTCAGTTCGGCGGCACGGCGTCCGGAAATGCAAAGAGGTGTGTGGCACATCGGATCTTGAAATCGAGAGGGGGTACGCGAAACAAGTCAGAGGGACCGGCGGTGACCGCTCAACCCGTTGGTGCTGGCTTAGGGCCTGGTGAAGGAGCTATGGCGAGGAGGGATCCGGTGATGAGTCAGCAATCGGTGAGGCAGGCGGTGCGACGGTCGGCGTTGGACGCTCAGGCAGTACGGCGTAAGGAACGTGCCGAACGCGAACGCCGGCTCGAGGGGTTGGCGGTAGAGGTGATGACCGCACTTGGTGAACGCGACGTTGCGGTTCGCGACGCCGAGCGGCGCGCCTGCGCGGCGCTGCAGACGATGACCGATGAGGAGGGCCTGTCCGTGCGCGAGACAGCCGAGTGGTGTGGCGGTGGCGTCACAGTGCGTGAGATAACCCGCCTGCGGCGACTGGACGACAGTCAGCAGGACAGCGGTCGATGAAGACTCGTCGGAGAGCGCGGATGGCCTGGCCGCGGCTCGGCCAGACGTTGCATGATCCGTGCACCGTGTAGTGCTGATGCTTTGCCGTCAAGGGCGGCGGCCACCTGCCGCGCCCACTTCTCGCCGCTTTCGTCGTCGTGGGCGATCGCGATGATCTGAGCGCCGTATAGCGGAGTCGGGTCGGCCTTGTGGAGGTTGCCTGCCAGGACGTCTTTCTCGCTTTCGACCAGCAAGATCGGCTCGTTGTTCTGTGCCGCCTTCTGGACCTCCGCCAGCCGGTAGAGCGTGGTGCGAGCGCCGTTGGTGTGCCCGGATTGGGTGAACCGCTTTTTGCCGTCGCTGTCGTAGGGTGCGGCGCACGCGCCGGCCGTCCTCGTAGTCATACGTCGCGCCCTTGCGGTCGTCGAATAGGTCGCCCATCGTCCGGTCGATCGCTGCGACCACATCGCGTGTATCGCAGCGTGCGTGGCAGTAGATCAGAACCTGGCCCTCGATCTTGGTGATCGACAGCGATGAGGTGCCGTCCTTATGGGCTGGACAACGAGCGGTCGCTGTGTGGCCGTTGCGACGTACGCCGGTAGTTGCTTGTGGGGGTGATCACGAGCACCACGTACACGGCGCAGGCGGATTCGATGTCAGTCGTAGGCGGTAGACTCGCCTCGACGTTAACCCCGTCGCTCTCCGCCCCTATGCCGTTGGCTTGGGGCGGTGTTGTTTATGGTCACCCGTTGCGGGCCTCGTCGCGGCGGCTATCAAGCCAGGTTTCGACGTCACTGCGACGGTAGCGCAGGTATTTGCCCACCTGTAGGCGGGCGGGCCTTCGTTGCGTTGCCGCCAGTTGTAGATGGTGCGCTCTGGGATGCCGCCTAGGTAGCCGCTCAACCATTCAAGGTCGTGCAGGGGCTCCTCGGGTTTACCCATTGGTCCTCCTGCGGGAATGTTCTGTAGAAACAATACCAGCAGCGAGTCGGTGTTGACGGACCATTACCGCTATGCCACGCTTGCGCATGTGTCGAGGCGATTTTCTGGGCAGGTTGAGATCGTGCCGGGCGTCGTCGGGCCTGAGGGGATCATCGACCCGAGGCACGTCATCCCGAGCCCGGATGGTGGAGTCGACATCGAGCTAGATATCCGATTTGACCCGCGGCAACGCCGCTATGTGTGCCATGAGGTGCGGGCGGCCAGCAGCACCGGGGGCGCTGTGACCACGGAATCCCTGAGACATCTACAGATCGCTGAGTGGATCGTTCTCGCCTTGCTTATGGATAGCGATGAGGGGCCGGTCATCCGTGAGCTTGAGAATCCAGACGGCAGGGAGCCGTGGGGGAAGACCGCTCCCGATGATGTGGCCGAGCACGGGCCGACAGATCGGGCGCTGCGGTGGACGGCGCATTTCTACCGCTACGGCTATGCGGTGTCATATAACCCGACAAAGGACGTTGAGGAGATGTTGAAGCTGCCCCGGTCAACTGCGGGTAGGTGGATCGCAGCAGCGCGCGAGGCGGGCTACCTGGGGCCTTCTGAGGGTATGGGGAAGGCAGGCGGGTAGTGGCCAGCATCGCGAAGCGTCCCGACGGGCGGTGGCGGGCACGGTACCGCGACGCGGCCGGCAAGGAGCACTCGAAGCACTTCGATCGCAAGACCGATGCGCAGCGCTGGCTCGATGAGGTGACCGCCGCAATCGTCACCGGTCAATATGTCGACCCGCGCTCGGGCCGCATCACCTTTCGCGAATACGCCGAGCGGTGGCGCGCAACCCAGGTGCATCGCCTGACCACGCAGGACTACATCGAGGGCAACCTGCGCCGCAACGCCTACCCGGTGCTCGGCGATAAGCCGCTGTCATCGATCAGGCCGAGTGAGGTCCAGGGGTGGGTCAAGGGCATGACCGATCGGTTGGCACCATCGACCGTCGGCGTCGTCCATGGTGTTGTGTCGGGCATCTTTCGCGCGGCCGTGCGTGACCGGTTGATCGTGGCGAACCCGTGCGACGGGACACGTCTCCCGAAAGCCACGCCGTCACGGGTCGAGCCGCTGCCCGTCGAGAGTGTGCACGCGCTAGCTGACGCAGTGCCCGCCCGATATCGGGCGCTTGTGATCTTGGCTGCTGGCTCGGGCATGCGTCAGGGCGAATGCCTGGGGCTCACTGTGGACAGGCTCGACTTCCTGCGCCGCGTGGTGCATGTGGATAGACAGCTCGTAACCGTGACTGGCCGTCCGTCGTTCCTGACCGCGCCCAAGACGGCGGCGAGTGTGCGCACCATCCCGCTGCCTCAAGTCGTGCTCGATGCCCTCGCCGCGCACCTGGGCGCCTTCCCGCCGCTCGGCGATGGGTTCGTGTTCGTCACAGACGCCCGCAATCCCATCCGTCGCACCGCTTTCGGGGATGTGTGGCGGGCTGCCGTCAAGGCCGCGGGCGCGCCGGCTGGGACAGGCTTTCATGAGTTGCGGCATTTTTATGCCAGCTTGTTGATCAGGCACGGCGAGAGCGTCAAGACCGTGCAAGCGCGACTCGGTCATGCCTCGGCGTCAGAGACGCTCGATACCTACTCCCACTTGTGGCCGGACAGTGATGATCGGACCCGCACGGCGGTCGATTCTGTCCTTTCTGCGGACTATGTGCGGACTGGGGAGGTGGTTGATGGACATAATCCCTAGTCAAATGCCGGTTGGCGGACGAGTCGGTCGGTAAGCCGGATTCTGTCCCGGCCGTTGCGGACCGGGGGCGATCATCCATCTGCGACCGTTGTTACCAACGGCCTGGTGCGATCCACCCGGAGGCTCGGGCGAGCAGCCCTCAAGTGCCTCCGCAGACGCGCGTACGCGTCCTTTTGATCTTGCTCCAGGTGGGGTTTACCGAGCCATCCCAGTCACCTGGGATGCTGGTGGTCTCTTACACCGCCGTTTCACCCTTACCTCCCTGTCAATGAGATGACTGGCATCTCATTGCTCGTTAGAGGCGGTCTGCTTTCTGTGGCACTGTCCCGCGGGTCGCCCCGGGTGGGCGTTACCCACCACCTTGCTCTGTGGAGTCCGGACTTTCCTCAACGGAGCTTGCGCTCCGCCGCGATCGCCTGACCGACTCGTCCACTCTCCAGCCTAGCTAGTAACGCTAGGGACGGGTGAGGACTTCCGCGCCGTTCTCCGTCACCACCAGGGTGTGCTCGAACTGGGCGCACCAGCTCCCGTCAGCCGTGAGCACCGTCCAGCCGTCGTCCCACATGTACCACTCGCCGCTCCCGAGGGTGATCATCGGCTCGATCGTGAACGTCATCCCTGGCCTCATCACCGTGTCATACGCCGGCTCGTCGTAGTGCGGGATCACCAGGCCGGAATGGAAGGTCGTATGGACGCCATGCCCGGTGTAGTCGCGCACTACGCCATAGCCGAAGCGCTTGGCGTAGCTCTCGATCACCCGGCCGATGACGTTGACCTGGCGCCCCGGCTTCACGGCGTTGATTGCGCGTACCAGCGCCTCCTGGGTCCGTTCGGTAAGCAGCTGCGCCTGCTCGTCGACCTCGCCACAGAAGAACGTTGCGCAGGTGTCCCCGTGTACGCCGCCGATGAAGGCCGTCACGTCGATCTTGATAATGTCACCGTTTTCGAGCGGGCGGGCGTCGGGGATGCCGTGGCAGATGACCTCATTGACCGACGTACAGCAGGACTTCGGGAATCCGCGATAGCCCAGGGTTGACGGGTACGCGCCGTTGTCGATCAAGAATTCGTGGACTACCTGATCAAGATCATCGGTGGTAATGCCCGGGCTAATGATCTCGGCGGCGGCGTGCATTGCTTGGGCGGCCATCCGGCCTGCGACCCGCATCTTCTCAATGATCTCTGCCGGTTGCACGTCGTCGCCGGCATAGCGCTCGGGCGCCGGCCAGCCGACATAGTGGGGCCGAGCAATGCTCGCTGGCACCTCGCGTGGGGGCGAGACGGTAGCGGGCTCGATAGTCACCTCGCGATCCTACTTTCCCGAAAAGTGGTCACAAGCGGCATCAAATTCGGGCCCTAAAGTCAAGCGGTCAGGACAACGCTGGGCTAGGCGGCTGGGCTGAGTAGAGCGTTGAGCTGGTCCGCTGGGGTGTCGAGGTTGAGTGTGGGTCGGGGCCGCTTGTTCAGCATGTCTTGGACGCGTTGTAGGTCGGCTTTGCTGTGGACGCGTAGGTCGCTGCCTTTGGCGAACCAGAACCGGAGGAGCCGGTTGGTGTTCTCGTTGGTGCCGCGCTGCCATGGCGCGTGAGGATCACAAAAGTAGACCGGCGCGTTCAGCTGCATTTGGATGTCGCGGTAGCCACCCATCTCGCTGCCGCGGTCCCAGGTGATGGTGCGGCGTAGGTGCGCCGGCAGGTCCTTCATCGCCTCGATCATGGCTGCCGCGACGGTCTCGGCGTCGTGTCGGCCCGGCAGGTGCAGCAGAATCGTGAACCGGGTGCTGCGCTCCACGAGGGTGCCGATCGCACCACAGCCAGCCGCCCCCATGATCAAATCGCCCTCCCAGTGGCCGGGCACCGCCCGATCCTCCACCTCCGCGGGCCGTTGACTGATCGTGAACGCCTCGCTGTAGCGTTTCCCGCGGCCGTCAGAGCGATCCCGCTGCTTCCGAGCCGACCGCCGCGTGGAGAGGCATCTATGCAGGTCAGCGCGCAGATTGCCGCGAGTTTGCACATACAGGCATTGATAGATCGTCTCGTGGCTCACCCGTCGAAGCTTGTCATCGGGATAAGTCTTGGCCAACACCTCAGCGATCAGCTTCGGGCTCCAGCCTTGGTCCATCCACTCACTGATCGCCGCACACAACTTGGGATCCAAAAGTTTGAATACCTTCGGCCGACGGGCGCGTTCGACGGCTCGGCTGTGCGCCATGCCCGCGTGATAGTCGCCGTCGGAGTTGCGGTTGCGGCGCACCTCCCGCCACACCACAGCCTTATCCCGACCGACCCGGCGGGCGATTGCGGCGTAACTCAACCCCTGATCCAGGCCTCGCATGATCTCGGTCCGCTCAGCCCAACTCAGCCGGTGGCCGGGGCCGCCCGGCCATTGCTGATCGCCCGGAGCCGCCAGCCCGGACCCAGCACGCCCCCATGTCAACCTCATGCCGCCAGCCTGTCGCCACCACGACGTCGCGGCAGTCCTCGACACGCCAAGATCTCGAACCGCCGTGATCAGCGGCACCCCATTACAGAGCCTGCCAAACAGCTCACGGCGCACAGCCAGCGGAAACGCACTCCCAGACGTCACGACAACCCCCTTGATCGACAATCGTTGCCATGACCGTATGAATCTGCCGCCTCAATCTGGGTGATACGTGACCGGTTACGGGAGGGAGGACGGTTCAGGCGCTCTTCTCGCGGCGCTCGCGCTTGGCGAGCTTTTCGCGGGGCACCAGCGTCGGCAGCACGGAGTCTCTGACGACTTCAGCAGTAATGATCACCTGGGCGATGTCATCGCGGCTCGGAACGTCGTACATGACGTTGAGCAGCACCTCTTCCAGGATCGCCCGCAACCCGCGAGCGCCAGTGCCGCGTAGCAGTGCAAGATCGGCAATCGCCTCGACCGCGTCCTGTGTAAACTCCAGCTCGACCCCATCGAGCTCGAACAGCTTGCGGAACTGCTTAACAAGGGCATTACGCGGCTCAACCAAGATGCGGATGAGGGAGTCGCGATCAAGCGGGCTAACCGATGAGATCATGGGCAGCCGCCCGATGAACTCCGGAATCAGGCCGAACTTGATCAGGTCTTCGGGTCGTACGTCGTGGAAGGGGTCATCCGATTCCGGTCGGCGAGTGGCGCTGTCATTGTTGAAGCCCAATGGCCGCCTGCCCACACGCTGGGCGATGATGTGATCAAGGCCCGCGAACGCACCGCCGACAATGAACAACACGTTAGTGGTGTCGATCTGAATGAAGTCCTGGTGTGGATGCTTCCGACCGCCCTGCGGCGGCACCGACGCTGACGTCCCCTCCAAGATCTTCAGCAACGCCTGCTGCACGCCCTCACCGGAGACGTCGCGGGTGATCGAGGGGTTCTCGCTCTTGCGGGCGATCTTGTCGACCTCGTCGATGTAGATGATCCCGGTCTCCGCCTTCTTGACGTCGAAGTCCGCTGCCTGAATGAGCTTCAGCAGGATGTTCTCGACGTCCTCGCCAACATAACCGGCCTCGGTCAGCGCGGTCGCGTCCGCGATTGCGAATGGCACATTGAGCATCTTGGCCAGGGTCTGGGCGAGGTAAGTCTTGCCGCAGCCGGTGGGTCCGATCAGCAAGATGTTGGACTTTGCCAGCTCGACACCGTCATCCTCGGTACGGCGGCCGGGATTGGCTGCTTGCGCCTGGACTCGCTTGTAGTGGTTGTAGACGGCGACGGCCAGGGCTTTCTTCGCGTTGCTCTGGCCGATTACGTAGCTATCGAGGAAGTTGCGGATCTGATGCGGCTTGGGTAGCTCATCGAGCAGGCCTACCTCGGCACCTTCGGAGAACTCTTCCTCGATGATCTCATTGCAGAGATCGATGCACTCATCGCAGATATAGACGCCCGGGCCGGCGATCAGCTTCTTGACTTGCTTCTGGCTCTTCCCACAGAAAGAACACTTCAACAGGTCGCCGCTCTCTCCGATGCGCGCCACACCGCCTCCTCTCCGACGCCCGATCGTGTGGCAGGTTTCCCACCCTAGCCTGACCACTCCGTGAAGTGGAGGACATTCCGTCCACCTGTCAGGCCCGGTGCCACTAGACCGGAACAGCCTTAAGCGAGGTCAAGACCTCGTCGATGATGCCGTAATCGAGTGCCTGCTCTGCCGTCAGATACTTATCGCGCTCGATGTCTCGACTGACCTCTTCTGTCGTCCTACCCGTGTCCTCGGCCAGCATCTGCTCCATCAGCGCACGAATCCGCAGGATCTCCTTGGCCTGGATCTCAATGTCGGAGGATTGCCCGTAACCACCCTCGGTCGCAGGTTGGTGGATCAGGATCCGGCTGTTCGGCAGCGCCAGCCGTTTGCCCTTGGTGCCAGCGGCCAAGATCACCGCCGCGGCCGAGGCCGCCTGCCCGAGGCACACGGTGCGTACATCAGGCTTGATGTAACGCATGGTGTCGTAGATCGCGGTAAGAGCGGTGAACGAGCCACCCGGGGAGTTGATGTAGATCTCGATGTCGCGCTCGGCGTCCATCTGCTGCAGGCAAAGCAGCTGGGCCATCACGGCATTGGCGATGTCGTCCGAGATCGGGGTGCCGAGAAAGATAATCCGGTCCTCGAAGAGCTTGGTGTACGGGTCGATCCGGCGCATGCCGTACGACGTACGCTCCTCCCACTGCGGGATGTAGTAGTCCATGGTGGGAGAGAAAGGCTGGCCCAAAGCGACGGGCGAACCAAATGTGCTGGTCATCTCGATTCGCTCCTTCACTGGTTCGGTGCCTGAGGTGACGGGATCTGAGCCGCAGTCACAAACACGTGATCGATGAAGCCGTACGTGAGAGCCTGCTCTGCGGTGAACCACCGATCCCGATCGGAGTCGGCCTCGATTTGGTCGAGCGTCTGACCGGTGTGCTCGGCAATCAGGTTCTGCATGGTCGACTTGATGTGCAGCGACTGCTCGGCCTGGATCCTGATGTCGCTTGCTGTACCCCCGAGACCCCCAGAGGGTTGATGCATCATGATCCGACTGTGTGGCAGGGCGTAGCGCTTACCTTTGGTGCCCGCGCAGAGCAGGAACTGGCCCATAGATGCAGCCAGTCCCATCGCCACGGTCGCCACGTCGTTTGAGATCCACTTCATGGTGTCGTAGATCGCCATTCCTGAATCGACCGATCCGCCGGGTGAGTTGATGTAGAGGTAGATGTCCTTGTGCGGATCCTCGGCGTTGAGCAAGAGCATCTGAGCACAGATAGCGTTAGCGTTTTCGTCCTTGACCTCGGTGCCGAGGAAGATGATGCGGTTCCTCAACAAGGCCTGGTAGACGTTGTCGTCGAGTCCAAAGCCGTTTCGGCCATTCGAGCTGTATTCAGCGGACCGCGGCACCCACCAGGGCTGATCGAAGGCGCTGAAGAGAGAAGATCCGTTGGTCGCGTTCACGATGATGAACCTACCCCGGCAGGTGCGGCGAGTCGCGGGCAAAACAGGCGTGTTCGCTGTGGGCGCAGAAGGGCAAAAGTTAGCTCACACGACACGCGTCTCGCGCCGACCACGGAACGCGAAAATGGTCAGCCTGGCGGGTTCTCCTCCAGGACCGACCATCTCGCGCCCCGGCTCATCCCCCGAGCGTCTCCCCTTCGGACGCTTGAGCCTTCGGCCCCACGGCTGCTGGCACATGGAGCCATCGAGGTCTGGTGCGGTATCTCTCAAGATCATGAGTCTTCCGCTTTGTAAGCGAGATTCTCAATGTGATCTAGAGCATCAGCCAATGAATCGTAGCAATTCGACCGGTTCACAATCAAATATTCTAAATGATCTTGTGGCATATCGTTTGCTGATGTGGCTAGCAGTTCCGCTCGGACAGCGGTGCAATGCGATGCCCACTGGGCTGCGGCCATGCCGAATCTCCGACCGATACGGAATTCCTGACAGCTGAAGCCTTAGGTGCCAGGCACCTGCGCCGGTTCGGCCGCTGGCTCCTCCGCGGTCACCTCAGCGACACCATGATCGGCAGGCTGCGCCTCGGTGTCTGCGTACGTGCCGTCTTCCTGGAGCGTCGCGAGTTCGACCGCCGATCCATCGGAATCGGTCACCGTCGCGGACTCGACGATCATGGCCAGCGCCTTGCCGCGGCGGATCTCGAGCATGTACTCCTCAATGTGGTGCGGGTGCTCCTTTAGGTGATCCGCGACCTGCTGCGGCGCAACGCCGTCAGCCTGAGCCTTGCGCAGAATGTGTTGGGTAAAGTCGTTCTGATCCACGTCGACCGAGTGCTCCTCGGCAATCTTGTCCAAGATGATCTGCGCTTTGAGGGCCTGCGCAGACCGCTCCTCGAGGTCGGCCCAGAATTCGTCCTCGGTCTGCTCCTGATCAATATCGGCGAGGTATTGCTCGAGCGTGAGGCCGGCCTGGGCGAGCTGATCAGTGATCTGCTTTCGCCGGGCGTCGATCTCGGAATTGAGCAAGTGCTCGGGTACGTCGATCTCGACTTGTCCGACCAAGTTCTCCAATACGGCATCGCGGGCCTGACTGGCCTGCTCGAGCCTGGCCAGCCGGGTGAGGCGGTCCTTGATGCTCGCGCGGAGCTCCTCGATCGTGTCGAACTCCGATGCCTCTTGGGCAAACTCATCGTCGGCATCAGGCAGCTCAGAGCTTTGTACCTTGCTGACCGCCACCTGAATGTCGGCTTCCTCGTCCTGCAACGGACCGCTGACCAGTTTCGAGGCGAAGGTCGCCGACTCGCCAGCGGACAACCCGATGACCGCCTCGTCGAGTCCGTCGAGCATCTGCCCCGACCCGATGGTGTACTCCACGTCCTCGGCAGTGGCGTCGGCCAGCGGCTCGCCGTCTCGGCTCGCAACCAGATTGACAGTGACGATGTCACCGTCAGCCGCGGGCCGCTCCACGGTTTCGCGGGACCCGAAGCGGTTGCGCAGCACGTCAAGCTGCTGGTCGACCAGCATGTCTGGTACGTCCAGCGCGTCAACCTGAGCCTGCAGGGTGGAGAACTCAGGCAACTCGAACTCGGGGCGCACGTCGACTTCGGCCGTGAACTCGATGACGTCACCGTCCTCAAGCTTGGTGACCTCGACGTCAGGCCCAGCCAGCGGTGACAGGTTGTTTTCGGTGACAGCTGCGCCATAGAAGTGCTGCCATGAGTCGTTGAAAGCCTCCTGGATGATGGCGCCGCGCCCGAAGCGCTGGTCGATGACGACAGGCGGCACCTTGCCGCGCCGGAACCCTGGGATGTTCACAGATTTGGCGACCTCGGCGTACGCCTTATCCATACTGGGTTTGAGATCCGCGAAGGGCACCTCAACGGTGATCTTGACCCGGGTAGGGCTCAACTGCTCGACGGTGCTGGGCACGCTGATTACTCCTGTGATCGCGTCACCGGACGGAATGCGAACCGCCCGGGGATGGCTCACGCTGAGCCGGGGCAATCCTACGGGGCGGCCTCAGCCCGGCCAAACCTCCGCATGACAGGTCCAGGACAAGTCGATTGGTCTGCACGTTGGCGTGCCCTACACTCGTCGCGAACGTCCAGTATTTGCCGGACGGCCGGGGCGTAGCGTAGTGGCTAGCGCGTCTGCTTTGGGAGCAGAAGATCGCAGGTTCGAGTCCTGTCGCCCCGACTCCGTGGTTGCAACGAAACGCCTTTGGCGCCTCAAGGTGGTCACGGAATGCGGGTGTAGCTCAATGGCAGAGCCCCAGCCTTCCAAGCTGGCCATGCGAGTTCGATTCTCGTCACCCGCTCCACAACAAAATCCCTAGTCGCCTAACTCTTTCTGCGGCGCCTGGCCCAAAGATGGCCCGTCGACTCCGAGCCTTGGGCCCTCTATGGGCCCCATCTCTTTGAGTTCGCGTTCGATCCGGAACTGCAAGGCATCCGCGATCTCGCGATCCCGCTCGCCCGTCGCGTGCTGGTAGATCAGTGCAGCACGCATGCTGCCGTGGCCCATGCGGTGCATCAGCTCGCGGGTGCTGGCGCCGCTTGCCGCTGCCAGGTTGTTGCCAGTGTGGCGCAGATCGTGGAAGTGGAATCCGGCGGGAAGACCCGCCTGCACGACGCTTTGTGACCAGCGAACCGATCGATGAAAGTTGTTGCGACGCAAGGGGGCACCAAGGGGGCCGCGGAAGACCAGTCCCTCGTCCTCCGCCGGAAACTCAGCCAGGTGTCGTTTCATCGCGTCGATGAGCATCGCCGGCAGAGCGACGACGCGCACGCCCGCCGCTGACTTCGGCGGGCCAGCCACCCGCCGCCCGTCTCGGAGCTCGGCGAACTTTCGCGAGATCCTGACCGTTCCCGCATCCAGGTCTAGGTCGCAACGTCGGACGGCCACGAGCTCACCCCACCGCAGCCCGGTGAATGCCGCCAACAACACTAGGGCCCGGAACCGTGGGGCGACCAGCTCGGACAAGGCGATCACCTGCGGAATCGTTCCCACCGGCCGCTCGGGACTTACCTCCTTGTCGTATCCGGGAATCCGACACGGATTCTCCGCAAT
>Ga0307318_10000476_pt1 | contig 13061 bp, 11 predicted proteins | sample ER_DNA_367_FD_194500 | JGI IMG/M metagenome (GOLD analysis project Ga0307318, IMG submission 194500) | Bulk soil microbial communities from the East River watershed near Crested Butte, Colorado, United States - ER_DNA_367 | ecosystem: Environmental > Terrestrial > Soil > Floodplain | place...
GGACGAGTCCTACGCCGGCTCGCGAAGCTTCGACCGCTTCCGCGAAGCGGTGAACGACGTCCTCGGTTTCCCGCTCGTCGTCCCCGCGCATCAGGGCCGCGGAGCCGAGAGCGTCTTCTTCGGCGCGGTGATCGACCCCGGCGAGATCGTCCCGTCCAACGCGCACTTCGACACGACGCGCGCGCACATCGAAGTGAGGGAGGGCATCGCGCTCGACCTGCCCGTCGCCGCTGCCCTCGACCCGGATCTCGATGTCCCGTTCAAGGGCGACATGGACACCGACGCGCTCGCGGACCTGCTTGCCGGTGAGGACGGCGAGCGCGTCTCGATCGTGATGCTGACGCTGACGAACAACGCGGGCGGCGGCCAGCCGGTCTCGATGGCCAACATCCGCGAGGTCGCCCGGCTCGCGCGGGAGCATTCGAAGAAGCTCGTGCTCGACATCGCGCGCTTCGCCGAGAACGCCTGGTTCATCCGCGAGCTCGAGGAGGGGTACGGAGACACGTCGCTGCCGGACGTCGTCCACGAAATGCTCTCCGAGGCGGATGGCGTCCTCATGAGCGCGAAGAAGGACGCGATCGCGAACATCGGCGGCTTCGTCGCCATCCGCGAGGACGAGGTCTTCTTCAAGCGGCTCCAGGACCGCGGGATCGTCTTCGAGGGGTTCCCCACCTACGGCGGCCTGGCCGGACGCGACCTCGAGGCGATCGCGGTCGGGCTAAGGGAGGTTCTCGGCGAGGACTATCTCCGCCACCGAATCGAGCAGGTCGCTTACCTCGGCGCGGTGCTCGAGGAGCAGGGTGCCGCGATCCTCAAGCCGGTCGGCGGGCACGCCGTCTATCTCAACGCGGGCCGGATCCTTCCGGAGATTCCAGCGGCCCGGTTCCCCGCCCAGGCGCTCACATGCGCGCTCTACCTCGCCGGCGGCGTGCGCGGGGTCGAGATCGGCTCGGTCATGGCCGGACGCGACCCGCGGAGCGGGGAGAACCGCGTGCCTCCGCTCGAGCTTGTGCGCCTCGCCGTCCCGCGGCGGGTCTACAGCTCCCGCCAGCTCGAGCAGGCGGGGGATGCGGCTGCCGTGGTGGTCGCGGAGCCGGGCTCGGTGCGCGGCTTCGAGATGACCTCCGAGGCGCCCGTGCTGCGCCACTTCACGGCGCGCTTCAGGCCGGTCGGTTAGCGGTAGGATCCGCTCCGGTGCAGACGCTCCGGCGCACGCCTCTGTACGAGCGCCACGCCGCTCTCGGCGCGCGCCTCGTCCCGTTTGCCGGCTGGGAGATGCCGGTGCAGTACACGTCCATCGTGGGCGAGCACCGCGCGGTGCGGACGTCTGCAGGTGTGTTCGACGTCTCGCACATGGGACAGCTGCAGATCTCGGGGGACGGCGCCCACGACTATCTGCAGGCGCGGCTCTCCAACGACCTCGACAAGGCGGGAGACGGCGACGCGCAGTACACGCTGCTCACCAACGACCTGGGCGGGATCGTCGACGACCTCATCGCCTATCGGCGCGGCACCGACGACTACCTCCTCGTCGTGAACGCCTCGAATGTCGAACCCGATCACGCCGCTCTCTCCGAGACCGAAGACGTCTCCGCGGAGTGGGCGCTTCTCGCGGTCCAGGGGCCCGAGGCTCTGCCGCGGCTCGGCATCGATGTGGCGCCGTTCACCTTCCGCGAGGGTGACGTCCTCGGAGTGCGCTGCCTCATCGCCGGCACCGGCTACACCGGGGAGCGCGGCTGTGAGCTCGGCTGCGCGCCCGACGACGCAGTCGCGCTCTGGGACGCGATCCTCGACGCAGGCATCGTCCCCTGCGGCCTCGGCGCGCGCGACACCCTTCGCCTCGAGGTCTGCTACCCGCTGCACGGAAACGACATCTCGCCCGAGCGGACGCCCATCGAAGCCGGCCTCGGCTGGGCCTGTGCACTCGACAAGGAGTTCATCGGCGTCGAGGTGTTGCGCCGTCAAAAGGAGGAGGGCACCCCCGAGAAGCTCGTTGCCTTCGTCATGGACGACAAAGGAATCCCACGGCAGGGCATGGCGATCGAGGAGGGCGGGACGGTCACGTCGGGCTCGCTCTCGCCGATGCTCGACCAGGGCGTCGGGCTCGCGTACGTCGACGCCGCGCGTGCCGCCCCCGAGACGACGATGACCGTCGACCTCCGCGGGAGGCCTCGCGCTGCTCATATCGTGAAGAAGCCGATCTACAAACGGGAGGAGTAATTGGCTGCCGACGAGTCGTATCCGGAAAACCTCAGGTACCACCGCGAGCACGACTGGGCGCGCGTCGACGGCGACACGGCCGTCGTCGGCATCACGTGGTATGCGCAGGACGCCCTCGGCGAGCTCGTCCACTTCGAGCCGCCCGCGGAGGGCGCGTCGGTCGCGGCGGACGAGAGCTACGGCGAGGTCGAGTCCGTCAAGGCGGTCTCCGACCTGATCTCGCCGCTCACCGGCGAGGTGACCGAGGTGAACCAGATGGTGCTGGAGGAGCCGGAGAAGGTGAACGACGACCCGTACGGCGACGGGTGGCTGATCAAGATCCGGCTCAGCGATCCGGGCGAGGCCGACGGGCTCCTCGACGTGGCGGCGTACAGGGCCCTTCTCGAAGAGCAGTAGCGTGCGCTACCTCTCGCTCACGGACTCCGACCAGGAGGCGATGCTCGCCGCAATCGGAGTCTCGTCCATCGACGAGCTCTTCCAGGACATCCCCGAGAGAGTCCGCCTCGACCGGCCGCTCGATCTCGAGCCGGCGCTATCGGAACCGGAGCTCGTCGCCCATCTCGAAGAGCTTGCGGGGAGGAATGCCTACACTGGGCGGGAGCTCTCCTTTCTCGGCGCGGGGATCTACGACCACTACGTGCCCGCGATCGTGGACGCGATCCTTGCCCGCGGCGAGTTCCTGACCGCGTACACGCCGTACCAGCCGGAGATGAGCCAGGGCGTCCTCCAGGCGATCTTCGAGTACCAGACGGTGATCTGCGAGCTCACCGGTATGGACGTCTCAAACGCCTCGGGGTACGACGGCACGACGGTGGCCGCAGACGCCTGCTACGTCGCGAAGCACACGACCGGCCGGACGAAGGTCGTCCTCGCGGAGGCATTGAACCCGCAGGTCCGGCAGGTCGTGAAGACGTACGCGCCCGGCTTCGGCCTCGAGGTGGTCGAGGTTCCGCACACCGACGGGATCACCGACCCGGACGACGTCCGCAAGGCGGCCGAAGACGCTGCCTGCGTCATCTTCCAGCAGCCGAACTTTTTCGGTTGCCTCGAGCCGGCTCCCGAGCTCGCAGCCGTCGCGAACGAAGCCGAGGCCCTCGCCGTGGCGCACGTCGACCCGGTCTCGCTCGGAGTTCTCGAGGCGCCCGGGCGCTACGGCTGCGCGATTGCGATCGGCGAAGGGCAGGGCGCCGGCAACTACCAGTCCTACGGCGGGCCGCACTATGGGTTCATTGCCACGCGCTCGGACTACATCCGGCGCATGCCGGGCCGCATCGTCGGCGAGACGACCGACACCGCGGGTGAACGCGGCTATGTCCTCACCCTGCAGACCCGCGAGCAGCACATCCGCCGCGAGAAGGCGACCTCCAACATCACCACCAACCAGACACTCCTCGCCCTCGCCGGGCTGGCGCACCTTTCGTGGCTGGGTCCACAGGGACTGCGCGAGCTGGGGGAGACCTGCATGAGCCTCGCGGCGTATGCGAAGAATCGACTCGGGCTTTCACTGGTGTTTCCTGACCGGACAACGTTTAAGGAGTTTGCCGTGCGCGCCGGACGTCCCGCCGAGGAGGCAATCCGCGCTGCGCGGGAGCAAGGCGTCCACCCGGGCTACGCGCTCAAGCGCGACTATTCCGGAATGGAAGACGCGCTGCTCGTCTGCGTGACCGAGAAGCGCTCCCCAGGCGACATCGACCGCCTGGCGGAGGTGCTCGCCGGGTGAAGCTGATCTTCGAGAAGTCCCAGGCCGGCCGGACGGCCGGCACGCTCCCGAGCTACGACCTCCCACCGGCGGAGATGCCCGAGGAGCTCCGTCGTGGCGAGCCGCCGCGCCTTCCCGAGCTCGCCGAGCCGGAGATCGTTCGCCATTTCACTGCTCTGGCCGACCGCACCTTCGGGGTGGACACCGGCTTCTACCCGCTCGGGTCCTGCACGATGAAGCACAACCCGCGGGTCAACGAGCGCGTGGTCGCGCTCCCGGGGTTCCGCGATCTCCATCCGCTTCAGGAGGAGGACGGGGCGCAGGGCGCGCTCGAGCTCATGTGGCGCCTGCAGGAGATCCTCGCCGAGGTCTGCGGCCTGCACGCAGTCTCCCTCCAGCCCGCTGCGGGGTCGCAGGGAGAGCTGACCGGGCTCATGCTCATGCGCGCGTATTTCGCCGACCGCGGCGAGGAGGAGCAGCGCAAGTTCGTCATCACCGCCGACACGGCCCACGGGACGAACCCGGCGAGCGTCACGATGGCCGGGTTCGAGCTGAAGAAGGTCGAGACGGACGCGCGCGGCAACCTCGACCTGGACGACCTGCGTGCGAAGGTGAACGAGGAGACCGCCGGCCTGATGCTGACCAACCCCTCGACCCTCGGGCTCTTCGACGAGCACATCGAGGAGGTCGCGGAGATCTTCCACGGCGCAGGCGCGCTCCTCTACTACGACGGGGCGAATCTGAACGCGGTGTGCGGGATCTCGCGGCCGGGCGACATGGGCTTCGACATCGTTCACATCAACCTGCACAAGACGTTCTCGCAGCCGCACGGAGGCGGCGGGCCCGGCGGCGGCCCGGTAGCCGTGCGCGACATCCTGGAGCCGTTCCTGCCGGCGCCGACGGTCATGCAGGACGGGGAGGAGTTCCGGCTCGACTACGACCGGCCGAAGACGATTGGGAAGGTGCGGGGGTACACAGGGCCGTTCGGCGTCTTCGTCCGCTCATACGCCTTCATCCGGGCGTACGGACCGGAACTCCGGCGCATGTCCGAGGTCGCGGTCCTGAACGCCAACTACATGCTTAGCCGCCTCAAGAGCACGTACGACCTCCCCTTCGAGCGCTTGTGCATGCACGAGTTCGTTCTCTCGGCGCGGAACCTCAAGCGCGACCACGGGGTGAACGCGCTCGACGTGGCCAAGCGGCTCATGGACTACGGGTTCCACCCGCCGACGATCTACTTCCCGCTGATCGTTCCCGAGGCGCTCATGATCGAGCCGACCGAGACGGAGCCGAAGGAGACGCTCGACGCGTTCTGCGACGCCATGGAGAAGATCGCCGCGGAGGCAGCGAGCGATCCGGAGATGCTGAAGGAGGCGCCGCACCGCCGGCCGGTCCGTCGCCTCGACGAGGTCAAGGCCGCAAAGCGGGCGATCGTCAAGTACGGCTTCGACCAGCACCCCGACCTTCGGGGCGAGCGGGCCGAGGGCGAGACCGTCGAGGCGCAGAAGGGCGCATGACCGAGCGCGTCTGGTCTCGGCAAGACATCGAGGACCGCGTCAACGTGCTCCGCGAGCGCCACGACGGCGAGGCCTTCGCGGGCGCGATCGCGGAGTTCTCCGAGGAGCTCGGGCCCGAGGAACAGGAGGACCTACGCGAGATTCTCCTCGAGCGCTCGCGCGACCACGCGGCGCGGAACGCCGCGCTCGACCAGCGCCTCGATCAGGGAGGCTGGCTGCGGCGGACGTTCGGGAAGATCGAGGAGGCCGAGCGCAGGCAGCGCGAACGCTTCGAGCGCCGCCGGCGCTGATGATGGAGGTCCGCTCCCGCGAGGACGCCGAGGCGTTCACGACCCTGGACGGCTCGACGATCCGGGTGCTGCTCGACTCCGCGCTCGGCGGTGCGGCGAACCAGAGCCTGGCCGAGGCGAGCCTCGACCCCGGCCGGGCCACGAAGCGGCACTACCACGCCAGGTCGGAGGAGATCTACGTCTTCCTCGAGGGCGGAGGCGTGATGGAGGTCGAAGGCGATTCGCGCGAGGTCGGCGTCGGCGAGGCGGTCCTCATACCGGCCGGCGCCTGGCACGGGATCATCGCCGGCCCGGCGGGCGCCCGCTTCCTCTGCTGCTGCGCGCCGCCGTACTCGGATGACGACACGTTTTTCGCTTAGCTACCGTTGAGCCCCGTGGTCGACCTCCGCTCCGACACGCTGACCCAGCCCACGCCCGAAATGCGGCGGGCGATCGCCGATGCCGAGGTCGGGGACGAGCAGAAGCGCGAGGATCCGACTGTGATCGCGCTCGAGGAGCGCGCGGCGGAGCTCCTCGGCCACGAGGAGGCGGTCTTCCTCCCGACTGCCACGATGGCGAACCAGATCGCGCTCCGCACGCTGACGGAGCCCGGCGACGAGGTGATCGCCGAGGAGATGGCGCACGTCTTTCGCTACGAGCTCGGCGGCCCGGCGGTCCATTCCGGGCTCGTGATGAAGTCGCTCGTGACGCAAAACGGGATCTTCACCGCCGAGGACGTTCGCGAGGCGGTCAACCCACCGGGCGACCTGCACACGGCGCCGACCAGGCTCGTCTGCATCGAGAACACGCACAACGGCGGCGGCGGCAGGGTCTGGCCGCTCGGGCATCTCCAGGAGGTGGTCGCCGAGGCCCGGGCGCACGGGCTCTCGGTGCATCTCGACGGCGCGCGGCTCATGAACGCCGCGGTCGCGAGCGGGACCACGGCGGCCGAGTACGGGCGCGAGTTCGACACGGTCACGCTCTGCCTCTCGAAAGGGCTCGGCTGCCCGCTCGGAGCGGTCATCGCCGGGTCGCGGGAGCGCATGGCGAAGGCGCGGCGCTACAAGCATCTCTTCGGAGGCGCGATGCGCCAGGCCGGCATCGTGGCGGCCGCCGGCGTCTACGCGCTCGACCACAACGTCGACCGGCTTGCGGAGGATCACGCTAACGCGCGCCGGCTCGCGGAGGGCCTGGCCGAAGCCGGCCTGGCCGTCGACGCCGACCAGGTCGAGACCAATTTCGTGCAGCTCGACGCGGCTCGCCTCGGCCTGAGCGCGGACGAAGCCGTCGCGCGGCTGCGAGCAGAGGGCGTCCTGCTCTCGTTCGCCGCCCGGAAGGACGTGCTCCGCGCGGTCACGCACCTCGACATCTCCGCCGACGACATCGACGAGGCGATCGCCGGGACCGTGCGAGCCTTCAGCGGCTCGCAGCGCCCCGTCGAGCTCGCGGGCGACGCGCCGACGCCCTACTAGAGGGCCGCTTCCTCGCGGCCGAAGAACGAGCTCGAGCCGACGTAGAAGACCGCCACGGCGAGATAGAGAGCGGCGCTCGCCTCGGGGCTCACGAGCGCAACGAGCGCGGCGCCTCCGTACATGAAGGGCCCCGGCAGGTAGGCACGCGAGATCCCGTCCACCTCCTGCGGGTCGGCGTCATGCCTGATCAGGCGGTTGTTCCAGGCCGCATAGCGCCAGAGCAAGTTGAAGAGGAGCGCGGTGATGGTGAGCGTGATCCCATAGGCCAGCGCGGCTGCGGTACCCTCGCCTCCCCAGGCATAGTCGGCGAGCAGCGTCGTCGGGAACGGCACGAACGAGATGCACATCAAGAGCCCGAGGTTGATGAAGAGGAAGCGGTGGTCGACCTCCCCGAGCTGGCGAAAGACGCTGTGGTGATTGATCCACATGATCCCGATTGTGAGGAAGCTCGTCGCGTAGGCGAGGTACGACGGCCAGAGGTCGAGCAGCGCCTGGCCGAGATCCCCGTGCTCCTCGATGTGGGGGACGACGATCTCGAGGACGAGCAGCGTGATCGCGATCGCGAAGACGCCGTCCGAGAACGCCTCGAGCCTGCTCTTCTCCACACGGCAAGCCTAGAGAGGGGCCCGGTCGTGAAACCGGGCCCCTCAGATGGGCTTACTCGTACTGGAGCGCGTTCAGGACGTTGAGCCTCGCCGCCCGCCGGGCCGGCAGGATCGCCGCGAGGATCCCGACGACGATCGCCACGACCGCGAAGACGATCAGCTGGACGTACGGAATCGCGATCTGGACTTCGAACTGCGAGAGCGCCTTCGTCATCAGGATGGCGAGGAAGATGCCGAGCGGTAGCCCGAGCGCTGCGCCGATCAGCGACGTGATGACGCTTTCGTGGCGGATCATCCTGCGCACCTGCCGCCTCGTCATGCCGACGGCGCGCAGCATGCCCAGCTCACGTGTGCGCTCGTGTACCGACAGGAGGAGCGTGATCACCATCCCGACGAGCGAGATGATCACGGAGAGCGCCAGCATGATGTAGAGGAAGTTCAGGAAGCTGTTGAATTCCTCGTCCTGCTGGTCGATCCAGGCCACCCGCGTCTGCACCTTGGAGTCCGGGAAGTCCTTCACGGCAGCCTTGAGCGACGCAGTGGTCGCTGCGGTGGGCTCGCCGGGGACGTTGACGAAGACGAAGGAGTTCCGCGGCCGGTCGATGATCGAGTCGAAGAGCGTCTGCGAGATCGAGACGTTGCCCAGCATGGGGAAGAAGGGGGGTGGCGAGTAGATCCCCTTGACCACGAGCTCGGTCTTCTTCCCGTTCGGAGTCAGGAGGACGAACGTATCGCCGACGGCCAGGTCTTTCTTGTCGGCGAGGTCGTCGGAGATGATCGCGCCGTTCCGGCCGAGCTGGCCCAGCACCGCGTCCGACCCTTCCTTCCAGTCGAAGTGGTAGGCCTGCGCGATCGCGCCCGGCTGGATGCCCGTGACGTACCCGCTCTCGCCGTCGGCCTCGCTCAGGTCGGAGCGGACGCTCGTGACGAACTGAGCGTCCGGCGACTGCTGCACGGCCTCGCCGGCCTCGGCGACGAAGGGCGAGAATCCGTCCTGCGCCGTGACGACGTACTCGGCCTTGATCTGGTCCTCGATCGCTCCGCGGTTCGACTTCTTCATCCCGCTGGCGAGCACCGCGACGAAGGTGACCAGCGCGATGCCGATCATGAGGGCGGCTGCCGTGGAAGCCGTCCGGCCGGGATTCCTACGCGAGTTCTCCTTCGCCACGTCGTTGACCATGCCCTCGGGCCGCACGTTCGGGAACTCGAGGGGCCATTCCGGGTCGAACCGGCCGGCCTTGCTGAGCACCCACATGGTGAGCGCCGCGAAGTCCGTCCCGATGAGGATCGCGGCGATCAGGATGCCCAGGAACGTGCTGAGAAGGAGAGCCGCGAGCACGATCAGGGCGACCTGGATCGCCACTGACTCGAGGAGCGCCGTCAGCCGCTTCCTTGTCCCGGTCCCGAACGCGGCCGAGCGCATGAGCCAGAAGCTCAGCGTGAACGGGTACACGAGGATGGAGAAGAGGACGACCCCCCACTTCGCAATCGGATTCGTGCCGACCGCGAGCGGCCGCACGGTTCGCGAGGAGACCATCGCGACGCCCACGAAGAGGAGCAGCACCCCGACGGCCATTGAGATCAGGCGCGGCGCGGTGTCGAGCTTGTCCTTGAAGAGCGAGTATGCGAGGAGCGTGACCGAGAGCCCGATGACCACGATCGCGATGTAGGGCACGTACTTCGAGAAGCGCGACTTCGGGAGCTCCGAGCCTTCGCGCACTGCTGCGATCGGCGGTATCCGCGTGGCCCGTACGGCTGGGATGAGGCCTGCGATCACCGTGACGCCGACGCCGACGAGCAGCGACACGATCACGGTCCGTGGCGCGAAGACGAGCCCCTGGGTGGGCAGGTCGGCGTTGATCGCCTTGAAGAGCGCGTTCAGTCCCGCGGCGAGCCCGACCCCCACGAACAACCCGATCAGCGACGCGACGAGCCCGATGACGAAGGCCTCCAGCACGACGGACCACAGGATCTGTTTCCGCGAGCCTCCGATCGTTCTGATCGTGGCGAACTCGCGTACGCGCTGCGCGACGGTGATGGAGAGGATGTTGAAGATGACGAACGCGCCGACGAACAGTGCCACGCCTGCGAACGAGAGCAGGAAGTAGCGGATGAACTTCGTGAAGGAGACGTCCTTCGCATCCTCCTTGGCCTGAGCGTCCGCCGTCCGCACCTGGGCGGTCGGCGGCAGGATCGGCTTGATCTCGTCGGCGAGCGCCTGCTGGGTGACTCCCTCCTTCCCGTCGACCGAGATCGTGTCGTACGTCCCTACACGGTCGAGCAGGACCTGTGCCGTCGGAATCGAGAAGACGCTGAAGGTGGCCGATCCGATCGAAGCCACGTCGCCGTACTGCGCGAGCCCGACGAGGTCGAACGAGCGAACCGGCTTCAGGGTGGCGATCTTGATCGAGTCCCCGACCTTGTAACCCTGTTCGTCCGCGGTGGTCGCGTCGATGACGACCTGGTCGGGACCCGTGGGCCACTTGCCCTCGAGGAGCTTGAGCGGATTGAACTGCGGGAGGGCGGGATCGAGCCCAAAGCCGAACGACGGGGCCCCACCCGTGTTCACAGCGTCGCCGTCCTTCTTCAGGATCTTCGTGTTCGTGTCGTCGATGACGGCTCCCGCCGCCGACTCCACATCCGGAAGAGCCCTGATCTGTGGCAGCACACTTTGGTCGACCGGCGGCGTGTCGGCCGAGTCGCCTTCGAACGAGATGTCGGCTGTCTTCCCAGAGACGACGGCGTCGGTGTTCGCATACGTCTCGCTGAAGATGTTGTCGAACGCCTTGTCGATGGTGTCGGTGAGGACGTACGTCCCACTCACCATCGCCACGCCGAGGATGATCGCGAACGCCGTCAGCGTCGCTCGGAGCTTGCGCCCGGCGAGCCCTCGGAGGGCGACGCGGATCATCGCCGGCTCACTTCCTCCATCGCGCTCAGGATCTGGCCGGCGTCGGCGCCGCGCAGCTCCTTGACGATGCAGCCGTCCGCGAGGAAGAGGACGCGGTCGGCGATGGCGGCGGCGTGCGCGTCATGGGTGACCATGACGGTCGTCTGTCCATAGTTGGTGACCATCTCGCGCACCAGGTCGAGGATCTCGGCGCTCGTGTGGGAGTCGAGGTTCCCGGTCGGCTCGTCCGCGAAGATGACGGTCGGGCGCGTTGCGAGCGCCCGGGCGATAGCCACGCGCTGCTGCTGGCCGCCCGAGAGCTCTGAAGGCCGGTGGGTGCGGCGGTCATCAAGGCCGGTTCGCTTGATGACCTCTTCGACCCACGCCTCGTCGATCTTGTTGCCGGCGAGCTCGAGCGGAAGCCTGATGTTCTCCTCCGCGTTCAGCATCGGGAGGAGGTTGAAGAACTGAAAGATGAAGCCGATGTGCTTGCGGCGGAGCTTTGTCAGCTCGTTGTCGCCGAGCTTCGTGATGTCCGTGCCGGCGATCGAGACCGATCCGGACGTGGGCCGGTCGAGCCCCGCCAGGATGTGCATCATGGTCGACTTTCCGGAGCCAGACGGCCCCATCACGGCCGTCAGCTCTCCGCTCACCACGTCCACAGAGCAGCCGTTCAGGGCGTGGACCGCGGTGTCGCCTTCGCCGTAGACCCGCGTGATTTCGCTTGCCTGGACGACCGCGCCCGTCGTCCCTTCCGCCGCAGTCCGTTCTTCAGTGATCGCCGATGTCATCTCGGACCTCCAAGGGTTTTGTCCCATCTAGGGTGTCAAAACGGGGTCGAGAGTCAATGGCGGCGAGCGCGAGTCTTAACGTGTGGCTAACCGCACCCTGTCGCACGCGTTAGTGTCGGCGGAGCGTCTGCGGCGGCCGGACGAAAGGAGAGGGGCATGACGAAGCGCAAGCTCTTGGAGTGGGGCGGTGTCGCGGCGGGGGTGATCTTGATCGCATTCGGGATCGGCACGCTCGTGCTCAGCATCGCGGGCCACAACGAGGTTCGTTCGCAGCTGGAGCGCGAGGCGATCGTCGGCTCGCCGGACATGACACCCGACGAGATCGCCAAGGGGGCCCAGGAGGCGGGGCTGCCCGACTCGATCGAGCTGCCGACCTGCAGCGTCGCGGGCGAGGAGATCGACACCGGATCCGAGGCGAAGTGCTTCGCGGACTACATGCGGATCCACGCGCTCGAGAGCACCGGCGGCCTGAGCTACGCAGAGATGGGCCAGTACGTGTCGGCGGCCGACCCGAGCGACAAGGCCGGGACGAACGATCCCGCGGCTGCGCAGAAGGACGCGGATGGAAACCCGGTCTCGAACGGCGCCCGCAACATCTGGGTGACGGAGACCTCGCTCTCAACCGCTCTCAACACGTCGTTTCTCGCGGAGAGCACCGCGCTCTTCGGAATCGTCGTCGCGGTAGCGCTCGTTCTCGCGGGTATTGGGTTCATCATTCTCGCGCTGGGAGGGGCGCTCCGAAGCCGAGCGGCCGAGTGACGCGAAATCAGCGGTCGCCGACGAGGAGGAACGCGAGCGCGACGAGCCCGTAGGCGACGATGAGGGCGATGCCCTTCGCCTTGCTCGAGCGACCGTTCGCGAGGATCAGAGCAGTGAACGCCGTCGCACCGGCGAGCGCGAAGATCTCCACTTGCCGGAACGAGAGGGCGAGCGGCTCGATCAGCCACGAGAGAAGCGCGACCGCGGGGATGAGGAAGACCGCGACCTGCGCGCCCGACGCGAGAGCGATTTCGGCGGCGAGCTTGATCTTGCCGCGGTACGCGACGACGACGGCGCCGCCGTGCTCGGCCGCGTTGCCGACGATGGCCACGATCACTGCGGCGACGAAGAAGTCGCTCAGGTGCGCCTTCTCGGCGAACGCCTCGAGCGTGCCAACCAGGATCTCGGCCACGAGCGCGGTGATGACCGTCGCGCCCCCGAGGACGAGCAGGGAGGTGGTGAAGGACCAGGCGGCCATGTCAGGCGACTCGTCCGAGACGTGCTGCTGACGGTGCCGGCGGAGCGAGAAGAGAGTGACGCCGACGTAGACGACGAGCAGGACGATCGAGACCGGCACCGAGATGACCGCGAGGTCGTGTCGGTCCGGGTCGCCGTGCCATCCCGGGATCGCCGGGATCAGGAAGAGCAGGACTGCGAAGCCGACGAGCCCGAGGGAGATCATGCTCGACCGGCGGTCGAGCTCCCCGCTCCCGCCGAAGGCGAGCGAGAAGCCGAGGACGAGGAGGAGGTTGCCGACGACGCTACCGGTCAGCGACCCGCGCACGACCTCCGTCAGCCCGTCGTGGACGGCGAAGAGGGCGATGATCAGCTCGGGCGCG
>Ga0307318_10000478_pt1 | contig 13057 bp, 13 predicted proteins | sample ER_DNA_367_FD_194500 | JGI IMG/M metagenome (GOLD analysis project Ga0307318, IMG submission 194500) | Bulk soil microbial communities from the East River watershed near Crested Butte, Colorado, United States - ER_DNA_367 | ecosystem: Environmental > Terrestrial > Soil > Floodplain | place...
GCCGGTCTCGGCGTCCTCGACGACCGTCCCAGGCTCCGCGGCCACTTCGGCCGGTACCGGACGACCGAGCGTCCGCCAGCCAGCGGCCAGGACGTCGGAGCCGTACCGGTCGGCAGAGCTGGACATGGCGCGAGGCTACGCAGTCGCATACCCCCGTCGTCCCCGCCGCGCCGGGAGGGAGGGGCGCAGGGCAAGGACGTAGACTGGCCCGAGATTGGCACTCGGGCACGTCGAGTGCCAGCCGCCCGTTGAGGAGAGTCAGGTCGGGGTCCGGAGGGCTTGTCGAGGAGGTGGCGCCGTGACCGAGGAACGTCGACTCGCCGTGTTGCGCGCCATCGTCCAGGACTACGTCCAGACCTCGGAGCCGGTCGGCTCCAAGGCCCTCGTCGAGCGGCATTCCTTGGGAGTCTCGGCCGCCACGGTGCGCAACGACATGGCGATCCTGGAGGAGGAGGGACTGATCCACGCGCCGCACACGTCGGCCGGGCGGGTGCCCACCGACGCCGGCTATCGCCTGTTCGTCGACCGGTTGAGCGCCATCAAGCCCTTGTCGGCCGCCGAGCGGTCAGCCATCCATACCTTCCTGGCCGGCGCCGTCGACCTCGACGACGTCGTGGACCGGACGGTTCGGTTGCTCTCGACCCTGACTCGGCAGGTGGCGGTCATGCAGTACCCGAGCCTGGCTCGGTCTACCGTCCGCCACATCGAGCTGGTGCCGTTGGGGCCGGACCGGCTGATGATCGTCGTCATCGTCAACACCGGCCGGGTCGAGCAGCGGATCGTCGGCACCGAGGGCGACCTCACGACCGATGCCGGGGAGCGGTTCGTGGCGCGGCTGCGGGCCGAGCTCAACGCCGACGTCGCCTCGCGGCCGTTCCTCGAGGCGTCGGCCCGGCTCGCCGCGCTCGCGGACCGGTTCGATCTCACTGACCGCGACACCGTGCGCGCCGTCGTGCGGGCGCTCGACGAGGCCCTGCTCGAGGAGCGGGAGGAACGGGTGGTCCTCGCCGGCACGGCGAACCTCGCCCGGTCTGCGGCCTCGCTCACCGACTTCCCGCTCACCATCGGCCCGGTGCTCGAGGCACTGGAGGAGCACGTCGTGCTGCTCAAGCTGCTGGGTACCCTGAGTCGCGAGGGGCTCGAGCACGATGCAGTGGCGGTGCGCATCGGCCACGAGAACCCGCACGAGGGGCTCGTGTCGACCTCCGTGGTCTCCACGGGGTATGCGGCCGGCTCCGAGGTCGTCGCGGGGCTCGGCGTGGTCGGTCCGACCCGGATGGACTACCCCACGGCGATGGCGACCGTGCGGGCCGTGGCGCGCTACGTCTCTGACATCCTCGCACCCTGACGTTCCACTTTCGTTGCCAGACAAGGACATTCGTTGAACGACTACTACCAGGACCTCGGCGTCCCGAGAACGGCGAGCGAGGAGGAGATCAAGCGCGCCTACCGGCGGCTGGCTCGCCGGCTCCATCCGGACGTCAACCCCGGTGCGGAGGCCGAGGAGCAGTTCAAGCGGGTTTCGCAGGCCTACGACGTCCTGTCCGACCCGGAGAAGAAGCGCGCGTACGACATGGGCGCCGACCCCTACGCCATGGCCGGCGACGGCGGGTTCGGGGCCGGCTTCAGCTTCAGCGACGTCATGGACGCCTTCTTCGGTGGCGGCGCGGCCTCCCGCGGGCCGCGATCCCGCCAGCAGCGCGGTCAGGATGCTCTGGTCCGGCTGGACATCGACCTGGCCGCAGCGGTGTTCGGCTCGGACGAGGAGCTGATCGTCGACACTGCGGCCGCGTGCGGGACGTGTGGCGGCTCGGGCGCGCAGCCGGGTACCGGCACCTCGACGTGCAACGTCTGCAACGGCCGCGGTGAGGTCCAGACGGTCCAGCGGTCGTTCCTGGGGCAGGTCATGACCAGCCGTCCCTGCAATGCCTGTCAGGGCTACGGCACCGTCATCCAGCACCCGTGCTTCGAGTGCTCCGGACAGGGACGGGTCCGCACCCGCCGCACGCTCAAGCTGCGGGTTCCGGCCGGCGTCGACACCGGCACCCGGATCCAGCTGTCGGGGGAGGGCGAGGTCGGACCGGGCGCCGGACCGGCCGGCGACCTCTACGTCGAGGTCTCGGTGCGTCCGCACTCCATCTACACGCGGCGCGGTGACGACCTGCACTGCCAGGTAGAGCTGCCGATGACCGCCGCGGCGCTCGGCACGACGTTCCAGCTGTGGACCTTCGACGGCGAGCGTGAGCTCGCGGTCGCTCCCGGTACTCAGCCCGGCGAGACGCTGACGATGCGTTCGCTCGGGGTGACCCACCTGCGCGGAACCGGCCGCGGTGACCTCATCGTGCACGCCGTCATCCAGACTCCGACCCAACTCACTCCCGAGCAGGAGGATCTGCTGCGGCAGCTGGCCACCATGCGCGGGGAGGAACGTCCCGAAGGCAAGGTCGCCCCGCTCGAGAAGGGCCTGCTGGGCAAGCTGCGGGACGCCTTCAAGGCTCGCTGACGTGCCGGTTGCTGACGTGACCGCCCGGATGTTCATCCTCGACTCGCCGGCGTGGGCCTCCGCAGCGGCCGGCGACGTGGTCGAGGTCGGCGGGGCGGAGGGCCAGCACGCGGTGACCGTCGTCCGGCTGCGGCCCGGGGAGACCGTCCTGCTCGGCGGCGGCGGCCGGCGTGCGGAGGCGACGGTCACGCATACCGGAAAGAGCGCCTTCTCGGCCCGGTTGGAGACCGTCGTCGACGAACCCGAGAACGACCCGCGCTTCGTCCTGGTTCAGGCGCTGGCCAAGGCCGGCCGCGACGAGCAGGCCGTCGAGACCGCGACCGAACTCGGCGTCGACGAGGTGGTGCCGTGGCAAGCCGCCCGCGGGGTCGTCGTCTGGCGAGGTCGGGAGCGCGAGGAGAAAGGCCGTCGCCGCTGGCGGTCGGTATGCGTCGCGGCCAGCAAGCAGTCCCGGCGGGGGCGGGTGCCGGTGGTCTCCGAGCCCGCGGCCACGTCCGACGTCGCCGCCCGTGTCACGCGCGCCGCGCTCGGGCTCGTTCTCGACGAGGCGGCCACCGAGCCGTTGGCCGCGGTGGAGCTTCCGATCGCCGGGGACGTCGTGGTCGTCGTCGGGCCTGAGGGCGGCATCAGCGACGCTGAGCTGGCCGAACTGGTCGCGGCCGGTGGTCGAGCGGTGCGGCTCGGCCCCGAGGTGCTGCGCTCCTCGACCGCGGGGCCGGCCGCCTTGGCGGTGCTGGCGGCGTCGTTGCGCTGGCGCTGACCCTCAGCGGACCGTGAACGGGACGATGTTCTGGAAGGCGATGCTGCCGTCCTTGGGGCTGACCTCGATTCCGCGGAACTCGTACTGGCCGGCCGCCAGCGTCCCCAGGTCCACCGTCCACGAGCCCTGCTGAGGGCAGCCGCTGGTCGCCATGGTGTGACCCTGGTTGACGACCGAGCCGCCCTGACGCAGCTCCCAGGTGACGTTCGCCTCGAAGACGCACGCCTGGCCGGTCACCACGACCGCCTTTCCGGCGGCGAGCACCTGGCCGGCATAGGGGCTGTCCACCCAGATCTGGGCGATCTCCGTGAACTGCTGGTCGTCGGCCGGCCGCTTGAAGACGTTCGTGCCGACACTCTCGAAGATGCGCCCGCCGCTGACCACAACCGGCACCGGGGCGTGGGCCTGCTGCACGGCGGCGGTCACCGTCCAGACCAGGGCCTGAACGGCCATGCGCTGTGCCTCCTCCGGCAGTCCGGTGACGCCAGGGCCGCTCAGGGACACCCCGACCTCGGGGGCGGTCATCGCGACATACCTCGCCGTCGTCCCCGCCGGCCAGGCGGCGACGAACCGGTTCGGATTGTCCCTCGGCACGGTCACGGCGGCGGCCAGGGCCGCGTCCGCCTTTTGCGCGGTCGTGGCGCCGGCCGGCAGTTGGCCGGGCACGAACTCCCGCACCAGGCGGTAGTGGCCGTCCGCCGAACCCGGGGGTGCGACGTAGTAGACCGGCAGGGCGGCGGCGACGGTCGGCGCCGGAACTGACGTCGCGGACCCGGTCGGCGACGGCGATCCCGAACCGGTGGTCGGTGCGGAGCTGCTCGGCGACGGGGAGCTGCTCGGTGACGGAGTGGCGGGACCCGTCGTCGAGGGGTTCGCCGGTGCCGGGGTCGGCCCGGGCGTGGGCCGCAGCCCGACCCAGACCGCGACGCCGATGGCCGCGACGGCCGCCGCGGCGGCGATCGGCGTCACCCACCCCCAGCCGCGGCGGCGCGAGGGAGAAACAGCGGCGCGGATGTCGCCGAGGCGGTCGTCGGGCTGCACGCTGTCGGCTTCACGCGAAAGAGCACCGCGCAGTCGGTCCTCGATGTCCTCCAGTCCCTCGAAGCCGTGACGGTCGGTCATGAGGCACCTCCCAGCGCGCTGCGGAGTGTCGTGAGGGCCCGGTGGGCGTGCGCCTTCACCGAACCCGGTGAGATGTCGAGCGCGTCAGCGATCTGCTGCTCGCTGAGGTCGCCGTAGTACCGGAGGACGACGACCTCACGCTGCCGCAGGGGCAGCCGGTGGACGGCTTCGAGCAGGGCGGCGTCCGCGTCGCGCCGCAGGGCGGTCACCTCGGCACTCTCGCCGGCGGTCCGGCCGAGCGCCTCCGCCGACCCGGTGACGGACGTGAGGTAGCGCCGTTCCACGCCGTGGCGCCGGAACCCGGAGCGGCAGCCGTTGACGACGGACCGACGCAGGTAGGCCAGGGCCGTTCCCTCCTCACGGAGCCGGGCCAGCCGGGGGTAGGCGGCGACGAAGGCGTCCTGGACGACCTCCTCCGCGCGGCTCCGGTCCCGGAGCAGCAGGTGCCCGAGCCGTACCAGTGCGACCCAGTGGGCCGCATACAGCTCGGTGAGCGCCTCGTCGGAGCCCTGTCGCGAGAGGGCGTCGGAGGACCGCCTCCCGGCGCCGGTGATGCCGGCGCCGGTACCCGGATCCGCCATCCCGGGATCCGCCATGCTCAAGGCTCCCATGACCACATGACGCGTGAGCCCCGGAACCGGTTGACACGCTTCGGGAGCGCCAGCAGGATCGCGGCCATGTGCCTGTTCTGCCGCATGCTCGCCGGCGAGGTCCCCATGGACGTGGTCCGCGAGACCGGGCAGTCCGTGGCGTTCCGCGACATCAACCCGCACGCACCGACCCACGTCCTCGTCATCCCGCGGCGGCACGTCAAGAACCTCGGGGCGCTGGCCGAGTACCCCGAAGAGCTCGCGGACGTCGTGGCGCTCGGTGCGTCGGTGGCGGAGGAGGAGGGCCTCGACGCCGGGTACCGGATGGTCGCGAACACCGGTGAGCTCGCCGGACAATCCGTCTTTCACGCGCACCTGCACGTCCTGGGCGGTCGCGGGATGGCCTGGCCGCCCGGCTGACCCACGGCCGTCTCGCCCCGGTTCGCTGCGTTCGGCCGTGGGCACCGACGCACGTAAACTGGCCGCAACATGACCGACGCCGACCACGCCTCCGCGCCGAGCGACCGCGACGACCTCGACGACGTCACCACCGCGAGCCCGCACGTCCCGACGCACATCATCACGATCCCCACGTCGATCCCGATGGTCACCCTGCTCGGACCGCGCGACGAGCTGTTGCGGACCATAGAGCGCGCGTTCCCGCTGCTCGACGTCCATGTCCGCGGCAACGAGATCTCGCTGCGGGGCGCCAGTCCGGAGGTCGCCCTTGTCGAGCGGCTCCTCGACGAGCTGCTCGTGATCCTCGACGCCGGCCAGCCGCTGAACCGGGACGCCGTCGAACGCTCGATCGCCATGCTGCGCAACCAGACCCTGGAGCGTCCGGCCGACGTCCTGACGATGAACATCGTCAGCAACCGTGGGCGCACCATCCGGCCGAAGACGCTGAACCAGAAGCGCTACGTCGACGCCATCGACCAGCACACCATCGTCTTCGGGATCGGGCCCGCCGGTACCGGCAAGACCTACCTGGCGATGGCCAAGGCGGTGGCGGCGCTGCAGTCCAAGCAGGTCAACCGGATCATCCTCACCCGGCCGGCGGTCGAGGCGGGGGAGCGGCTCGGGTTCCTGCCGGGAACCCTCAACGACAAGATCGACCCGTACTTGCGGCCGCTCTACGACGCCCTACACGACATGCTCGACCCGGAGTCGATCCCGCGCCTGATGGCCGCCGGAACCATCGAGGTCGCCCCTCTGGCATTTATGCGGGGTAGAAGCCTCAACGACTCGTTCATCATCCTCGACGAGGCCCAGAACACCTCGCCCGAGCAGATGAAGATGTTTCTCACCCGCTTGGGCTTTGGCTCCAAGATGGTCGTCACCGGTGACGTCACCCAGGTCGATCTACCCGACGGCACCCAGTCCGGTCTCCGGCAGGTCCGGCACATCCTCGACGGCATCGACGACGTCCACTTCTCCGAGCTGACGTCCGCCGACGTCGTGCGGCATCGCCTGGTCAGCGCGATCGTCGACGCGTACGACCGCAGCGACGCGAACCGCGCCCAACGGCGAGAAGGTATGCGGGACAGCCGGACCGAGCGCCGCCGGCCTCCGCGCGACGACCGTTCTGATGGCCGACGAACGGCGACTCCGTGAGTGTCGAGGTCCTCAACGAGACCGAGTACCCCGCCGACGCCACGGAGCTCGTCGCCCTGTCGCGCTACGTCATGGGCGAGATGCGGGTCCACCCGCAAGCCGACCTCTGCATCACCCTCGTCGACGAGCCGGCGATGGAGACCCTGCACGAGAAGTGGATGGACCTGCCGGGTCCGACCGACGTCATGAGCTTCCCGATGGACGAGCTGCGGCCCGGCCATGACGACCAGGACCCGGAGGAGGGCGTCCTCGGCGACATCGTGCTCTGCCCGAGCGTCGCGGCGAAGCAGGCCACGGAGGCCGGTCACGCCTCCGACGAGGAGCTGCTGCTGCTGACGACCCACGGCATCCTCCACCTGCTGGGCTTCGACCACACCGAACCCGACGAGGAACGCGAGATGTTCGAGCTCCAGCGGCAGCTGCTGCTGACCTTCCTCGCCGGCCGCGGCCGGTCGTCCGCCACCCGGCGGTAGGACTCACCCGTGTTCACCCAGATGGTGCTGTTCGCACTGCTGAGCATCGTCGTGGCCTTCAGCCTCGCGGCGGCCGAGTCGGCGATCTTCCGGATGTCCCGGGTCCGCGCCGCGGAGCTGGCCGAGGAGGGCCGGTCCGGCTCGCGAGCCCTGGTCACGGTGGTGGGCGACTCCGCGGCATACCTCGCCGTTCTTGCCTTTCTCCGCGTGGTCGCCGAGGCGACCTGTGCGGTCTTCATCACGGTGGCGATCCTCGGTCTCGTCGACAGCGTGGGCTGGGCCCTGACCATCTCCATCGTCGTCATGGCCGTCGTGTCGTTCGTCGTCGTCGGCGTCTCGCCTCGCACGCTGGGCCGCCAGAACTACGACACCGTCGCGCTCTGGGCAGCCCCGGTCGCGGTGGGTCTGCGCAAGGTGCTCGGCCCGGTCTCGCGGATCCTCGTCGCCCTGGGCAACGCGGTCACGCCGGGCAAGGGCTACCGCGACGGCCCGTTCCAGAGCGAGGCCGAGCTGCGGGACCTGCTCGACATGGCCGGCGACACGGCGGTCATCGAGGAGGGCGAGCGGGAGATGATCCACTCGGTCTTCGAGCTCGGTGACACCGTGGTCCGCGAGGTCATGGTGCCGCGCACCGACATGGTGACGATCAACCACGACAAGACCCTGCGCCAGGCGATGTCGCTGTTCATCCGGTCCGGGTTCTCCCGCATCCCGGTCGTCGGCGAGGACAGCGACGACGCCCGGGGCGTCGTGTACCTCAAGGACGTGGTGCGGCGGACGTATGCGGATCCCGACGCCTCCCACGCGCGGGTGGACCAGCTCATGCGGCCGCTGCACTTCGTGCCGGAGAGCAAGCCGGCGGACGACCTGCTCAAGGAGATGCAGCGGGAGCAGAGCCACTTCGCCATGGTCGTCGACGAGTACGGCGGTACCGCCGGGCTGGTCACCATCGAGGACATCCTCGAGGAGATCGTCGGCGAGATCGACGACGAGTACGACAAGGAGTCGCCCACCGTCGAGGAGCTGGAGGACGGCGGCTTCCGGGTGCCCGCGGGGATGAGCATCGACGACCTGGCCGACCTGTTCGACGTCGACATCGACGAGGAGGAGGTCGACACGGTGGGAGGGTTGCTGGCCAAGGCGATCGGGCGGGTCCCGATCCCGGGGTCGCACGCGCCGGTCGCCGGGTTGTCGCTCACCGCCGAGAAGATGGCCGGTCGCCGGCATCGCATCGCGACGGTGCTGGTCCGGCGGATCGAGCCCCCGGACGAGGACGCCGAACCGCTCGCGCGGCGGGTGCTCGAGAAGGAGCAGGCCCATGAGCGATGAGCCGCGTCCGGGGCGTGCCGGCGACGGATCCGCATACCGAGCGGGGTTCGCCTGTCTGGTCGGCCGCCCGAACGCCGGCAAGTCGACCCTGACCAACGCCCTCGTCGGCCAGAAGGTCGCGATCACCTCGTCGAAGCCACAGACCACGCGGCACACCATCCGCGGCATCGCCATGAGCCCCGGCGCTCAGCTGGTCCTGGTGGACACGCCGGGTCTGCACAAGCCCCGCACCCTGCTGGGGCAGCGGCTCAACGACCTGGTCCGGGAGACGCTGCTCGAGGTCGACGTCATCGGGTTCTGTCTGCCCGCTGACCAGCGGCCGGGGCCGGGTGACACGTTCATCGCGCGTGAGCTGACCGAGCTGCGGCAGGTGAAGCGGAAGCCCGTGGTCGCGATCGCGACGAAGAGCGACCGCGTCGACCGCGCGCAGCTGGCCGAGCATCTCATTGCCATCGACCAGCTCGGCTCGTGGGACGAGATCGTGCCGTGCTCCGCCACCGGGGGTGACCAGCTTGACGTCGTGGTCGAGGTGCTCGCATCGTTCCTGCCGGAGTCGCCGCAGCTCTATCCCGACGGCGTCCTCACCGACGAGCCGGAGGCGGTGATGATCGCCGAGCTGGTGCGCGAGGCGGCTCTCGAGGGGGTCCGGGACGAGCTCCCGCACTCGCTGGCCGTCGTTGTCGACGAGATGGTCCCTCGCGAGGACCGACCGGACGATTCGCCGCTGCTCGACGTGCGGGTCAACGTCTTCGTCGAGCGGTCCAGCCAAAAGGCGATCGTCATCGGCCGCGGCGGCTCGCGCCTGCGCGAGGTGGGAACCACGGCGCGACGGCAGATCGAGGCGCTGCTGGGCCAGCGGGTCTACCTCGACCTGCACGTCAAGGTCGCCAAGGACTGGCAGCGCGACCCGAAGCAGCTGCAGCGGCTGGGGTTCTGAGTCACGATCCCTTCTTGGCCTTCTTCTTGGTCGCCTTCTTTGCGGTGGCCTTGAGGACCTTCACCGTCTGCCAGGAGTCCTTGACCGCCGTGGCCTGGCTGCTGCCCCCACCGAACCGGGCCTCGGCCGCCGCGACGGTCAGTGTCGCGAACCCGGCGAAGTCGATGTCCTTGGTGATGCTCGAGCCGGTCAGGACGTCGTACCAGACCAGTCCGGCACCCTCCCAGCACCGGCCACCGATGCTCGTCGCCGCCAGGTAGAACGCGCGGTTCGGGATGCCGGAGTTCGTGTGCACCCCGCCGTTGTCGTGCTGCGCATCGGCGGGCAGCTTCACAAAGCCGTCCATATCGGCCGGCTGCGGATCCTTGCCCAGGACCGGGTCGTCGTATGCGGTGCCCGGCGCCTTCATCGATCGCAACGCCACACCCTGCACGGCGGCCGTGAACAGCCCTTCGCCGATCAGCCAGTCGGCGTCGGCGGCGTCCTGGCCGAGGACCTGCTGCTTGACCATCGAGCCGAAGCAGTCGGACACCGACTCGTTGAGCGCCCCGGACTGCGTGACGTAGGTGAGGCCGGCGGTGTACTGCGTGACGCCGTGCGCCAGCTCGTGGCCGATGACGTCGACGCTCGACGTGAAGTCGTTGAAGTACGTGCCGTCCCCGTCACCGAAGACCATCTGCTGGCCGTCCCAGAACGCGTTGTCGTACTGCTCCTCGAAATGCACCGAGGCGACGAGCTCCAGCCCCTTCGCGTCGAGAGAGTTGCGTTGGAAGGCGGACCAGTACAGCTGCCAGGTCGCACCGAGGCCGTCGTAGGCCCGGTTGACCGAGTCGTCTGTGGTCGGTGGCTTGCCCTCGCCGCGCACCAGCTGCCCCGGCAGCTTGGACTGGTGTTGAGCGTCGTGGACGGCCCGCTGGACCACTGACTCGGCCTCGGCCCGGGCCCGCCGCTCGGCCTCGGCGAGGCGTTCGTCGACCCGGAGGTTGGGCAGTCCGGGGATCGGGCCGCGCAGGTCGCCGCGCCCGCGCTCGGCGAAGACCTCGCGCTGCCGCCGTAGCCGAGCGTCGGCCTCGAGGGTGCGCTGCGCGGCGGCCGCGGCGTCGTCCGGCACCTCGGGGTGATCCGGTCCGGCTCCTTCGGCGATCCGGCGGAGGATCTCGGGCGGGACGATCCCACACGCCAAGGTGGGTCGGAGCCGGCGGCGCAGCGTCGAGATCATGCGCCTACCCTGTCGCCCACCACCGACAAGAGCAACGAGCCCGGCCGTGGCGACGGACGATTGGCCACCTATGGTGAGCCGGATGAGTGAGACGACGGCGACCCGGGTCCCCAGGACCAGGCCGGCCGACGTCGGTGTCCCCGCCGCCGCGGTGCATGCGGTTCTGGACGATGTCGAGGCGCGCGGCCTGGAGCTGCACAGCATCATGGTCCTGCGGCACGGGCAGGTCCTGGCCGAAGGCTGGTGGGCGCCCTACTCCGCCGACCGCATGCACCTGCTCTACTCGCTGAGCAAGTCCTTCACGTCGACCGCCGTCGGCTTCGCCGTGGCCGAGGGCCGGTTCCGGCTCGACGACCGGGTCGTCGACCTGCTGCCGACGCACATTCCGCGGGACCTCGATCCCGCGGTCGCCCAGCTCACCGTCCACCACCTGCTCTCGATGTCGACCGGACACCGGGACGACACGCTCGAACCGGCCCGGCGACTCGGTGCGGGCGACCTCGTCCGCGGCTTCCTGCGCATCCCACCTGAGGAACCCGTCGGCTCACGGCACGCCTACAACAACCCCACGACGATGGCGCTCGCGACCCTCGTCGAGGAGCACACCGGCCAGCCACTGCTCGAGTACCTGCGTCCTCGGCTGCTCGACGCGCTCGGCGTCGGCCCGGCCCGGTGGGACACCGACGAGCACGGCGTCGCTCTCGGGTTCACCGGCCTGCACCTGCAGACGGAGGCGGTCGCCAGCTTCGGGCAGCTCCTGCTGCAGGACGGGGTCCGGAACGGGCGGCGAGTGCTCCCGGACGGCTGGGTCGCGCTGGCCACCCGGAGCCACGTCGACAACGACAACGACGCGGAGCGGCCCGTCGACTGGCGGCAGGGCTACGGCTACCAGTACTGGATGGCCCGGCACGGATACCGGGGTGACGGCGCATACGGCCAGTTCTGCGTCGTCGTGCCCGAGGCGGACCTCGTCGTCGCCACCACCGCAAGCGTCGAGGAGATGCAGCAGGTCCTCGACGTGTTCTGGGAGCGGTTGCTCCCCGCGCTCGACAGCAGCCCTGAGCCACCGGAGAAGGCGTATGCGTCGGAGTCGCGACTGGCCGAGCGACTCGCCGCGCTAGCCCTGCCCGCGGTCGAGCCCCGCCACGACGGACCCGATGCACCGGTGAAGTTCGTCGTCGAGACCGACGCCCCGGACCAGCCGCTGCGTCGCGGCACCGACCTGACCGTGAGCCGCGACGGATCCGACCACCTGCTCACCTTCGGCCGCTCCCCGCGCGTGCTGGCGGTCCCGTGCGGTCGAGACCGGTGGGTGGAGTCGCGCGCTCGAGGTGTCCCGGTGGTCTCCCGCGGCGGCTGGACCGGCTCGGACTCGTTCGAGGCGGATGTGGTGCTCATCGAGACGCCACACCGGATTCGCCTGAGGGCGAACGGTTCTCGGCTCGACGCCCGGTGGAACACCGTGCCGCTCTTCGACCGGCCCTTCGACCTGGACGACACCCGCTGAGCTCCACACCGCACCGGACTCAGGGCTGGTCCGCCCGGTCCGGTGGCGGAGCGTCCTGCGGCGTGGCCGACCGGCCTCCCGGAGTCGATCCGACATGGTTCGCCGTGCCGTCGGTCGCCGCCGGCAAGGTGTCCGCACCGCCCCGCTTGACGTGCCGTCGCATGAGGTACCGGTCGTGACGACCCGGGTAGCGGACCCGCACCGCACCGGCCACCGAGTTGCCGTGGAGGACCAGCAGCGGCTTGCCCGGGTGCGGGATGGTGTCCACCTTGTTCGACACTGAGCCGATGCCCTTGCCGACCTGGTCGGTGTTCGCCGCCCACCCCTCGGGCACGACGAGCACCACGGCTCCGACGCCGCCGGACACATGGATGTCCACGACGTCGTGGGGGCAGATCGCCTGCTGGAAGTCCAGCTTCACGGTCGCCAGACCGGCGCTGATGTTGAGGTATGCGGGCACCGTCCAGATGCCGCGTCGCACGAAGCTCGACATCCCGCCGGTCATCGTCTGCGGGTGGGCCGGGTCGGTGCCCAGCCGAGCGAGCTCCGCGGTCGTCGTCATCCGGCGGACCTCGGCGGACGGCGGGGGCACCGGAAGGTCGGCCACCAAGCCGTCCAGGTCCGCGTAGGTGCGAGCCTGCCGCGCCAGCGCGGAGCGGTCGTCGAGCTCGCCCGCGGTCAGCCGGCCTTCCGCATACTGCTGCATGAGCACGAGGACGAGCCGTTCGCGCTCCTCATGGCCCACGCGCATGATGCCCGCGTCAGTCACCTCCCCATGGTACGAGAGCGTCGCCGAGATATCGGTCTCATGATCCGGGCGGACGGACACCGGAGTGGACGGGTCGCGAGCGGCGGGCATACCCTCGGCGTGTGCGTTCGGCGCTCCTCCTCCTTCCCTGCCGCGACGAGGCCTAGTCACTCGGCCTCCCTCGTCGCGGAGTTCGCGTTGCCTGGCTGAGACCAGACCGACTCGCAGCGACCAAGGACGTGAGTGAAGTGCTCC
>Ga0307318_10000479_pt1 | contig 13057 bp, 10 predicted proteins | sample ER_DNA_367_FD_194500 | JGI IMG/M metagenome (GOLD analysis project Ga0307318, IMG submission 194500) | Bulk soil microbial communities from the East River watershed near Crested Butte, Colorado, United States - ER_DNA_367 | ecosystem: Environmental > Terrestrial > Soil > Floodplain | place...
GGGGAAGAAGCACACCCAGTTCAACCTGGCGGCACAAGGTCGCCGGCAGGCCGGCTCCTCGTTCAAGACCTTCGTCCTCACCGAGGCGATTCGCCGAGGGCTCAACCCGGATTCGACGTCGTACCTCTCGGCGCCGCTCCACTGGCAGCCGGACCCGTACAGCGAGGCTTGGGACGTGAGCACCTACGCCGGGGACTACTACGGGCCGTCGAGCATCACCCAGTCGACCCTTCGCTCCGACAATACGGTCTACGCCCGCATGACGCTCGACCTCGGCCCGGAGAACATCGTCCGGCTTGCGCACAAGATGGGTATCACGACGAAGCTCGAGCCCGTCGCGTCCGTCGGTCTCGGCTCGAACTCGGTCGGCGTGCTCGAGATGGCGGATGCCTACGCGACGATCGCCGCGGGCGGGATTCACTCCGACCCGATGGCGATCCGCAAGGTCGTCCTGCCCAACGGCAAGGTGGACGATGGCGCCGGGTGGGGCCATCCGAAGCGAAAGCGCGTCTTCTCCGACGGCGTCGCCTATGCCGTAGCGCGGATCCTGAAGATGAACATCCAGGGCGGCACGGGCGTGGGCGCGAACCCCGGGTACCCGGCCGGCGGCAAGACCGGAACGACCGAGGACTGGGGCGATGCCTGGTTCGCGGGGATCACGACGAACGCCTCGACCGTCGTCTGGGTCGGCTATCCGAACGCGAAGATCCCGATGACCGCGGTGCACGGGATTCGCGTCGCCGGCGGCACCTTCCCGGCGACCATCTGGCGGCTCTTCATGGTGCCGGCGTTCGGCCACAACCCTCCGCCCGACTGGCGCTCGCCCACCAACCCGGTGGTCTGGATCCCGTGGCACGGCCAGTACCAGAACTTCGGCGCGCCTCCGCCGCCGCCGAAGGACAAGAAGAAGGACAAGAAGGGCGGCAAGGACGACTCGCCGCCGACGACCACCGAGCCGCCGCCGACGACGACTGATCCAGGCACGACGACCGGATAGCGGGTTCTGGGTCTGGGGGGCGGGCGCAGCGTGCCTCGTTCTCCTCTGCGTCGCGGTGTCGCTGGCCTGGCCGGAGTCGTCGCTCCTCACTCCGGACCACGAGACGGGGTCGAGATCGTGGTCGTGGGCGTACCTCGGCCTTCTCGTCGGCGCGTTCGTCGCCTACCTCGCTGGGCTCTTCTTCATGAACCGCGGTGTTGCCGCCCGCGTGGGAACCGTGGTCGCCGTCGCCACGGCGATCCAGCTCGCGCCGCTGGCCGCTCCGGTCCTGCTCTCGACAGACGCCTACTCCTACTGGGATTACGGCCGCCTGGCGGCCGTGCACGACGCCAACCCGTATGAGGTGCGGCCCATCGGCTTCGCCGATGACCCGGCGTTCAAGCGCATGGGCGCCCAGTGGCGGAACACGACGACGGTCTACGGCCCGGCCTTCACGCTGGCCTCGGAAGTGCACGCCAAGGCTGTCGGCGAGTCGGCCGCCGCGGCTGCCTGGGCGTACAAGGCGCTCGCGGCTCTGGCCATGGTCGCCATGGTCTTCCTGGCGGCTCGCATCGCGTTGCGCCCCGCATTCGGGGCGGCGTTCGTGGGCTGGAACCCCTTGCTCGCAGTGCATTTCGCCGGCGGCGGCCACAACGACGCATGGATGATGGCCTTCGTTCTCGGAGCGCTGGCGCTCGCCGCCGCTGGGAGGCGCCAGCTCGCCGGCGCTGCCTGGGCCACCTCGCTGGCCGTCAAATGGGTCGCGATCATCTTCCTGCCTCTGCGCGCGCTCGAGGCCCGTCACGACGGCAGGCGCGTCGGCCACCTGGGATTCGCGGCCGCGGCGGGCGTGCTCGTCCTCCTGGCCACCTGGCGATACGGAACGGCCTGGCTGGACGCTTTCGGCCCGGTCGGGAGGAATCTCCGCGAGGGATCGCGCTACAGCATCCCGAGCAGGCTCGAGAGCCTCGGCCTGCCGCACGGGCTTGCGGTCGGCCTGCTGGCCGGTCTCTTCGGGCTTGCCTACCTCTGGCTACTGCGGGAGGCCTGGCGCGGACGCGCCCGACTCGGCCTGGCGGGGGGACTGCTTGTCGTCGCCGCGCCGTGGCTCCTCCCCTGGTATCTCGTCTGGACGGTACCCCTCGCCGCAGTCGAGGAGGATCGAGCCGCCCACGCCCTCGCGCTGGCGTTGACGGCGTACCTGCTGCGGGACGCGGTACCGCTGTAGCGTTCCGTCGGTGAGCACGGTCACGAGTCTCATCTCCGTCGCCGAAGCGCAGCGAATCGTCCTCGAGCACGCGCAGCGGCTCGACTCCGAAAGGGTGCCGATCGAGCGCGCGGCCGGCCGAGTGCTGGCCGAGCCGGTGGCGGCGCTGGTCGACCTCCCCCCGTTCGCGAATTCAGCGATGGACGGATATGCGCTGCGCTCGGCGGACGTCTTGGACGCTCCGACCCGTCTTCCGGTTGTTGCGCACATCGCTGCGGGGGCGACGGCTGGCCGGCCACTCGCGCCCGGGGAGGCGATGGCCATCTCGACCGGCGCGGCCCTCCCCGAAGGCGCCGATGCCGTCATCCCGCTGGAGCTCGTCGAGGAAGCAGACGGGTCGATCGAGTTCTCCGCTGGCGTTGCCGGAGGAGACAACGTTCGCGAGCGCGCAACCGATGTGTCGGCCGGCGACACGCTGCTCGAGCCGGGTACGAGGCTCGGCCCGGCGCAGGTGGCCGGGCTCGCCGCGGCGGGCCTCTCCGAGGTGCAGTGCACCAAGCGACCGCGCGTCGGCATCCTCGTCACCGGTTCCGAGCTGCGTCAGCCCGGCGAGCCGCTCGGCCCCGGGCAGATCTACGAGTCGAACGGCGTGCTGCTCGCGACCGCTCTCCAGCTGGCAGGCGCCGTCCCCGCTCAGCTCGGAGTCGTGGCGGACGATGCAGAGGAACACGAGCGCGCAATGGAGCGCGCCCTGCTCGGCTTCGACATGCTCGTCACGTCGGGCGGCGCCTCGGTCGGCCCGCACGACCTGGTCCGCTCCACGCAGGCCAAGCTGCGCGTGGAGGAGCACTTCTGGGGCGTCGCCGTCAAGCCGGGGAAGCCGGTGGCGTTCGGGACGCGACGCGACCACCTCGTCTTCAACCTGCCTGGCAACCCCGTCTCCGTGCTCGTGACGTTCGAGCTCTTCGTGCGACCTGCTGTGAATGCCCTGCTGGGCTTGCCCGATCCGCTGCCGGAACAGCGTCGAGGGACGCTCGCCGCGCCTGTGTCACGGAACCCGCACCGCGAGGAATACGTGCGCGCGACCACGGCGCGCGAGGGCGATGCCGTCGTCGTGGAGCCGTTGTCGGGACGCGAGTCGCACATGATCGCCCGGGCCGGCCGCGCCAACGCCCTCGTGGTCGTCGAGGCGGGCGAGGGCGAGCTCGAAGCGGGCGAAGCGGTCCGTTACATCCCGCTGGGCTAGCGACTACCGCTATTCCTCCATGACGTCCGTGTCCGGCACGGCCTCGAGGCCCTTGCGGCGCGTTCGGGAACGGCGCGTGAGGAGGACGACCTGCCGGACCGACTCGCGCAGCGGCCCGCGCGCCGGGCGCTCGTGGGGAGCCGGATACGGCGCGTAGCGGCCGAGAGCGACCGCACCTGCCTGGCCCGCAACGGCCCCCCAGCCGAGGAAGGCGACGGCGAGCGGGATGGGGACATAGCCCACCGACGTCAGTGCGAGCAGGTACCAGGGCGCGTCGAGCCCCAGCTCGAAGCGGAAGGCGAAGGACCCCAGAAGGACGAGCGGGCCGACAAAGCCCAGCGCGTACACCGCGAGCGCGACCGCCCGCCCGCGCTCGGAGGCATGTGGGAGCCAGAGCCACGCGTGCACCGACGGAAGGACGAAGAGCAGCGCGAATGGGTTCTGCGCGGCAACGACGAGCGCGACGATGCCGAGCCCCAGCATGGCGGCGAGATGCCCTCCGAGCTCCTCCGGCCGGGTCACCGTTCGGCGGGGAGCGAGCTGGGGCCGCGCGACAAGCCAGCCAAGGAACGAGAGCCCCGCGAGCGAGACGAGGGCGACCACCGGCCAGTCGGTCGCAACCTCGGTGTCGGGTGGGATCGGTCGGGAGTCGCCGCTCGGGAGGATTCCGACGAGCGTGAAGAACGCGAAGACGGCTCCGGCCCAGATCCAGACGCTCAGACGGCTGAGCAGGCTTCGGAGCGCCGGTCGGAGCGGGATGCGGCGGCGCCGGCAGCGAGCGAAGAGGTCGACCACCGCCGCGAGGAACGGCAGAAGCGCCATCAGGAAGACGAACTGAATCGTCCAGCCGCGGATGAGCCGCGAGCCGACCCAGACGTACGACTGCGTCCCCCGGGTCACGTCCGCAGCGGAGTCGAGCGAGCCGAGGAGGCTCTGCGCCGAGCGCCCGATTTGATCCAGCCGCTCCGGGTTGAGCTCCGCGCTCGTGTCGCCGGCCGGCGGCGGCGGTCGGCTTCCGGCGGAGGTGATCGTGAGCGCCGGGATCCCCTGCGCGATGAACGGGCCCTGCCCGTAGAGGGTGAAGGGGAACGCGAGGTCGATCAGCTGCTCGCCTGCGCTTGGCCGCGCCGGTTCGCGGTCGGATTGAGCTGCGATCGCCGACTGCGCGGTGGCGGCGAGCGTTGCACCCGGCATCCGCGGCGTCTCTCCTGCGATCTCGAGACGAGGGCTGCCGTTGCCGGCGATCGCATCGAGGTCGACCACTGCCGCGACCTGGTCGCTCAGGTCGGCGTCTTCGCTGAACTCTGCTGCGCCGAGGGATCCGTATGCACCCCCGTCCTCGGACAGGAGGATCACCGAGTGGGCGAGGGAAGAGTTTCCGATGTCGCGCGCGAGCTCGAGCAGTGCGCCCGTGCCGGAGCCGTTGTCGTTCGCCCCGGGCGATCCGCCCAGGTTGTCACGGTGGGCCATGATCACGATCGTCTGTTGCGAGCGAGCGAGCTCCTGCTCGGGGCGGAGGGGCGAGGTGGCGATGAGATTGACGAAACGCTGCTTCCCGAGGCCGGGCACGTCGGCAGTGAACTCTTGCCGCGCGACAGTGAACTTGTAGTCGCGCAGCCGTGCGGCGACCCACTCGCGCGCCTTGGCCGAGCCTGAGGACCCGGGGCGCCGGTCGGGAAAGAGACGGACGAACTCGCGGGAGAACTGGAACGCCGTCGTGCCGTCGAACGACGGTGGCAGACGCGGCTCCTGCAGAGGGATCGGAGTGGCCAGGCTGAACGCCGCGACGAGCACGGGCACCGCGACCGCCAGCCAGGCGGCCCGGTAGATCCGGCCCGACACGGGGCGCTCCAGCGACCCGCGCCGCGCTCTACGGCGTGGCGAGGGAACCGCCATCGAGCCGGAGCCTATCCTTTGTCCCGTTGGCTCAAGACGCGACCATCCTGCTCGTCGACGACGAGGAATCGGTGCAGAAGCTGCTCGCCTTCCCGCTCGAGCGGGAAGGCTTTCGCGTCGTGCAGGCGCGCGACGGTGAGGAAGCTCTCGAGCGCTTCGACGAGAACGATGTCGACCTGGTGATTCTCGACATCATGCTCCCCAAGTTGGACGGCCTGGAGGTCTGCCGCCGGCTCCGGGCGAAGAGCGCCGTGCCGATCATCATGCTCACCGCTCGCGACGACGAGCTCGACAAGGTCGTCGGGCTCGAGCTAGGCGCGGACGATTACATCACGAAGCCGTTCTCCATCGGGGAGTTTCGCAGCCGTGTTCGCGCGGCCCTGCGCCGAGCCCAGCTCCCGGCGGCGTCCGGTCGCGCCGACGTCTACGAGGTCGACGGGCTGCGGATCGACGTGCCGCGCCGCTCGGTCGCGGTCCGCGGCGAGCCGGTGCAGCTCACGTACCTCGAGTTCGAGCTCCTGCGCACACTTGCCTCGAGCCCCGGCCGCGTGTTCACGCGCGAGATGCTTCTCGCGGCGCTTCGGGGCGGCTCGGCGTACCGCGACCTGAGGACGATCGACGTCCACGTGCGCCACTTGCGGGAGAAGATCGAGGCAGACCCGCGCAACCCCGAGTATCTCTTCACGGTGCGTGGCGTCGGATACCGCTTCCGGGACGGCGCGTGAGGCGTCTCCCGCACCCGGGCCTGGCGTTCAAGTTCTCGCTGGCGCTCTTCGTCATCGTCGCGGGAGCCCTCGGCATCGTCTACCTGGCCGTCGTCCCGCGCCTCGAGACGCGGCTCGTAGCCGCCAAGATCCAGGACCTCGAGCGCGCGTCGGGCTCGGTTGTGGCGCAGTTCAACGCCCCCGGCGTCAATCCGCTCACCGACTACCAGCGGTTCGCCCAGTTCTTCTCCTCCAGTCTGAGCGCTCGAGTCGTCGTGCTCGAGCGGCTCCAGAGCTCCATGATCAGTGTCGCCGATTCGAATGGGCGCTCATCCGCCGACGTGCGCCGGGATCCCGTTGCGCAGAAAGCGCTGGAGACAGGCCGTACGGCGACCGGACGGGTGGAGCGGGCCGGCAGCGAGCGAGCCGAGGTCGCCGTGCCCCTGGACGCGTCCACGGTCGTGCTCCTCTCCGCGCCGCTCAAGGACGCGCTCGCCGACGTCTCGCTCGTGCGGCGAACCCTGATTGCTGCGGGCTTTGCGTCGCTCGCCCTCTCCCTGCTCATCGGGACGCTCGCCGCGTGGCGGTTCACACGCCGGATCCGCTCGCTCGAAGATGCGGCGGGCCGGATCGCGGCCGGGGACTTCGAACACCCCGTCTCGGACCCGGTCCAGGACGAGGTGGGCCAGCTCGCACAGGCGTTTGACTCCATGCGGCTTCGGCTCGCGCACCTCGACCACGCTCGCCGCGAGTTCATCGCGAACGCTTCGCACGAGCTCCGGACGCCGCTCTTTTCGCTTGGAGGCTTCCTCGAGCTCATGGCGAGCGAGGAGCTCGACGAGCGTGAGCGGCGGGATTTCGTCGAGGAGATGTCGGCGCAGGTCGGCCGTTTGACGAAGCTCGCCACAGATCTCCTCGACCTTTCACGCTTGGACGCGGGCCAGCTGTCGATGGAGAAGACGGATGTCGACGTCGCAGCGGTCGCGAGGACCGTCGCGGAGGAGCTGCGCGCGCTGGCTGAGGGCTCGGAGCATGCGCTGCACGTGGAAGCCGACGACCCGGTGCTCGCGCTCGGCGACGAGCAGCGGATCCTCCAGATCGCCCGCAATCTCGTCGAGAACGCGCTCAAGCACACGCCCGCAGGCACGAACGTCGTCATCTCGGCTTTGGCAGACGAGGGCGCGGCGACGTTTTCCGTGCGCGATGACGGGCCGGGCGTCCCGGAAGGCGACCAGGAGCACCTCTTCGACCGCTTTTACCGCGCTGACGGCGGCAAGGCGTCGGGAAGCGGGCTCGGGCTCGCGATCGCGAAAGAGCTCGCTGTACGGATGGAGGGAAGACTGGAGCTGCGCTCGATTGCCGGCGAAACGGTCTTCATGCTGGTCTTGCCGCTTTCCGAGGCGGCGATTTCACGGGAAAACGAGCCCGTGGCCGCGCACAGCTGATCCATCACTACGATGGGAGGGACGTGCGCCCGGGAGCCCTAGCCGTCATCGCGGTCGTCTGCGCCCTGCTGGGCGGCAGTGCCGCGCTCGCCATCGCGAAGTCCACGGGGTGGTTCGATGCCGGCCAGACGGATACCGTCGTGATCACTCAGCCGGCGCCGTCGGCTGCCTCGAACCGCGTGGACACGAGCGGCGCCGGGAAACCGCTTGCCGGCAACGACTTCGACCCGGCGCAGATCTACCGCCGGCGCGCCTCCGGTGTGGTCACCATCATCGCCCTCTTCGGAGCCCACACGCAGAACGGAAGCGGGGACGCGGCGCAGGGATCCGGCTTCGTCGTTTCGCAGAACGGCTACGTCCTCACGAACTCGCACGTGATCACCACGGCCGGCGAGGATTCCCCCGGCCAGACACCCGACGCCGCCGGGACGGTCTTCGTCGAGTTTCGGGACGGGGATCGCGTGCCTGCGAAGATCGTCGGCTGGGACGTCTACGACGACGTCGGCCTGCTGAAGGTCGACCCGGGCGACCACGCGCTGAGCCCGGTGCCGCTTGGCGACTCGAGCACAGTGGTCGTCGGCGAGCCTGTAGCGGCGATCGGGAGCCCGTTCGGCAACGAGAACTCGTTGTCGGTGGGCGTGGTCGCGGCCACCGAGCGCTCGATCGAGTCCTTGACCTCGACCTACGACCTGGTCGATGCGATCCAGACGGATGCGCCCATCAACCGCGGCAACTCGGGCGGGCCGATGTTCGACGCCCGCGGTCGGGTGATCGGGATCAACGCGCAGATCCGCAGCGAGTCGGGCAATGCCGAGGGTGTCGGCTTCGCCGTCCCGATCAATTCCGCCAAGCGCTCCATGGAGCAACTGATCGACAGCGGCCGTGTCCGCTACGCCTGGCTCGGCGTGTCCACGCAGACGGTGACACCCAAGCTCGCCGACCATTTCGACTTCGCGGCCGACCGTGGCGCTGCGGTGCAGACGGTGGTCGATGGTGGGCCCGCGGCGAAGGCCGGCCTGCACGGCGGCGGACGCGAGCAGGACTTCCGCGGCATCCTGTTCCATCCCGGCGGCGACCTCATCATTGCGATCGACGGCCAGAGGGTTGCGAGTGCCGAGGACGTCGTCCGCGTGATCACGGAGCAGCTCTTCCCGGGCCAGACGACCCGCCTGACTGTGCTGCGCGGAAGCGAGCGCCTCGTCATCGCCGTCGCGCTCGGCGAGCGTCCCCTGAATCCGCCCGGCAGCGACCGGTAGCCCCACTACGCTGGCCTCGAGTGAGGCCGTCCGGCGATCTCGTCCTGCTCGGGGACAACCTCGAGCTCCTGCCTCGGTTCGACGACGGGCTGTTCCAGCTCGCCTACCTCGATCCCCCCTTCAACACGGGCAAGGTCCAGCGCCGCCGGACACTGACGACCAAGGCCGACCCGCAGGGCGATCGCCGGGGGTTTCAGGGCCGTCGCTACTCGACTTCGCTGCTGGCCGAGTCGTCGTACCGCGACGAGTTCGACGACTACCTCGGCTTCCTCGAGCCGCGACTCAGGGAGGTCCGCCGCGTTCTGACCGAGAGCGGGACGCTCTACCTGCACATCGATTACCGGGAAGCCCACTACGTGAAGCTTCTCCTCGACGAGCTGTTCGGGCGCGAGTGCTTCCTCAACGAGATCATCTGGGCCTACGACTACGGCGCCCGCCCGCGCCGGCGCTGGCCGGCCAAGCACGACACGATCCTCGTCTATGTCAAGGATCCGGACCGGTACTGGTTCGACTCCGAGGCTGTCGAGCGTGAGCCCTACATGGCACCGGGCCTCGTCACCGCCGAGAAGGCAGCGCGGGGAAAGCTCCCGACCGACGTGTGGTGGCACACGATCGTCTCCCCGACCGGGAAGGAGAAGACCGGCTACCCGACGCAGAAGCCGGAAGGGGTTCTGCGTCGCATCGTGCAGGCGTCCAGCCGTCCGGGGGACTGGTGCCTGGACTGCTTCGCGGGATCGGGGACTCTCGGCGCGGCCGCGAGCAGTCTAGGGCGGCACTACGTGCTAATCGATACGAATCCTGAGGCTGTCGCCGTCGCCGCGCGCAGGCTCCCGCCGTTTGAACAGGCGGTCTGAACGGGTACGAAAGGTCGAGGGAGGGGATCTGCAGTTTGCTTGAGGTTCGAGTAGGTTTCGAAAAGGTTTCCGCCGGGGACCTAGCGGTATGGCGTCGATTTCCATGAGCGGGAGGGATCGTTTGCGGGCGAGCTCGGCCGCGTGGTAGCGCTGACGATTCCAGCCCGGCCCGAGTACATCGCACTCGGGCGCCTCGCGCTGACCGGGCTCTCTCGAACGCGCTCCCTTTCCGCCGAGGTCGTTGCCGACCTCAAGCTGGCGCTGACGGAGGCTTGTTCGAACTCGGTCCGCCACGCGTACGACGAAGGACGTGAGGGCGTCGTCGAGATCCGCTACGAGCTGCAGGACGACCGGATCGTCATCGAGGTGAACGACGACGGGTCGGGCTTCGACCCGGAGACCCTCGAGCGCGCCGAGGAGGAGCTCGACGAGGGCGGCCTGGGCATCGCGATCATCCGAGCGCTGACCGACGAGCTCGAGATCGGCCCGCGGCCCGGGGGCGGCTCCAGGCTTCGCTTCTCCAAGCTGCTGGTCTGAGCTAGCGAGCCGCCGCCGTCGCTATTCTCAGGCGCCGTGCAGCTTCAGCAGGTCAACGTTGGAAACAAAGCGCTCGCTGACTACGCGACGATTGCCAGCCGCGGCCTGATGGAGCAGATCCGCGCCCTGGCCGAGCCGCTCGGCGGGAAGCGCGTCCTTCATCTCTCGGCCACTGCGTTCGGCGGCGGCGTCGCGGAGATCCTCTACACGCTCGTCCCGCTCATGCGCGAGGCCGGCCTCGAGACCGAGTGGCGCGTCATCTACGGGCAGGACGAGTTCTTCGACGTCACGAAGGCGATCCATAACGGCCTGCAAGGAGACAAGCGCGGGCTCTCGGAGGACGAGCAGGAAATCTTCCGTCGCTACAACCGCGAGAACGCCGAGGCCCTCACCGAGGAATTCGATTTCGTGATCGTCCACGACGCGCAGCCCGCTGCGATGATCGAGAACGCGCGCGAGGCGGGCAAGCGCTGGATCTGGCGCTGCCACATCGACCTCTCGACGCCCAACCGAGACGTCCTGAACTTCCTCTCGCCCTGGCTCGCGAGCTACGACGCCACGGTCTTCCACCGCAAGGCCTACGTGCCGGACTCGGGCGGACTGCCGCCTGCGTACATCTGGCCGCCGGCGATCGACCCACTCGCGCCCAAGAACATGGCGCTCTCCTCGGAGGACGCGGCCTACATCGTCGATCAGTTCGGAATCGACGTCGACCGGTCGCTCGTCTCGCAGATCTCACGCTTCGACCCCTGGAAGGACCCCGTCGGCGTGATCGAGGCGTGGCGGCTCCTGCGCAACAAGCATCCGAGTGTCCAGCTCGCGCTGGTCGGCTCGATGGCGCATGACGACCCCGAGGGCTGGGACTACTACAACAAGACAGTCGAGGCTGCGCAGGGCGACCCCGACATCTTCATCCTCTCGAACCTGAACAACGTCGGCTCGGTCGAGGTCAACGCCTTCCAGGTGCACTCGGCGGCGCTGATCCAGAAGTCCATCCGCGAGGGCTTCGGGCTCACGGTCACGGAGGGTCTCTGGAAGGGACGTCCGATGGTGGCCGGCCGTGCGGGCGGAATCGTCGACCAGATCCAGGACGGCGTGACCGGGTACCTGGTGGACTCGATTCCCGAGTGCGCGGACGCCCTCGACGACGTGCTCAAGGAACCCATGAAGGCGCGCGCCATGGCGCTCGAGGGAAAGGAGTACGTGCGCCGGCACTTCCTCTCGCCGCGCCTGCTCCGCGACTGGCTCGCGCTCTTCAACCGCCTGACGGGCAACGACATGGCCGGGGACGAGCTCGTCGTGGCTGGCGCCGTCTAGTCCGCCGCCGCGCGGGTACCCTCAGCGCCATGAGCGGCAGGCGCAAGCTCATCGTCGTCTCGAACCGGGGGCCCGTCACGCACGCCCGAAACGAGGCCGGCGACCGCGTCCTCCGCCGAGGGGGCGGCGGCCTCGTCACCGCCCTGCGAAGCCTCGTCGCCTATCACGACGTCACGTGGATCGCGAGCGCGCTCAGCGAGGAGGACGTCCTGGTCGCCGAGGAGGCCAACGGCCAGGCGATCACGGAGACCTCCCGCGACGGATCGCCCTACCGCTTGCGGCTCGTCCCGCACGACCCTCAGGCCTACGACCTCTACTACAACGTCGTCTCGAACCCGATGCTCTGGTTCGTCCAGCACTACCTCTGGGGTCTCGCGGAGGCTCCGGACGTCGATCAGGGCCTTCACCACGCCTGGACCGACGGCTACGCGGCCGTCAACGAGAGCTTCGCGGCAGCCGTCCTCGACGAGCTGAAGCGCCAGCCCGACGCCGCCGTCTTCTTCCACGACTACCACCTCTATCTCGCACCTGCGCTCGTGCGAGAGCGGGCTCCCGACGCGACGCTCAGCTTCTTCGCCCATATTCCATGGCCGCAGCCCGACTACTGGCGCGTCCTCCCGGAAGGGATCCGCGTCGCTCTGCACGAGAGCATGCTCGCGAACGACGTCGTCGGCTTTCACACCGAGCGCTGGGCGCGCAACTTCCTCCGCTGCTGCTGGGATATCGCCGGCGCCGAGGTCGACTTCAACGCGGGCGAGGCTCGGCTCGACGGGCATGGGACGAGCGTGCGCGTGCATCCGATCTCGGTGGATCCGGAGGAATTCGACGAGCTCGCGGCGAGCGAGCCCGTGCTTGCCGAGGAGGAGAAGATCGCTGCCACGCGCCCCGAGCGGCTGATCGTTCGCGTCGACCGGACCGACCCGTCGAAGAACATCGTCCGCGGCTTCCGCGCGTTCGAGCTCTATCTCGAGGCACATCCGGAGGCTGTCGGGAGCGTCGGCATGCTGGTCCTCCTCGACCCGTCGCGTCAGGACATCCCCGAGTACTCCGAGTATCTCGGGGCCATTCAGCGCGCGGCGCGAGCGGTCAACGACAGGTTCCGCGACGACGACTGGCTGCCTGTGGACCTGCGAATCGAGGACAACTTCCCGCAGGCGATCGCGGCCTACAAGCAGTACGACGTGCTGCTCGTCAATGCCATCTTTGACGGCATGAATCTCGTGGCGAAGGAGGCCCCGCTTGTCAACGAACAGGATGGCGTGCTGGTCCTGTCCGAGAACACCGGCGCGCACGAGGAGCTCGGCCCCTGGGTGATCACGGTCAATCCCTTCGACGTCGCCGGTCAGGCCGAGGCTCTGCACGAGGCCCTCGAGCTGCCGCAGCCGGATCGCCGGGCGCGACTGGAGGCGATCAGACAGCAGGTGCGCGAGCACGACATCGCCCTCTGGATCGACGGCCAACTCGAGGACCTCGAGGCGGCTCTTAATCGCAGCGGCACTAAACTCTCCGTCTGAAATGCCTGGAAAATCGACGCTTAGCCACGTGGACGAGGCGGGCGGGCTGCACATGGTCGACGTGGGCGGGAAGCCGCACGAGCACCGCCGCGCCCGCGCCCGCGC
>Ga0307318_10000480_pt1 | contig 13055 bp, 13 predicted proteins | sample ER_DNA_367_FD_194500 | JGI IMG/M metagenome (GOLD analysis project Ga0307318, IMG submission 194500) | Bulk soil microbial communities from the East River watershed near Crested Butte, Colorado, United States - ER_DNA_367 | ecosystem: Environmental > Terrestrial > Soil > Floodplain | place...
CTGACCTCGACGCGGCGCGCCTGCCGCTCCCGACGGGTGATGAGCACATCCCGCTGGACCCCAACGCGGAGCTGGCCGTCGGCGAGGGCGAGGTGCGGGTGACGATTCCGCGCTTCTCGCTGTCGCACGACAGCTTTCAGGCCGTCGACCTGGCGGTCAAGAACATCGGCGGGGACCCGGGGGACTACCGCCAGGCAATGACCGCCTTCCACGTCTTCGACCTCGACGCGAGCCAGCGCGTGTTCGCCGTCTGCGGCACCTCCACCCGCGTGTTGGCGCTGCACGAGCAGCTGGGCTTGAGCGGTGGTGGAGCAGGCCAGCCGTTCTACCGTGTAGTCGAGTCGCCGTACGAGGACTTCGACGACGACTTCACCCGGCTCCGCGCGTGCGAGATCACGCTCGACCGGAACGGATCGACCGCCGCCTGGCGCGGCGACGGCCACACCGTTTACGAGGCCCACGGCACCGTGATCCCCCGAACGCACTCGCATCGGGTTCGGGATCTGGACGATGCTGCCGATCCGCGACGGTCGCAGCCGCTCGCACGACGGGCAGGGCATGAACGCGCGGTGGCGCCAGTTCCGTGTACGCGGGGTCGACGCGTGAGCCGCCGTCGCGAGCGTGGGCCAAACGAGCGCATACACAAGGACAGTGCCATCCCGGCTCTTGCCGAACTGTCGGTGGCGCGGGGGCGCGGATTCCACTCGATTCGGGCGATGACCCCAGCGCTCAGTCGCGTCTTGATGTCGGTGCGGTCGCGGATCAGCGGCTGAATCAACTCATACGTCGTCCATGGCATCATCGAGTACGGCCGAGAGGAGGCAGCGCCACGAACCTAAGCCGCCCGATGCTCACCGCTGAACAAGGAGGCTTACGAATGAACGACCTCACAGAAATCGGCCCGGTCCAGCTGATGCAGGTGGGCTTCGAACCCGGCGCGAAGTTCGAGGGGCGGATCGCCGACGAGCTGGCCAGGCTCGAGAAGGAGCGGACGATCCGGGTGCTCGACCTGCTTTTCGTCGCCAAGGACACCGACTCCGAGGAGCTCGTGGTACTCGAGCACCAGGAGGAGAAAATGGGAGCGATTGTCGGGGCGCTCCTGGGCTTGAACCTCGACGGCGATGACACGTCCGACGCCGCCCCGGAGGGAAAGGACGAGCATTCGTTTGGGTTCACGAGCGCGGAGATCGAGGAGATGGGAGCGTCGCTTCCCTCCGGCGGCTCGGCCGGCCTCGTGCTGATCGAGCACGTCTGGGCGCGCGGGCTGAAGCGCGCGATTCGCGACGCAGGCGGCACCAGCCTGGGTGAGAGTTTCCTGACGCCCGAGACCGTTGCCGCGATCGAACCGAAGCTGGCGGCGCTCTCACGGGCGGTCCGGGCGACCGAGTAGGACGCTCGTGTGAAGGAGCGGCTCACGGCGTCCTGGCGTCTTCTGCGCCGTGCGGTGCATTCCATGATCGACACGGCGGGCACGCGCGACGCCGCGCAGGTGGCGTACTACCTCGTGATGTCGTTCCCGGCTGGGCTGCTGTTGTTGGTCTGGGCCTTCTCGACTGTGCTCAACGACGACAGCGTGCGTGAGCCCATCGTCGACGCGATCGTGGGTTGGCTTCCGATTGCCGATCCCGGCGACCGACGGCAGGTCGAGGCGCTCCTCGATGACGTGGCCGCCGGCGCTGGAAGCCTTGGCTGGATCGGCGTGGTGGCGCTGCTCTACTCGGCCAGCGGCGCGATCGGGGGGATTCGTCATGCGGTAAACGAGGCGTGGGAGCGCCGCGAGCAACGACCCTTCATTCCGGCCAAGGCACGCGATGCCGGCGTCACGCTGCTCGCCGCACCCCTTGTTGGCGTTGCTTTCGGCCTCACGCTGTCGGGCGCGTTGGCGTCGTCGATCGGGGATCGTCCGTGGCTCGCGGCGGTGGCCCAGTTCGCGGTCACGAGGGTTCTACCCCTTGCGCTGCTCTTCGCGCTCCTCACAGGGCTATACAGGGTGCTGCCGGAGTCGCCCAGAGCGAGCCTGCGACGGGCGTGGCCGGGGGCGCTCGCCGCCGTTGCGGGGATCGTGCTGGTTCGACTCGGGACGGTGGCCTACTTCAGCCTGTTCGGCGATGCGAGAGCGATCTACGGGACCATGGGTGCCTTACTGGCTGTGGTCTTCTCGGCCTACCTCGTGGCTCTGGCGCTCATCTTCGGGGCCCACGTCTCGGCTGCGGCCGGGCGGCCGGAGGAGGTGGGGGCGCTGCCCGGGGGCGGCATCTCCGAGACCCTCCGCGGGATGTTCGTGCGGCGGGCCGAGGCTTCGCCGCCGCCGCGCCCGGATGGTTCGTAGACGACCCCCGGGAAACCGGCTCTGACGGGTTCAGCAAGACCTTTCGTCGCCGTTACCAGCTGCTTCAGAGCCGCCGATTCTTCGCCTTGAAGGTACGCGAGCAGCCGCCGGCGTGCGCGAGTGCGCAGCGACGGTCGGTGCGCCGCACTCGTAGGTCGAAGCGTCGCTCGTATCCGTTTTGCACGCGGACCGTGAAGATCCGGACGCTGCCGCGGTAGCGATACTGCCGGGACCGCCACTGAACGCCGCACCGGAAGCTCGTCCGGCTTAGCCGCTTACACGCCTGGCGGAGGTGCTTGGGGCGCCGGTGAAAGCGCTTGGTCAGCGCCCGGACGACGTAGCGACGGGCGAGACGCTTACTCAGCTTCGGAGCGGACGGCGTGCCAGGGCTCGACGGTGGCGTGCCCGGCGGCGCCACGGTGCTCCCGAGCTCGGCCGGGGTCTTCGGTGCAAGGTCGGGCGCGCCGAAGCCCGGTGTCGAGGCCTGATCGCAGCCGGCGGGAGGAGTCAAGTCGGCGTAGAGCGATGGGAACGGTTTAACGGCTTCCTTCTGCGCGACGTAGGGCGCCACGCCATAACCCTTTGGCCACAGCCCGACCTTCACCGCAGCGGCGTTGTTCGTGTAGTCGCTCTCGCAGATCTCCTTGCCGGAGTTCACCCAGTGGACGAGCCAGTAATCGCCGCGCGGTAAGCCGGTGATGTCTATGTACTGCCCCTCCAGCGTGGGAGGGTAGTAGTCGCTCGTACCTGGTCCCAGGCCCTCGTCGATCGCGAGGGCTTCCGGCTTGAGGGAACCGCAGAAGTCCGGCGCGAAAGCGGGGTCGGACAGGCAGAACCCAGCCTTGTTGTCGGGCCGGACGAGCGAGAGGTCCGACGTGGAGCGCAGCTGGTAGCGGACGAAGGCCTTGAAGTGCCAGTGCCGGTGACTCAGTGAGTCGGGGAACGCCTCGTAGATGAGCTGCCCGATGCCCGCGCGAACCGTGTCTGGGTCTGGGTTGTTGTCGATGATCTGATCGGCGATCATCGGCTCGGTGGTGTTCGAGCGGTGCCCCTTGACGATCAGCGGGCCGCTGGTGGCTGAGGTGTCGATGGTTGACCCGAAAGTCAGCTGGTAGCCCGGAGCGGCCGATGCCGCACCGGCGCCAGCGGATCCCAGCCCGCACAGCGCGAGCACGCCCGCCAGGAGCACCGCACCTTTTCTGCTCGCCCTACCTTGCATCCATCCGCTCCTTCGTAGCACGCGCGGCGAAAGCCGCCGTTCGCTCCCTATAACGCGTGAGGCATCGGTTTCACTTGCGCAGACACGCCGTTGTGGCCGAAATTCGAACCCCCCCGGCTCGGCCATCGCGAGCGACGAAATCGCTGGGTTCAGGCCGGACTGGCGGTAGGGCGTACGGGCTCTGCGACCGACTCCTCCTCTGCCGCTTCCTCCAGCGCTTCGCCGGCGCGCACGGGCGCTGGAATCAGGGCTGCGCCTACGAGGATCATTACGAAGGCCGCGAGGCGAACGCCGACCTCGAGCGCGGTGTCGCCGATCCGGTCGCCGAAGACGGCCAGCCCGGCGAGGATCGTGGAAAGGTTGGCTGCGACCGAGGTGACGGCGATTACCGTGACGCCGTCGCCGATTTGGAGGCTGCGAGCGGAGGCGTAGAACGAGAAGACCGCCGCGGTGATGATGATCACGCTCCAGGGGCTGAGCAGGCCGAGCGGCACGCTGTCGAGGTCGCCCGAGAGCGCCTTTATCGCCACGTCTGAGATCCCGAACCCGAGCCCCCCGGCCACCCCGAGCAGCACACCGGGCTGGGCCTTGAGGCGGTCGATCAGGTGGGAGAACACCAGCAGCAGGCCCAGGCAGATGGCGATTCCTTCGAAGATGATCATCCCCGCGAGCGAGTAGCCCGAGCTGGCCCCTCCTCCTCCGCCACCGCCGGTCAGCGTCAGCAAACTGAGCGAGATCGCCACCACGCCGATCCCAACCCACTGACGACGGCCCAGCTCGAAGCCGAAGAAGCGCTCCGCCAGCACCGCGAGAAAGACGAGGCCCCCTGCGAGCACAGCCTGGCCGATCGAGATCGGCGCGAGGGAGAGCGCGGCCACGTGCAGCGCGAACGCCACCGCCGCAATCCCCCAGCCGATGCTCCACCACTTCGAGCGAAAGAGATCGACCGCGCTGTGCAGCGGGTGGCGCATGTCGACGTCGGGAGCGGCGACCGCCCCCCTGTGCTTAAAGAGAAAGGCGAGATTCGTTCCCAACGCGGACAGCAGCGCACAGATCAGGCCCAGCCCGACGGCCAACGAGAGGTTGCTCACCGCGGGACCGTCTTCCGAGCGTTCCCCACGCGCACGAGCGCTACCGTCGCCTGTGGGGCCGGCTCATACCACCAAGCTACGCCCTCTTGCGGTGGGTCGTCAGCCCGCCCGCACTTCTAGCGGCCTGCGGGACCCTTGATCGGCCGTCACGCCGCGTGCACGAGCTTCTCGGCGTACTCCGACGGTAGGCCCGCCGCTCCGATTTCGCGCCCGACGGCCTCGGCGTCGTATTGCACCCGCTCGATGTGCGCCACCACACGGTCGCGCTCGAGCTCGAGTAGGGCGAACGCGGCCCGCGGATCGCCGTCCTTGGGCTTGCCCACCGAACCGCAGTTGACGAACAGCACGTCGCCGTACTCGTGGATCCACGGCTGGTGGGTGTGCCCGAAGACGAGCACATCGCAATCGGCGCCGGCAGCGATGCGCTCGAACGTCCGGGCAGGCTTGCTTTCGAACAGGTACTCGTTGACCTTGCGAGGCGACCCATGCACGAGCCGCACGCGGTTGTGGCCCAGCTCGAATCGCAGGTCGAACGGCAGTGCGCGCATGAAGTCCTTCGAGCGCCGGCTGGTGTGCTCGAGCGTCCACTCGACGGAGAGTCGGCCGAGCTCGCGTTCGCGCTGGTCGCGGTAGGCGCAGCCGCAGTCCTCCAGATCTCGGCCGATCGCGTAGTCGTAGTTGCCGTGGATCGTGGGAATGCGGCGCTTCTCGATGAGCGTGCAGACCTCGTCGGGCCGTGGGCCGTAGCCGACCAGATCACCGCCGCAGTAGAGCGCGTCGGCACGGGTCGACTCGATGGCCTCGAGGACGGCCTCGAGGGCCGCCAGGTTCGCGTGGATGTCGGTGATGACTGCGACCCGTTGCACCTTGGCCTCAGTGTAAGCATTGACAGATATCGCTTCAATCGATATATGTAGATAGATGGCTGTCGATCTGGAGCTCGCCCCGAAGCAGAAGCGCCCCGCCGGGCAGCCCTGCTGCGACCCGGTCGTCTACCCCGACGTCCACCGTGAACACGCGCTACGAATGGCCGAGGTGGCCAAGGCGCTCGGCGATCCGGTGCGCCTGCAGCTGGTCGACGTGCTGCGAAAGCACGCCGGCAAGGTCTGCGTATGCGAGCTGGTGCCGCTGTTCGACATCTCCCAGCCCACGCTCTCGCACCACCTCAAGAAGCTGCGCGAGGCGGGGATAGTCGACTCCGAGCGGCGCGGCTTGTGGGCCTACTACTACGTCACCCCCGATGCCCTGGAGGAACTTGCAGCATGGCTGAGCTGACCAACACCGACATCCGCGAGCGTGTCCGCGAGCGCTACGCCGCCGCGGCGACCGCCGTGGCGGAGAACACCGCGTCCGGCTGCTGCGGAGCACAGACCGCGATCGCCGGCTGCGGGCCGGACATCAGCTCCACCGACAAGCACGGCAACGAGGTCTTCGGCGCAACCCTCTACGACGCCCCGGGCGACCCCGCCCTGAAAGAAGCCGTAGATGCGTCGCTCGGCTGCGGCGTCCCCACGGCGGTCGCCGACCTGCACGAGGGTGAGACGGTGCTCGACCTCGGCTCCGGCGCCGGCGCGGACGTGCTGATCTCGGCGCGGCGAGTCGGGGCGAGTGGGAAGGCGATCGGGCTCGACATGACCGACGAGATGCTCGAGCTCGCCCGCGCCAACGCGCGCGAGGCGGGCATCGACAACGTCGAGTTCGTCAAGGGCTACCTCGAGGACATCCCACTCGCCGACGCTTCCGTTGACGTCGTGATCTCCAACTGCGTGATCAACCTGTCCGCCGACAAGGCCAGGGTCCTACGCGAGGCGGCCCGGGTCCTACGGCCCGGTGGGCGCTTCGCCGTCTCCGACGTGATCGCCGACCCGGACATGGACGACGCCACCCGCACGGACATGCAGCAGTGGACCGGCTGCATAGCGGGCGCGCTCACCCGCACCGAGTTCGAGCAGGCGCTCACCGAAGCGGGCCTCAGCGACATCGAAGTGCGCGAAACTCACCGCGTGCATGAGCACGCCTCGTCGGCCATCGTTCGCGCCTGCAAGGCCGAGGCGGGCCAACGGGACGGTCACGATGACGCCGCCCCGTAGCGAGGGCTTTCAGCCCGTGCGCTCCTCCGCCGGCTCGACGCCTGCCAGCCGGGCCGCTTCCTCCCATGAGGCGCACGCCCGGTGCGAGACGATCCTGCCGTCGCGCACGCCGATCACCCACGCGCAGACGGGGTTGCTCTCGGCGCCGCTGGAACGGCCGCGGACCCGGCAGCGGCCCCCCACGAGAACGCGGTCGCCAAGGTCCACGTACTCGTGGCCCTCCGGCTCGAGCACGTCCCAGAGATCCCGGGCCTCGGCCAGGTAAGCGCGTACGCCGTCGTGCCCCCAATAGCCCCCGGTCTCGACCCGGGTCCCCGTCAGCGGCAGGAACTCCACGTCGGGGTCGTAGAGGCCGGGGAGGGCATCGAGGTCCCAGGCGCTGATCGCCTGAAAGCTTCTCTTGACCAGTTCGACGTTCTCCGACACAACCGTTCCATCCTAGTGAGCCGGCCAAGCGCCCCGGCGCGGCCGCGGTGTGCTGACCGGAGCGGGGGTTAGCTTAAGTCCAAGTGGCGCGAATCGTGATGCTGGTCCTCGTCTGCGGAGCTCTGACGGGGTGCGGGACCACCGCTCGCGACACCGACGCCGCCGGGGTCTCAGATCGCTTCCACTCGGCGCTGGACGACGGAAATGGCGCCGCGGCCTGTCGTGAGCTGTCGTCGGAGACCCGGAAGAAGCTCGAACGCGACGAGGGGCAAGCATGCGACGAGGCGATCCTCGGCCTCGATCTCCCCGCGGGGGCGAGGGCGGCACGGGCGAAGGTCTACGTGACGACGGCCTTGGTCGAGCTGCAGGCGCCGGCCTCCTCGGATTTCCTCGACGAGGGCCCGGACGGCTGGAAGATCTCCGCGGCGGGCTGTAGCTCGGGCGCTCCCGACCAACCGTTCGACTGCGAGCTGGAGGGCTGAGATGCGCGCGATGTTCCTGATCTACACGCTGGTGATCGCCACCGGGCTGGTGCTCTCGATCGTGATCGGGCTGCTGCACAACTGAGCCGTGCGCAGCTTTGTTCGCAACAACTCCCTGTCGCTGACGTTCCTTGGGCTGTTCCTCACGGCGCTCGTGCTTCAGGCCCTCGCGGGGCACGCCGACTTCAACGAGGACCAGGACCGCCACGGCGACCCGCACGTCTCTCTTGGGCGCTACCTCGTCTCGTCCTCCTTCGCCGTGGCCGTTCTCGAGAACTGGCAGTCGGAGTACCTCCAGTTCTTTCTCTTCATCTTGTTGACGGTATGGCTGGTCCAGCAGGGGTCGCCGGAGTCCAAGGAGCTGGGGAAGGCGGGCCGCGAATCCGACAAGGACCAGAAGGTCGGGCCCTACGCCCGGGCGCGATCGCCGGGCTGGGCCCGGGCGGCCGGGCTGCGACGCGCGCTCTACGAGAACTCGCTGATCATCGTGATGGGGCTGATCTGGGCCGGCTCGTGGTTCGCCCAGTCCATCACCGGAGTCGTGGAGTACAACACCGTCCGTCTCGATCATCACGAGGCGCCGGTGTCGTGGGCGAACTACCTGACGCGCCCGGACTTCTGGGAGAAGACCCTTCAGAACTGGCAGTCCGAGTTCCTCGCCGTGGGATCGATGGCCATCCTCGCCGTCTACCTGCGTCAGCGCGGGTCACCCGAGTCGAAGCCGGTGGGAGCCCCCCACAGCGCGACGGGCGTCGAAAGCTGAGCGAGGCCCGGGCTCAGACCGCTCCGCCGGCCACCGGCGGGGCAGTGGGGTCGGGCTGCTCGGTCCCCGGGTGCTCGCGGGCCAGGTACTCCTCGATGTTCTCCGGGTCCTCGGCGTTGCGGCTGGCTACCGCGAGGAGGTCCGACATGGTCGCCACCTCCTCGGTCTGTTCCTTGAGGAACCAGCCCATGAAACCCTCGCTCTGGAAGTCGCCGAGCTCGCGGGCGGCAGCGGTGAGCGCGCTGATCTGCTCCGTGACGCGCTTCTCCTGCTCGAGCGCGATCGATACCGGCGCCACCAGGTCGTCGAAGACGGTCACGGGAGCGGCGACCCCCGGAATCGAGGGAGTGGCGCCGGAGTCGAGCAGGTAGCGAACCATCATCAGGGCATGGTTTCGCTCCTCGAGAGCCTGGGCGTAGAAGAAGGCGGCCAGGCGGGGAAGGGTGCGGGCGTCGTAGAAGACCGCGTTGGCCACGTACTGCTGAGCGGCGGCGAACTCGTGTCCGATCTGCTCGTTCAGTTGATCGACGAAGCGGCTGGCGGCCACTCTCTCCTCCTCACCGAGGGTTCAGGATGCTTTCTTGGCGAAGCGCTTCGGGCGGCGCCGGGCTACGAACGGACGTCCCGGCGCACCCGACCACCACAATTAGGTGAGCCTAATAGGTCCGGCTGTTACGGGGTCGCGCCGGCGAGCTCCTCGGTGCGAGAGAGCACGGAAAGGAACGCCTCGACCACCTGTGGGTGAAGCTGGCTGCCGGCCGCCCGGCGCAGCTCGTCGACGGCTTGTGGGGTCGTGCGGGAAGCGCGGTGAGGCCGATCGGAGCACATCGCGACCCACGTGTCGCACACCGCGACTATGCGGGCTTCAATGCAGATCTGCTCTCCGGAGAGACCTCTCGGATAGCCGGTGCCGTCGTGGCGCTCGTGGTGCTGGCGCACGACTTCGGCCACGTCGCGCAGGCCGGGAGCCAGAGACAGGATGTCGGCCCCGACGTCTGGGTGGCGGCGAACGGCCTCCCACTCTGCGACGTCCAAGGCGGTGGGTTTGGAGAGGATCACTTCCGGCACGGCGAGCTTGCCGATGTCGTGCAGCCGCGCGCCGGCACAGGCGCGCCAGCGCTGGCTCGCCTCGAGTCCCAGCTCGTCTGCGACCAGCCCTGTGAGGCGGGCGGCTTCGCTCCCGTGATCGACGGCGCCATAGCTCGCGTCCACGTAGTCGACGAGCGCCTGCACGAAGTTCAGCACGCTTCCGCGTTCCATCAGCCCCTCGATGCTTCCCTCGTCTCCCTGCCCACCGATCTGGACCCTGTTGCGACCCATCGACTTCGCCGTATATAGCGCGCGGTCGGCAATGCGAAGAAGCTCGGTCAGGGTGGCGGCGTCCGCCGGCATCGACGCGCCGCCCACCGACGCGGTCACGATCAAGGGATGTTCTTCGCCCACGTCGAAGGGCTCCTCGGCGATGCACTCGCGAAAGCGCTCGGCCACAGAGGGGAGATGGGCGCGCTCGACGTCGTGCAGGATCACGAGGAACTCCTCGCCGCCGTAGCGCGCGACCACGTCGCCGGGCCGGCGCGTCCTGGTCAGCCGCTCCGCGGCAAGGCGCAGCACCTCGTCGCCGACCGGATGGCCGTGGGCATCGTTGACGTCCTTGAAGTGGTCGAGGTCGAGGATGAGGACTCCCGTTTCCAGTTCGGCGTCCTGGGTGATGGCCCGGGCACGCCGCTCGAGCTGGCGGTCCGCGTAGCGGCGGTTGTGCAGGCCCGTGAGCTCGTCGGTGTTAGCCATGCGCTCCTGCTCGCGCAGCGAGGCCTCGAGTCGCAGCCCGATCCGTTCGCGCTCGCGCGACGTGAGGTGCAGACGCAGCGCGATCGCCCCGACCACGTAGAGCGCGACGACCGCATCGGCGACCGACGGAGAGTGTCCCAACGAGTGGATCACGACGACCGCGAGCGTGACGGCAACACCGGCGAGCACCACGGTCAGCCCGCGATCGGTGAGATCCTCGCTCGGCGAGCGCTGGGCCGCCTCCGCCGGCCGGACCGCGGCCACCGCCGCGAGCACCAGCAACAACGCCTCGGCTTCCCACCCGATCTTGAGCCAGCTGAGCTCGGGCGAGGTCGTGTGCAGGCTGATGTAGGTAAGAGCCACGTCGGTGAACGCGCCGGCGCCTATGGCGGCGGCGAGCAGCAGAAGGGAGGTCGGTGGGCGGCGAAACGAGGCGAGCGTCAAGGAGGCGAGGATGGTCAACATCACCACGTCGAGTACCGGATAGGCGACGCCCACGACGGTCGCGAGGTTCGCCGGCTGAGAGAGCTGGGGTTCGACCACGGCAACCCAGCCGATGAATCCCACGGCGAGGGCCAGAACCGAAGCGTCGAGCACCGCCTTCCAGCTGCGCACCATGAGCGCGGGCCGCAGGGCCACCAGGAAAGTGACGATGAGTGCGGCGTAAAAGGCGAGGAAGAAGGCGTCCGCCGCGCCGGGGAACGCGGGCTCTCGCTGCAGCACCACGTGGTTGAAGCTCACGATCGACTCGCCCGCCACCCACAGAGGGAGGGCACACGCCAGCATCGTCCACAGCCGCCGGTACGCGCCGTCGGTGCGCCGGGCCGCCCACACCGCCAACGCGATGGCCAGGATGTGCGGGCCGAGGTAGATCACGTTCACGAGGAGTCGCCCGAAGGCGCCGTGACCCTCGGTGATCAGCGTCCCCACCGCGAAGAGCGTGAGCCAGGCACCCGCGGCCATTGCGACGAGCCGAAGGCGGCGCCGGTCCGCTGCCGCGTCCCCGGCGTCCCGAGTCTCTCGCGTCATGTCTTAGGTAATCGACAGCTACGCGCGAGGCTTTCGCCTTCAACTCTGCCTGGGCCCTCCGCGCTTCCTACGACGGGTATTCGTCGCGGCGGCGGGGCCAGTCCCTCTCGACGCCGTCGTCGCGGCCCTTGGGCGAGCGGTCGAGCAGCCCCCAGGTGCCGTTGAGCGCATCGGTGCCGCGGTCGTAGGTCGTGTAGGTGTGGTAGACGACGCCGCCCTCGAGCGCGAACACGCTCAGGGCCATCAGCTCCATGTCGTGGACCACGTCGACCCCTGCTCCGCTCGGCGTGCCGAAGTTCCAGCCCGTGCCGTTGCGGCGATCCTCCTCGGTCCAGGCGGCGAAGTCGCGGTTGAAGTCGGTGCCGCCCGAGGAGACCCACGGGATCGTCCATCCCATGCGCTTCTTGTATGCGTTCAGAGTCTCCAGCGGCGAGCGGGAGGCGAGCAGGAACGTCACGTCGTGTGCGTTGAGGTGAGCCTCCGCACCGTTGAAGTTGTCGGTGGCGAACGTGCAGCCCTTGCAGCCCTCGGGTGTGTTGGGGCCGTGCATGAAGTGGTAGATGATCAGCTGCGAACGCCCGTCGAAGAGCTCGTCCAGCGTCTTCACGCCGTCGTTGGTCTCGAACAGGTACTCCTTGTCGATTCGCACCCACGGGAGCTCGCGGCGCCGCCGCGCCAGCTCATCGCTGCGCCGCGTGAGCTCCTTCTCCTGTTCGAGCAGCTCGATACGGGCGGCGAGCCACTCCTCGCGCGTTGCGAGCTTGGCGTTCACTACGACACCTCCGAAAGGGCGGGTTCGGTTTGAGCGCTCGCGGCGCCGGCGTCCTCGGCTTCCTGAGGCGAATCGCCGCGGAGCACGGTCAGGCCGAGGACGAACGCGACGCCCACCAGCGCGGCTCCGATCAGGTACGCGAGGTGGTATCCCGAGTTGAGCGCGCTGGGGATCGACTCGCCGCCCGCGAGCTGCCCGTCGGTGCGCTCCGTCGCCAGCGTGGCGAGCACGGCCAGGCCGATGGCGCCGCCGACCTGAACGGTGGCGTTGATCAGCCCCGAGGACAGACCGGCGTCGCTCGGGGTCGCTCCGGACATGGCGAGCGACATCAGCGACGGGAAGCCGAGGCCGGCGCCGAGGCCGATCAGCACCGTAGGCGGCACGACGTCGGTCAGGTAGTTGCCGTCAACCGGCGTTCGCGCGAACAGCAGCAGGCCCGCCCCCAGCAAGAGCACGGCGGGAAGCAGCGTGGCCTTCGGGCCGAAGCGCATCTGCAGCCGGTCGGAGTAGCGCAGCGACATCGTCCCCATGACGAGCGTGGAGGGCAGGAAGGCGAGCCCGACCTCGAGCGGGTTGTAGCCGAGGATCCGCTGGAGGTAGAGCGCACCGAGGAAGAACATCGAGAACATCCCGGCCACTAGGAAGGCCATCACCAGGTTCGCGCCGACCACGTTGCGCGAGCGAAACAGGCGCAGCGGCATCAGCGGGTTGGCGATGCGCGCCTGGCGCACGACGAAGGCGCCCACCATAAGCAGTGACACGCCACCCAGGGCAAGGGTCTGAGCGGATCCCCAGCCCTGCTCGCCGACCTGCAGGATGGTGTACACGCCGAGCATCAGACCGGCCGTCAGGACGACCGCGCCCGGAACGTCGGCTCCCTCGCCGAGGCCGATCCCCTCCGGGGCCTGCACGAGCCTCCTCGTGAGGAGGATCGTGGCTATGCCGACGGGGACGTTGATGAAGAAGATCCAGTGCCAGCTGATCGCCTCGGTGAGCACGCCGCCGGTGAGGAGGCCGATCGATCCGCCCGCGGAGGCCACGAAGCCGTACACGCCGATCGCCTTCG
>Ga0307318_10000481_pt1 | contig 13037 bp, 11 predicted proteins | sample ER_DNA_367_FD_194500 | JGI IMG/M metagenome (GOLD analysis project Ga0307318, IMG submission 194500) | Bulk soil microbial communities from the East River watershed near Crested Butte, Colorado, United States - ER_DNA_367 | ecosystem: Environmental > Terrestrial > Soil > Floodplain | place...
TGGCCGCCATGCCCATCCAGACGCCGATGCACATCGTCGCCACGCCGTAGCGCCCGCCGCGACGCCGCAGCTCCCAGGCCAGGGTGCCCAGCAGGCGCGCGCCCGAGCAGCCCAGCGGATGGCCGATGGCGATCGCTCCTCCGTTGACGTTGAGGCGCTCGTGCTCGAACCCGAGCTCGCGCATCGAGGCCAGCACCTGGGCGGCGAAGGCCTCGTTGAGCTCGACGAGGTCGATGTCGGACACGGCCAAGCCGGCCCCGATGAGCGCCTTGCGCACCGCCGGCACGGGTCCGACGCCCATCAGGCCCGGGTCGACTCCCGCGGCCGCCGAGGTGACGATCCGGGCGAGCGGCTCGCGGCCCAGCCGGCGGGCGCGCTCCTCGCTCGACAGCACGAGGCATGCCGCGCCGTCGTTGATCTGCGACGAGTTGCCCGCGGTCACGCTGCCGCCCTCCCTGAAGATCGGCTGGAGTCTCGACAGCTTCTCCAGCGAGGTGTCGGGCCGCGGGCCCTCATCGGAGTGAACGGTCAAGGGCTCGCCCTTGGGCTGGGGCACGTCGACGGTCACGATTTCGTCGTCGAAGCGGCCGGCCTCGCCGGCCGCCACGGCGCGCCGGTGCGACTCGAGGGCGAAGGCGTCCTGGTCCTCGCGGGAGACCGAATAGCGCTCGGCCACGTTCTCGGCGGTCTCACCCATCGACTCGGTCGAGTATCGCTCGGCCATGCGGGGGTTCACGAAGCGCCAGCCGATCGTTGTGTCGACCAGCTCCAGGTTGCCGCGCGCCAGGCCGCGCTCGGGCTTGAGGGTCACGAGCGGCGCTCGCGACATCGACTCGACCCCGCCCGCCAGGACCAGCCCGGCTTCATCCAGGCGAATCTGGCGCGCGCCCTGAACGCTCGCCTCGAGCCCCGAGGCACAGAGGCGGTTGACGGTCACGCCGGGCACCTCGACCGGCAGCCCGGCCAGCAGTCCGGCCATGCGGGCGACGTTGCGGTTCTCCTCTCCCGCTCCGTTCGCGTTGCCCATGTAGAGCTCGTCCACCTCGGCGCCATCGAGCCCGTTGCGCTCGACCGCCGCGCGCACCACCCGGGCAGCCAGATCGTCGGGGCGCACGCTCGAGAGCACACCGCCGTAGCGGCCGATCGGGGTGCGCAGCGCGTCCAGGATGACGGCCTGAGACATGCCGAGGGAGCGTACACTCGCCCCCTATCGACGAGTTCGCCGTCTTCGTGCTGTTCGGCTTCGTGGTCGCGCTCGTGATCTTGCTGGCGTTGGGGCGCTGGTATCCGGGGTCGGGCGCCGAGCAGGTCGACTGGCGCCCCACCCGCTCCCCCGAGGTCGAGGCCGAGCTGGAGCTCGACGACGTCGACCAGATGCTCGAGGCCCAGAACGCCCGCCGCCGCGCAAGCGGCCGGCCGGAGCGCACCGAAGAGGACGTCCGCGCCCAGGTGGCCGAGGACGAGCGCTGGCGCGAGGAGCTGCGCCGGCGGGCCCGCGACGGCCCCTGACGTGGCGCGCGTTCTGATCGTGGGCTGCGGTTGCCGCGGCCGGGCGCTCGCCGGAGCGCTCGTCAATGCCGGCCAGGCCGTGCGCGGGACCACGCGCGACCCCGCCCGCCTCGCCGACATCGAAGCGTCCGGGGCGCAGGGAGTGGTGGCCGACCCCGATCGGCTGGGGACGATCATGGGGCAGCTGGCCGGGGTGAGCGCGGTCTGCTGGCTCATGGGCAGCGTCGACGGTGAGTCGGCGGCCGATCTCCACGGCCCGCGCCTCGAGACGCTGCTCGAACGCTTGGTCGACACGCCGGTACGCGGGCTCGTCTACGAAGGTGCGGGCCCGGTCGACGCTGAGATCCTTCGCAGCGGCGCCCGGCTGGTGCGAGATGCGGGGCGGATCTGGCGGATGCCGGTCGCCGTGAGCGCGGTCGACCCTGCCGATCGCGGCGCCTGGCTGGCCGAGATGCACGCCGCCGTGGCGGAGCTGCTGTCGGCCGAGTGCTAGAAATGGAGCCAATCCCACAGGCTTTTCCCGAGTTTTTGAAGAAGGGGCACCCGATGGCCGACTACGCGAAGGATGTTCTCGTCGACACTCAATGGGTCGAGAACCACCTGTCAGACGACTCCGTTCGAATCGTCGAAGTCGACGAGAATCCCGCTCTCTACGCCGAGGCGCACATCCCCGGAGCAATCGGCTTCGACTGGAAGCGCGATCTCCAGGATCAGGTCAAGCGCGACTTCCTCGGCCCCGAGGAGTTCGGCGAGCTCTTCGGCAGCAACGGCGTGTCGAACGACCACACCATCGTCCTCTATGGGGATCGCAACAACTGGTTCGCGGCCTACACGTACTGGTATCTCCTCTACTACGGCCACGAGAACGTGAAGCTCATGAACGGCCCCCGCGAGAAGTGGATCTCCGAGGGCCGGCCCACCTCCACCGACGTGCCGAGCTACGAGGCTCAGGAGTTCACCGCCCAGGAGGGCAACGAGGCGATCCGCGCTCATCGCGACGAGGTGCAGGCAGCGCTCGGAGAGGACATCCGCCTGGTCGACGTGCGCTCTCCCCAGGAGTACTCGGGAGAGCTGATCGCGATGGCCGGCTACGAGCAGGAAGGCGCGCAGCGTGCGGGCCACATTCCCGGCGCGGCGTCGGTGCCGTGGGCCCAGGCGGTCCAGGAGGACGGCACGTTCAAGTCATCGGACGAGCTGCGCGAGCTCTACACCCAGAAGGGCGTGATCGACGGCAGCCCGATCATCGCCTACTGCCGCATCGGCGAGCGCTCGGCGCACACCTGGTTCGTCCTCCACGAGCTGCTGGGCAACGACGACGTGAGGAACTACGACGGTTCCTGGACCGAGTGGGGGAACATGGTCAACGTTCCGATCGAGAAGAACACCTAGAGCAGAGGTCCAAGCCGCTCGAGGAGCGACTGCACGATCCGCGCGGTCGCTCCCCAGATCAGGTGGCCGTCGACGCTGTACGTCGGCGTCTTGATCGGCACGCCCTTGCGTACGAGCCGCTTCATCTCGTGACCGGCGACAAGGTCTTCCAGGGCGAACTCGAGCACCTGGGCGACCTCCGCCTCCGCCGGCTTCCACACGTGACCGCGCTCGATCGTCCCCACGAAGGGAAACACGCGGTAGCCGGTCACGAACGTACCCACCGGCGGTAGCGCGCCGACGATCTCGACCGCGTCCGGCGGCAGGCCGATCTCCTCCTCGGCCTCGCGCAGCGCGGTCTGCCGCAGATCCTCGCCGGGCTCGTCCTGGCGCCCGCCCGGGAAGGAGATCTCACCGGCATGACGGCGAAGGTCCGCGCGGCGCTCGGTGAACACCGCGGTCAGGGGATCGGGGAAGAGCGGTACCAGCACGGCGGCGTCCGTGCTTCCCGGGGCGTCCATCGCGGCGGCCGCTTCTGGGGTCAGGAGGTACTCCCGCACCCCCAATATCATCGCGACATGGCCGAGGCCCTCGTGATCGTCGACTTCCAGAACGACTTCACGCCCGGTGGAGCGCTGGCCGTGCCCGACGGCCACGCGATCGCCGAGCACGTGAACGCGCTCGCGGCCGACCCTCGCTTCGAGCTCGTGGTGGCCACCCGCGACTGGCACCCGCCCGAGCACGGCTCCTTCGAGCGCCACGGCGGCACCTGGCCGGTGCACTGCGTTCAGGAGACCGACGGCGCCGAGCTCCATCCCGATCTCGACCACGAGCGGCTCGACGTCGTCATCGACAAGGGCCACAACCCCGAGACCGAGGGCTACTCCGGCTTCGACGAGACCGGGCTCGAGGCGCTGCTGCGCGAACGTGGCATCGAGCGGCTGACCATCGTCGGGCTGGCCACGGACTACTGCGTGAAGAACACCGCGCTCGACGCGCTGCGGCACGGATTCGACGTCACCGTGGAGCGAGCCGGAGTCCGCGGCGTGGAGGTGAACGAGGGCGACTCCGAGCGGGCGCTCGCCGAGCTGCGCGCCGCCGGCGCCACGGTGAGCTGAGTGCTCGACGCCGCATACGCAGCACTCGCCCATTTCCTCCGCGTGCTCTCGCGCGGCTCCGAGGGGGCGCGGCTGATCGAACGCGAGGGGGTCGTGGCCGCGGTCATCCCGGCCGCTCCGGAACGCTCGGTGCTCAACTCGGTCACCTACGAGCGCGCGGGCGCCCTCGGCGACGGCTACGACGAGATTGCGGCCGCCTATGAGTCCATTGGCGCTCAGTGGACGGTCTGGGTGCGCCATGGCGACGCCGACGCTGCGACTCTGCTGGCCGAGCGCGGTCATGTGCTGGACGCCGAGCCCGAGGCCATGGGGCGCTCGCTCGCCGACCCGCCCGAGCGCCCGGAGCTCGACGTCGAATGGACCGACCGCGGCAGCCTGCACGACCTCGCCAAGCTGAACGACCTGGCCTACGGCTACGGCGACGACTCATTCGCCAAGACGCTGCCGGGGATCTCGATCGACGACGCCGTCATCTACGTGGCACGAGCCCGCGGCGACCCCGTGGGCTGCCTGCTGATGAGCGATCACGGCTCGAACTCGGACCTCGAGTGGGTGGCCGTGGCTCCGGAGGCCCGCGGGCGGGGACTGTCCGGCAAGCTGCTCGCGCACGCTCTGGCCGACGCGGCCGAACGAGGCCTGCAGACAAGCACTCTGGTTTCGACGAAGCTCGGTCGCCCCGTCTACGAGCGGCTCGGCTATCAGGGGCTGGGGTCGTTCCAGATGTGGGAGCGGCGCCGCGCGGTCTAGCTCAGCGCCACGTTCTCCTCGAACATGACCTCGCCCTCGAGCGTTCGATGCACCGGGCATTTCGCCGCGATCTGCATGAGCTTCTCGCGCTGAGCCTCCGGCAGCTCCTTCGACAGCTCCACGTCCATCGTGAAGCGGGTCGGCGAGCCGCGCTGCGCCGGCTCGTAGTCGACGTCGACCACCACTTCTCCGATGTCCCAGCCCTTGCGGTTCGCGTACATCTCCATCGTGATGGCGGTGCAAGAAGCGAGGCTGGCGGCGAGCAACTCCTGTGGACTCGGTCCCGCGTCCTCGCCCCCTTCGTCGCGGGGTTCGTCGGCCGTGATGCGATGGTCACGGATCTCGACCTGCTGCTTCAGCTTGGCGCCATCACGGCGGGCGATCGCTCTCATCGTCTCCCCTCGAACAGCTCGGGCTCCGGCTCGTCGGCGTAGCGCGCCATCGCGAACAGGGTGTCCGAGAGCCGGTTCAAATAGGTCAGCACGGTTTCGTCGGCGAGATCGCCGGCGTCCTTGAGCGCGGCCACCCGGCGCTCCGCCCGACGCACCGCCGCGCGCGCCACATCGAGTCGCGCCGACAACTCCGTCCCCCCCGGGACCGTGAACTTCGGAGGCAGGTCGACTCGATCCATGTAACGATCGATATCGGCCTCCAAGCGGCCGACCATGTCCGCCGTGACCTTCGACACTCCGGGCTCCAGGCGCTCGGCCGCCTCGGGCGCCGTGGCCAGCTCCGCCCCGGCCACGAACAGCTCGTTCTGTACGCGCAGGATGTCCTGGAAGAGCTCGCTGCCGCGCTCGGCGGCGGCGCGAGCGAGCCCGAGCGCCGAGGCCGCCTCGTCCACGGAGCCGTAGGCCTCGGGGCGCCCGTGGAACTTCGGCACCCGGCCGCCGTACCAGAGGCCGGTGGTCCCGTCGTCGCCCTTGCGCGTGTAGATCTTCATGGCGCTGCTATGCGAGCGGGTTGAAGACGAGACCCGTGGGGACCTTGGGAAAGAAGTAGGTCGACTTGGGAGGCATCGACTCGCCCGTCTCGGCCACCTCGCGCACCTGGGCCACCGGTGTGCCGCGCATGAAGAAGCCGGCGTCGGCCCGCCCGCTCTGCACCGCCTCGATGGCGTCGTCGAGGCTCTTGGAGTAGTCGAGCCCGCGCAGATGCGAGATGTCGTCCTCGCTCATGCCGAGCGCCTCGCGCAGGACGAGCGCCTCCAGCACCGCGGTGTCGAGGCGGCGATAGGCGGCGGGCATGCCGTCGAGCGCGCGATCGGCGATCGACTGATCCTTGAGTTTCACCCGGTAGGGCTTCTTGTGGAAGGAGTCCATGTAGCCGAAGGCGACGCCTTTGCTCTCGGAGTTCGGCTCGAGCTCCTGCGGCTCGGTCAGCTCCTCGATTTCGAAATCGCGCATCAGAACCGCACGGATGGCCTCCTGCTTGCCGCGGTCCTCCGCCAATCCGCTGAGCAGCCGGTGGGTGGGAAACACCAGCAGCCCCGGGTCCGACAATGAACACAAGAACATGAGCACGTAGCTCTGCTCGCCCTCTCCGCCGACCTCCTCGGCATAGGCGCGAGCGGTCTCATAGCGGTGATGGCCATCGGCGATGAGAAGCTCCTCGTCGGCCACGGCCATCTGCAACTCGGCCACCTGATCGGGGTCGCTCGAGCGCCAGAGCCGGTCGTCGCCGGCGGTGGCGAAGGGCTCGCCCCGGCTGATATCGGCCACGGCCCGCTCGGCGATCCCCTCCGTGTCGGCGAACAGCGAGAAGATGGGCGAAAGATTCGCGCGCGTGGCCCGGGTGAGCTTCAGGCGATCCTCGCGGGGGCCGGGGTGGGTGCGCTCATGAGGGCGTATCCGGCCGGGCCCGTATTCATCCACGCGCACGCGCGCGAGGAAGCCCGTCCTCGTCCGCGCGGTCCCGTCGGGGGCGTTGTACTCCTGTCGCAGGACCCAGACGGCGAGCTCTTCCTCCTGCACGAGCACTCGCTTCCGACGCCACTGGGCCATCGTCGTCGCGGCCTGCTCGTAGCTCGGCGGCAGGTCGACGTGGACGACGTTGTAGGGGCTGCGCGCGGCCAGCTCGGCCCGCAGCTCGTCGTCGATCACGTCGTAGGGCGGGGCGATCAGGTGCTCGAGCGGGCCGGCGACCGACGAGTCGTAGCGAAGCGTGCGCAGCGGCTGGAGGTCGGCCATCGGTCGGCGCAGGCTACCGCGTCCCAAAATGGACGCCGGGTGCCTGCGGAGCCGTCGGGGCGAGCGCCGCCCGCTCGACGGCGGGCAGGCCGATCTCGGCCGCAAGGCCGAGGGCTCGGGCCCGGAGCAGCTCCGCGCCCGGGGCGTCGCCGCGGGCGGCGCGGCAGCCCGCTATCACGAGCGCCGCCTGTGCCTCGGTCTCCGCCCAACCACCCGCGGCGGCCGCGTCGAGCAGCGGCGCCGCCAGCCGCTGAGCTCGCGCGACCTCGCCCTCGCCCAGGTGGAACGTCGCCAAGGCGAGCGTCGCATGGCCGCCCAGCACGAAGGCGCCGCCGGACGGCAGGCGCATCCCTTGCATCACGGCTTCGGCTCGCTGGGCGGCGCCGGCGGCGCGCGACCGCTCGCCGAGCCTGGCCTGCGCAGCCGCGAGCAGCCCGGCGCAGCGCAGCGCCTGACTGGCGGCTCCGCAGCCCTCGGCTCGGTCCAGGCCATCGACCAGCACGGCGACGGCGTCGGCCTCGCGGCCGGCCTCCAGCAGCGTCCATCCCAAGGTGGCGGCCGCCCAGGCCGCGAAGTCGGGCGGGGCCAGCCGGCGCGCCAGCTCGAACGCCTCGGTTCCGATCTCGATCGCGGCGTCGTGATCGCCTCGGCTGCGCTCGAGCCAACCCAGTGCGTCGAGGAACAGGGCGCGGTGAGAGATGTCGCCGAGCTCCTCGTTGAGATCGAGTGCTTCACCGATTCGAGCGCGTGCCTGGTCGAACTCGCCCCGGCCCAAGAGCGCAAAGGCCGATTCGAGCACCGCGTACTCGAGAAGGAACGAATCCCCGAGGCGCTTGTGGATCGCCGCGGCGTCGCCGGCCAGGCGCTCCAACGCGGGCAGGTCTCCCAGCATGAGCGCGACGAACTTCAGAGCGTCGAGGGCCTTGCCCAACAGGCGCTCGTCGCCGGCTTCGCGGGCCAGCGCATCGGCGCGCCGGCTGCGCTCGAGGGCAGAGTCGAGCCGCAGTCCGACGGCGTCCAGAAGGGCTCTGCGGCTGAGCACGGCCACCGTGGCCTCGATGTCGCCCAGCGCCTCGGCCAGCGACAGGGCCTCGTCCATCCGACGGCCGGCCTCGGCGACCCCCTGCTGGCGAAGCAGGCAGAAGTCGATCAGGGCGGCCAGCTCGCCGCGGCGATCACCCACCGCTCGAGCGCTTGTCAGGGCAGCGCCGAAATCGCGCTCGGCGAGGGGCAGCTCGTCCCCGAAGATGCGCACCCGGCCGCGTACCCGAAGCAGCTCCCTGATACGCCGGTCGCCCGCGTCGAGCCCGAGCCGCTCACCTGCCGCAAGTCCAAGGCGGGCGTGCTCGGCGGCCTCCTCGAGCGCGTAGATATCGAGCGCGCCGCGCGCGGCGCGTGCGTACTCGTTGAGCGCTCGCTCGTGGTCCTCCGCCTCGGCCCAGTGGTGGGCGAGCAGCCCGTGGCGATCGGGGTCGAGGCCCTCGAGCGCCAGCGCCGTGCGTGCGTGCAGCTGCTGGCGGGTGCGTTTAAGGAGGCTCGCGTAGACCGCCTCTTGGATGAGTGTGTGCTTGAAGCGGTGGTCGCTCAGGCCCATGCTCCGGACCACATCGTGGCGTTCGAGCGTCAGCAGGGCGCTGGGCACGTCGGCGCCCGCCACCGCTTCGAGCAGCGCGGCGTCGAACTGCCGGCCCAGCACGGAGGCGGCTCGAGCGACCTCGCGCGTGCGAGCAGGCAGGCGGTCGATTCGTGCGAGCACGAGCCGCTCGACGGTGTCGGGCAGCTCGAATTCGGCGCCGGCGGGGGCTCCGGCCTCGGCGAGCGCCCGCACGAGCTCCTCGAGGAAGAACGGATTGCCCTCGGCGCGGGCGAGCACCCGGTCGACGAGCTCCTCAGGCAGGCCGGCCGGTCCGGTCAACTCGTGGAGCAGCCGGCGATCGCTGTCTCGGTCGAGCGGAAGCAGCCGCAGCTCGCGCTGCCGATCGCCGAGAGCGCTGCGGGCAGCCCGCATGAGGGTCGCCCCGGGGCCCTCACGTTCGGGGCGGGTGGCGATCACCAGCAGCATCGGGATCTGGGCCAGCCCCGTGAGCAGGTGCTCGACCAGCGCCACGGAGGACGCGTCGGCCCAGTGGGCGTCGTCGAGAGCGAGCACGACCGGCCCGCGTGCCGAACGCCTCTCGATGAGCGCCCGCAGCGCGTCGAAGCTGCGGCGCCGCAGGTCGGCGGGGTCACCCGCGGTCAGGGACGGCTCGGTCGAGCCGATGCCGCGCAGCGGCGCCAGGGCGCGGGCGAGCTCGCCGGCCTGCGACATCAGATCCGGATCACGCAGCACCTGGCGGAAGGGGAGGTAGGGAAGCGCGCGCCCGTAGGACACGCAGCGGGCGTCGAGCCAGAGCCCGTCGGCCGGCGCGACCTCCGGCCAGCGGTCGCGCAGCTCGGCGAGTAGGCGGCTCTTTCCGATTCCCGCTTCCCCGAGAACCACGAGTGCGCCGCCGCGTCCGGCGGCGGCCTCGTCGAGGGCCGCGAGCCCGCCGGCCAGCTCAGGCTCGCGCCCGACGAGAGCCGAGGCGACCCGTGCGTGGTGGCCTTCGCGCTGTCCCAGCGCCTCCACCGCAACAACAGGCCCGGCCTTGCCCTTGAGGGTGAGCTCGCGCCGCTCCCCCCAATCGAAGGCGCCGGCGACGAGCCTGCGGGTCCGCTCGCCGACGAGCACCGTCCCCGGCCGGGCCTGGGCCTCGAGCCGGGCGGCGGTGTTGACGGAGTCGCCCATGGCGGTCAGCTCCACCCGGGCCAGCGGCCCCACCACCACCATCCCGGTCTCGATGCCGACTCTCACGGCGATCGGGTCCATCGCTCGCTCGCGGGCGATCTCGGCCGCCCTCTCGTTGGTGTCGTGGACCAGGCGTAGCCCGGCCAGGACGGCACGTTCGGCATCGTCCTCGTGGGCTTGGGGAGCGCCGAAGAGCGCGAGCAGGCCGTCACCGGCAACGTGTTCGACCGTGCCGCCGAACGCCTCGACCGCGGTCGCCATGAGCAGGACGACCTCGCTGACCACGGCCCGGAAGTCCTCCGGATCGAGCCGCTCGGCCAGCGGCGTGGAGCCGACGATGTCGGCGAAGAGGGCGGTGACCGTGCGTCGCGCCTCCTCCGCGGCTCTCGGCGACAGAGGCGACCCGCACTGCGAGCAGAAGCGGGCGTCCCCGGCCACCGGCGCGCGGCAGACGGGACATAGGGAGGGCGCGCCTCTCACGGGGGGATTCTACGCCCGCGAGGTTTCGTGCGATAGCGTCGCAAGGGCCCATGGCGGCAGTCCAACAGGAGTTCGCGTCCCTGCTCGACGACCGCGAACGAGCAGCGCTGCGCCGCCACGCACGCCAGGTGCGTTTCCCCGCAGGCGTGCGCCTTCTCCAGCAGGGCGAACCCGGCGACAAGGTTCTCGTGATCGAGAGCGGCCGCGCCAAGGTCACCTACGTCACGTCCGGCGGGAGAGAGCTGGTCCTGCGCTTCTGCGGGCCCGGCGAGCTCGTGGGTGAGCTGGCCGTGCTCGACGGCCGGCCGCGCCTGTCGAGCATCGTGGCGCTGGAGGAGGTGGGGGCGCTGGTGATACCGGCGGGCGACTTTCGCGCGCTTCTCCTCTCCCATCCGGGAATCGCCTGGCTCCTGCTCGTGATGTTGAGCAAGCGCTTTCGCGACGCGGATCTCAAACGCGTGGAGTTCGGCGCCTCGGACACGGTCGGGCGGATCGCCGCCCGGCTCGTGGAGCTCGGCGAGCGTTACGGCGAGAACCGCGACGGCGCAGTGCACATCGAGTTGCCGCTTTCTCAGGACGAGCTCGGCGCGTGGACCGGCGCCTCTCGAGCCGGCGTGGCGGCCGCGCTGCGAACGCTGCGCGACCTGGGCTGGATCGAGACCGGCCGTCGGCGCATGGTGCTGCTCGACAGCGAGGCCCTGCGCGCCCGGGCAACCATCCAGAATTAGGTGGAAAGGCCCCGTCACCCCCTTTACGGTCATTGTCGTGAAAGAGCAGACGAGGGCGCGCTACCCCGACCGATCCGGCCACGTCGAGCGGTACGGGGTGCGGACCGCCTACGAGGTCTACGGGCGCGGAGAGCCGACGGTCCTCTTGCTTCCGACCTGGTCGGTCATTCACTCGCGCCAATGGAAGGCGCAGATTCCCTATCTCGCCCGCCACGCCCGGGTGGTCACCTTCGACGGGCGCGGCAACGGCGAGTCGGATCGGCCGGCCGGCGTCGCGGCCTACCTCGACGAGGAGTACGTCCGCGACGCCCTGGCCGTGATGGACGAAACGAAAACCGAGGCGGCGGTGGTGGTCGGGTTCTCGTGCGGGGCGGCTTGGGGGGTGCAGATGGCCGCCGACCACCCCGACCGCGTCCGCGCGCTCGCCGCGATCGCCCCGAGCGTCGGGCTCGGCCCCGGACATCCGGAGCGGGAGATAACCGGGCGCTTCGAGGAGGAGCTCGACAGCGACGAGGGCTGGGCCAAGCACAACCGGCACTACATGAGCCGCGACCTCGAGGGCTTCCTGGATTTCTTCTCCGGCGAACTGTTCAACGAGCCGCACTCGACCAAGCACAAGGAGGACTTCGTGGAGTGGGCGCTGGAGAGCGATGCGCAGGCGTTGAGCGACTCCTACGCGGCCCGCGGCCTGTGCCAGCGCCAAGGCTCACACGACCTCTTCACCCGCGTGCGCTGCCCGGTCCTCGTCGTGCACGGCGATCGCGACAAGCTTCGACCGCACGCCGAGGCGGTGGCTCTCGCCGAGGTCACCGGCGGCCGGCTCGTTACCGTCGCGGACTCGGGGCATGCGCCGCACCTGCGCAAGCCGGTGCCGGTGAACGCGGAGCTGCGCGAGTTCGTCGAGCAGAGCGTTGATCGGCCGGCGCCCGACCCCACGGTCCACCGGTCGAACGGGCGCCGGCGCGCGCTGTTCATGTCCTCGCCGATCGGGCTGGGTCACGCCCGCAGAGACGTGGCCATCGCGCGGGAGCTGCGCCGGCTCGTGCCCGACCTGGACGTCGACTGGCTCGCGCAGGATCCGGTCACGAGGGTGCTCGAGCGCGAGGGGGAGCGCGTCCACCCGATGAGCAGCCGGCTCGCCAACGAGTCGGGCCACATGGAGTCCGAGTCCGCCGAGCACGACCTGCACTGCTTTCAGTCCTGGAGGCGGATGGACGAGATCCTCTGCGCGAACTACATGGTCTTCCACGACCTGGTGCGCGATCACCACTACGACCTGTGGGTCGGCGACGAAGCCTGGGAGATCGACTACTACCTCCACGAGCACCCGTCCGAGAAGCGCGCCCCGTACGCCTGGCTGACCGACTTCGTGGGCTGGCTTCCGATGGAGGACGGCGGCGCGCACGAGCAGTTCCTCACCTCCGACTACAACGCCGAGATGATCGAGCACGTGGCCGGCCACCCGGAGGTGCGCGATCGCGCGCTCTTCGTCGGCGATCCGGAGGACGTGGTGCCGGACCGTCTCGGTCCCGACCTACCGCTTATCCGCGACTGGACCGAGCAGAACTTCGACTTCAGCGGCTACATCACGGGCTTCGATCCTCTCGCGAACGGCGACCGCGAGCGGCTGCGCGCCGAGCTCGGCTACGGGCCGGACGAGCGGGTCTGCATCGTCTCGGTGGGCGGCTCGGGGGTGGGCGAGGCGCTGCTTCGCAAGGTGATCGCGGCTTATCCCGCGGCGCGCGAGGCCGTGCCCGATCTTCGGATGGTGGTGGTCGCCGGTCCGCGCATCGATCCGGCCTCGCTTCCGGTGGCGGACGGACTTCAGATCACCCGCTATGTCCACGACCTCTACAAGCACCTGGCGGCCTGCGACCTGGCGGTGGTGCAGGGAGGGCTCACCACTGGCATGGAGCTGACCGCCAACAAGCGCCCGTTCATCTACTTCCCGCTCGCCCATCACTTCGAGCAGAACTTCCACGTGCGCCACCGCTTCGAGCGCTACCAGGCCGGCCGCCGCATGTCCTTCGCGGAGTCCGAGCCGGCCGACATAGCGGCGGCGATCGCCGAGGAGATCGGGCGCGAGGTCGACTACCGCGACGTGTACACAAGCGGAGCGCGCCGCGCGGCG
>Ga0307318_10000483_pt1 | contig 13028 bp, 12 predicted proteins | sample ER_DNA_367_FD_194500 | JGI IMG/M metagenome (GOLD analysis project Ga0307318, IMG submission 194500) | Bulk soil microbial communities from the East River watershed near Crested Butte, Colorado, United States - ER_DNA_367 | ecosystem: Environmental > Terrestrial > Soil > Floodplain | place...
CGAGGTCGACGGTGACCTGTTCATGCACGGGAGCGGCGAGTTCGCGTACGCCCTCGCCGAGAAGGGCCTGATCGACGAGTACGAGGTCTACCTGAACCCGCTCGTCTGGGGCGAGGGAAACGTCCACGTGCTCGGCGACAGGGGAACCGTCCGGATGGAGCTCGACGACGTGAAGCGGTTCGACTCCGGAGTGGTCCTCCTCACCTACCTCCCTGGGTCTTGACCGCGGCTAGCGGGGCGCTGCCCGCCGAGCATGCCGGCTAGGGACGTGCCGAGCGCCCGCTCACCGCGTCGAGCACCATCGCCCCGTCGGTGTGCGGATCGTGCCGGCCAGGCGGTCGCTCACGCGCGGGTCTCAGGAGCCCGGGCCGTCCCTGAGCAACCGACAAGCGCCTCGGCGGTTGAGGTCGGGCCATCAACCGCCGTGCCGGGTGTCAGGAGCAATGGGCGCGACGACGCTCGACTGCTTTGGGACGAATGGCAGGCGTCTCGCGTAACTCGCCGTCGCTTCCGCAAATCGCGCGAAGCAGCACTCAGCTGAACACGCGGAAGACACCGCTCCTCGTCCATCACGACAGCGCCGCCCGGTCCGTTGCTGCGGCGCTTCACCCGGCACGCTGTAAAACACTAATCCGCAGCCGCGAATACCGGCCGGACTATCGGGAGCACGAGCTGCCACGTCGCACGCGCGGGTGGCCGACAAAGCACACTTTCGTGCCCCGAGCGGAGCGAGGGCGTGCGAAAGGAAATTTGTCGGACAGGACCCGCGCCCAAGCGGCTGAGCCCGCAGCCCAATCCACCCCGCTCGCGGAACAAGCCGCAGATACCGGCGAGGGGCCATACCGGGTGCCCGGTGCGGTCCGATCCCGGACGTATATTCGACGCGGGATGTCCTTCGCCCATCTCCACGTGCACTCCGAGTATTCGGTTCTCGACGGCGCCTGCCGGATCGACTCGCTGGCCGAGCGCGCGGCCGCCTACGAACAGCCGGCGCTCGGGCTGACCGACCACGGGGTGATGAACGGGGCGATCGAGCACTACAAGGCCTGCAAGAAGCACGGAATCAATCCCGTGATCGGCCTTGAGGCCTACTTCGTCGACGACTGCCGCACCGAGGCGGTCCGCTACGAGCGCAACCACCTCACGCTCCTGGCCGGCTCCGATCAGGGCTTCAAGAACCTGGTCAAGCTGAGCTCGGCCGGCTACCTCGAGGGCTATCGCCGCGGCAAGGCCAACGTCGACTTCGACCTGCTCTCGCGCCACGCCGACGGGGTCATCGCCCTCACCGGCTGCCTGCAGTCGCGCTTCTGCCGCCGCCTCGTCGAGGACAACCCCGTCGAGGCCCGCGCGCACGCGGACCAGCTGATGCAGGTCTTCGGGGCGGACAACGTGTTCTTCGAGGTCCAGAAGAACGGCATCGCCGAGCAGGACAAGGCCAACGAGCAGATCGTGCGCATCGCGCGCGAGGTGGGCAGGCCGCTCGTGGCCACGGGCGATGTCCACTACCTGCGCCGTGAGGACTTCGACAACCACCGGGCGCTGCTGTGCGTCCAGACCAAGAGCACGCTGGCTCAGCCGAAGCTGTCGTTCGACACCAACGAGTTCTTCCTCAAGAGCTCGGACGAGATGGCGTCGGACTTCGCGCAGTGGCCCGATGCGATCCAGTCCACGCTCGAGCTGGCCGAGCGCTGCCGGGTCGAGCTCGAGCTGGGCAAAATGCTCATTCCGCGCTTTCCGACGCCCGACGGCGCCGCCGAGCCGGACTACCTCCGCCGCCTGGCCCACGCCGGCCTGCGGCTTCGCTACGGCGACCCTGCGCCTGCCGAGGCCCTGGAGCGGCTCGAGCTGGAGCTCACGACGATCGAGAAGATGGGCTTCTCGGCCTACTTCCTGATCGTCTGGGATTTCGTCAAGTTCGCGAAGGACAGCGGCATCTCGGTGGGTCCCGGCCGCGGCTCGGCCGCCGGTTCGCTCGTCTCCTACTGCCTCAACATCACCGAGGTCGATCCGCTCGCCTACGGCCTGCTGTTCGAGCGCTTCCTGAACCCGGAGCGCGTATCGATGCCCGACATCGACATCGACTTCTCGGTCAAGGGCCGCGCGCGGGTAATGCGCTACGTAGAGGAGAAGTACGGCAAGGAGTCCGTAGCGCAGATCGTGACCTTCGGCAAGATGCTGCCGCGCAACGCCACGCGCGACGCGGCTCGCGTGCTCGGGCTCGACTACGGCGCCGGCGACCGGCTGGCCAAGCTGATCCCCGAGCCGGTGATGGGGCGCTCGCGTTCCTTCGAGCAGTACCTGTCCGAGGAGCCGGAGTTGCGCCGCGTCTACGACACGGAGCCCGAGGCCCGCCAGATCATCGACACCGCCAAGGGCCTCGAGGGGATAGTCCGAAACGCCGGCATCCACGCGGCGGCGGTGGTGATCGCCGACCGTCCGCTGACCGACATCGTTCCGGTTCAGCTGATGGAGGACCGCGGCCTGGCGGCTCCGGCTGGAGAGCGCACCTACAAGGTGGTCACGCAATACTCGATGAAGCCGATCGAGGAGATCGGGCTCCTGAAGATGGACTTCCTCGGGTTGCGCAACCTCGACGTGATCGAGGACTGCCTGGCGATCATCGAGGAGTCGAGCGCCGCGCGGCCCGACATGGCCAACCTGCCGCTCGACGACCCACCGACCTACGAGATGATGGCCCGCGGCGACTCGGTCGGCGTGTTCCAGTTCGAGTCCGACGGCATGCGCGACGCCCTGCGCAAGGTCAGGCCGACCGAGTTCGAGGACCTCGTGGCTCTGAACGCGCTCTATCGCCCGGGCGCGATGCGACACATCGACACCTACGCGCGCAACAAGCGCAACCCGGAGCTGATCTCGTACGTCGACGACCGCCTGCGCCCGATCACCGAGGCCACCTACTCGGTGATCCTCTACCAGGAGCAGTCGATGCAGATCGCCAAGTCGGTCGCCGGCTTCTCCGGCGCCGAGGCGGACGACCTGCGCAAGGCCATCGGCAAGAAGGACCGCGATGCGATGGCCGCGCTGCGGGCCCGCTTCTTCGAGGGGGCACGCGCCACCGGAACCTCCGAGCCGGTGATCGAGGAGCTGTGGGCGGTGAACGAGGCGGCGGCCGACTACTCGTTCAACCGCTCCCACGCCGCCTGCTACGCGCTGATCTCCTACCGCACCGCCTGGCTGAAGGCCAACTATCCGGCGGAGTACATGGCCGCGCTGATCTCGTCGGTCATGTCCACCAAGGACAAGGTGCCCTTCTTCGTCGCCCAGTGCGAGGACATGGGCATCGAGGTGCTGCCGCCGGACGTCAACCAGTCGGGGCACGACTTCAAGGTCGTCGAGGGCAACATCCGCTTCGGGCTCGACGCGGTCAAGGGCCTCGGCTACGGAGCCGTCGAGGCGATCATTCAAGCGCGGCAGAAGGACGGACCGTTCGTCTCGATCTGGGACTTCTGCCGCCGGGTCGACTGCCAGTCCGTGAACAAGCGCTGCGTCGAGTCGCTCGTCAAGTGCGGCGCGTTCGACTCGCTGCCCGGCACGCGTACCGGTGTTATGCGGGTGCTGGCCCAGGCTCAGGCCTCGGGCGCCCAGAGCCAGCAGGACGCCCAGCTCGGCCAGGGCTCGTTCTTCGACCTGGGCGGCGGCGACGAGGACGCGGCTGCCCACCAGGATCTCCCCGTACCGCCGCTCGAGAACGACCGCAAGCAGCTCAACGAGTGGGAGAAGGAAACGCTCGGCCTCTTCCTCTCGAGTCATCCGCTCAAGGAAGTGCGTCATGCGCTGCGGGCGAAGGTCGACTGCTCGGTTGCCGATCTCGCCTCGAAGAAGGACGGCGAATGGGTGACCGTGGGCGGGATGATCGCCGAGTGCAAGCGCATCCGCACGAAGAAGGGCGACCCGATGATGTTCGCCACCCTCGACGACCTCGAGGGGCAGGCCGAGATGCTCGTGTTCAACTCCGCCTACGCGGCGAACGCCGACAACGTGGACCTCGACAAGATCGTGATCGTTCGTGGGCGCGTCGATCACAAGGAGGCCGGCGAGACCAAGCTCGTGGCCCAGGAGGTCACGCCGTTCGAGCCGACGGCGGAGGAGGTCTTGCGTGCGACCGAACAGGCGGCGCGCGAGCCCGTCGTGGCGCGCCTCACCCTGCACGTCTCGGCCGGCGTTCCGGAGGGCTTCCTCGAGGACCTCAAGGAGGTCGTCGGCCACCACCCGGGCGACCACCAGCTGCTGCTCGCGGTGGGCGAGCGGCGCCTTCTGCTCGGAGGCGAGTTCAGGGTGTCGGCGTCGAGCGCCTGCCGTTCTGAGCTCTCGGGCCTGCACGGCGCAGCCCGCGTGGCCGCGGCCTAGCCATCGCCTCTCTGCCCCTCTGGGTCTACAATTTTTCGGGTGCCGCCGATCTCAGAACGCATGGGCGTGGAGCTCCACGAGTGCCGCCAATGCTGCTCGTTCTGCGATCGGACAGTGCACCCGGCCGGCTGCATCTCCTCCGGGTGCCAGTACCTCTACCTCTACGACGACGAGCTGAGCGGCCGCCGCTTCATGGGCTGCATGAACAAGGTGTTCCGGGGCGAGATCGACGTCGAGCTGTTCGAGCAGGCCGAGCGCACGCGCCACGGCTTCGGCGGTGTGAAGATGAGCGGGCTGCCGCTGCCCCAGTGCCGCTCGACGGTCGAGCGCGCCTATGACGGATACTCGGAGGCCTTCGAATGCGTGAACCCCGGTTTCTTTCGAAAGCCGACGGTCGAGGACGCCGACGAGGCGTTCGACATTCGCGACCTCTAGCTAGGTGAGCAGCGCCGCGCAGCCGGCCAACCAGATCACGCTGAGCAGCGCACCGGTGATGCCGAGCACCTCGCCGGCGACCGCCACGCCCGGCGCGGCGCAGGTGCCCGATCGGCGTGCCTGGCGCCCGAGCGCCCAGGCGCTGATCGAGACGGGGAGGGCGATGAAGAAGAACAGGCCGAACGAGATGAGCAGGACGAACAGCCCGAGCAGCCCCAGCACCAGCGCCGGCACGGCCGAGCCCGAGCTTCGCCGGCGCGTGACCGGCGGCGCGTCCACGGGAAGCCAGCGCAGCGCCTGCCAGAGGTCCTGAGCCGAGCGCGCTCTCCACGCCTCGGCGACCCGCTGCTCGAACTCCTCCGCGGTCAAGCGACCGGTGAGCCAGTGGCCGCGCAGCAGCCCGACCGTGTACTCCCGTTCCTGGTCCGATACGAGCAGCGTGGACACTTTGTAACACGATGTTACAAGGCGCCACGGTGGGGCGCAAGACCAATGAGGCAGCCGATTCACGCGCGCCGCCGCCTGCGCGAGCGCAGGCCGTTTCGGCGCAGCTCCTTCATGCGGTCGACGTCCACCTTGTCGGGCGCGTGACCGCTCGTTCCCGGCCCCTCGAAGAGCGCCGGCAGCTTCTCGAAGCGGGGCTCGGATAGAAAGGCGGCGCACCCTCGCGTACCGAGCTCCCCCTCGCCGGGGACCGCGTGGCGGTCGCGATTGGAGCCCAGCGGCGCCTGGGAGTCATTCACGTGCAGGCAGTGGACGCGCCCGCGGCCGACGATCTCCAGGCAGCGGTCCATCACGCCGGCGAGCTTGTCGGCGGTGGTGATGTCGAACCCGCTCGCCAGCATGTGGCACGAGTCGAGGCAGATGCCCAGCCGCTTCTGGCCCCCCGTCAGGTCGAGCAGCGCGCGAAGCTCCTCGAACGAGCGCCCGAGGGTCGTTCCCGCCCCCGCGGTGTTCTCGAGCAGCAGCCGGCAACGCTCGGACTCCCCGAGCGCGTGCTCGAGCATCTCGCCCACCCGCGGAAGCGCCTCTTCGAGCGGCTCGCCCACCGTCGAGCCCGGGTGCAGCACCACCCCGTCGGCTTCGATCTCGTCGCCCATGCGCAGCGCGTGGACGATCGAATCGCTCGACTTCTTGCGCATCTCGCGGTCTTTGGTCGCCGGGTTGATGAGGTAGACCGCGTGGATCGTCACCGACCTGATCGGGCCGCTCTTGCGCAGCTCGAGGAACTCCGCGATGTCGTCGTCCTTCCAGCGCGTCGGCCGCCATTGGCGCGGCGACTGATTGAAGACCTGGATCGCCTCGCAGCCGCGCTCGACCCCGCGCGCGTGCGCCTGCACGAGGCCGCCCGCCGTGGAGACGTGTGCGCCGATTAGCATCGAATAAATGAGGGTCCGCTTCGCACCCAGCCCGACGGGCATGCTGCATATCGGCGGGGCTCGGACGGCACTGTACAACTGGCTTCTCGCGCGCGGCTCGGGCGGAACCTTCGTGCTTCGCATCGAGGACACCGATCGCGCGCGCTCCACTCCCGAGAACGTCGAGCAGATCCTCGACGCCCTGAGCTGGTTGGGCCTCGACTGGGACGAGGGCCCGATCTCGCAGTGGGAGCGGCGCGAGCGCCACGCCGAGGCGGTGGAGCAGCTGCTCGAGTCGGGCGCCGCCTACGAGGATGAGGGCGCGGTGCGCTTCCGGGTCCCGCAGGAGGGTGAGATCACCTTCCACGACGCCATCCTGGGCGAGATCACGACCCCGTATTCGGCGATCAAGGACTTCGTGATCCGGCGCTCGGACGGCAGTCCGCTCTACAACCTCGCCGTCGCGGTCGACGATCTCGACATGGGGATCACCCACGTGGTGCGTGGGCAGGATCACGTCTCGAACACCCCGCGCCAGCTCATGCTCATCCGCGCGCTCGGACAGGAGCCGCCGGTCTACGCGCACATCCCGCTGTTGCACGGCACCGACGGCAAGAAGCTCTCCAAGCGCCACGGCGCCGCGTCGGTGGAGGAGCTGCGCGAGACGGGCTACCTGCCCGAGGCGGTGCGCAACTACATCGCCCTGCTCGGCTGGGGCTACGACGAGTCCACCACGTTCATGACCACCGACGAGCTGATCGAGCGCTTCTCCCTCGAGCGGGTGTCCAAGAACCCCGCGGTCTTCGACGAGCAGAAGCTCCGCTGGATGAACGGGCGCTATCTGCGCGAACTGCCCGCAGAGGAGGTGCGGACGCGGCTGGAGGAGCTGACCGGCCGTGAGATCCCGCTCGAGGCCGTGACCATCAGCCAGGAGAAGATGCAGACCCTCTCCGAGTTCTGGCCGTTGGCGAAGTTCCTCGTCGAGCCGCAGGAATACGACGAGCAGGCCTGGGCCAAGGTCATGCGCGACGGCGCTCCCGAGCGCCTGCGTGCCGCCCGCGACGCGCTCGAGGCGCTGAGCTCCTTCGAGCCCGAGCAGGTCGAGGCCGCCCTGCGGTCGGTCGTTGAGCGCCTCGGAGTCAAGCCCAGGGACGTGTTTCAGCCGATCCGGGTGGCCATAAGCGGGACGACGGTGTCCCCCGGCATATTCGAATCGGTGGCCGCCCTGGGCCGCGAGGAGACGCTCGCGCGCATCGACAAGGCGCTTCTGACGGCCGCCGAGGCCTGAGCCGCGCCCTCAACATTTGGGGGCGCGGTGCCGATAGCTCAGGGGGACGGATCCCGCTCATTGCGGCCGTTTTCTCAGCCTCCGAAGCCGAAAGCACGATGCGAGCAGGTCCTATGAGCAATCCCGCCAGTGCCGAGTCGGTGGTGAGCCGGCACAATGAGGGCCACGGTCGTCGGTTGACCGGTGCTTTCGAGGCACTCGAGGCTTTTCCTGCTCTGGCCGAGTCCCGCAACCGGGTTCTCAGGGTCGTGCGCGAGGACCAGACCTCGGTGGGCGCGGTGGTGGCCGCCGTCGAGTCCGACGTCGCGTTGGTGATCACCGTGCTCCGGATCGCGAACCGCTCGGCTCAGCGCAAGAAGGGAAAGATCGCCAGCATCCCCGACGCCGTCGATGTGCTCTCGCCCGAGGGCGTGGAGACCCTGGCCGCGCGCAGCGCCACCTTCGACTTCTTCGAACGAACGCCGGGCTGGGATGTGATGCCTGAACGCTTTCGCCTCCATGCGGTCGCCACCCAAGCGGCCGCGGACCGGCTGGCTCGCGAGATGGAGTACGAGGACCGCGACCAGCTGCTCTGCTCGGCGCTGCTGCACGACGTCGGCAAGCTCGTGCTCGCGCACGCCTATCCCGGATACCCGTCCCAGGTCCACGGCAGCGCGCGGACGCCGGAAGAGCGCATCCACCGCGAGCGACTCGAGCTGGGCGTCGATCACGCGCTCGTCGGAGGAGTGCTGGCGCGCCGCTGGAGCCTGCCCAACCGGCTCGCTCGAGCCATCGAGCGTCATCACAGCGACGATGCCGAGGAGGAGGCGGCTCTGGTACGCCTGGCCGACATGCTGGCCCACTACGGCCATGCCCAGCCGGTGAACCCCAAGGCGCTGCTCAAGGCCGCGCACGCCTGCGACCTCTCGACCGATCAGCTCCGCGCGGTCATGTACGAGCTGCCGCAGGGAACCGGCCACGCCAAGCGCAACGTGGATCCCTGCCCGCTCTCGACGCGCGAGGTCGAGGTGCTCAAGCGCCTGGCCGAGGGCAAGGTGTACAAGCAGATCGCCCACGAGCTCGAGCTCTCCACCAGCACGGTGAGAACGCACCTGCACAACACCTACGCGAAGCTGGGGGCGGTCGACCGCGCCCAGGCGGTGTTGATCGCCACGGAGCGCGGCTGGATCTAGGGGAAATCTCCGTTTCGGAAGGCGTCGACGAACAGGCCGTGGTCCTCGCGCACCCGCTCGGCGTAGCTCGCGCCGAACTCGGCCAATTCTGAGGCGAGATCGTCGTCGATCACCGCTTCGATGGCCTCCTCGGTCTCGAAGTCGACGAGATCCTCGCCGCTGCTCGCATCCGACACGCAGTGGATCTTCGCCGTGGCCTGCCCGAGATATCCGAGCAGCGGCAGGATCTCCTCGGGATCGGCGAGATGCTCCCACGACAGGTCGGCCTCGTAGGGGGAGATCTCCTGGACCACCTGCCCCTTCCCGCGCAGCTCGCACCAGCCCAACCACGGGTCGGCGTGGGCCTGGAGCGCGCGCTGGGAGATGGCGGTCCGGTGCCCGGGATGGTCGAAGTGCTCGCGGATGCGCACGTCCTCCACGACGCGGCTGGGTGCGGCGACGTTGCCCTGCTTCATCGAGAGGATCACGTCGTTCTCGAGCGCCTGGGAGCGGCCCTCGACAAGCAGGTTGTAGGCGGGTAGGCCGGCGCTGCCGATTCCGAAGCCCACCCGGCCGACCACATCCTTGACCTCATAGGAGACCGAGTGCTGGCGCTTCCGCTCGGGGATAGTCTCGAGGTAGTCGGAGTAGGCGGCCAGCACCTCCTCGCGTTCGTCGTCGTCGAGCAGGCGCGCGCTCGCGCTCTCCTTGAACACGCGGTCGTGGCCCTCGACGCGGGTGGCCTGCTCGAGCATGTGCCAGCGAGTCTGGAGGCGGGCCTCCTGGAGTACGTCGTGCAGCGCACCCTCGGTGTTCTCGAGCGTGAGGCGGAACTCCTCGTCGGCCTCGGTCCGGTGAAAGCGCTCGACCTGCTCGAGGTACGCGGCGGCGTAGGTCTCGATCATCTCGCCGATGGTGTCGTCGGACAGCGCCTTGACGAAGCCGAGCAGGGCCAGACTGGCCGCCATGCGCTTGAGGTCCCAGGTGAAGTGGCCCAGGTAGGCCTCGTCGAAGTCGTTGACGTCGAACACGAGGATGCCGGCGTCGTTGACGTAGGTGCCGTAGTTCTCGGCGTGCAGGTCGCCGTGGATCCAGACGCGGCTGGTTCGCTCGTCGGCGTAGCGATCCTCGGTGTCGGCCATGTCGGCATAGAACAGGCAGGCGCTGCCGCGATAGAACGAGAACGGGTCCTGAGCCATCTTGCGGAACTTGCGCCGAAACGCGCGCGGGTCGGCGCTGATGAGATCGTCGAATGCCGCCGCGAGCACGTCGGTGATGTGCTTCTCGCGGGACCTGTTCTCAGCCACGTCGGCTCACCGGCTGGTCGGGTTGGGGCAGTGGCACCGTCACGAGCACGCGCGTGCCGCGCTGCGAGCTCTCGATCTCGAGCCTCCCGTGGATGAGAGCGGCGCGCTCGTGCATGGAGGCGAGGCCGATGTGTCCCGGCTCCGACGAGCCCAGCGGGTCGGCGCCGTTGAAGCCGTGACCGTCGTCGGTCACTCGCAGGTCGACCCCCGGGCCGGCGCGGCGGAGCGAGATCGAAACCGCCTTTGCTCCTGAGTGGCGACCCGCGTTGCTCACCGCCTCCTGAAGGATGCGAAATAGGTTGCCCATGACCTCGCTCGGCAGGTCGAGACGCTCGATCGTCAGCAGCACCTCGAACCCGTAGCGACGTCGCCAGACCTCGGCGCAGCGCTCGATGACCGTCTCGAGGCCGAGCTCCTGGAGGGCGAAGGGGCCGAGGTCGATGATCTCATCGCGCAGGTCGTGAACGCTGCGCCCGGCTACCTCGCGAGCTTCATCGAGCAGGGCCGCGGCATCCTCGCTGCGGCCTTCGGCGGTTGCCTTGCTCGCCGAGGAGAGAATCATCTCGAGCCCGATCAGCTCCTGGACCGGGCCGTCGTGGAGCGCCTCGGCCACCCGGCGTCTCGCCTCGCTCTCGGCCTGGAGGGTGCGGCGGGTGAGCGTCCGTGCGCGCAGCCGGCTTGCCGACGCGGCCGTGCTCAGGCGGCCCACCACCACGCCGCTCGCCACCGAGCAGATCACGAAACCCGCTTCGTAGAAGGTCAGCACGTCCCCCGACAGGGGGGCGTCGCCGCTGAGGGCCGTGGCGGTGACGAGGCTGCCCGACCCGATCGCGCCGACGGCCAGCCCGCGGCGCTCGCCCTGGAGATGGGCGTGGGCCGCCGTGAGGAACAGTGCGGCGAAACGCACGGCCCCGTAGGTCTCGGGCGCCACCAGCTCGACCGCGACGAGCATGACGAGGTCCCCCAGGGCGACGAGCGGACTGAGCCCGTGTCGCGGATTGCGCATCGTCACGACCAGGACCACGATCGCCCAGCAGACGGCCATGGCGCCGGCGAGGGCCAGCGCCGATTCGTCCTCCGGAATGGAGAGGGCCAGGATCGCCCCCAGCCCGGCGAGCGTTCCCAACAGCCGGCTCAGCGCGAACACGATGACCGGCTCGGTCGAGTCGATCGGGAAGCGCCGGAGCATCAGGACGCGACCTCCCGGAGGGCCTGTGAGCGAAGCCGCAGCGCCACCAGCGCGGCGCCCGCGCTGTCGATGGCCCAGTCGACAGCGGTCGCGCTCCGACCCTCGACGAAGCTCTGATGGAACTCGTCGCTCGCGGCGAAGAGGCTGGAAAGCAGGAAGGCAACCGGGACCGCGCGCCCGGGGTCCCCGCGCGTGCGCAGCAGGCGCCACCACAGGAAGCAGAGCAGGCCGTACTCGGCGAAGTGGATGAGCTTGCGCCCGACGAAATCGATCGCCCCCAGACCCGAATCGAGGCTCGGCTGGGCCGAGAACAGGAAGATGATCCCCATCAGCAAGAACGGGGGAAGCCACAGATCGGCGCGCCGCAAAAGCCCCACCCTCATACCGTAATCTGAGATTCCGTGCTGGTCATCACCACGAAATCGCCCTACGCAGTGCGCGCCCTGGCCGAACTGGCCCGCCGCGGGCAGACGGCACCGGTACCGATAGGAGAGATCGCCCGCGCCCGCGACATCCCCGTGCAGTTCCTCGAAGGCCTCTTCGCGACCCTCCGGCGTGCCGGCATCCTGCAGTCTCAGCGCGGCGTGAAGGGCGGCTACAACTTCGCCCGCGCCCCCGAGGGCATCACGGTCCTGGAGGTGGTCGAGCTACTCGAAGGAGAGCTCGGCACCGACGCCGCGGCGAACGGCCCGCTCTGGACCGAGGCGGTGGACGCCGTCCGAACCGTGCTGAGCGCAACGACGATCGCCGAGGTGGCCGATCGCGAAGCGCAGGCGGCGGGCGCGCAGATGTACTACATCTAAGAGCAGGGGCATGGCGAAGCCAGATTCCGCAGCCTAAGCGGAATCGACCGCTGGGGGACCGCTCCGGACCGCTGGGCTAGTGGTACCGGCTGCAGCGCAACTGCAGCGCGCCGGCCACCGCCCGGGGCAGAAAGGGGACACTTTTTGTGACACCCGTCGCGCGATCCTCGCGGCATGAGCACGCAGGCTCCGACCCGACTAGGCACCGTCTTGCTCACCCCCGCGGACGCGGCCCGGCTCGCGAACGTCTCCCGCGACACGATCTACCGAGAGATCGAGCGTGGGTCGCTCCGTGCCCTGCGCGTGAGTGGCCGACTGTTGCGGATCGACCCGCCCGACTTCCGCCGCTCGCCAGGAGGCGGAGCCGAATGAGGCTTGCTCGGTAGCTCCGATGGGCAACGGGCCGATCGCTTCGGCGGCGGCCGGTCCCTCTATCGGGACTCGGTATGGCTGCAGCGGCGAACTAGAGCTCCAGGCCGCGCTTGGATGGGTGTCGCTTCCAGAGCCGCCGCAACCCAAGACCAAGGCCGGCCTCGATTACCACGCCCTAATGCAACAGTCGCGGACGAGATGCTGGCCCTGCTCACACTCAGCGACGAACAGGCAGCGGCCAATGAGGGGTAGGGGCGATCGAGCTCAGCAGCATGGCCGAGCGGCCAGTCCAGATCGCGAGCCTCGAGTGCTGACGATGAGCGAGCTACTCCCGCAGCCCGGTGGCGTAGAGGGCCTCGGTGCGATCGGGGTAGCCGACGAGCTCGACGATCTTGCCGTCGCGAATCGTGAAGAGATCGGCCGAGCGGATCACCACCGGCACCCCGCTGCCCTTGCCGCGCCCCTCGATCGTCATCAGGGCGAGCACGCGATCGCCGTCCTCGATGAACCGCTCGGGCGTGAGCCGTATTTCGTCCCAGGTCCCGAACCAGCGCTCGAAGAAGCGGCCGCACGCCTCACGGCCCTCGTAGACGCCGCCACCCGGGATGCGGGTCTGATCGAACCGGGCGTCGGGATGCAGCAGCGCGCTGACCTTTTGCCAGTCGGGCACGGCCGCGATGATTTCCCGGACAAGCTCCACGTTCTCCTGCGACATCGCCTACTCCCGCAGCCCCACGGCTTCGAGGGCCTGTTCACGGGC
>Ga0307318_10000484_pt1 | contig 13023 bp, 12 predicted proteins | sample ER_DNA_367_FD_194500 | JGI IMG/M metagenome (GOLD analysis project Ga0307318, IMG submission 194500) | Bulk soil microbial communities from the East River watershed near Crested Butte, Colorado, United States - ER_DNA_367 | ecosystem: Environmental > Terrestrial > Soil > Floodplain | place...
GCTGACCTTCGACGGGCAGGTCCCGGGCCCGGAGCTCCGCGTCCACCAGGGCGACCTGGTCGAGGTGACGCTCGTGAACGAGGACCTCGGCGACGGGATCGCGGTCCACTGGCACGGCGTCGACGTTCCGAACAGCGAGGACGGCGTCGCCGGCGTCACGCAGGACGCCGTGCGGCCGGGGGAGCGCTACACCTATCGCTTCCGCGCCGACCAGCTCGGAACCTTCTGGTACCACTCGCACCAGTTCTCGGCGCGCCAGGTCGAGCGCGGCCTGTACGGCCCGTTCGTGATCGAACCGCGCTCGGGGAAGCCCGCCGGAGAGCTCGACCTCAGCATCCCGGTGCACACCTTCGAGAGCCGGCGCGTCTTCGGGACGAGCGACGGCCTCACCCGGCGGCCCGTCGCGGCAGGGCGGCCGGTCCGGCTCCGCCTGATCAACACCGACGACACACCGCGCGAGCTCTTCCTCCGCGGGACGCCGTTCCGCGTGCTCGCCGTGGACGGCGTCGACCTCACCGATCCGCAGCCGATCGAGGCCGCGAAGCTGACGCTCGGGGCCGGCGGCCGCTACGACCTCGGCTTCACGATGCCGTCGAGCGCCGTCACGCTCGGGGACCTCACCTCCAAGGCCGGCATGGTCTTCGGCCCCCCGTCGGCCACCGAGTCTCCGCCCGCCGAGCCGGAGAACGAGTTCGACCCCGGGTCGTACGGCAGCGCGCCGCCGATGCCGTTCACCCTCGCGAGCCACTTCGACCGCGAGTTCAGGATCGAGATCGGGAAGAAGCTCGGCTTCCTGAACGGCAAGCCGGGCAGGCACTGGTCGCTCAACGGGAAGCTCTACCCGGACGTCCCGATGCCGGTCGTCCGCAAGGGCGAGCTCGTGAAGATCACGTTCGTGAACCACTCCGGGACGGTCCACCCGATGCACCTCCACGGACACCACGTCCTCGTCCTCAGCAGGGACGGAAAACCGGTCCGGACCCCCTGGTGGGTAGACATCCTCGACGTGGGGTCAGGGGACTCCTACGAGGTCGGGTTCCGGGCCGCGAACACCGGCATCTGGATGCTCCACTGCCACAACCTGTCGCATGCGGCGAACGGCCTCGTGATGCACCTGACGTACGACGGCGTCACGACGCCGTTCCGGGTGGGTGGGCGCGCCCACAACCACCCGGAATGACGTCTGAGGATCAGGTCGTCGTCGTCGCGGGCGGCGGTGTCACCGGCTCCGGCGTCGTGCGGCTCACCTTCTCGCCGCGCCACTCGCGCATCGTCAAAGCGGCGACCGCGCCGAGGATCAGGAACGCGTTCAGCGGGTGCAGCGCGCCGAACACCCCCGGCACCCCGTATGCGAACCAGGCGAGCAGCACCTGGACGATCAGGAGGACGAAGATCACGAGCGCGTGGATCACCCGCGTCCGGCCGGGGCGCGCCGCCAGTGCGAGCAGCAGCGTGATCAGGCCGGCCAGAACCACGAGGTAGCCGAAGCCCAGATGGAGGCCGAAGCTGTCGTTGTACGAGTCCTCGTCCAGCGAGCCGCCGTTGTCGGTCTTGGAGGCCGCGTCGAAGGCGCCGTAGCCTGCGAAGGCGATCTGCACGACGACCATTGCGAGCAAGACCCACAGCCAGTAGCGGAAGATCGTCCGCAGCGCTCCCATCCTGGAAAGCTCCTTCCGTCGCTTGACCGCGTGACTCTACGCTAGGTTCCGGCCGATGGCAGCGGAGCCGACAACCGAACCGGCAGCTGCTGCCGGGACCGTCAAGCTCGGCGACCTCACCGTCAATCGGATGGGCCTCGGCGCGATGCGCCTCACCGGCCGGGGGATCTGGGGCGAGCCGGACGACCGGGAGCGCGCGGAGCAGGTGCTCCGACGTGCGATCGAGCTCGGCGTCAACTGCATCGACGTCGCGAACTCCTATGGCCCCGAGGTGGCGGAGAACCTGATCGCCGAGACGCTCCACCCGTACCCGGACGAGCTCGTGATCGCCACCAAGGGCGGCCTCACCCGTCCCGGCCCCGGCGAGTGGCGGCGCGACGGCCGGCCGGAGGCGCTGCGGGAGGCGCTGGAGGGCAGCCTCCGCCGGCTCCGGCTTGAGCGGATCGACGTCTACCAGCTGCATTCCGTCGACACGGCCGTGCCGCTGGAAGATCAGGTCGGCGCGCTGGCCGAATTCCAGCGCGAAGGGAAGATCCGCCACATCGGCCTCTCGAACGTCGACACGCGCCAGCTCGCCCAGGCGCGGCGCATCGTCGACGTCGTCTCCGTCCAGAACCGGTACAACCTCGGCGACCGCCACTCGGAGGGAGTGCTGAACGCCTGTGAGCGCGACGACCTCGCCTTCCTGCCCTGGTTCCCGCTCGCCGTCGGCGAGCTGGCGCGGGCGAGGGGACGGCTCGCCGAAGTCGCCGCCTCCCGCGGCGCCACCCCGGCGCAGGTCGCGCTCGCCTGGCTCCTGCGCCGTTCGCCCGCCGTGCTCATGATCCCCGGCACCGCCTCGCCCGAGCACCTCGAGGAGAACGTCGCGGCGGCGGCGCTCGAGCTCACGGATGCCGACTTCGCGGAGCTGAGCCGAGGGGCGGCTGCCAGCCTCTGATGGTCCTCTCCGACCGCACGATCAGCCGTCTGATCGACGAGGGTCGCATCGAGATCGACCCCTACGACCCCGAGCTGCTGCAGCCGTCCAGCGTGGACGTGCGGGTCGACCGCTACTTCCGCGTTTTCCATAACGCGCGCTACCCCTACATCGACGTGAAGGAGCCGCAGGAGGAGCTGACCGAGCTCGTCGAGATCGAGGACGACCGGCCGTTCATCCTCCATCCGGGCGAGTTCGTGCTCGCCTCGACGCTCGAGCGGATCCGCCTGCCGGACGACCTCGTCGCGCGGCTGGAGGGGAAGTCGAGCCTCGGCCGCCTCGGCCTGCTGATCCACTCGACTGCGGGGTTCATCGACCCGGGCTGGGACGGCCACGTGACGCTCGAGCTCTCGAACGTCGCGAACCTCCCGATCACGATCTACTACGCGATGAAGATCGGCCAGCTGTCGTTCGTGCAGCTCTCGGAGCCCGCCGAGACGCCCTACGGCTCCGGCGAGCTCGGCTCGAAGTACCAGGGGCAGCAGGGCCCCACGCCCTCCCGCTACTGGCAGAACTTCGAGCGCGAACGCGTATGAAGGTCCTCGTCACCGGCGCGACGGGCTTCGTCGGCCCGCATGTCGCGAACGCGATCGTCGACGCCGGGCACGAGGTCCGCGTACTGGAGCGGAAGCCCGGCTCGTGGCAGAAGGCCGGGATCCGCTGTCAGGAGGCGGTCCAGGGCGACATGACCGATGCGGACGGCCTCCGTCGGGCCGTCCAGGCAGTCGACGTCGTCGTCCACCTCGTCGCAATCCGTCAGGGGAAGTCCGAGCAGTTCCAGCGGGTGATGATCGAGGGGACGCGCAACCTGCTCGCGGCCTCCTCCGGAGTCAAGCGCTTCGTCCTGATGAGCGCGCTCGGCACCGACGAGCGGACGAAGGACCTCGTTCCCTACTACAACGCGAAGTGGCAGGAGGAGCAGGACGTGAAGGCGTCTGGCCTCGAGCACGTGATCTTCCGTCCGAGCTTCATCTTCGGCCGGGACGGCGGAATTCTCCCGACCTTCATGAAGCTGGCGCGGCTCTCGCCGTTCACCGGCATCGTCGGGAGCGGGAACCAGCGGATCCAGCCGCTCTGGATCGACGACGCGGGCGCGTACTTCGCGAAGTCGGTCGACCTGCCGGAGGCCGCGAACCGGACGTTCGAGCTCGGCGGTCCCGACGTCGTGACCTGGAACGAGCTGTGGCAGCGGATCCGCGCGGCGCTCGGGATCCGCCGTCGGCCGACCGTCCATCTGCCGACGTCGCTGATGCGCATTCCCGCCACCGTGACGGAGCGGCTGCCGGGAAACATCCCGCTCACCCGCGACCTGCTGACGATGCTCGAGACGGGCTACAACGTCGTGACGAACGACGACGCGGTCCAGACGTTCAAGCTACCGCTCGCCCCGCTGGACGAGCAGCTCCGCCGCGCCGCCTAACCTAGACCGCGGCGCCGACGAGCGAGCGGGCGCGCTCGACGATCGCGTCGGCGTCGATCCCGGCCGCCGCCATCAGCTCGGCCGGCTTCCCCGAGTGCGGCAGCTCGCGGACCGCGAGCACCGAGACCTGCGGACGCTCGTCAGCGTCGGCCAGCGACGCCAGCACCGCCTCGCCGAGGCCGCCCTGGGCGCCGTGGTCCTCGACCGTGACGATCGGCGTCGTGATCCCGCGGATCGTCTCCTCGTCGATCGGCTTCACCGAGTAGCAGTCGATCACGCGGACCGACGTTCCCTCGCCGGCCAGCGTTTCCGCGGCCTTCAGCGCCTCGTGGACGGTGATCCCGGCCGCGATGATCGTGACCTCGTCGTCGTCGGACGAGCGGAGTGTGCGGCTGCCGCCGACCGGGAACTCGTCGCCCGGCCCGTAGACCACCGGCGTGTCGGCGCGGGTCGTCCGGAGGAACGAGATCCCGTCGAGGTCGGCCATCGCCTGGACGAGCTTCGTCGTCTGGTTGCCGTCGCACGGGTAGAGGACGGTGGAGCCGAGGACGGCGCGGAACTCCGCGAGGTCCTCGAGCGCCATCTGCGATGGGCCGTCCTCGCCGATCGAGACCCCGGCGTGCGACCCGCAGAACTTCAGGTTCGCACGCGAGATGGCCGCCATCCGGACGAAGTCGTAGGCGCGGCTGAGGAACGCGGCGAAGGTGGAGGCGAACGGCTTCCAGGCGAGCACCTGCAGGCCCACGGCCGCGGCGACCATCTGCTGCTCGGCGATGTACATCTCGAAGAAGCGATCGGGATGGGCGTCGCGGAAGATCTCGGAGTAGGTCGAGTTCGAGACCTCGCCGTCGAGCGCGACCACGCGGGGATCTGCGTCGCCGAGCGCGGCCAGTGCCTCGCCGTAGGCCTTGCGGGTCGAGATCTCGGAGCCGACTTCGTACGCCGGCCACTCCGGTCTCCCGGGCTCGAACCGGTGCGGCTCACCGTGGTCCGGCTTCGGAACGTCGACCGTGATGTTGCGGATCCCACCGAGCTCCTGGATCGCCTCCTCGGCGATCGCCTTCCCGTGCCAGCCGTTCTGGTCCTCGACCTTCGAGTACCCCTTCCCCTTGATCGTCCTCGCGACGACGGCGGTCGGCCTGCCGGTGGTGGACTCCGCCTCCTTGTAGGCCGCGTCGATCTCCTCGACGTCGTGACCGTCGATCTCGATCGTGTGCCAGCCGAACGCTCGGAGGCGCTCCGAGTAGGAGGAGAGGTCCCAGCCGTGCATCGTCTCGCCGCGTTGGCCCAGCCGGTTCACGTCGATGATCGCGGTGAGGTTGTCCAGCTCGTAGAAGGCTGCGTGCTCCGCCGCCTCCCACATCGAGCCTTCGGCCATCTCGCTGTCGCCGCAGATCACCCAGACGCGGAACGGCAGGCGGTCGAGCCGCTTGCCGGCGATCCCCATCCCGACGCCGATAGGGAGCCCTTGCCCCAGTGAGCCGGTGGCGACGTCCACCCAGGGCAGCGCGGGGGTCGGGTGACCCTCGAGGCGGCTGCCGAACTGGCGGTAGGTCATGAACTCCTCCACCGACAAGACGCCGGCGGCGCGGAAGATCCCGTACACGAGCGGCGACGCGTGGCCCTTGGAGAAAATCAGCCGGTCGTTCGCCGGGTTCTTTGGGTCGTCGTAGTCGTAGCGGAAGTGCCCTGCGAGCAGGACCGACGCCAGGTCGGCGGCGGACATCGACGAGGTCGGATGTCCCGAGCCCGCCTTCGCGCTCGCGCGGACGGCGTCGACCCGCAACTGCTGGCCGAGCTCGCGCCAGAGGTCTGGGCCTTCCATCTAGGGGTAACGTAGACGAGCGATGAAGGTTGCGGTGGCGTTCGACCACCGGGGCGTGAAGCTCAGGGCGCGCGTCCTCGAGGAGGTACACCGCCTTGGCCACGAACCGGTAGACCTGGGAACCGACCGGGATGAGCCCCGGATCGACTACCCGGACAAGGCCCGTGAGGTCGGTGAGGCGATCCGGTCCGGCGAAGCCGAGCGCGCGATCTTCGTCTGCGGCTCGGGTGTCGGGGCTTCGATCGCGGCGTCCAAGCTGCCGGGGATTCGCGCCGCGATCTGCCACGACACGTACTCCGCGCACCAGGGGGTCGAGCACGACGACATGAACGTGCTCTGCATCGGGTCCGGCGTGGTCGGCGCGGATCTCGCCGCCGAGCTGGTGGCGGCCTTCCTGGCCGCCGAGTTCGACGGCGGGGAACGGTATGTCAGAAGGCTTGAGAAGATCGAAGCGATGGAAAGAGAGGCGTCAGGTGTCTAAATCGAGGCTCCACCAGCTGAGCGAGCTCGGTCAAAGCGTGTGGATCGACTCGCTGTCACGGGAGTGGCTCCAAACCGGCGAGTTGAAGCGGATGATGGACGAGGACCGCGTGGTCGGGGTCACCTCGAACCCGACCATCTTCCAGAAGGCGCTGTCGGAGGGAGACTGGTACGACGACCAGCTCCGCGAGCTTCTCGGCGAGGTGGACGAGCCGAAGGAGATCTTCTTCCGGCTCGCGTTCGACGACATCCGCGACGCCTGCGACCTGATGCGCCAGGCCTGGGACGTCACGGAGGGGCAGGACGGGTATGTGTCGATGGAGGTCGACCCGAACCTCGCGCACGACGCCGAGGCGACGATCGAGCAGGCGCAGCGCTTCCACGACGAGATCGACCGGCCCAACCTCTACGTGAAGATCCCAGCCACCGCGGCCGGGCTGCCGGCGATCGAGGAGATGATCGCCCGCGGCAAGAGCATCAACGTCACGCTCATCTTCGGGCTCGACCGGTACGCGGAGGTCGCGGAGGCCTACATCCGCGGGCTCGAGCGCCTGCGGGCGTCGGGCGGCGACCTCAAGACCGTCCACTCCGTGGCCAGCTTCTTCGTCTCAAGGGTCGACACCGAGGCCGACCGGAGGCTGGAGGAGCTCGAGGCTCCCGACGAGCTGAAGGGGAAGCTCGGGATCGCGAACGCGAAGCTGGCCTACCAGCGTTACCAGGAGATCTTCAGCGGCGACCGCTGGGAGGCGCTCCTCGCGGACGGCGCGTCGACGCAGCGCTGCCTCTGGGCTTCGACCTCGACGAAGAATCCGGCGTACCGGGACGTGATGTACATCGAGGAGCTGATCGGCCCGCAGACGGTCAACACGATGCCGAAGGAGACGATCGAGGCCTTCCAGGACCACGGCGAGGTGCGCGGGATCACGCTCGGGGAGGGCGTGGACGAGGCCGAGCGCCTCCTCGCCGAGCTCGCCAGGGCCGGCGTCGACTACGACGACGTCATCCGAGTGCTGGAGGACGAGGGCGTCCAGAAGTTCATCGACTCGTTCGAGGAGCTGATCGAGGGCATCCGCGCGAAGCGCGGCCAGCTCGTCTCGGCTTGAGCACGCTCGCTCCGGCCGAGTTGGTCGAGCGGATCTGGGAGCGCGATCCGTCGGTCTGGACCGGCGCCGACGAGGCGCAGTGGCTCGGCTGGCTGGACGAGCCGGCGCGGATGCGCGAGCGCGTCCACGAGCTGATGGAGTACGCCGCAGGCGTCGAGGTCGAGGACGTCGTTCTGCTCGGCATGGGTGGCTCGAGCCTCGCCTCGGAGGTGATGCGCCGCCTCTTCCAGGCGCAGCACTTCCACGTCCTCGATACGACCCATCCGAGCGCGATCCGGCGGCTCGAGGACTCGCTGAACGTCGACCGGACGCTGTTCATCGCCGCCTCCAAGTCGGGGACGACGCTCGAGACCCGGAGCCACGTCGACTACTTCCGCGACAAGGGCGGTCGCTGGGCGGTGATCACCGATCCCGGTTCGCCGCTCGCCGCGCTCGCCGACGACGTCTTCTACGGCGAGCCCACGATCGGCGGTCGCTACTCGGCGCTGTCGGTGTTCGGGATCCTTCCGGCGATCTTCATGGGCGTCGACGTCGAGCGGCTGCTCGACCGCGCCGAGGAGATGCGCGAGGCGTGCCGGCTGGAAGAGGGGAACCCGGGGCTCGAGCTCGGGCTCGAGCTCGCGCGGACGCCGTTCCTGCACCTCTCGGGCGACTTTGGCCTGTGGGTCGAGCAGCTCGTCGCCGAGTCGACCGGCAAGCAGGGGAAGGGGATCATCCCCGTCTGGGTCGGCGGCGAGGAGCTGGACGTCCGCCTGCCGGATCCGTACGAGCTCGGGCAGGAGTTCCTGCGCTGGGAGTTCGCGACGGCCGTCGCCGGCTCGATCCTCCGGATCAACCCCTTCGACCAGCCGAACGTGCAGGAGGCGAAGGACCGCACCAACGCCCTCCTGCAGGGCCGTGGCTCGGTGACAGACACGAAGCTAGGGCCCGAGGGGACTGTGGACGAGCTGCTCGCGCAGGCACAGGACGGCGATTACATCGCCGTCCTGGCCTTCATCGACCCCGCTCGGGAGGACGAGCTTCGGCCTCTTCTGGACCGGGCGGCGTCCACAGGGTGTCCGGTCATGAAGGGCTTAGGGCCCCGCTACCTTCATTCGACCGGACAGCTCCACAAGGGCGGGCCCGACAACGGCCTCTTCGTCCAGGTCGTCGACGACCTCGGCCAGGAGCTGAGGATCCCGGGCCGCAAGTACGGCTTCAAGACGTTGATCGCTGCACAGGCAGCGGGTGACTTCGAAGCGCTGAAGGAGCGAGGGCGGCGGATCGTGAGGACGACGCTGTGAAGCTCGGGATGATCGGGCTCGGCCGGATGGGCTCCGGCATGACCGAACGGCTCGAGCAGGCGGGGCACAACGTCATGACCTACGACCCGAACGTCGCGTCCACCGCGGAGTCGCTCGAAGAGCTGGCCGGGCAGCTCGAGTCGCCGCGCCACGCCTGGATGATGGTGCCGGCCGGCAAAATCACCGAGCAGACCTTCCAGGAGCTGCTCGGGATCCTCGAGCCGGGCGACGCGATCGTCGACGGAGGCAACTCGAACTTCCGTCACTCGCAGCGCCGCGCCGCGGAGGCGAGGGAGAAGGGCCTCTTCTTCCTCGACGTCGGCGTCTCCGGCGGCATCTGGGGCCTGCGCGAGGGGTTTGCGATCATGGTCGGCGGCGAGGAGGAGCCGGTGGGCCGTCTCGAGCCGGTGTTCGAGGCGCTCGCGCCCGAGGGCGGTTACCTCCACGTCGGCCCGGCCGGCGCGGGGCACTTCGTGAAGATGGTCCACAACGGCGTCGAGTACGGCCTGATGCAGGCCTACGCCGAGGGCTTCGACCTGATGGAGGCGTCCGAGTTCGACCTCGACCTCGGCGCGGTCGCCGAGCTCTGGCGCCACGGCTCGGTCGTCCGCAGCTGGCTGCTCGACCTCCTGGCGCGGGCGCTCGCGGATGACCCGGAGCTCGAGACCATCCGCGGCTACGTGGAGGACTCCGGCGAGGGCCGCTGGACGGTCGAGGAGGCGATCGAGCACGCCGTCCCGCTCCCCGTCATCACCGCCGCGCTCTACGCGCGCTTCGCGTCGCGCGAAGACGAGTCCTTCGCGGCCAAGGTCAACGCAGCACTGAGGAACCAGTTCGGTGGCCACCAAGTCAAGCGAGCCTGAGACCCAGCAGAACCCGCTCCTCGAGGGTCTGATGATCCGGCGGCGGCCCGAGCCGTGCGTCCTGACGATCTTCGGCGCCTCCGGCGACCTGACGCGCCGGAAGATCTTCCCGTCGCTCTACTCGCTCGCCTTCCGCGACCTGCTCCCGGAGCAGTTCGCGATCGTGGGGGTCGCCCGGAGCGAGCAGTCGTCGGAGGAGTTCGTGCGCGCCATGGAGGCAGCCGTGCGCGAGTTCGGGCGCGATGAGTTCCGGGAGGACGTCTGGGAGCGCCTGGCCAAGGTGACTCGGTACGTGGCGACGGATGTCGCCGACGATCGTGGCGAGGATCGCGTCGCGAAGACGCTGAGCGGGCTCGACGAGAAGCTTGGGACCCGCGGCAACCGGATCTACTACTTCGCCGTCCCGCCGGAGGCGATGCCGATCATCGTCGAGGAGCTCGGGGAGCGCCGACGCGCCGAGGGCTGGGTGCGTCTGATCATCGAGAAGCCGTTCGGCTACGACCTCGCCTCGGCCCGGGACCTCAACGAGCTGCTCGCCCGGCACTTCACCGAGGAGGAGATCTTCCGGATCGACCACTACCTCGGGAAGGACACCGTTCAGAACCTAATTGCGCTCCGGTTCGCGAACGGCATCTTCGAGCCGATCTGGAACCGCCAGTTCGTCGACCACGTGCAGATCACCGTCGCTGAGTCGCTCGGGATCGAGGGGCGCGCCGCGTTCTACGAGAAGGCCGGCGCGATCCGCGACGTTTTCCAGAATCACATGCTCCAACTCGTCGCGCTCACGGCGATGGAGCCACCGATCAACTTCACGGCGGAGGCGGTCCGCAACGAGAAGCTCAAGGTGCTGATGTCGATCGCGACGCCGGACCCTCGTCTGGTCGTCCGCGGCCAGTACGGCCAAGGCTTCATCGACGGGGAGCAGGTTCCCGGGTACCGGGAGGAGTCAGGGGTGGCGCCTGACTCCAACACCGAGACCTTCGTCGCCGCTCGGCTGTTGGTGGACAACTGGCGCTGGGCCGACACGCCCTTCTACGTGCGCACCGGCAAGCGTCTCCCGCGCCGGGAGACGACCATCGCGATCCAGTTCAAGCGCGTCCCTCACCCGCTGTTCGAGCAGACGGATCTCCGTCCGAACGCGCTCGTCGTCCACATCCAGCCGAACGAGGGCGTTTCGCTCGCGATCGGCGCCAAGGTGCCGGGCGAGGGGATGCGGGTGCGAACTGTGCACATGGACTTCCTCTACGGCGGCGCGTTCCGGACCGGCATCCCAGAGGCGTACGAGCGCCTGCTGCTCGACGCCATGCTCGGCGACACCACCCTGTTCACCCGCGCCGACGAGATCGAGGAGCAGTGGGCGCTCGTCGACGTGATAACGGCGGCCTGGGCACGCGAGCGGGCGAACTTCCCCAACTACGCCGCCGGGACGTGGGGCCCTAAGGCGGCGCAGGAGTTGATCGAGTGGCACCGCTGATCCATCTCGACGAGTGGCAGGACGAGTGCGCCACCGTCTCGGAGGTCGAGCAGGCGCTGATCGGCCTGCGGCTCAAGCGCGGCTTCGAGGGCAAGCGCAACGTCCGCACGAGCGTGCTGACGCATCTGGCGTGGGTGCCGCAGGAGTGGCAGGAGGCAGCGACCGAGACCCTGGCCGGCCTCGCGGAGCGGCACCCGTCGCGAACGCTGCTGCTCTTTCCCGAGCCGGATGCCGAGCCGGGGCTCGCGGCGCGCGCCTTCCTCGAGTGCTATGAGACGCCCGGCAGCGACCGCCACCTCTGTAACGAGGTCGCCGAGCTCCGCCTCCGGGGCGCGCGTGCCGAGGCACCCGCGAGCATCGTCCTCCCGCTGCTCCTCCCGGACCTGCCGGTCTTCCTGCGGTGGCGCGGCCGTCCGGACTTCGACTCCGCGGTCTTCCGGCAGCTCGTCGAGGTGGTCGATCGGCTCGTGGTCGACTCGGCCGAGTGGCAGGACATCCCCTCGGCCTACTCGGAGCTCGCGGAGGTGTTCGCGAGCGTGGATGTCTCGGACATCGCCTGGCGCCGAACGCTTCCGTGGCGACGGGCTCTGGCGCAGGCCTGGCCGAAGCTTCCGGACCGCCTCACCGGCCCGCCGGCGGAGACCACCCTCGTCGCCGGATGGCTCGCCTCGCGCGCAGGTGTGGAGGTCGCGGTCGAGCGCGCCGACGAGCTGCCCGTCGGCGACGACCGTGCTCCGAGCGACCTGCTCTCCGAGGAGCTCGACGTCTACGCCGGAGACCCCGTCTACGAGGAGGCGGTCAGGATCGCGGGTCGTCTCTGATCGCGATCCCGGCCGGGCCGCCCGGGAGCTTCTCGACCACCAGGTAGTCGTCCCGGTCCTCCACGATCTTCTCGTACTCGAGGATCTCGTGGCCCCGGCGGACGAAGAATCGCTTGGGGTCGCTCCGGACGCCCTCGTACTCGGCCAAGGTCATCCGGATCTGCTCCGTGCACGAGCTCGATCCACACTCGCAGACGAAATCGGCGTGCTCGGCCACGAGGCTGAACCCCTCACCGAGCTCGCGCAGCCGCTCGTTCACCTCCCGGAAGAGAACCTCGTTCTGCCCGAGCCGTTTGCCCCTGTCTTCCACCACGCCGAATTATCCCTCCGGGCGCGTCGAGGCGTAAGGTGTGGAGAGAGCGCCGAGGAAAGGGACCGACCGTGGACGAAGCAGGAACCGGCCGCTTCGCGAGCGAGCTGGAGACACGCGTGCTCGAGCGGACCGCGGAGTTGGAAGACCAGCGGGCGCTTCTCGAAGCCGTGATCGAGAACATCCCCTCCGGCCTCCTCGTAATCGACGCGCAAACGCGTCCGATCCTCGTCAACGAGGAGGCGTTGCGCCTCTTCGACCTCGCGCCAGAGAAAAAGAAGAATGCCTTCTCGGCGTGGGCCGGGATCGAGCTCGTGCGCCTCGACGGGACCCCCGTGACAGCGGAGGAGCGCCCGATCCGTCGAACGCTGAATCACGGCGAGGTGGTGAACGCCGAGGTCTACGAGGCCCTCGTGAGCGGGCGCCACGTGCTCTTCGAAGTCAGCACGGCGCCCGTCACCTCTCCGTACGGGGAACGGGTGGGCGCCCTCGCCCTGGTGCGGGAGGTCACGACGCGGCAGCGCACGGAGCAGGCCGAGCGTGATTTCGTCACGAACGCTGCGCACGAGCTCCAGAGCCCGTTGACCGCGATCGTCAGCGCGATCGAGGTGCTTCAGGCGGGCGCGAAGGACGGCCCTGAGAGGGATGTCTTCCTCGGGCACATCGAGCAGGCGGGGCACCGTCTGGCCCGGCTCGCGAGGGCGCTGTTGATCCTCGCGCGTAGCCAGGTGGGCGTCGAGGCGCCCCGCGACGAGCTCGTCGCCGTGCGCGCGCTGCTCGAGGAGGTCGCCGATGGGCTGCAGGTCGCAA
>Ga0307318_10000485_pt1 | contig 13023 bp, 9 predicted proteins | sample ER_DNA_367_FD_194500 | JGI IMG/M metagenome (GOLD analysis project Ga0307318, IMG submission 194500) | Bulk soil microbial communities from the East River watershed near Crested Butte, Colorado, United States - ER_DNA_367 | ecosystem: Environmental > Terrestrial > Soil > Floodplain | place: USA...
GACCACGCGGACATCTTCTGCCAGATCAAGCCGGGCACCGACGTCGCCTTCTACAACGGCGTGATGCACGAGATCATCCGCCTGGGGCTCGTGGATCGGGAGTTCATCGCCGAGCGCACGACGAATTACTCCGAGCTGGCCAAGATGGTCCAGCAGTACCCGCCCGAGCGCGCGGCGCAGATGTGCGGCATCGACGCCGACATGATCCGCGAGGTCGCGCGCCTGTGGGGCGAGGCCGGCGCCGCGGTCGTGTTCTGGGGGATGGGGATCTCCCAGCACACGACCGGGACCGACAACGCCCGCTGCCTGATCGCGCTGTGCTCGATCACCGGCCAGGTCGGGCGTGCCGGCACCGGGCTGCACCCGCTGCGCGGCCAGAACAACGTTCAGGGCGCCTCCGACGCCGGGCTGATCCCGATGATGTACCCGGACTACCAGCCGGTCGACGGGGCCGGCGTGCGCGAGCTCTTCGAGGCGGCGTGGGACCGCGAGCTGGATCCCGAGAAGGGGCTGACAGTCACCGAGATCATGCACTCGGTGCTGCACGGCGGGGTGCGTGGGATGTACATGATGGGCGAGAACCCGTTCCTGTCGGATCCAAACATCAACAAGGTGCGCAAGGCCTTGTCGGCCCTGGAGTTCCTCGTCGTTCAGGACATCTTCCTGACCGAGACGGCCGAGTTCGCCGACGTGGTCCTGCCGGCCACCTCCTATATGGAGAAGGAGGGCACCTACACCAACACCGATCGCCGCGTGCAGATCGGCCGCAAGGTGCTGGACGCTCCCGGCGAGGCGCGGCTCGACTGGCACATCATCCAGGAAATCTCCAACCGCGTCGGCCTGGAGATGGACTACGAGTCGCCGCGGGAGATCTTCGAGGAGCTCGTCTCGCTGATGCCGAACTACGCGGGCTTGTCGTACGACAACCTGAGTGCGGCCGGAAAGCTGTACCCCAACTCGGATCCGGAGAGCTCCGACGGCACCGTCGTGCTGTTCGAGGACCGTTTCGGCACCGACGACGGCAAGGCGCACCTGGTGCCCGCCGAGTGGCTGCCGGCAAAGGAGCTGCCCGACGACGAGTACCCGTTCATCCTCAATACCGGGCGGTTGCTCGAGCACTGGCACACCGGCTCGATGACCCGCCGCTCGTTCGCGCTGGACGCCATCCAGCCCGAGGCGCACATCTTCCTCAATCCCGGCGACGCGGCCGAGCTGGGGGTCGGGGAGGGCGACTTCGTGCGCGTCAGCTCGCGGCGCGGATCGATCGACGTGCGCACGCGGGTGTCGCATCGCGACACGCCCGGCACGTGCTTCATGCCCTTCCACTTCCGCGAGGCGGCCGCCAACCTGCTCACGATCGACGAGATCGACCCGTTCGGGAAGATCCCGGAGTTCAAGTTCTGCGCCGTTCGCGTCGAGCGCAGCGGTGGCAGCAACGGAGGCCGCTCTCCCGAGCACGAGTCGACTACGGCCGGTGAGGGGGCCTGATGAGCGGCGGCAACGGGCAGGTGGGCATGCGCGTGCAGCCCCGCGTCCCGGGCACCGAGGCGCGCGACGGGAAGTTCCCCGGGCCGAGCCTGATGCCGGCTCTGACCGCGCTCCAGCGCGAGCACGGCTGGCTGCCTCGCGAGGAGCTCGAGGCACTCTCACGCGAGACCCACCGGCCGCTCTACGAGATCGAGGGGCTGATCTCGTTCTATCCGCACTTCCGCACGGAGCCGCCGGCGAAGGTCGACCTGCACGTCTGTCACGACCTGTCGTGCTGGCTGCACGGCTCCGACGAGCGGATCGCCGAGATCAAGGCGCGGTACGGCGACGACGTCGAGATCGAGATCCAGGAGGTCTCGTGCCTTGGGCGCTGCGACATCGCGCCGGCCGTCGCCGTCGACGAGCGCCCGGCGCCGCTTGCCGACACGGACCGACTCGTCGCCGCGGCGCGCAACGGGAGCCATGACGTGGGGGAGGCGGAGCGCGGCGCCGAGGAGCCGCGCCCGAACGACCCGTACGCGCCGGGCGAGGAGCGCTACCGGGTGCTCCGCCGCGTGCTCTCCGGCGAGCTCGACTCCGAGGAGATCATCAGCGCTCTCAAGGACTCCGGGCTGCGCGGGATGGGAGGGGCGGGCTTTCCCACGGGCAACAAGTGGGAGCTGGTGTCCAACCAGGAGGCCGAGCCGAAGTATGCGATCTGCAACGCGGATGAGTCCGAGCCCGGCTCCTTCAAGGACCGCCAGGTGCTGGCCGAGCAGCCGCACCTCGTGCTCGAGGGGCTCCTGCTCGGAATGGTGGTGACCGGCGCGGAGCAGGGCTGGGTCTTCATCCGCCACGAGTACGGGCCGGAGGAGGAGGTGCTGCGCGAGGAGCTCACCTCCCTGCGCGAGGCGGGGCTGCTCGGCGAGGACGTCCTCGGGTCCGGCAAGCGCCTTGAGGTCGACGTCTTCACGTCACCCGGCGGCTACATCCTGGGCGAGGAGTCGGCGCTCATCGAGTGCATGGAGGGCCACCGCGGCGAGCCGCGCAACAAGCCGCCGTTCCCCGGCGTCTACGGCCTCTGGGGCAAGCCGACCCTGATGAACTCCGTGGAGACGTTCGCCGACGTGCCGGTGATCGTCGAGCGCGGGGCGGACTGGTGGCAGGACCAGGGAATCGGCGAGGCCACCGGGCTGAAGTTCTTCGCGGTGTCCGGCCACGTCGAGCGCCCCGGGGTCTACTGCCTGCCCATGGGCACCACGCTGGGGGAGCTTCTGGAGGCGGCCGGGGGAGTGCAGGGCGGCGCGGAGCTGCTGGCCATCCAGCCGGGCGGCGCGTCGTCGAACTTCCTCGGGCCCGAGCGGCTCGACGTGCCGCTTGACTTCGACCCCATGGTGGAGGCCGGCTCGATGCTCGGTGCCGGCGCTGTGGTCGTCGTGGCCGAGGGCACGGACCTCCTCGCGTCGGCCACCAACGTGCTGCGCTTCTTCCGCAACGAGTCCTGCGGCAAGTGCGTCCCCTGCCGGGTGGGGTCGCACAAGGCGCTCCTGCTTCTCAACGAGGTGCTCTCTCGAGGCGAGGGCCCCGAAGCGATCGAGAGCGAGCTCGAGCAGCTCGAGGAGACCACTCGGATGACCTCGATCTGCGGACTGGGGCAGGTTGCGCTGGGGCCGGTGATGAGCGTGCTGCGAATGCGGACCGAGGGGCAGGAGGGCGAGCAGGCCGGCGAGGTCGGCCCCACGCGCACGCACGACGCGTGATCTCGCCCTGCGGGGACCATCAAGCCAGTCGCCCCGACATGGTGGGTCCGGTAGTCACGCTGCGTCCGCGCGCCGGGTCGTGATACCGGCACGAGCGAGCAACTCACCGAGTTCGCGAAGCGAGAGCACCTCCGAGGGGCGTGACCGGGTTTGGCTTGACGTGGAGTCTCCGAGCAGGGTCATGGCGATCCTTTGGTTAGGTCCCCCGGCCGGTGTCCTGCCGGTAGGCGCGTCTTGCGAGGCCGATCAGGGCGATGGTCCAGAGCGCCATCACGAGCCAGCCGTGGACGCCCCAGCCGCTCTCGCCGAGGCCCACGTGGCTGGCCTGGACGAGCCAGTAGGAGGGCAGCGCCTGGGCCAGGTCGTGGAGGAATCCGTGGCCGCTGATCGGAAACCAACTGCCGCCGAGCAGCGCCAGCACGCCGACCAGGCCGCCCACGGCGGGCCCGATCGAGTCGGAGCTGAGCAGGTGCCCGAGCGCGATTCCCAGCGCGGCGAAGGGGATCAGACCAACGAGGAGGAGGCCGGTCATGGCCAGCCAGCGTGCTGCCGGCAGGCTCACTCCGAGCGCCACTCCGCACGCATAGAGCACGACGATGCTGAGCCCAGCGAGCAGGTAGCCGGTCAGGACCTTCGTGCCGATGTAGGCGGAGGGCGAGAGCGGGCTGACGCGCAGCTGGCGGTTCCAGCCGGCGGCGCGATCGGCGGCGATCCGGCCGCCGCTGGCCAGCATCGCATTCATCGTCGCGAAAGCGGCCAGGCCGACCATGAAGTAGAGCGACGTCGAGATACCGGTGCCCGAGAAGTCGGTCACGTTGCGGTTGGGGGCGGCGATGGCCAGGAAGAGGATCACGGGGAAGGCGAGGGCGAAGATGATCACGCGCCGGTTGCGGATGGTCCGCAGCAGCTCATAGCGGGTGTAGGTCGCGGTGCTCACGCGAAGACCTCCTCGTTGACGGAAGGCTGGGATTCGTTGCCCGTCAGCGCCAGGAAGGCCTGCTCGAGCCCGGCGCCGGTGATCTCGATGTCCTGGGCGTCGCCGTAGCGTTCGAGCAGCGCGCGGATGGCGGCGTCGGAGTCCGAGCAGGTGAGGATCACGGTCTCGCCGTGCCGCTCGGCCACGGTCACCCCCGGTAGGCCGCCCATCAGATCGGCATCGACATCCGGCAGCGTGGCCCGGATCGTGCGGGCGCCGACCATGGCCTTGATCTCGGTGGTCGGGCCGTCGGCCACCACCCGGCCGTTGGCCATCAGCACCACCCGGTCGGCATAGGCGTCGGCCTCGTCCAGGTAGTGGGTGGCGAAGATCACGGTCTTGCCGCGCGCGGCGAAGAAGCGCATCGCCGCCCAGAAGTCGCGTCGTGCCTCGACGTCGAGCGCGACCGTCGGCTCGTCGAGCACGAGCAGGTCGGGATCGCTCACGAGCGCGAGCGCGAGTCGAACGCGCTGGGCCTGGCCGCCGGAGAGCGTCTGCGTGCGCTGGTCGGCGACGGCCAGTATGCCGGTCAGCGCGAGTACGTCCTCCACGTCGCGCGGCCGCGGGTACAACGAGGCCACCATGGAGACCAGCTCCTGCACCGACAGGTCGCCGATCAGGCCGCCCGTCTGCAGCATCGCGCCGATCTCACCGGCGGCAACCGCGTTGTGGGGGCGATGGCCGAAGACAGAGACGGCGCCGGCGTCGGGCTCGCTGAGACCGAGCAGCATGTCCAGGGCGGTTGACTTGCCCGCCCCGTTGGGCCCGAGCAGGGCAACCGTCTCACCGCGCTCGATCGAGACGTCGATGCCGCGCACGGCTCGCACCGGGCCGTTCGGGCTGCGGTAGGACTTGATCAGGCCTTGGAGGGCGACGGCTCGGTCCGCTTGCGTGGAGATGCGGTCTCGATCTTCGGTCATTGGTCGAGTGAACGAACGACCCGTGAGAGAACGATGAGCGCGCGTCACGAGGGAGGGCAGAGCCGAAGGCGGGGGCTTGGGGAACAGCGGCGCGGACCTTCGGCAACCGTCGACCTCCGGACGTGGGACTGAGACACGAGGCTCTCCTCTCGGGTTCGCTCGGTGGCAGGGGCGATTGCAGGCCACGCGCATGAGAGAAGGGTGAGCGCTCTTGACGGCGTGATCCACGCGATCAACCGCGACTGCCGGCGAACCATGCCAAGCTGCGGGCGCTGGCCCAGCGTTTCCCGGAGAGAGGAGAGGCGATGTCCGAGTACGAGTTCGTGGTGGTCGGAGCGGGCGCAGCCGGTTGCGTCCTGGCCAACCGGCTGAGCGCGAACGGGGCTCGCGTCTGCCTACTGGAATCGGGCGGCAGCGACCGTCACCTCGGCGTCAAGGCCCCGGCCGCCTTCCCGACGCTGTTCCAGACGCCGCGCGATTGGAACCTGCTCTCGGAACCGGAGCCGGCTCTCTACGGGCGGCGCTGGTACCTGCCGCGCGGGCGCATGATCGGCGGGTCGTCGTCGATGAACGCGATGTTCTACGTGCGCGGTCACCGGAGTGACTTCGACCGCTGGGTCGATGACTTCGGCGCGACCGGCTGGAGCTACCGGGAGATCCTTCCCCTCTTCAAGCGCTCCGAGCACAACGAGGAGATCCGTGACGAATTCCACGGCACGACGGGCGAGCTGAACGTCACTCGCAAGCGATGGCTCTCCAGCTACTGGCGACCCTTCGTCGAGGCCGCGGGCGCCGCGGGGATAGAACGAATCGACGACTACAACGGCGCCGAGATGGAGGGCGCCTCACTGCTGCAGACGACCACGCGCGGGGGCCGACGCCACAGCGCCGCCGAGGCGTTCCTGAAGCCCGTCCGCAAACGAGAGAACCTGACCGTCGAGACCCACGCACACGTGCGCCGCATCCTCATCGAAAACGGCCGCGCGATCGGCGTCGAGCACTCGAAGGGCACGGCGCGGGCCGTGCGCGAGGTCATCGTCGCCGCCGGCGCCTACGGGTCGCCGCAGCTCCTGATGCTCTCCGGAATCGGACCCGCCGAGCACCTGCGCGCCCATGGCATCGAGGTGCTCGTCGACAACCCCAACGTCGGGCAGCACCTCCAGGAGCACCCGATGGCCTTTCTCAACTGGCGCGTGGCCGGCGACACGCTCGACGACGCCGCCGAGCCCAAGTACCTGCTGCCCTGGCTGCTGCGCGGGAGGGGCAAGCTGTCGTCGAACATCGCAGAGGGCGTCGTGCATTGGCGTAGCGATCCGTCCCTGCCGGCGCCCGACTTTCAGATAGTCCAGGCGCCCGTGTACTTCTGGGAGCACGGCTTCCGCAAGACCGGCGCGCCGGCCATGACGATAGGCGCCTCCTACGTCGGCCCGAAGAGCCGCGGGGCTGTGACGCTGCGCTCCGCCGACTCGGGCGACCATCCGCGGATCCTCAACAACGCGCTGACCTCTGGGGGCGAGATGGAGGCCATGCTGCGTGCGCTGGAGATGGTGCGCGAGATCGCCTCCCAGCGCCCGCTGCGCGACCTGCTCGGCGAGGAGCTGAACCCGAGCGCCGCGATCAGCAGCCGTGAGCAGCTCACCGATTGGCTTCGCGCCACCTGCGAGCACGAGTACCACCCGAGCTGCACCTGCCGGATCGGCTCGCCCGAGCAGGGCGTGATCGACACCGAGCTGAGGGTGCATGGCGTCGAGGGCCTGCGCGTGGCCGACGCGAGCGCGCAGCCGCGCATCGTCTCGGCCAACACCCAGGCCGTGACGGTGATGATCGCCGAGCGCTGCTCTGACCTCGTGCTCGGGCGGGCCGGCGCGGCGGCCATGCAACCCGCGCTCGCGAACTGAGACGTCTCGGGTCTCCCACCGTCAAAGCTCGACCTGGCCCTCGATTCGCGTGCTGGTAGCGCCCGCCACCCAGATCTCCCCGTCCGAACCACAGGAAATCTGGACGCGCCCTTCACAACCCAGCGCCGTGCCCTGGCGAGCGACGTAGGGCGCCTCCACCAGGCCCGTTCGGATCAGCCATTCCGCCAGCGAGGCGTTGAGGCTGCCCGTGACAGGGTCTTCCACAGTGGCGCCGTCCTTGGGAAAGAACGCCCTCACCTCGAGCGCTTCGCCTGCGTGCTCGGGCAGAGGCCCGACGACGCCGAGGTAGAGGTCGAGCGGCCCGGGGCGCAGCGCCAAAACAGCGTCGGCGCTCTCGAGCAGGACCGCGACCCAGCCCGGTCCGTTGTCGACCCACTGAGCGTCCACGATGTCCTCCAGTTCGACTCCGAGCATCGCCCCGAGGTGGGCGAGCAATGCGTCGTCGACCGGACCGGAGCGAACGAGTGGGGGAGCCGCGAAAGCGAGACCGCCTTCGGTGCGTCGCACGCGGACCAGCCCGGCACCGCACTCCTGCACGATTGGGTCGCCGCCCCCCGCCGCCGGCGGTGACGCCTCCAGCCACGCGTGGCAGGTGCCGAGTGTCGGATGCCCGGCGAACGGCAGCTCGGCGACCGGCGTGAAGATTCGCACCCGATAGTCGGCTTCGGGGGCAGTGGGCTCGAGTACGAAGGTGGTCTCTGAAAGGTTCGTCCAGCGCGCGAAGCGCTGCATCTCCTCGGTGCTGAGGCCGCTTCCGTCCAGAACCACCGCCACCGGGTTGCCGGCGAACGGAATCCGCGAGAAGACGTCAACCTGGGCGAACGGTCGTCGCATTCAGCGAACGCCGCGCACGGCGCACGCCCTGGCGCCGAGCGTGAACGGCCCGGCCGGCGACCCGAGCCTGTCGAGGAGCTCGTCGCGCAGCGCCTCCTGGCGCTTCGGCTCGAGTGAGTTGAAGTAGGCCCCGGCGGGGCCGACGCCAAAGGTGAGCGGCTCCCAGAAGTCGTCGAAGTCGGCGTACGTCGTCTCGATCTCGATCGTCCCCGTCTCGACTTCCTCGACCCCGACCTCGCGCCAGAGCTCCTCCAGCTCCTCCGTGCTGCGGAAGCGCATCGTTCGGCCCTCGTCGGGCGCATCGGGCTCGAGCGCCTTGGCCGCGTCCCAGAACACGCGCAGCATCTGCATCCCGTCGCCGTAGTCCCAAGTGCAAGCGCCGACGACGCCACCGGGACGAACGACGCGGCGCATCTCGGCCGCGCCCGCCTGCGGGTCGCGCAGGAAGTTGACGACCAGCTGGGCGAGTGCTCCGTCGAACGCCTCGTCGGGCCACGGAAGCTCCTCCGCCTCGGCTTGACGCACGTCCGCACCGGGCACCCGCTTCGCGCAGGCGGCCACGAACGGCTCCGAGGGGTCGGCGGCGCTCACGTGCTCCGGGCCGACCCGCTCGGCAAGCCGCTCGACGAGCGCGCCGGGGCCGCACCCGACGTCGAGCACGCTCATCCCGGACTCGATGCCGGCGAAGTCGATCAGCCGGGGCGCCAGCTCGCGCGAGTAGCGCCCCATGAAACGGTCGTATGCCTCTCCTGCCACCGCGAAGCTCATCGGCGTATTGACCCCCAAGGGCGAGGCGACGTCAAGAGGCGGTGAGCTCATCGGCCTGCGCGACCTGGCGCCGTAGGGAATGCCGCGCTGCTTCGCCGCCGATGGCGTGGGCATAGTGCGGATCGGGGAAGGCGACTCCGCGGACCGTTTTGCTGAGGCTTGGGACGCGGGGCCGTCCCCCTCCTCATCCGTTACGGACGACGCTCTCCCGCTGGATTGCTGTGACTCATCCCGCTTCGCGGACCAGCTGGGCCAGACGAGCCTTACGTTGACCGCCTATGTGGCGGCAAACGTACGCTTCGTCGTCGCGGTCCTCGATCGTTGGGTTAGGCTCGCGCGTCGACGAGGAAAGGACCGGGGATGAAGCACCGCAACCGTTTGCCGCAGCTGGACGGCGGCCTGTTCGTGACCGACGGCGGCATCGAGACCACGCTGATCTTCCATGAGGGCCTGGACCTGCCGGCGTTCGCCGCTTTCGACCTGCTCAAGGACGAGGAGGGCACGAAGGCGCTGCGCCGCTACTACGAGCCCTACGGCGAGCTCGCGCGCGAGCGCGGCGCGGGTTTGGTGCTCGAGAGCCCGACCTGGCGGGCCAGTCCTCGCTGGGCCGCCGAGATCGGCTACTCCGAGCAGCAGCTCGACGAACTGAACCGCAAGGCGATCGCGCTGATGGAGGACCTGCGCGACGAGTACGAGTCCGAGGAGGCGCCGGTCGTGATCAGCGGCTGCATCGGCCCCCAGGACGACGGCTACAACCCGGCCGAGAGGCTGTCGGCGGCGGTCGCGCAGGACTACCACTCGACCCAGATCGCCACGTTCAGCGACACCGCGGCGGACATGGTCAACGCGATGACGATGACCTATGCCGACGAGGCGGTGGGCGTCACGCGGGCGGCGATGGAGGCGGGCATGCCCGCCGCGATCTCGTTCACCGTCGAGACCGACGGGACCCTTCCCAGCGGTCAGGCGCTTGGCGACGCCGTCGAGGAAGTCGACCGGGAGACCGAGCACGGGCCCGCGTACTACATGATCAACTGCGCGCATCCGACGCACTTCGACGCGGTGCTCGAGACGAGTGAGCCGTGGCAAGAGCGCATCCGCGGGCTGCGCGCGAACGCCTCCACCAAGAGCCACGCCGAGCTGGACGAGGCCACCGAGCTCGACCAGGGCGATCCCCTCGACCTCGGCGAACGCCACGCGTCGCTGGCGCCGAAGCTCCCGCGCCTCAACGTGCTGGGCGGCTGCTGCGGCACCGATCACCGGCACGTCCGGGCGATCTGCGAGGCGTGGCCGGCGTAGAGCGGTTGGTCTTCGGGGCAACGGGTATCACCCGGTGATTGCCTCACTGCTTTCGAAGGGAGACCTGTGATCGCCCGCCCCAACCGCGCTCGCCTTGTCACTCTCGTCGCCGGCCTGGCGCTCGCCTCCGTCGCCCTGCCGTCGAGCTCCTCCGCAGCGGAGGGCACCACGCGCCTTCCCGGCTTCACCGAGGAGCGGTCGGCCCAGCAGCTCGATGCCGAAAAGCGATTCAAGCGGGCGATCAGCGCTCGCCGCGCTGGACGCATCAGCCGCACGCTCAGCCGGCGTCCGAAGCTGATCGGCTCGCCCGGCCTGGCTGACGACCTCGCCTTCTCGTTGCAGCAACTGAGCTCGTACGGCCTGGCCGCCGGGACCGCGCCCTACGAGGTCTACATCTCGCGGCCCGAGAGCATCGACGTGTCGATGACGGCTCCCTACTTCCGCCAGGCTCAGGTCAAGGAGCCGAGCTACCCCTGGCAGGAGTTCTTCGACGAGGTGGTGGTGGGCTACAACGCTTACTCACCCTCCGGGGACGTCAGCGGGCAGGTCGTGTACGTCAACTACGGCCTGCCGGACGACTACGAGGCTCTGGCTGAGCTCGGGATCGACGTTCAGGGCAAGATCGTTCTGGCCCGGTACGGACAGAGCTTTCGCGGCGTGAAGGCTCGCGTGGCCGAGCAGCATGGAGCCCGCGGCTTGATCATCTACTCGGATCCCGAGGAGGACGGGTTCGTCCAGGGGCCCGTCTATCCCGACGGGCAGTGGCGCAATGCCGAGGGCATCCAGCGAGGCAGCATCCAGTACCTGTTCGAGTACCCCGGCGACCCGCTCACGCCGGGCCTGCCCTCGATCCCGGGCACCCCGCGGCTCGCGCCCGCGGACGCCGAGAACCTGCCGCGGATTCCCACCACGCCGCTGTCCTACGGCGAGGCCGAGCCGCTCCTGCGCGAGCTCGGCGGCCCGAGGGCTCACGAGGACTTCCAGGGTGGACTGCCCTTCACCTACCACGTCGGCCCCGGGCCGACGGAGGCACGCCTCAACCTGGACATCGCTTACCAGCAGCAGCAGGTGAACGACATCGTCGTGGAGATCCCCGGCGCCAAGTATCCCGACCAGAAGGTGGTCGTCGGCGCTCACTACGACGCCTGGACCTACGGGACCGACGACAACACGAGCGCCTGGACGGCGGTCATGGAGATCGGCCGCGGCCTGAGCCGGCTGCTGGACCGCGGCTGGCGGCCCGACCGGACGATCGTGCTGGTCGGCTGGGACGGCGAGGAGTACGGCCTACTGGGGTCGACCGAGTACGTCGAGCAGTACCGAGATGCGCTTCGCCGCGACGCCGTGGCCTATCTCAACATGGACGGGGTCGGAGGCCGTGAGTTCGGCGCGAGCTCCGTTCCCTCGCTCGACGCATTGATCGAGGACGTGACCAAGCAGGTGAGGGACCCGAGCGGCGAGGGCACGGTCTTCGACGCGTGGAGCGCCGAGGGCCCGCCGGAGGTCAGCCGGCTCGGAAGCGGCTCGGACTACACCGGCTTCCTCGATCACGTGGGCGTGCCGTCGCTCGACACGGGCTTCCAGACCGGCGAGCCCCCCGGGGGCGAGTACCACTCGTCCTACGACGACACCTACATGATGGAGCACTTCCTCGACCCGGGCTACAGGGGCCACGCCGCCGCGGCGCGGGTGACCGGCTTGCTGGCGCTGCGGCTGGCCGACGCGGATGTGCCGCCCTTCCTCTATTCGGCCTACGCGGACGAGGTCGAGAAGTACGTGGCCGACCTCAACGAAGCACAGGCGCAGAGCCCGATCGTCGACCTCGGCCCACTTGCGAGCCAGGCGAGCGCCTGGCGCGAGGCGGCCGCGGCGCTCGAGGCGCACATCGCCGCCCTGCTCGACTCCGACGTCGCGAACACCCGAGCAGGTCGGCGGCTTCTGCGGCGGCTGGGCGCCGTCCTGCGACGCCAAGAGCGGCTGCTCACGGCCGCCCGCGGGCTGCCCGGCCGGCCCTGGTTCAAGCACCAGGTCTACGCGCCCGGACGGTTGACCGGCTACGCCGCCGTGTTCCTGCCCGCGCTGGATGAGGCGATCGAGGATGGCGACCCCGTCGTCGCCGAGCAGTACCGCGACCTCCTGGTCCGGCGCTTGGCGAGGGCGACCGAGGAGCTCGAGCAGGCTATTCCTTGACCAAGCTCAACCGATGCTGGTCCCGCTCCGCTGGCCTTCTCGTCCACAGCGGCCGTCGGGGTAGTGTCGCGCGTTGTCTGACAAAGGAGAAGCATGTCAACGCAGGCCGACAACAAGAGGCTCATGCGGCGGTTCACCGAAGAGTTCTGGAACCGCGGAAACATCGCCTTCGCCGATGAGATCGTGGCCGAGGATCTGATCCACGATCAGCTCCCGCCGGATTGGCCTCAGGGCCGCGAAGGCTTCAAGCGTCTCGTGCAGACCTGGCGCGTTGCCTTTCCCGACCTTCACGAGCACCTGGAGTTCGTGCTGGCCGAGGGCGATCGCGCGCTGGGCCGGTTCCGGCTGACCGGCACCCACTCGGGTCCCTTCTATGGCCTAGAGCCGACCGGGAGGAGCGTCGACATCCACGGGGTCGACGTGGCCCGCATCGTCGATGGCCAGATCGTCGAATACTTCTACCACGAGGACACGTTCGGGCTATTCCGCCAGCTCGGCCGCTTCCCGGACGACTACAGCGACGTCGCCGGGACCATTCAAGACGCGTCCGTGAACGCATGATCCGGACCCTGATCCCGGCCGGGCGGGGGCGGCAGCACGGCGATCTCGAGCGAGTCGTTTGACCTCAATAGACAGCCATCGGCCCGGCGTCACCAACTTCGTCCACATCGGCCTTGTCGTCGAGGACCTCGACGAGACAGTCCGGTTTCTTGCGCTGCTCGGCTTCGACTGCGGCGAGCCCGGGGTGTTCAGCGGCGAGTGGATCGATCAGATCATCGGTCTCGACAGCGTGACGGTCGAGACCGTGATGGCTCGCGCCCCCGACGGCAGCGACATGTTCGAGGTGGTGCGCTTCCACTCACCTTCCGCCGGCGCTCAAGAGCCGGCGC
>Ga0307318_10000487_pt1 | contig 12985 bp, 7 predicted proteins | sample ER_DNA_367_FD_194500 | JGI IMG/M metagenome (GOLD analysis project Ga0307318, IMG submission 194500) | Bulk soil microbial communities from the East River watershed near Crested Butte, Colorado, United States - ER_DNA_367 | ecosystem: Environmental > Terrestrial > Soil > Floodplain | place: USA...
GGGCCAGGACGGCGTGAGAGGTCGTCGTCAGGCCGGCTGGAGAGGGGTCGCTTGGTCTCGACATAGCGCTTGACATACTCCAAACGCAAGCATACGGTTACTAGCGTTTGGAGTATACCGGCGGGCCGGGCCGGTGGACAACCGCCCGGCTCACAGGAGGTCACGTCATGACCACCGGCACCATCGATACCGCCGGCCTCGACGGCGGACACCACACGCTGACCTCCGAGCAGCTGGAGGACCTGGACACGCGGGTCCGGGGTCGGCTGCTGCGCCCCGGCGACCAGGGTTGGAACGAGGCCGTGTCGATCTGGAACGGCATGGCGGCCAGGCTCCCTGCCCTTGTCCTCCAGCCGACCTCGGCTCACGACGTCGCCGCCGCGGTTGGGTTCGCGAGGGACAACGGGCTGCTGCTCAGCGCCAAGGGCGGTGGCCACAACATCGCCGGGACCTCGATTGCCGAGGGCGGCCTGACACTGGATATGTCCCGCATGCGCGAGGTCGCCGTCGACCCCGAGGCCAAGCTCGTCCACGTAGGGCCTGGGTGTCTGCTGGGGGAGGTCGACCAGGCCACCCAGCAGCATGGGCTAGCGACGGTGCTGGGGTTCGTGTCGGAGACCGGTGTGGCCGGCCTGACCCTGGGGGGCGGCTGGGGGTATCTGACGCGCCGCTTCGGCTTTACGGTCGACAACCTGGCCGAGGTCCAGGTCGTGACCGCCGACGGCCAGCTCCGCACCGCCAACCGCGACCGGCACCCCGAGCTGTTCTGGGCCCTGCGCGGTGGTGGCGGCAACTTCGGGGTCGTCACCCGGTTCACCTTCCGCCTGCACCAGGTCGGCCCGATGATCACCGGCGGCCTCATCGTCTGGAGCGGCGACCGGACCGCCGAGGTGCTGGCCGCCTACCGCGAGCTCACCGAACAGGCGCCGCGCGAGCTGACCGCCGCCGTGATCGTGCGGCTCGCCCCGCCGGCACCGTTCCTGCCCCAGGCCTGGCACGGCAAGCCCATAGCCGGGATTCAGGTGTGCCACAGCGGCACCAACGCCGACGCCGACCTGGCCCCGGTTCGCGCCCTCGGGGACCCGATCGTGGACCTGGTCGGCCCCAAGCCGTATGTGGCCGTGCAGTCGATGCTGAATGCCATGGAGCCCAAGTGGCTGCACCGCTACTGGAAGACCTGGTTCCTGCCCGGCCTGTCGAGCGAATTCCTGGACGCCTTCCGCAGCAGTGCGCTGCAGGTGACCTCGCCGCTGTCCCAGTCGATCATCTTCCACCTCGCCGGGGCGCTGAATGACCGCGAGGGCGACGACGGGGCGGTCGGCAACCGCGACGCCCACTACATCGGCGGGTTCGCCGGTACCTGGCCGCCCGGCGCCCCCGCCGATCCGCATGTGGCCTGGGCCCGGGATGGATGGGCGCGGACCCGGCCATTCTCCACCGGCGGGACCTACATCAACTTCCTATTGGCCGAGGACGACACCGCCCGGACCGCCGACGCCTACGGCACCAACTACCAGCGCCTCCAACAGGTCAAGGCCACCTGTGACCCCGACAACCTGTTCCGCGTCAACCGCAACATCCCCCCAGCCGGCATTGAGAGCGGTGGATGAGCACCTAGGAACCCGGCCGGCTCAGCCTGCCTGGAACGCCGCGATCCCCGCGTGCCAGGCGGCGTCCAGGTCGGCGTCGGGAGGGAACCTCTGGTCCAGCTCGAGCAGCACCATGCCGTGGGCGAACGCCCAGACGGCCCTGGCCCGGGCCTGGCTGCCAGCCGCCCGCAGGAGCGGGGCGGCGGTCCGGTTCTCGAGTCCGGGCGGCAGGTCGCCGTTCACCAGGCCCTTCGCCTCGCCCTTTGTGGGTCCCCTCGTCGGCCCCTTCGACGGCCTGCTCGAAGGTGGCCGCCGCCTCCTCGAAGCCGGTGGCGATGATGGCGGCCTCCAGCGCGGCCTTGTCGGGAAGGTGCTTGTAGAGGGAAGGGGCGCGGATCCCCACGCGCTCGGCCAGCCGCCGCATCGTGAGCGCCTCCGGCCCTTCCTCCTCCAGCAGCTGCCGTCCGGCCGCCACCACCTCTCTCCCCCGCGCCGACCTGGTGGCCGAGCTCGCTGGGATCACCCGGCGACCCGGGTGGGCGCCGGCTGCTCCGCCCGGGCCTTCAGGGCCTGGTTCATCCGGTGGAAGCCCTCCAGGGTCGACTTGGCGATCATGGCCAACAGGAGCGGGGCGAGCACGCCGCGGAACTCCTCGTGCTGGGTCAGGCGGACCTGGCCGGGGCCGGCGGGCTTGATGGTGAAGCGGTGCTCGCCGTCGAACAGGCCGGGCACCAGAAGCCGGCCGAGCCAGCGGAAGCTGCGGCCCGGGTCGGCGTCCAGCACCTGCGGGCGCAATGTCGTCGGCCGGCGACCGGCGAGGCGCATGTGCAGCTCGAGGCGGGCGCCGGGAACGGGCTCGCCGCTGGCCTCGACGATGAACGGGTTCCATTCGGGGTAGGCGGCGAAGTCGGTGAGGACCTCCCACACGCGTTCGGCCGACGCCTGGACCTCGATCTCGGCCTGGAGCTGCTTGGTCATCGTTCCTCCTCTGACAGGCTAACGTTGTTAGCCACACTAGGCGAACGCTGTTAGCCTGTCAACCCCTCAGTTGGCTGGGGTCGAGGCCAGGGAGACCTCCTCGCCGGCGGCGACCAGGGCCGAGCCGATCACAGTCGAGGCCCGGGGGCCGAGGCGGAGGGCGGAACCGGGGTGGGGCGGGGGTGGGCGGATGTCGGCCACACCCAGGGCGACCAGGGGATCCAGGAAGGCGGCGGCCACGGCCCGGGGCAGCCAGTCGTCAAGGTCGAGCTCCAGGCCGTTGGCGACGGTCTCGACCAGGCCCTGGAGACCGACCTCAACCCCGGCCGGCAGCCCGAGCAGCAGGCGCAGCACCCACAGCCGGCCGCCGACCAGGGCCTCGACCCCCGGGCCGCCGCGCAGGAACACCGGCCACGGGACCCGGTGGCACCAGGCGGCGTAGACCAGGCCGGACCGCAGGCCACGGTCGATCTGGGCCCAGGCGTGGCGCAGGCTGGTCGCCTCCAGCCGGTCGGCCCGGACCCGGAGCAGGCCGACGCCCTCGGCCACCGCCCGCAGCAGCTCCACCGCCTCGCGCTGGGTTACGCCCGGCGCCGGGCCGCCGGATCCCCTGGGAGCGGTGAGCCCGGTGGCCCGGGCGGCGACCCGGGCCTCGGCGGCGGCCAGGCGGCCGTCGGGGAGCAGGGCGAGCCCGTGGCGGTCGGCGGCGAACTCCACCAGGGTGTCGAGGCGGGCGAGCAGCCCACGATCAGAAGACGGCACGGCGGTTCCCTTCGTGGTGCGGCAGACAAGGCGGGCGCAGCCTGCCACGTCGCCAGGCCGTCCAGAAGAGGGGTGCGGCGATCTGTGGACGAACGGTCCGGCTCCACGGCGTGTCAGCGGTGGTCGAGGCACAGGCTCATCCGTCCGCCCTGCGGGGCATCGGTGACGTTGGTGGCGCTCAGCTTCGCTTGCGCACCGCACAGAAGGACTGGCCCGTACCCAGCCGGTAGTCGTAGGACACGGTGAGCCGGTCCCCCGGCCTCACCGCCTCGACGTCCCTGAACAGGTAGACCGGGACGAGCCAGTGGTTGTCCTTCTTCACGTCGGTGGGGCGGGTCGACAGAAATGGTGTTCGACCGGCCAGGAGCTCGAAGTAGATGACCAAGCCGTCAAGCCGCCCCCGCGACGTCGCCGCCAGCGTCTTCCGGCTCCGGATCCAGACCCGGTTCCACGTCCGGAAGTCCATCTCCACGAGCAGCACCGGCTCGCTCAGCGCCTTCCACTTCCGCATCTGGCGTGGATTGACGTAGTCCAAGAACCCGTCCAGGGGCTCGACCCGGCTGAGCGAACTGAATTCCAGGCCGTACCAGGAACGCCAGGTGTCGAGCGCCTCCGGCCGGAACATCCGCCTACGGATCTCCTCGTCGGGGAGCTGCACCGGCTGCCCCAGGATCCTCAGCCCGCTGGGGAGCAGGCGACCTCCAGGCTTGAGGAATCGGCGGATCGCATCCCTGGTGATGCCGATGACCCGCTCCGCCAGCGGATCATTGCCGATCACCTCGGCGACGATGACGTCGACAGCCCTGGGGAGCCGCACCCGAGTGGACCAGTTCCGTATCAGCGTAATGCGGTCGAGCACATCATTGGCCCGGAACAGCCCCTCCGTCACCCGTGCGATCGGCCCCGCCTCGATGGCATACACATGGGCGGCCCCGGCGCGAGCGGCGGCGACGGCGAGGATCCCGGTCCCGGTCCCGATGTCGACGACGACGTCTCCCGGACGGACGTTGTCATGGATGAGGTCGAGGAAGCTGGAGGTCCGGACCCGATCGCTCAGCATCTCCGCGTGGTACCGGACCACGTCATCACTGAGTCTCATCTCACCCTCGGCGTGCACGGCCTAGGCCCAGGGCTCGGGCGGCAAGATCGGCAGGGACCGTGACAACTAACGATCCTCGCCCTCATCTTCGCCCGCCTCGGCAGCGCGGCGCCTACGTGGACCGGGTGGCCCGTCCATTCCCCGGTATCCTCGCTGCCCGGGAGGCCCCATCCTCCGCATCGGCCCCGGCGCATTCCAGCGGGGTCCGCGTCCTTGCATCCTCCGGCCGGCCATCCTCGGACGCCCCATCCCACGGGCTCCCGGTGCGAACCCAGGAGCCTGGCTTGGTCCCTCGTCTGGGTCGACACCCAGCGTGATGATGATGTCGCGGGCGACCTCCACCAACGACTGCCGCAGCCGGCGAAGCTCCGCCAGCTCCTGCTGGGTGATCTCGTCCAGCCCGGTGGTCTCGGCGTCCTGCCGCTCGCGCTCCCTGGAGGGAGCCGCGGCCGTCTGACGCTTCCTGCCCGCGCTCCTCTCGCGCCGCCCACCGGTTCCTGGCGATGTGCGCTCCTTCTCCGGGCTTATCTCGCACCCCCGATCGACTTGCCGCCCTAATCGGCCGGCATTCGGTGAGCTGTTGAACCAAGCGTACGAACTTTACCTCGCAAGCATAACCGAGCAGCTTCAACAGCCGATGTTCTCCCAGCGGCACCAGAGTCGTCGGCGGTCAGCGCGGCCCGGCCGTCCGATGCTCCAGAGGCAACGCGTCCATCCCAGGCTCCTGCTGCGCCGGCCTCTCCAGGCCGAAGCGCACCATTGCCTCCGCGAGTCGTGGAAGGAGGGAGGAGGGTACATCGTCCGCGAAGTGGTCGAGATAGGCGGTGACGAAGCGCGCCTCACCGTCCAGGAAGAGGAAGTCCATGGGGAGCATGTGGCGGATCACCAGCAGCGGGAGGGGGGACTGGAGGGGGCGGAAGCCGGGATTGCGGACGCCAGGCGACGGGCAATCCGGGTGGAACTCACCGAGCATCAGGCCTCTGGCGACGAATTCGGGCTTCAGTTCCCGCTGGACCACGTCGATGACGTCGGGCGCGTCCCCGGGGGGGACGCCAGGAAAGACGACGATGAACGCCTTGAAGCGGGCGCCTGGCCAAGCCGTCGGCTCGATCTCTTCGAACCAGTCGCGGTACCCGCGAATGACCTGCCGGATGGCGGATCGGCTGTTCAGGCCACGGTGGCTGGCCAGCCAGAGCAGGTTCTTCTCCAAGGCAGGTGGGACGTAGGGACACACCGCCCCGGAACGCCCGAGATCCGGATGCCCCTGGCAGAGGAAGTCTCGCCCCCACTCCAGGATCCGCCGAAGATCCGAGCGATCTCGTGCGTCCAGCGGCGACGGAACCTGACCGAGTAGGTCCCGAGGTTCTGCCAAGTACAGACTGGATCTCTCCAGATGAAGGCGCATCGGACTCCCCCTTGCCCTGACCGATCCCAACCCCTCCAAGGGTCTCGGATCGGTCTGCTAACGCCCTTCTTCCCCCTCGTCCACAGGGCCACGACGACGCCGGCCTCCGGGCGGGCCACCCATTGCGCCTTCGTAGCCGACCCAGGGAGGTGGCATGCCCCTTCGCGGTGGAGGGCCGGCCCGGTCGTCCCATTCCCGCGGCAAGCGTCGCCGCATCATGGGCCCCGGCGGCCCCTCCGAGTGGGGACCGCGATCGAACCGCGGCATCGACGCGGTGTCCGGGTCGGCTCCCAGCGCGAAGATGATCTCGTTGGCCAGGCCCAACAACACCCGACGGAGGTGGAGAACCTCCTCTTGAACCTGCTCCGGCGAGTCGGCCTGATGGTCCGGCGAAGCTGACGTCGCATCCTTGCCGGCCGCCCGCTCCCCATTTGCCGACCCGGATTCCTCGTTGGAAGGCACTGCCTACCTCCTCTACGGCCTCTACGGCATCAGGCCAGAAGCCGAAGTGTGGTCGTCGTGTCATTCGTAGCCGAATGCTCGGGCGAGTCTCCGAACGCCGTGTGGCAATGGCAACTGATCTGGGGTCGCCTCTGGCACGGCCCCGGCCGGAGCCTTCTCCTTCTGGGCGTTCAGGTGCGGACGCTCCAGGAACGAAGGGTTATTGCCGAACGGCGCGTTGCGAGGTCCGATGCATGCAAACGGCGAGAGCTCCGGGTGCTGCATCGCCCCGATCGCGGCGTCGTCCGCCCGTATCCTGAGCCACCGGCTGACCGCGCGCAGATGGGACTCGGGATCGGCCAGAAGATCCTCGCCCCTGATTCGGAACTTTTGTGCCTCGGGCAGCGACGCCAGGAACGTGCTGATGTTGGTGTTGGCGACGTACCACCGCCTGCAGGTCTCGATCTCCAGCCGGACGTCCCAGTGCCTCGGCCCTTCGCGTCCGTTCTTTTCGAGGACCGCCAGTGAGGATCTCCTGTGGGTCGAGGGATGGCGCAGCAGGTGCATGAACCTGGCGTGGGGAAAATGATGCAGCGTCCGTCGCAGGCTCTCCGGGTGGAGGGCGGTGGTGGGACTCTTCTCCACCAGGACAAGCGGGTGTACCCACCCCATGAGCTCACTGAACACCAATGCCGTCGGCCATTCGCGCCGCTGCAGGATCCAGGCCGTGGCGCGTTCGACGGCCTCCTCCGACTGGTCTCCGAAACAGAGCTCGGCGATCGTGCGAAGCAGTCCGGATCGAGCGAAGCCTCCTGAACCCGGCGGGTGGGTCCGCCACCACTCTCCCAGGCTGTCGGCCGTGAACAGGTCGGTCTCGGGGAGCGCATACATCTGGGGATGCTGGCCCAGCATCGTGGAGACGACCGACGTGAAGGAACGGGGGGGCGCCAGGATGAACAGTGGATCGCGCATGGAAGGCGACTCCTTCCAGCAGAATTCCGATGAGTCGGTTCGTCGAGCGCGCCTAGCTCGGCAGCGGGAGACGCTGCTGCCCAATCGCAGAATCGTCGTAGACCCGAGTTGTCTATCATATGGCTCAGACCGTAGCAAGGGAACGTCTCCGAACAGGCCGGACACGGTGCGGCGGGCTCATTCCTCGTGGTTCGCTACGCCGAGTTGCCCCAACAGGGTGGCAAATTCCTTGTGGTCGAGATTGGCCTCCGGGAAGTGCTCTGCCGCCAGGGTGTCGTGGCCAGTCGACCGGCTCGAACCGATGAACCCCTCCAGCGCCCGGAAGAACTCCTGGACCAGCCGCTCGATGCTGGCGCGCTCGTGGACGTTGCTGCTGAAGGACCAGCGCATCCGCAGCTGGCCCTGTTGGATCGTGGCATTGATCTCGATCAGGTGACGGCGCAGCCCCTTTGCGCTCCGCATCAGCCCCTTCCCGGGCTGCGCCGGGGCGGGACCGCGAGCCCTGCCCTCCGCGCTGTCCCGTTGCTGACCGAGGTAATTGAAGAAGACCTCGGCCTGCGGTTGCTGCCGCAGTTGACCTCTCACCTCCTCGTCCCCGAGATACCGGAGCAGCCCGTAGCCGATGCCTCGGTTGGGGATCGCTTGGATCTGCTCCTGCGCCGCGCGAAGCACCTCGTCCGGCGGCCCTTCCCGAGGCAGCTCCAACAACACGGGCGCGATGCTGGCGAACCAGCCAACCGTCCGTGACAGGTTCAGGCCAGCCCCGAGGTCCTCGCGACCGTGGCGCTCAAGGTTGATCATGACCCGCCAGCTACCCATCCAGCGGGCCAGCCCCAGCCCCAGGGCCGCCAGCAACACCTCGTCGGTTCCCCCCTTCATGGAGCGGGCCAGGCCCTGCAGGCCTCGGGTCTCCGGCTCGCCGAGGGCGACGGTCAGCTCCCGTCCTGACGCGCGGGAGTTGACCCCCTCAGGGTGATCTCGGGGCAGGGGGGCAACTCCCTGACGCCGTTCGTCCTGCCAGTAGCGACGTTCGCTCTCCGATAGCCCGGTGCGAGCATGCTGGCGCAGGCGTTCGGCCCATTGCCCGAACGAGCTGGTCCTGGCCGGCAGTCGCATCGACTGTCCCGACCGTGACTGGCGCAGCAACGTCGTCAGATCTTCCAGCAGGATCGGCCAGGAGATGGCGTCGATGGCGAGGTGATGGACGATCAGCAACAAGCGGTTCGCTCGTCCCTGGGCCTGAGCGACTGGACGACCGGGGCGGGGACCAGGCAAGCCGGACCCGGCTCGTCCCTGGCCGAGGTCGAACCAGGCAAGGCGCAGGAGTGGGCCCTGAGTGAGGTCCAGGCTCGTCTGCAACTCCGCGGCCCTCGCCTCGATGGCCGCGTGCTGTTCGTGGCGCGGCAAGCCGGAGAGGTCCATGGCCGCCAAGGGCACCTCGTCGTGGACCTCGGCCAGGGACTGGCGCCACGCGCCGGACTCGTCGCGCACGAAGCGCAGCCGCAGCGCATCGTGGTGCTCCAGCAGGATCCTCAGGGCTTCACGGAGGTGGTCGGCAGACAGGCCGGGAGGCGCCGGCAGGAAGGCCGCCCAGTTGAAGTGGTGCGGTTCAGGCTGATCCTCCTCCAAGAACCACTGCTGGATCGGCGTGAGCGGCACGTCGCCGTTCGCCTGGTCCTGCGCGGTGACCAACAGCTCGGCGTTGCCGGCCGCGGCGGCCTGCTCGGCAACCGTCTGCAGCCGGTAGACATCCTGGGTGGTCAGGTTCAGGCCGGCCTGGTTGGCCCTGGCGATCACCCGGATGCTCAGGATGGAGTCGCCACCCAGTTCGAAGAAGTTGTCATGGATGCCGACCCGCTCCAGCCGCAGGAGATCCGCCCAGATGTCGGCCAGCAGCTTCTCGGCGGCAGTACGCGGCGCCACGTATTCGCCGCCCAGGTTGGGACGCTGCTCATCCTCTGGGGCCGGCAGCGCCCTGCGGTCCAGTTTGCCGTTGGGGGTCAGCGGCAGCGCCTCCAGCAGCACGACGGCGGAGGGGATCAGGTACTCGGGCAACCGCCCCGTCAGGTGGTCCCGCAGCTCGACCGCCAGATTCCTGCCCTGCACCGCCTCGGCCGGGCTGTTGGCGTAGTCCTGCCAGGGCCGGGGGTCGGACCCGGCGGCAGGGAATGGCGCCGTCACCGCCCCCACGGGGCTGAACAGCACATCGTAGCGGCCCTCGGTGTCGCAATTCAGCCAGCTCAGCTCGACGCTGAAGCCCAGTTCCCGTCCCAACGCCGTCAGCATCTCCGGGTCGACACCCTGCTCGACGCGGCCCAACTCCCCACGTAGCTCGGCAACCGTCTGTTGCTCTGGCCTGCTGGCCGTCAGGGACAGGAGGTGGGCATCGGCCGCGGTGCGGGCGTTGGGAACGCCCAGGAGTCCGTGCCGAGCAGGATGCTTGGCGAGGGTCTCGCGAAGGAGCTGCAGCCCGGCCGCCGGGGAGTCCCAACCCCAGGTCTGCCAGTCACCGTTCGGCTCTGGCTGAGGCTGGCCCTCGACGTACAGCACCACGTCATAACGGAACTTGGTCAGTTCGTTGTGTGCGGTGCCCGCCTTCGGCAGCACCCGCACGTGACTCAGACGTGGCCAGCTGTGGAGCAGCTGACCGAACAGTCGTGGGTCGAGGACCAGCTCACGTTCAAGGGAGCGGTGGCGGTGGATGCGCTGCGCCAGCTGGCTGGCCGGTAGGGTCGCGGCAGCCCTTGCCAGCTGCACCGAGCCGTGAAAGGCCTCCAGCAGCGGCAGGCTGCGAACGTCGCCGAGAAAGACCGCTCCACCGGGCCGCACCACCCGCACGGCCCCCTCAAGCACTCGCAGCAGGTATTCCACGTCAGGGAAGTACTGGACGACCGAGTTGAGGACGACACAGTCGAATGACCGGTCGGGCAGGTCGTCCAGCTCATCGGCGCGCCCTTGGCGAAGCCCGACCTCGCAGGTGCCGTCCAACAGATGCAGGTGACGCCGGGCATGCTCCAGCAAGCCGGCCGAGAGGTCCACTCCCAGATACCGCCGGCAGTGGGGGGCCAACCGGAACAGGATCAGCCCCGTGCCGGAGCCGATCTCCAGCACCTCGCGGGGGTTGAGTCCAAGGATGCGTTCGACGGTAGCGTCCGCCCACTGCTGCATCTCGTCGGACGGGATGGGTTGTCCGGTGTAGCTGCTGAGCCAGCCGGCGAAGTTCAGCTTCGGATCGGCAACCTGGGCCGCCTTCACCCCCGCGGCGGCCACCTCACTGGCCTGCTGCCACTCCGCCACCAGGTCCTCGGCCACGGTGGCCGACGCTCGACGGTCGCGGGTCGGGACCACGTAGGCGACCAGGCGCTGCTCACGGGACCCATCCTGGCGCGCCACCACCACCGCCTCGTGCACCCCGGCGTGTTGCCGCAGGACGCTGGCGATCTCGTCCGGTTCAACGCGGTAACCTCGGATCTTGACCTGTCCGTCGACCCGTCCGAGGAAGTCGAGCTGACCGTCGGGCAGCCAGCGGACCCGGTCGCCGGTCCGGTACAGCCGGCGGCCCGGCTCGACGGCGAAGGGGTCGGGGAGGAAACGTTCGGCGGTCAGGTCCGGGCGGCCGAGGTACCCGCGAGCCAGGCCGGGACCACCCAGATACAGCTCTCCCGGCACGCCCAGCGGGAGTAGTTCCATCCGGGCATCCAGCACATGGGCGCGGACCCCCGGCAGAGCCCTTCCCAACGGTGGTTTGCGAGCGGGATCCCAGTCGTGGGCCAGGGTCGCTCCAATCGTCGCCTCGGTCGGGCCGTAACCGTTGAGCAACCGTCTTCCCTGGCCCCATCGTGCCGCCAGCTCGACCGGTAAGGCCTCACCCCCCACGGTCAGGGTGCGCAGCTCCGGAAGATCCTCGTCGGCAGGCAAGGCGGCCAGCACGGGGGTCACCAGGCTGGCCGTGGTGATGTGCTGATCACGCAGCAGCCGGATCAGGCCGGGGCCGGGCAGCAGCTCTTCCCGTCGGGCCAGGCAGAGGGTGGCCCCCGCGGCCAGGGTACGGAAGATCTCCCCCAGGGAGGCGTCGAAGCTCAAGGCGATCGTCGCCAGCACCCGGCTGTCCGGCGTCAGGTCGAAGAGGGGCAGCTGGGCGGTGATGGTGTGGCTGAGGCCGCGGTGCTCGACCATCACTCCCTTGGGTCGCCCGGTCGAGCCGGAGGTGTAGATGATGTAGGCGCACTGCCCCGCCGTCACCTCGACCGCCGGCCGGCTGCCCGGCTCAAGGTGGAGGCCGGCCTGGGGGTCGTCCAGGCTGAGGATGGCGGCCTGGCATTCGGGTAGGCCAGGGCGCAGCGCCTCCTGGGTCACCACGACAGCGGGCCAAGCGTCGGTCAGCAGCCAGGTCAGCCGCTCCGCGGGTAGACCCGGGTCCAGCGGCAGGTAGGCCCCGCCCGCCTTCAGGATCGCCAGCAGCCCGATGATGGCCTCTGGACCGCGGTCCAGGTACAGGCCGACCGGCACCTCGGCGCGCACCCCGAGGGCGCGCAGGCGGTGGGCCAACTGGTTGGCGCGCCGGTCCAGGTCGCGATAGGTCAGCTCCCGGCCCCCGAAGGTCACGGCCAGGTGGTCGGGGGCGCGGTCGACCTGTTCCTCGACCAGATGGTGGATACAGCGTTGGGGTGCGGCCGAAGGGCTGGCGTGCCGCTCAGAGAGCAGTCGCCGCCGCTCCTGTTCGTTGATCATCGAAACCGCCGACAGCGCCCGGTCGGGGTCATCGGCCACCGACGTGAGCAGCGCCTGAAAATGCCGGACCATGCGCCGTGCGGTGCCTGGGTCGAACAGGTCGGTGTTGAAGTGGAGGCCTCCGGACAGCGCTGACCCCGTCTCGGTCAGCGAGAGCGTGAGATCGAAGAAGATCAGGCCGGCCGCCTCGACGTTGTCCGCGACGCGCGCCTTCGCCCGCTGTCCGGCTGGCTCGGCCGCCGCATTGGGGGCGTTCTGCAGCACGAAGAGAACCTGGAACAGGGGCTGCACGCTGAGGTCGCGCCGGGGGGACAGCTCTTCCACCAGGTTCTCGAACGGAAGGTCCTGGTGGGCGTAGGCGTCCAGGCAATCCTGCCGCACCCGGCGCAGAAGCTTGCGGAAGGAGGGATCGCCGGAGAGGTCGGTGCGCATGACCAGGGTGTTGACGAAGAAACCGATCAGATCTTCCAGCTCCGCACGGGTCCGGTTGGCGACCGGGGTTCCCACGACCACGTCGTCCTGACCGCTGTAGCGTCCCAAGAGCACTTGGAAGGCGGCCAGCAGCGTCATGAACAGCGTCGCCTCCTCCTGCTGGCCGAGGCTGCGCAGCTTGCTGGCCACGTCCGGCTCGATCTGGAACGGTTGACGGGCGCTCGCATAGCGGGGAACCGTGGGGCGGGGCCGGTCGGTGGGCAGCTCGAGCCGGGACGCCCCGGCGAGGTTCTCCTTCCAGTAGGCCAACTGCTCCTGGAGCACCTCTCCTTGCAGCCACTGCCGTTGCCAGATGGCGAAGTCGGCATACTGCAGCGACAGCTCCGGCAGTGGGGAAGGCTTTCCGGCGCGGAAGGCCCGGTACAGCGCCTGCACCTCCCGCTGTAGCACGGCTGTGGACCATCCATCCGTGACGATGTGGTGCATCCCCACCAGGAGCAGCTGGCGGCGCTCCTCGAGCCGCACCACGCTGAAGCGGACCAGGGGGCCGCGGGCCAGGTCGAACGGTTGGGCGAT
>Ga0307318_10000488_pt1 | contig 12980 bp, 13 predicted proteins | sample ER_DNA_367_FD_194500 | JGI IMG/M metagenome (GOLD analysis project Ga0307318, IMG submission 194500) | Bulk soil microbial communities from the East River watershed near Crested Butte, Colorado, United States - ER_DNA_367 | ecosystem: Environmental > Terrestrial > Soil > Floodplain | place...
CGACCCTGACACCGGTCTCCCAGGTGGGCCTACTCATTACGACAACTCAATGTGGGACCAGCAAAAAGCTGTCAGCGAACTCGAGAGCCCGGAACCAGAAGTGTTATTTGTCTGTGGAAGCAGCCGTAATCGCGACCGCTTTCTGCCTTATTTCACCAAGATATTCAACCTCCGTGTCGACGATGACACCATGCGTCGCCGCCTCCAAGAGCGCACCAATAATGAATATGGCAAGCAGCCCGAGGAAGTCGAACTTATGCTCATGCTAAATCGGAGCGACGAGAAACCGGCCGGAGCCATAGATGTAGACGCTACCCAGCCTCTCCACCAGGTGGTCGACGAATTGCTTCGCTTAGCAAATTGCAGAACCGTGACGAGCGACTCGACGCTGACACCATGGTCTAAACGCGCGTCCGCGACTGGTCAGTCATTCGTAATCTGTGAGTCCGCACTCCCGATCGTGCAGGCTGCTGCTAGCCCGCGGAAGCGCATCCTCCGTGGAACGTCGGATGAATTCTGGGATGTCCTAGGCCGCGAGACCATCACTCGCATCGAATACGCCTGGTCTGGCTACGTTCTTGCGACGCTGTTGCCCTACCTCGACGAGCAGGGCATCGACCTTCTGCACTCTGATCACGATGAGGTGGCCTCGACCCTCTCGCAGACTCGAGAGGGCTCGGTCTTTGTCCTCACGTCAGATCACCGTGAGCGTTACTTGGCACGCCTCGATCCAAGTGCGTTCGACGGGGCAGTGCTTCGCCGCTACTACGAGGAGTTCAACGAGACGGCAGCAGAGGGCGTCGATTACGCAATGCTGGACGGGATTGCTTTCTTTCGTGACACGCTCGCGCCTCTCGAATCCGCGATCGTGGCCGTTTTCGTCATCGGATAGTCCCTGCTCAGGCCGCGTGCGCTCGACTGGGCCAGTGTTCGGGAATGTCACCCGACGTAGCCACTGCTATCGGTCGGGCCAGTCGCTGCTGCGGGTGAAGAGCGTCTTGGAGTCCACGAAGCAGATGGGATTGCCGAAGGGATCGTTTGCGTAGAAGCTTCGCTCGCCCCAAGGTCTGCTCTCGATGGGTGTGATGTCTCTCCCGCTGCGACGCCGCACCCGTTCGTAGGCGGCTTCCAAGTCGTCGACGCTGAAATAGATGTGCTGCGGATTCGGCCCGACCGGCTCGGGGTCGCCGTCGGCGATTGCGTCGTAGCAGGCGAGGATCGTACTGCCGCAAGAGAAGTAGTGCCGCCCCGGTGAGACCCGATCACCCGGCATGCCCAAGACGTCAGCGTAGAAGGACGCCGCAGCTTCGATCTCTGAGACGGGAAGGATGACCCGGAAGAGACGCGGATCAGTCACGGCGGAAGTGTGACGCGGACCCGCGCGATGCGCTCGATGCAGAGGACAGCGAGATGGGCGAGCGTACTGTCGCTCGAGAACCAGTCGGGGATAAAAGACAACTCCGCAGGTGGCTCTGTTTGGGCGGAGCCATTTCGGGGGCGAAGCACTCCGCAGGAACGCCGCACCGTTAGTCCCACAGCGCTTCGCCCCCACGCGTTAAACGGGCGCGGAGCTCGATTGGTTACACCACATCGACTTCTACGTCTTCAACGATGAGAGCCGGCGGTTGCTCCGCGTCGGCGTCCCTCACTGCCACCACGCGGAGCGCCCGGTGGGGTAGCGGGATCGTGTCGCCGGCCTTCCAGTTCGGAACCGCGTCGCAACTCTGTGTAGCCGGCCACCGCCCGGACGCTAGTGGGCGACCGGACTGTGCCGCGACGTTTAGGCCCCGGAATAGGCCCCTGCGGGCCGCAACCTGGCTATGCGGATGAGAGGACTTGAACCTCCACGGGGTCGCCCCCACACGGACCTGAACCGTGCGCGTCTACCAATTCCGCCACATCCGCGCGACGCGCATTGTAGCCGGGCTCCCGCCGCCAACTTCTCGCCCGCTCAGACGTACCATTGACTAACTGACGCGGCTGCTTCTCCTAGGGGTCTCACTGCTCGCGCTGTTGCCCACGCTGGCAGCCGCGGGTGGGCCTGCGCCTGCCCGCGGACCGCTCGTGGAGGTGGTCGCGGAGCTGCGCGAGCCTGGAACCGCGGTCCACGGCCGCGGCGCCCGCGTGACCGCCGAGCAGGACGCGCTCGCCCACCGGCTCCGGGTCGCGGTTCCAGCCGCGACGCTCCGCTGGCGCTACCGGGTGACGCTGAACGCCGTCGCCGTCGTCCTTCCGGCGCGTGAGGTTCCGCGCCTCCGCGGGATGGCGGGCGTGCGCCGCGTGTACGCGAGCGTCCAGTACGGGCCGACGCTCGACCGGAGCGTCCCGGCGGTGAAGGCGCCGGCGCTCTGGGGCCCCGGCCTCTCGACCGCCGGCCAGGGGATGAAGATCGGGATCATCGACGACGGCGTCGACCAGACCCATCCGTTCCTCAAGCCGGCGGGCTACGCGATGCCGGCGGGGTTCCCGAAAGGCGTCACGTCGTTCACGACCGCCAAGGTGATCGCGGCGCGCGTCTTCCGTCCGCCCTCCCCCAGGCCGAAGTTCTCCAACCTGCCCTTCGACCCGCAGAACTCCGAGCACGGGACGCACGTCGCGGGGATCGCGGCCGGCAACGCCGGGACACAGGCGACGATCGGCGGAGGCCGCGTAACGCTTGCCGGCGTCGCTCCGAAGGCGTACATCGGCAACTACCGCGTCCTGACCGTCCCGACGATCTCGAACGTCGGCCTGGACGGGAACTCGCCGGAGATCGCCGCGGGGATCGAGTCCGCCGTGCGCGACGGGATGAACGTGGTCAACCTCTCGCTGGGCGAGCCCGAGGTGGCATCCGGACAGGATCTCGTCGTCCACGCCCTCCAAGGCGCTGCCGCGGCGGGCGTGGTGCCCGTCGTGGCCGCGGGCAACGACTTCGCCGCACTCGGCGGGGGCTCGGTCGCCTCCCCGGGGAGCGCGCCGTCCGCGATCACCGTCGGTGCGGCGACGGTCGGCCGCCGGATGGCCGGGTTCTCCGCCGCCGCCCCCACCCCGGTGACGCTCCAGCTGAAGCCGGAGCTGACGGCGCCTGGCGTCTCGATCGTCTCCTCGGTCCCCGCGCGCGAAGGAACGTGGTCGGCCTTCAGCGGGACGAGCATGGCCGCGCCTCACGTCGCAGGCGGCGCCGCACTCCTGAAGCAGCGGCACCCCACCTGGACGCCCGCCCAGATCAAGTCCGCGATGGCACTGACCGCGCAGGCGGCCTTCGAGGAAGGCGGCTCGGACGAGGCGAGCACGACGCGACAGGGCGCCGGCTTCCTCGACCTCCAGCGCGCCGACCAGCCGTTCGTCTTCGCCGCCCCGACCGCGATCTCGTTCGGGCTACTCACCCGTGGCGCGGCCGCGGGGCGCATGGTCTCCTTGACGGACGCCGGCGGCGGGGTCGGCCCGTGGACGGTGACCGTGATCTCGCAGCAGACGGGCTCCGGCGTGACGTTCTCGGCTGCACCGGCCACGGTCGTCCCCGGCCCGCTCAGCATCCGCGCGGCCGTCGGACGCGCAGCGCCTGAGGGAACCGTGACCGGCTTCGTCTATCTGAGCCGCGGCCCCGACGTGCGCCGGCTTCCGTTCTGGCTCCGGGTGACGGCGCCAAAGCTCTCGCGGCAGCCGGCTCGCCTGCTTCGCGGCACCGGCACCTACCGGGGCTCCACGCGCGGCCGCAAGGCGCTCGTCTCCACCTACCGCTATCCCGACAACCCGGGCGGCCTCGACGTCGCGCGCGTCCTCGCCGGCCCGGAGCAGGTCTTCCGGGTCAGGCTCCGCCGCCCGGCGGCCAACGTCGGCGTGGCGATCCTGTCCAGGACGAGGATCCAGCCGCGGTTCCTCCTCGCGCGCAACGAGAACCGCCAGGGCGGCCCGACCGCGCTGCCGCTCCAGGTGAATCCCTATCTCCCGACCTTTCTGGATTCGACGCCCGTTGCGGGCCTGATCACGCCGCGGGCAGGGACGTACTACGTCGTCTTCGACAGCCCCAGGCGGAGCCAGGCCGGCCGCTTCACGTTCCGCTTCTGGGTGAACGACACACGGCCACCCCAGGTGCGGCTCCTGACGAAGGCCGTGCGCCGGGGCGGTGCGCTACTCGCCTCGGCGACCGACCGGGGCTCCGGCGTCGATCCACGCTCGGTGTTCTTCCGCATGGACCGCGGCCAGCTGAGCCGCGCGCGCTTCGCCGGGGGCCGGATCCGCATCCCGCTCGGCGGCCTCGCGCGGGGCGGGCACCAGGTAACGCTTCAGGTCTCGGACCACCAGGAGTCGAAGAACATGGAGAACGTTCCGCGGATCCTGCCGAACACGACGACGAGGGTCGCCTCGTTCGTCGTGCGCTAGCGAACCCCTAGGTGTTGCGGTCGCGCTCTTTGATCGTCGGCAGCTGAGCGAGATCGCGCTCAACGCTCGCGGCGAACTCGTCGTCCTCGGAGCGGAGAACGCGCAGGTTCGACTTGCGGCGGCGGCGTTCACGCGCCTTCCGTCCCTCGAACCCGAACCGCTCTGACAGCCGCGGCCACTCGGCCGCCACGAGCACCCCCACGGCACAGGCGAGCAATGCCAGCCAGACCCAGCTCACGGGCCAATCTTAGCCACGCGCTCTAGCCGGGTACGTAGGGGATGTCCCAGAAGACGAGCAGCGCGAGTCCGACGGCCGCCACGACAAGCCCCCCGCCGATCAGGAGCGCGCGTCGCAGCGGGCTCCCCTTCGTGACCTCGTCGACCGCCTGTTCCGCCTTGACGGCGATGCGCTCGAGCCACCGCTCGGCCCACGCGAACTCCAGCGCGAGCATCGCAAGGCCGAGGATCAGCACCGGAATCCCAGGCCCGGGGGTCACGAGCATCACGATCCCCGCGGTCAGGACGACGAAGCCCGTAGCAGCAAAACCGATGCGGTAGAGCCGGTGCCGCCGGCGGTGACGCTCCTGCTGTGCGCGGACGCGCTCAACCAGCGCCGAGCGGCGAGGCGTCTCCTCCTGGCTCACGCGGTAGAGGTTACGGGCAGACGAGTACGACGCCGGTGGCCGCACCACCCCATTACGCTTCAGCCTCCGTTGGGCGACTCTGCCGAGCACGTGGCGCGGACTCCGGGGCCGCGGGCGGTTGACCTTCGTCGTCGCAGCCCTGATCGTCGCGGCGCTGCTGATCGCCCTGCCCTTGGCGATGGGGGTGCCGAGCGCCGGGGACATTTGCAATGCGGGCAGCTTCGCGGAGCGCGACGAGCTCGAGGCGGAGAAGACGCGCGCGGCGCGGATCGCCCTCGGCGGAGCCCTACTGTCGTCGGTCGCGGCGATGGTGGCGTCGTCAGCGTCGTCCAGAGGAAGCCACGCGGATCGCGCAAGCTGGTGTTCATCCTGGCCTGGGTCGGAATCCGGATTCACCATCGGGGCGGCCGTCGCCCTGTTGACCTACGCCGTGATCTGCTGATTGCGGGCGTTCCGGAAAGGTCGAAGCTCCCGAGGGCCTCGCGAGACGAGAACCGTCTGCGTCAGACTCTTGCGCATCGCCTCCTACGTGGTCAACGAGCGTGCAGTGGCGCGGGCGCGGCGCCTCATCCGGGCGCGCCAGTATGTCCTCAACAGCGATTGGGGAGACGTCCAGCCGAACGCCGACGCCGAGAATGCGTTTCTCTCGTCGCACTCTTGGTCGGAATACGGCGAATGGCACTTGGGGCTGACTGAAGGTGCGGCGGACGAGACGAAGGCGCGGTACGGGTTCGTGTACGGGGATTTCCGTCGGTTACATCGCACCGGGTTGATCGCGTGCCACTATCGCGCCGCCGAATGGCGGCACAAAGAGATCGAGCTCGCAGCTCACGACCTCTTGCAGCTCCTCGACCAGACAACTAGCTAAGTACCTTGCATTGACTGCCCCCTAGGCACGCAACGCGGCGAGGTCCTGGTAGTAACCGGCAGTGAGGATCCGCGCCGGCCCCGATGCAGCGACCGCGCGAAGGGGCGACACTACGGCCAAGACAAGGAGGCAGTCGTGGCAAGCATCTCGCAAGAGCCAGCGGCCCCGAGCCGGAGCATGTGGCGTCTTGTGCTGAGCCTGACCCAGATGTGGGCGTCGCTCGCGATCGCCGTCGTATGGCTCGCCGTCCTCTTCACGGCGCTCTTCGGCCCCGACATCGTGTCGACGACCCCGGGCGGGACGAGCACTTCGACCCCTTCGGGAGTTCCCGTCGCCCTGTTCGCGTTCCTCGCGACGTGGGTCATCGCGAAGCACGGCTATAGGAGCGGCGACGAGGGCAAATAGCCGAGCCCGGTGGGACACCTGGTCGCGGAACCCATTGGGACAAGCGCTTCACTCCGCCAGGCGAGTCTAAGCGTGCCGACAGGCGCAGCAGGCCGGTCAGTCGCGGAAGCATCGACCGAAAGTGCGGACATGACCTTTCCCTCCGCGCCTTGAAATCCTAGAATCTGGATCCATGCTCCGGTGGACGACGGAGCTCCTCTCGTTTGCCACAATCGCGCGGCCGGCGGGGCCGTGCGTCCACACAGCCCCGTCGGTTCTCGCACCTGGGAGGTGGCCGTGCCGGCGACCCCGCGGAATGGTCTTTATGAGCGCCTAGTCGACCGACTGCGCCACGCTGCGCAGTACGCGGAAGCGGCACGCGTAGCGGTTGAGGAAGTGCGCTCGGCGCGTCGTGCCGAGCGGGAGGTCGTCGCGATGATGGCGGGCCCGGATGAATGGGTGGAGGATCGGCTCCTCCGCGCGGAGCAATACGCAGAGTCGACGGAGCGCGCTGTCCAAGACGCACTCGAATTGCTCGAAGGAGCAAGAAAGAAAGGGGACGATGCCTAGCGGCGCGGCGGTCACCACCTACGACGGCAGCGCCGCCGCACGTTCCGCGTCAAGCACCGCGACGCGGACGGCCGGCAGGTCCAGCAGACCTCGGCCGCGAACGGCGGGCCCCCTAACGTTTACGGCGATATGCAGGTCTTTTGAGGCTCCCCGGGTTGGACTCGAACCAACAACCCTCCGGTTAACAGCCGGATGCTCTGCCAATTGAGCTACCGGGGAACGCGGTAGCAGCGCGCGCATGATAGCGATGGTTCCCGGCGTTCCGGCCTAGGCGAGCTGTGCGACGGCGTCGCGGATTTCCAGGAGTTTCTGCTGGAGCTCGGCCGCCTGCTCGACGTCGGCGTCGGCGAGCCGGCGCCGCAGATAGCGCTCTCGTAGGCGAAGGAGGAGCTCTCTGGCGGTCGTCTCGTCGATCGCCTCGGCCGCGGCGACCGCATCGAGCTCGGCGATCGCCGGCGCGAGCTCGGGATCGGGCTCGCCGTGCAGGAGCGCGTCACGGAGCCGCCGGTTGTGCTCGCTATCGAAGTGCTCCGGCGCGAGCTTCTCCAGCGCGCCGTGCAGGGACGGGAAGACGTAGCAGGCGGCGAGCACATCACGCTCGAGCCGCTCGCCCGCCTGGATGACGCGCGCCGAGACGGCGGTGCCGGCGTGCGTGGTCGACGCGCGCGCCTGGATCTGGATCGTCATCCCGAGCTTGTCGTTCGCATAGCGCCACGCCTCCTGGCGTTCGGGCGAATCGGGGAAGCGGTCGAGGAGCTCCTTGACGCGCTCGAACCCGCGCTGCCGGTCCTCCGCCCGCTCGAGCTCGAGCCGGACGCGGTAGCCGACGTAGCTCTCGGCCCGGGGCAACCGCTCTTCGAAGCCCGCCGGATCGTCCGCCGGATCGGTTCCGGCCGGCAGCGTCACGATGCGAATTTCGAACCCGCGGTCGGCCGCGAGCTCCATCCCGCGGAGCGTCGCCGCCTCACCGGCGGCGTCGGAGTCGAAGCAGAGGTATACACGGCGCGTCAGGCGCTGCAGCTCCTTCAGCTGCTGCTCGGTCAACGCCGTCCCCATCGAGGCGACCACAGGCTCGAACCCTGTCTGGCGGAGCGCCATCACGTCCGTGTTCCCCTCGACGACCACGGCGCGCTCCTGCTTCGCGATCGACGTCCGGGCGAGATGGAGGCCGTAGAGGATCGCCGACTTGTGGAAGAGCTCGCCCTCGGGCGAGTTCACATACTTGCCCCGCAGCGGATCGTCCTCGCGCAGCTTGCGCGCCTGGAAGCCGACGATGCGGCCTCGGGCGTCGGCGAGCGGAAACATGAGCCGCGACGGGAAGTAGTCGTTCCCACGAGCGTTCGTGAGCCCGGCGCGGCGGAGCTCGTCGGCGGTGAAGCCTTTCTGGCGCGCCTTTTCGGCCAAGCCTCGCCCAGGCGAGAGGCCAAGCCGAAACTCGCGGCAGGTCGACTCCTGCAGTCCGCGGCTCTCGAGGTAGGAGCGAACCGGTTCGCCGGCCGAGCCCTCCCACAGGTGGCGCTCGTAGAACGTGGCCGCCTGGTCGAGGACCGTGTGGAGCCGGTCGCGGCGGCGCCGTGACTCCTCCACCTGCGGCGAGCTCTCCTCGTATTCCAGCGGAACCCGGAACCGCTCCGCGAGCCACTCGAGCGCCTCAGCGAAGTCGAGCTGTTCCGTCTCGCGGACGAACTTGATCAGGTCGCCGCCGGCACCGCAGCCGAAGCAGTAGTAGAGCTTGTCGACCGGGTTGACGGAAAAGCTCGGCGTACGCTCCTCGTGGAAAGGACAGCGTCCCGTATAGCGGGCACCCGCCTTCCGGAGCTGGGTGCGGGCGGAGACCACGGCGACCATGTCGGCTGCGTCGACGATCGCGCGCTTCGACTCCTCGGTGATCCGCGCCATCAGAGCTGCTCAGCGTACGACAGCGCGTAGCGGTCGGTCATGCCCGCGATGTAGTCCGTGAGGCGGTCGGCGACGGCGCCGTCGCCGTCGCCGGCCGGAATCCGATCGGGATGCTCGACCAGGTGCCGGAAGATCCGGCCGATCACCTCTTCAGCCTGGCGGTGCTGTGCCTGGGTGTGGGGCCCGAGATACACGTGTTCGAACATGAACGAGCGGAGTGACAGCATCGCCGCGCCGACCTCCTCGCTCTGGTGGATGTCGCCCGCAGCCTCTGAGGTCTCGACGAGGTCATGGACGAGACGGTCGATCCGCCGCGACCCGGTGGCGCCGAGCAGCTCGATCTCGTCTCGCGGAAGCTCCTCCTGGCTGAGCACGCCGGCGCGCACCGCGTCGTCGATGTCGTGGTTGATGTAGGCGACGCGGTCGACGATGCGCACGATTCTTCCCTCGAGCGTCGCAGGGTCCTTCGGCCCGGTGTGGTTGAGGATGCCGTCGCGGACCTCCTGCGTCAGGTTTAGCCCGCGGCCGTCGCGCTCGAGCTCGTCGACGATACGCAGCGAGTGCTCGTTGTGGCGGAAGCCGCGGTCGAAGTGCGCGCGGAGCTGGGCGTCGAGGCATTCCTCACCGGTGTGCCCGAACGGCGTGTGCCCGAGATCATGGCCGAGGCCGATCGCCTCGACGAGGTCCTCGTTCAGGCCGAGAGCGCGGGCGACGCCGCGGGAGATCCCGGTCGTCTCGACCGTGTGGGTGAGACGCGTCCGGAAGTGGTCGTGCTCGGGGTCGATCCAGACCTGCGTCTTGTTCCGGAGCCGCCGGAACGCCTTCGAGTGGACGATCCGATCGCGGTCGCGCTGGAAGGGCGTGCGGAGCCGGCACGGGCTCTCTTCGCGCGCCCGGCCGCGGGTCTCGTAGGAGCGGACGGCGAGCGGCGAGAGCCAGCGTTCCTCCTGCTCGCGCACGCGAAGCTCGAACGAATCCGCGACTCGGCCGGCGACTTCCGTCATGCGGCAAGGCTAGTGGTTCACCCGGCCGCCGGGACGCCCGCATCCGGGCTGCGGACCTCGGGAGGCGGGCACCACACACGGGGCTCGGGAGCCGGCCGCCGGGCCGGACCCGTCCCTAACCCCCACCCACCCACGGGGCGGAACCGTAGCGGCGGCTCGCGCGTGACTTCGCCGCGCGCGAGCGCCGAAAGTGCGCCGGTTGCCGCACAGCGTCAGATGATGATCGCCACCGTGCCGCCGTCGGCGCTCCAGGCAGCGCCGGTCACGAACGACGAGCGGTCGGAGCAGAGAAAAGCGATCACGGCGGCGATCTCCTCCGGCTCCGCGAGCCGGCCGAGCGGCCGCCCCGCCCCGACCGAAGCGAGCACCTCCTCGCGCGTCTTGCCGGAACGAGCGGCCTGCTGGTCTGCGAGCCCGCCCTCGTCGAGCCACGCCTCCGTCGCGGTCGGCCCGGGCGTCACGGCGTTGCAGCGGATCCCGTCGCTCGCGTACGCGTCGGCGACGAGCCGCGACAGCGAGAGCACGGCCGCCTTCGTCACGGAGTAGTTCGGCATCGAGAGCGAGGGTCGTTTCCCGGATGTCGACGAGACGTTCACGATCACGCCCGAGCCCCGGTCGCGCATCCCCGGGACGACCGCCCGGATCGCCCTGACGTACGTCATCACGTTCAGCCGCCAGAGCTCGTCCCACTGCTCGTCGCTCAGCTCCTCGAACGAGGTCTGATACGCGAGTCCGACGTTGTTCACGAGGACGTCGACCCGGCCCAACGCCGAGGTCGCGCGGTCGATCAGCGCCGGCGCGGCTCCCGGTTCCGCCAGGTCGCCGGCAACCGCCAGCGCAGCGCCGAGCTCCTCGCGCACACGCTCCGCCCGCTCCGCGTCCCGGCCGGCGACCACGACCTGCGCGCCCTCCTCCACCAGCAGGCGGGCGGTCTCCTTGCCGATCCCGCCGGAGGACCCCGTGACAACGCAGACGCGCTGGCGCAAGCCGAGGTCCATGGCCGACTAGCGTATCCGCGGTGCTGACCACGATCCTGCTCGCCCGCCACGGCGAGAGCGACTGGAACCGGGCGGGGCGCTGGCAGGGACACGCCGACCGGCCCCTGACCGATCTCGGCCGAGAGCAGGCCCGGGCCCTTGCCGCGCGGCTCGCGGAGATCGATCTCGACGCGATCTACTCGAGCGACCTCGAGCGGGCGCGCAACACCGCCGAGCTCGTCGCGGCGACGAAAGGCCTCGCGGTGACGGCCGTTCCGGAGCTGCGCGAGGTCGACGTCGGCTCGTGGTCGGGGCTCACCCGCGCGGAGGCGGAGCAGCGCTTCCCGGACGAGTTCGCTCGGTGGCTGGCAGGCCGCGAAGGCTGGACCGACGGCGAGACGTACGAGCAGCTCGGTGACCGCATCGTCCGAGCGCTGAGGCGAATCGGGGACGACCATCCCGCAGGCCGGGTGCTCGTGGTCGCGCACGGCGGCTCGATTCGCGCTGTCCACGCCGCGGCGCTCGGCGTAGACGTCCACACCTATCGCAGGATCCAGCGTGTAGAGCCGAACGCCACCCTCTCCGCTGTCTGCGTCGAGGAAGGCCGTCTGACGGAGCTCTGCCGCGCGGAAGACCTCGACGAGTTCCTCGTCCGCGACCAGGAACGACGCCGTGCCGCTGCGACCCGGCCGCCGAGCCCGGCCGGCTGAGGCGCGGAACTACACTCCGCTCGTGGACGACTACACCAGCAAGTACAAGGGCGAGCAGGTCGAGGTCGCGCTCTTCGGCGGCGACTACCAGGACGGCGTGCTCACCGCGTACTGCATCGTCGACGAGGTTCCCCACATCGAGCTGAACGGCCACATCCTCGTCCCGCTCCAGAACATCGCCTCGCTCCACTGTACGAGCCGCTGCGACGCGCCGGAGCCCGACTGGCCGCCGCGCGGCTTCGCCGAAGACGAACGCGACGACGAGAGCTGACGCCGGCTGCCCGTGGCGGCCGTGGTCAACGCCCTCAAGCCGTGGATCCTGCTGGGGATCGTCTGCACCTTGCTGGGAGGGCTCGGTTGGGTCCTCGGCGGCTACCGGCTGCTCTCGATCTTCGTCTTCTGCGGCCTGCTCGCCGGCGTCGCGATCTACGCGTACGCCGACCGCGTCGTCTTCGGCCTCGTGGGTGCGAGGCCGCTCGCCCGGGCCGAGGCTCCGGCCCTCGCGGCGGCGGCCGAGCGCCTCGCGGCCCGCTCGAAGGCGCACCGCCCCCGGCTCTACCTGATCCCCGACGGCTTCCCGCGGATCCTGTCCACCGGTCGGGGTGGCCGCGGCCAGACGATCGTGGTCAGCACAGGCCTCCTCGCCGCCCTGCCGGAGCGCGAGCTCGATGCCGTGCTCGGACACGAGCTCGCCCATGCCGAGCGCCGGGAGGTGCTCGTCCAGACGGTCGCGACCGTCGTCGCGGCGACGCTGCTCGAGCTGAGTCGGCTCGGTGGCTGGTTCTCGCGGGCGCTGCTCTTCGTCCTCGGGCCGCTGGCCTCGATGACGGTCCACGCCCTGCTCTCGCCCCGTCGGGAGCTTGCGGCCGACCGGCGTGCTGCGGAGCTCAGCGACTCTCCGCACGACCTCGCCGACGCGCTCACTCGGCTCGATCAGGCCTCGGAGCTCGTCACCTTCGCGGGCAACCCCGCGACCGAGCCGCTCCACCTCGTGAACCCATTCGAGGAACAGGGCGTCGCGGCGCTCTTCTCCACGCACCCACCTGTCGGCGAGCGGATCCGCCGACTGCGGGAGCTCGACCCGGACTGGACCATGAAAAAAGGGCCCGAGGATCGGACCCTTTCTTCAAGTTAATTCGGCGGCGACCTACTCTCCCGGGAGGTTGCCCTCCGAGTACCATCGGCGCTGGCGGGCTTAACTTCTCTGTTCGGAATGGGAAGAGGTGTACCCCCGCCGCTATGACCGCCGAAAATTGTGAGGTGTGGGTGCGCACCCTCAAAACTCCATAGCGGCATCAGTTCGTGTTCAAAAATCAAGACCTCGGGCAATTAGTACCGGTCTGCTTCACACATTGCTGTGCTTCCACAGCCGGCCTATCGACGTGGTGGTCTCCCACGGCCCTTACTCTCTCAAGGAGATGGGAAGCCTCATCTTGAGGTGGGCTTCCCGCTTAGATGCTTTCAGCGGTTATCCCGTCCAGACGTAGCTAATCAGCAGCGCCGTTGGCACGACGACTGATACACCAGAGGTCTGTTCGTCCCGGTCCTCTCGTACTAGGGAC
>Ga0307318_10000489_pt1 | contig 12969 bp, 10 predicted proteins | sample ER_DNA_367_FD_194500 | JGI IMG/M metagenome (GOLD analysis project Ga0307318, IMG submission 194500) | Bulk soil microbial communities from the East River watershed near Crested Butte, Colorado, United States - ER_DNA_367 | ecosystem: Environmental > Terrestrial > Soil > Floodplain | place...
ATGCGCCGGGCGGCGGATCGCGTTCGCCTCCGCACGGGCCGCGGTGGCATATGAAGACGCAGTCCCCGCGCTGGTCGCGGCCTGGAAGGAGCGCGGCCTCCGCCGGCTCGCCGAGGTAGCGGCGGATGTCGTCTGCGACGCGGTCGCCTGCCCGAACGCCGATGCGGTGGTGTTCGTCCCCCCGGACGGCGACCGGAGTCTCCGTCGCGGCCATCATCCAGCGGCGCGACTCGCGTGCGAGCTCGGGCGCCGCTGGCGCCTACCGACGCTCCAGGCGCTTGCCAGGTCGAGGACGCCCAAGCGTCAGCGAGGACTGACGATCGCCGAGCGCCGGCGGAATGTCGCCGGCGCGTTCGTTGCCAGCCGGCGGGTGCCTAGGCGCCTCGTGCTGGTGGACGACGTCTACACGACCGGCTCGACCGTCTCGGCGGGCGCGTCCGCGCTCCGCAAGGCCGGTGCCGTGCGTATCGATGTCGTCACCTTCGCGCGGGCCGTCCGGTCAATACAATCGGCAGGGCGACCGGCAACGGCGATCTTGGGAGGGCGGGGTGCGGCTCCAGGTAAAGGGCAAGAACGTCGAGGTCACCGATTCGATTCGTGAGTACGCCGAGGAGAAGCTCGCGAAGCTCGAACGCCAGCTGGCGGACCCGACACGTGTCGAGCTCGAGCTCGCTGTCGAGCGAAACCCCTCGATCTCACAGAACCACGTCGCGGAAGCGACGATTTGGACGAAGGGCCCGATCCTCCGGGCGCGTGAGGCCTCGGCCGATCACAAGGCCTCGATCGATCAGCTCGTGGACAAGCTCGAGCGCCAGGTCAAGCGCTATCGGGAGAAGCGGCGCCCGCGACGCGGGCAGCACCCCGCGGCGGCTGCGCTCCCCGAAGACGCGATTCCGATCGAGGACGAGCCGAGGATCGTCAAGTCGAAGCAGTTCGCCGTCAAGCCGATGAGCCCCGAGGAGGCTGTACTCCAGCTCGAGCTCGTCGGGCACGACTTCTTCGTCTTCCAGAACGCCGACTCTGGTGACGTGAACGTCGTCTACCGTCGCCGGGACGGCGCGTACGGCCTGATCGAGCCGCAGACCTAGCGCGCGTGGCGTTCTGGCGACGGCGAAAGCCGCTGCACGAAGAGCTCGCGGAGGGCACGGAGCTGCTCGAGTGGCAGTCGAAGTACGAGCCGGTCACGCCGCCCTCGCTCGGGGGCACGCTGGACGTGCTGCACGGCGGGCGGCCGCGCCGGTGGGACGCCGTCGCCACCGCGGAGGCGCCCGCTCTCGCCGGCGACGAGATCGAGTTCTCCGTGCTCCCGGACGGGACCGTCCTCGTCGACGACGCCGTCCCGGAGGATGCACTGGCGTCACTCGCGGACGCCCTGGAGCAGTCGCTCCCGCCCCCTTACCGGGCCGTCGCAGTCCGACGCGACGGCGTCGTCTGGGGTGTCGCAGCGAACCGGATCGAGGTGATCGAGGTTCCGGAGGACGTCCCCGGCGACGCGGTCAGCCTCGCGGTTCAGGACGGCGAGCGGACCCTGCTCGTGGACGATCGGCCCGCCTGGGAGAGCATCCCGACGTTGGAGGCGTATGGTGCGGCCAACCACGCGGAGTTCGTCCTCCACGCGGAGCGGCTGGACGGCGATCTCTGGGCGGTCCGGGTAAACCCTTTGTGAGGTCTATCCGCCGCTCAGGGCGAGGCGGGTTACCTCCGATACCCTAGGTTCGTGGCCACCGACCTCGGCAACTTCGAAAAGTTTCTTCGCGTCGGCGAAGGCAGACGTCTCAAGCGGCTCAAGAACCAGGCCGAGTACATCGGCACGCTCGAGGAGGACTTCGAGCAGGCGGATCTGCCGGCCAAGACGGCCGAGTTCCGGGAACGGATCGTGGCAGGGGAGACGGCCGAGGACGTGCTCTTCGAGGCCTACGCCGCCGTCCGCGAGGCGTTCAAGCGGACGATGGGGGTGCGGCTCTTCGACGTCCAGTTGATGGGCGGGATCGCCCTCCACGAGGGCGACATCGCGGAGATGAAAACCGGTGAGGGAAAGACGTTCGTCGCGACGATGCCGCTCTACCTGAACGCGCTGACCGGCAACAACGTCCACCTCGTCACCGTCAACGACTACCTCGCCAAGCGCGACCCGGAGTGGACGAAGCCGGTTTGGGACGCGCTCGGGATGAAGGTCGGCTTCATCCAGAACATGATGCCGTTTGCCGAGCGTAGGCGCGCGTACGAAGCCGACGTCACCTACGGCACGAACTCCGAGTTCGGCTTCGACTATCTCCGCGACAACATGGCGGTTTCGCTCGAGGGGACCGTCCAGCGCGGCTACTCGTACGCGATCGTGGACGAGGTCGACTCGATCCTCATCGACGAGGCGCGCACGCCGCTGATCATCTCGGGCGAGCCCGAGGTCGCAGCCCAGACCTACTTCGAATTCGCCCGCGTCGTGAAGATGCTCGAGGGCAAGCAGAGCGAGGGCGTCACCCCGAAGGGGATCGACGAGACCGAGCAGTCCGGGCTCGACTACACGTACGACGAGAAGCACAAGACCGTTTCGCCCAGCCAGGCGGCCATCTCGAAAATCGAGCATGCGCTCGGTATCGAGAACCTCTACGACCCGCGCAACGTCCAGCTCGTCAACCATCTGAACCAGGCGCTCAAGGCCCAGGCGCTCTACCACCGCGACCAGGACTATGTCGTCCAGGACGGCGAGGTCAAGATCGTCGATGAGTTCACGGGCCGGATCATGGAGGGGCGCCGCTGGTCGGAAGGCCTGCATCAGGCGATCGAAGCCAAAGAGGGCGTACGGGTCCAGGAGGAGCACGTCACGCTCGCGACGATCACGCTCCAGAACTACTTCCGCCTCTACGAGAAGCTCGCCGGCATGACCGGTACGGCAAAGACCGAGGAGAAGGAGTTCGTCGAGATCTACGGGCTCAGCGTCGTCGAGATCCCGACGAACGTTCCCGTCGTCCGCGACGACAAGAACGACCTCATCTTCAAGACGAAGGACGCCAAGTTCAACGCCGTCGTCGAGGACATCGTCGAGCGCAACGAGATCGGGCAGCCCGTCCTGGTCGGGACGATCGACGTCGAGACCTCGGAACACATCGCTCAGCGCCTCCAGCGGCGCGGCGTGGAGCATGCGGTCCTGAACGCCAAGGAGCACGAGCGCGAGGCCGAGATCATCGAGGACGCCGGCCAGATCGGCGCGGTCACCATCTCGACGAACATGGCCGGCCGCGGCGTCGACATCAAGCTCGGGGAGGGTGTCCGGGAGCTAGGCGGCCTGTACGTGCTCGGCACCGAGCGTCACGAGGCGCGCCGCATCGACAACCAGCTCCGTGGCCGCTCTGGCCGGCAGGGAGACCTCGGCGAGTCGCGCTACTACCTCTCCGGGCAGGACCAGGTCGTCCGTCTCTTCGCCGGCGACCGGATCTACAACATCATGGAGCGCTTCAAGCTGCCCGACGAGCAGCCCATGGAGGCCTCGATCCTCTCGAAGCAGATCGAGAACGCGCAGAAGAAAGTCGAGGAGCAGAACTTCGTCATGCGGAAGAACGTCCTCAAGTACGACGACGTCCTGAACCTCCAACGCCAGGTCATCTATGAGCAGCGCCGCCGGGTCCTCGAGGGGGACGACCTCTCGGAGGACGTCAACGGATGGATCGACGAGGTCGTCGAGGCGCTGGTCTTCGAATACACCGCCGAGGAGTTCACGGAGGAATGGGACATCGCGGAGCTGGTCAAGGCGATGAACGACACGTTCGGGACCGACATGACGGAGGAGGAGCTTCGCGAGGATCTCCCCGAGATGAGCCGCGAGGCGCTCGTCGACGACTTCCGTGAGACGGCCCGGGAGGAGTACCAGGACCGGGCGACGGGCTGGGGCGAGGAGCTTGCACGCCAGGTCGAGCGCTACGTGATCCTCCAGGTCGTCGACGCCCGCTGGCGCGAGCACCTCGAGAACATGGATTACCTCCGGGAGGGCGTGCACCTCAGGGCCATGGCCCAAAAGGACCCGCTGGTCGAGTACCGGCACGAGGGTCATCTGATGTTCGACCAGCTAAACGGAGAGATCCGGGCCGAGGTCGTCTCGCTGCTCTTCCACGCCGAGGTTCAAGCTGAGGACGCTGCGGCGCTCGAGGAGATGCAGGGCTTCGAGGAGGACGGCAATGGCTACGCCTACGAGCACCAGTCGCTGGCCGGAGCCGATGCGATCGCCGCCGCCGGGGCCGGCGCGATGGTCGGAGCGCAGGCTGGCGCCGTCGGAGCTGGGGCCACCAGCGTCGCGACCCAGCAGCGTGTTGCGTCCGAGTACGACAAGGTCGGCCGGAACGACCTCTGTCCCTGCGGTTCGGGCAAGAAGTTCAAGAAGTGCCACGGAGCTTGAGCGGCCTCCGGCCGCTCTTCCGCTGAAAGTCTCACGACTTTCAGCGGCCGTCTGAAGCCGGGCGCCGCTTCGCGGCGCGCGGCCCACGTGCACCTTTTGGTCCTCGTCAAGGAGCCTGCGTGGAGGAACGGGCCAAGCCCGTTCCTCGGCGGATCAGCGTCCGGAGCAGGTGGATCGGCGGGCGCGCGGGAGCGCCACTTCCGACCGCCAGCTCGGGCTTCGGACTCCGTACGGGCGTCGGATTGTCCAGCGCTCGGCGCCCGTCTGCGCGTCGATCACGACGATCGAAGAGCGCTCGCGGCCGCGTTCGAAGGCGATGTATTTGCCGTCGGGAGACCACGCGGGTGCAGATTCGACCGCCGCGGTCTGGGTGAGCTCGCGGCGACCCGAGCCGTCCGAGTTGGCGACCGCGATTTCCGCTCTCGGCCCCGCGGCAACGCTCACGAAAGCGAGCTTTTTTCCATCCGGCGACCACGTCGGGTTGGCGGCGCCGGCGAGGATTGGACGTCGCTCGGTCCCGTCCACTCGGATCGTCTGGACGGACCGGTTCTCGGGCGTCTGGAGGCCCTCGCCGGGCGACGTGAAGGCGAGGGTTGTGCCGTCCGGCGACCAGGCGGGATCGCCGGCCTGTCCCCGAATGAATTGCCGGAGACCGGATCCGTCTCGGTTGATGAACCAGATGCCGCTCCGCCGCCAGGATCTCGCGAACGCGAGCCGACGCCCGTCCGGGGACCAGGATGGATCGAGCTCGAACGAGCCGTCTCCGCCGCGGCGGTTCAGGTTTCGAACCACGTGCCCGCGTGCGTCGGCGAACACGACGTCGGTGAGGCGGTCACCTTTGAACCAGCGCGCGAAGGCGAGAAACCTCCCGTCCCGGGACCAGGCGCCGCCGATGTCCGTGTCGCGGCCGGTCGGAGAGGGAAGCAGGCGCACGGCATTTGTGCCGTTCGGTCGGGCAAGGCACATGCCGCCGCGCTGCATCAGCCGCTTGCCCGGCTGCCAGTGCGAGACGGTGAAGGTGAGGAGCTGCGGCGGGCGGGCTGAGTCGACCGACCCGGTCACGGCGCCGGCCCCAATCGCGATCGCGAGTGCCACCGCCCGTCTCATGAATGAACAGTACGACCGAGATATGACCGCGGCGTAAGAAAACTGTAGAGGTACCATCAGCGCGATGGCGGAAACGACACAGTCCGTCGAAGAGCGCCTCGGGGAGATCGGGACCCAGTTGGCCTGGGTCCGTGATTACCTTTGACCCCGAGTCGATCGCACCACGGCTCGCCGAGCTCGAGCAGGTCATGGGTGAGCCGGGCTTCTGGGACGACCAGCGGCGGGCCGCCGACGTCTCCGCCGAGCACGCCCGCCTGACGAAGCGCCTCGAGCGCTACGAGCGGCTCGTGCGCGACTACGAGGATGCAAAAGAGCTCCTCTCGCTCGACGGCGACCTCGCCGGCGAGCTCGACCAACACCTGCAGCCGATCGAGGGTGAGCTCGACCGGCTCCGCGAGGACGCACTGTTCTCGGGAGAGTACGACGCCGGCGATGCGCTCGTCACGATTCACGCCGGCGAAGGCGGCACCGACGCGCAGGACTGGACGGAGATGCTCGTGCGCATGTACCTGCGGTGGGCCGAGCGGCGAGGCTTCAAGGCGGAGCTCGTGGAGGCGAGCCCCGGAGAGGAGGCCGGACTGAAGTCCGCGGCAGTCACCGTCTCCGGCGAGAACGCCTACGGGACGCTGAAGGCCGAGCGCGGCGTCCACCGGCTCGTCCGGCTCTCACCCTACGACTCGGCACACCGTCGCCAGACCTCGTTCGCCCAGGTGATCGTCGCCCCTCTCGTCGGGGACGAAGGCGACGTCGAGATCGACGACGCGGACCTCCGCATCGACACGTATCGCGCGAGCGGCGCCGGCGGACAGCACGTCAACAAGACCGATTCGGCGGTGCGCATCACGCACATCCCCACCGGCATCGTCGTCCAGTGCCAGAACGAGCGCTCGCAATCCTCGAACAAGGCGACGGCGATGCGGATGCTCCGTTCGCGGCTGGCCGAGCTGGCGGAGGAGGACCGTGAGGCAGAGCTCGCGCGCGAGCGCGGCGTCGCGCAGAACACCGGCTTCGGAAGCCAGATCCGCAGCTACGTCCTCCACCCATACCAGATGGTCAAGGACCACAGAACTGAGCACGAGACGGGGAACACCGACGCCGTCCTGGACGGCGACCTCGATCCCTTCATTCAGGCGTATCTGCTGGCCAAGGCCGCTGGAAAGGTTGTCTAGCAGGGCCTTTCGCTAGAGTTGGGCGTCGTTGAGCCGACCCGGCGCGCCGCAAACGCGCGTATGCGATGACCGCCGTGCAGGAAAACACCCTCGTGACAGACACGCCAATAGCACTGGTGGAGCCCGAGGCTCCGCAAACACCTTCTGCCGCCGCAGCCGCGGGGGCGATGATCGTTTTCGAGAGCGTCCAGAAGACGTATGACCCGAACGTCGTCGCGCTCGAGGCCGCGTCATTCGTGATCGACAAGGGCGAGTTCGTCTTCCTCGTCGGGCCGTCCGGCTCCGGCAAGTCGACGCTGATCCGACTGCTCTTGAAGGAGATCGAGCCGACGACCGGCCGGATCATCGTCGGAGGCCGCGACCTGGGGCGGCTCCCCCGCCGGAAGGTGCCGCAGTTGCGACGGAACATCGGCTGCGTCTTCCAGGACTTCAAGCTCCTGTCCGATCGCACGGCGTCGGAGAACGTCGCCTACGCGCTGAAGGTGCAGGGTGAGAACCGGAACTCGATCCGGCGCAAGGTGCCGGAGGTCCTCGGCCTCGTCGGCCTCAGCCACAAGTCGAACTCGTTTCCCGACGAGCTCTCTGGCGGCGAGCAGCAGCGCGTCTCCATCGCCCGCGCGTTCGTCAACCACCCGCCGCTGCTCGTGTGTGACGAGCCGACCGGGAACCTCGACCCCGACACCTCGGTCGAGATCATGCAGCTGCTCTATCGGATCAATCGTTCCGGCACGACGATCCTGATGGCGACGCACGATCGCGAAATGGTCGACAAGATGCGGCGGCGCGTGATCGCCCTCGAGGACGGGCGCATCGCCCGCGACGAGCGGCGTGGGGGGTACGCGTCGGAATGAGGATGAAGATGATGCTTGGCGAGGCGGTTCGCTCGATCGGCGCGAACATCTCCACGACCGTCGCCGCGACCATGACCGTGTTGATCGGGATGTTCCTGCTCGGCCTCGTCATCGCGTTCGCTACCTACGCCCGCTCCTGGAGCGACGACGTGAAGTCCGGCCTCGTCGTCAAGGTCTTTCACGACCGGGACGCAACGCCCAAACAGGTCAATGCGGTTCGGGTCCTGATCGAAAAGGACCCGCGAGTCGACAAGAACCGGATCGAGTTCGTGTCTTCCGCGGAAGGGCTCCGCCGCATGCGGGAGGAGCGGCCGGATCTCTTCAGCACGAGCCTCCCCTACAACCCGCTCGGCCCTGCCTGGACGGTCTATCCGACTCGGGCCGAGTACGTGGACGAGATCGCGGCGGCGCTCGGCAGTGGGACGAAGGCGAGCCCCTACCCCGTCGGAGTCCACCAGGTGACCTACGGCGAGGAGAAAGCGAAACGGATTCTCAAGGTGGCGAACATCATCAACGCGATCTTCGGGATCGCCGTCCTCGTGCTCCTCTCGGCGGCCGCAATCCTGATCGCGAACACCATCCGGCTGTCCATCTTCGCGCGGCGGCGCGAGATCGAGGTGATGAAGCTCGTCGGGGCCACGAACTGGTTCGTGCGCGGCCCGTTCATGCTCGAAGGCCTGATCTGCGGCCTCGTCGGCTCGCTGCTCGCCGTGGTGCTCCTCTTCGTGAGCAAGGAGGCGGCGCTCCCCTCGCTCCTGCCGCGCCTGACAAGCGACCCGGACGTGCAGGCCCTCGGGTTCGGTTTGAACGCGATGATCCTGCTCGGCCTTGGCCTGCTGCTCGGCGCCGCCGGCTCCGGGCTCACGCTTCGCCGCTTCCTCCGGGTGTAGTTCCCGCCCCGGGGCAGGGGAGAAGGGTGAGCGACCGGATCGTCGTGGAAGTGGCCCGTCGCGGGCGCTTCTTCGTCGGCGAGCCGTTCTTCACGCCCGGCGTCCCGATCCCGCTCGACAAGCGAGGCCTCGACCGGGTTCGGCCCGGCGAGCTTGCCGTGGTCACCACCGGGCGGGGCCGAGCTCGCCTCCAGAAGGCCCTCGGGCCCGCCGACCGGATCGAGAACGTGCTCGAGGCGCTGCTCGAGCACGAGGGCGTCCGCACGGACTTCGAGCCCCACGACCCGCCGGCACCGAGCCTCCAGGGACGAGTGGACCTGCGCGACCAGCTCTCGTTCACGATCGATCCGGACACCGCGAGGGACTTCGACGACGCCATCTCGGTCCGGCGCGAAGGCGAGGGCCTGCGCGCCTGGGTGCACATCGCAGACGTGTCTCACTTCGTCCCGGCGGGAACGCCGCTCGACCTGGGTGCGTCGGAGCGCGGGTTCTCCGTCTACGTCCCCGGACGAGTCGCGCCGATGCTGCCGCCGGAGCTCGCGGACGACCTGTGCAGCCTGCGGCCCGGTCAGGACCGACTCTGCGTGACCGTCGAGGTGCCGTTCGACGGCAACCTCGTCCTCGGCGAGCCCACCTTCTACCGCTCGGTGATCCGCAGCCGCGAGCGCCTGACTTATGGCCAGGCGGAGCGAATCCTGAAGGGCGAGGAGAAGGCGGACGCCGACGTGACCGAGGGACTGCAGCTCGCGGAGAAGCTCGCGCTCGACCTCCGTGGCCGCCGCTTCGCGCGCGGCGCCCTGCGAATCGCGACGCGCGAGATTGCGTTCGCCTTCGACGGGAAGGGCGGCGTCGAGCGCGCGTGGCTCGAGTCGGAGCCGCACGCCCACATGCTGGTCGAGGAGCTGATGATCCTCGCGAACGAAGCAGTCGGTGCGCTGCTCGCCGGGCGCCGGCGGGAGGCGCTCTTCCGCGTGCACGAGCGGCCCGACCCGCAGGCGGTCGCTCTGCTGCTGGCGAAGCTCACCGACCTCGAGATACCGACGCCGCCGGCACCCAAGCTCGAGCGGCTGACGCCGGGCCTGGCGGCCAAGCTCGCCGCGCAGACCAGCGAGGCGGTCTCGGACTACGTCGAGCGGTCGGGCCGGGGGACGGAGGCGTTTCCCTCACTCGTCCTCCGGGCTCTGAAACAGGCGCGCTACGACATCCGCAACCTCGGCCACTCCGGGCTGGCCAGCAAGGCGTATTGCCACTTCACGTCCCCGATCCGGCGCTATCCCGACCTCGTCGTCCACCGCGCCCTGCTCGAGGAACTGGGCGTGGGGGACGACCCGGTCCCTGATGACCTGGCCGATCTCGCCGAGCACTGCTCGACCCGCGAGCGGAAATACGCGGACATCGAGTACCGCGCCGACGACATCTGCCTCGCCTGGCTGCTCGAGGCCGTGCTCATCGACCGTGGTTGGGAAGCGCCGTTCGAGGGGGAGGTGAACGGCGTGATCGGCTCCGGTCTTTTCGTTCGCTTCGGCGAGGTCTTCGAGGGCTATCTGCCTGTACGCCGCCTGGTGGGCGACTACTACGAGCTGAACACGCTCGGCACGGCGCTCGTGGGCCGGCGGACGAAGAGGACGTTCCGCCTCGGCGATCCGATCGAGGTTGCCGTAGCCGAGGTCAATCGCTCCGAGGGCAAGGTCGAGCTCAAACCCGCTTAACGGCCACAATGGGGGCATGGCCCCTGCCGAAAAGCTGATTGCGGAGAACCGGAAGGCGCGGCACGAGTACCACCTGCTCGAGCGCCACGAAGCCGGCCTGGTCCTGCAGGGATCCGAGGTCAAGTCGCTTCGCGAGGGTCGCGCCGAGCTCAAGCGGTCGTTCGCCGACATCCGCGACGGCGAGCTGTGGCTCGTCGGCTCCCACATCGCTCCGTACGAGCAGGCCGGCGACCACGGTCACGACCCAGACCGGGATCGAAAGCTGCTCCTGCACCGAAACCAGATCGCCTCGTTGATCGGAAAGGTCCAGGAGCGCGGCTTCACGATCGTCCCGACCCGCCTCTACTTCAAGAATGGACGCGCCAAGGTCGAGATCGCGCTGGCGAAGGGGAAGGACGTTCGGGACAAGCGGCGCGATATCTCGAAGCGCGATTCCGACCGCCAGATCGAGCGGGCGCTGAAGCAGCGCTCCAGGTAGAAGTTTTCGCCCAGCCCCGGCCGGGAATGGTCTGAAAGACGCGTCAGCCCGAACCCCGAGGGGGAATTCACGTGAAAGTACTGCGCTTCGGCGCGCTCGCGGCTCTGTGCGGTCTCGTGTTGGCGATACCGCTGGTCTTCGGAACGTTCGCGGGCGCCGACACTGAGCTGGTCAATCTCGACCCGGCGCGCAACACGCCGCTTCCGTGCGAGGAGGTGGGCGGGACGCAGGGCAATGGGCTCGTGACCCGCTCGGCGAAGAACATCGACCACCTCGCGAACGTCTGCGGGTTCGTCGGCACAGACACGGAGTTTCAGTCTCGCAAGGACTCCGCCGGCAACACGCACGACTACGCCTTCATCGGAACGATGGGCGGCGGGCTCCGGATCTACGACATCACGAACCCGAGCCGGCCGGTCTTCGCAGGCGGCTACCTCGACGCCGGCTGGGAGAACGACATCCAGATCTGGGGGAACATCGCCTCGAGCGGCTTCGACGGCGTGGTCGGCGAGCCCTCCACGACGTCGACGTGCATGCGGCTCAACTTCGGGCCGACGAACGACTCGGGCGTCGACTTCTTCAAGCTCACGTACCACGCCTCGGCGGCGGCGTCGGGGGTCGGGCCGCATTTCACGCTCACCAACCCGACCTGCATCGCGAACCCGCCCGGCGGCGCGCACAATCACACCGTCAACCCGCTTCGAACCTGGGTCGCGATCTCCAACTGCTGCTCCGACTGGGCGATCGACGTCATCGACATCCGGCCCGTCACGGTGGGAAAGTCGCGCGTCGACCTCGCGGACGGCGGTTTCCCGACCCATAAGTACCGCCTGATCGACGAGTCGAAGGCGACGCCTGGCACGTGTGAGGCCCGAACCACGGCGCCTGGCCCTGTCACGTGCGTCGTCATGAAGCGGCCCGACGGCAGCTCCGCTTCCGGCCTCTGGCGGCCGCATGACGTGCATTTCTCGAAGGACGGCAGGACCGCCTTCGTCGCGGCGATCAACTCGACGTGGATCGTCGATGTGGCAAACGTCCTGAACGGCCAGGTCAAGACGCTGGCGATCATCCCGAACCGGACCGGCGAGACCGATCCGTCCCGCGAGATCGACATCTCGCACCAGGCGGACATCACCTCGGACGGAAAGATTCTCGTCATCGGCGACGAGAAGGGCGGCGGCCTCTCGAACACCGAGTGCAACACCGGGCCGAACGGCCAGATCGGCGCGGTGCACTTCTGGGCGCTCGCGCCGCTGAAGGGCATCGCCAAGAGCGCCGGCGCGAGCCTCACGAGCCCGAAGAAGCTCGGCGCTTTCATCAATCCGAGCCCGGCGCTCGGGCCTGACCCGCTTCAGGAGGAAATCGACGCGCTGAACCTCCGGCGAGAACTGAGCGGCCTGCCGCGCTTCGAGCGTGGCTGCACGGCGCACGTGTTCCGCCTGGGCGGCGACGGCACGGCGTCTCCGAGTGAGGTCGCTGCGGGCTTCGACGGCGTCTCGCGGTTGCCGAACCGCCAGCTCGTGGAGGCCTGGTACGGCGCCGGCGTCTGGCACATCGACTTCTCAGGCCCGCCCCGGAATGACGACGGCGTGGCCGAGGACTCGAGGACGACCTGGGGCAACACGCTCGGCTGGAACGTCATGCCGGGCGCGGACACCTGGTCGTTCAAGGAGTACAAGGGCAAGGCGGCCGCTGCCGACATGGTTCGCGGCTTCGACACGTTCGCGTTGCGCCCGTAAGACCAGGCCCAACGCCTCGAGAGGGCCCGCACTGCGGGCCCTCTCTCGTTTCACGGCTACAATTTGTGAGACATACGGGGGCGACCTGGTTTCGACGTGGTCGGTTCTCCGGCAGAGTTGCAAGCCGAGGTCCCCGGTCGGCCTCGTAAAACAACCGGGAGCAACAGCAAGTGCGGATAACAATCGCGCACTCGCTCTCGCTGCTTAACCAGTAGCGAAGCGCGTCGCTCCGAGCTCGGCCCGTGGCTCGGTTCAGCGGCGTCAACTAACGGGCTCGGCGCCTAGGGAATGTCATCGCCCGAAGCGCGACACCAAAGGATGACTAGCCCGGCGGTTGGTCGGTTGCCTACCGGCCGGCGGGCGAATCTGAAGGGCAGCCTAAGCTTGTAGACGCTCTGTCGGTACGCCCGCGGACGGGAGTTCGATTCTCCCCGCCTCCACTTTCGGTCGGCGCAAGCCGAATGACACTTGCGGCGATCCTGAGCTACGGTCGGTCGCGTGCGGCGCGCGCTCTCGTGGAAGCGGCTTTTGGTGGCGCTCGCATTCCTCGGTCTGATTTTCGCCGTGACGTCATGGATCGTGGAGGGGGTGACCCCCTCATGGGTCGTGTTCCCGATCTTGCTCCTGGTCGGCCTCCTG
>Ga0307318_10000493_pt1 | contig 12936 bp, 11 predicted proteins | sample ER_DNA_367_FD_194500 | JGI IMG/M metagenome (GOLD analysis project Ga0307318, IMG submission 194500) | Bulk soil microbial communities from the East River watershed near Crested Butte, Colorado, United States - ER_DNA_367 | ecosystem: Environmental > Terrestrial > Soil > Floodplain | place...
GGGTGAAACTCCCGTTTCCCCCAGACCCCCTTCCCCGTCCGCATGTGCCTTCGGCGCATGCGGCCATCCCGGAGCGATGGGCCGTGCAGGGATCGAACCTGCGACCTTGGGATTAAGAGTCCCCTGCTCTACCAGCTGAGCTAACGGCCCAGGGCAGGCGAGTATAGCCCCCACTAACAGGCCGCTAACAGCGCGGCCTTACCCTGATGAGGGTGAAAGCAGTGCGGTTCCTGCTCCTCGCGTCGCTCGCGCTCGTCCCCGTTGCCGCCGCCCAGGCGCCTACGGTCCACGCGCGGTCGGCGGCGGAGTGCAGCCAGACCTCGACGGGGCTCGTCCCGCTGACCGAACTCGGCAAGCGGCGCTACCGCGGCTGGCAGGGCGGGCTGTACCCGAGTGGCCAGAACCGGCCGCCGCGCGCGTACCTGGCGCGTGGGCTCGCGGCCGCCAAGCGCGTCCAGCCGATCAAGGGGCGAATCGTCGTGCTCTCGGTCGGCATCGCGAACGCCGACCAGGAGTTCCGCGCGCTGACGAAGCTCGCCACGGGCGACGCCGAGATCGACCCGACCGTGAAGCTCGTCGACGGCGCGATGGCCGGTTGGGATGCGAGACGGATCGCCAAGCCCGGCGCCGGCTACTGGCGGGCCGTCGACCGGAAGCTCACCGCCGAAGGCGTCACGCCGAAGGACGTGCAGGTCGTCTGGCTGAAGACCGTGATCTCGGGCGAGGAGCGCGCCTTCCCGAACGATGCGAAGGCGCTGCGAAACCAGCTGCGGACGATCGTCCAGATCCTCGGCAAGCGCTACCGGAGCCTGCGGCTCGTCTACGTCTCGAGCCGGAGCTACGGCGGGTATGCGGTCACGTCGTTCAACCCCGAGCCGGCGGCGTACGATGGGGGCTTCGCCGTCAAGTGGCTGATCCAGGAGCGCATCGCCGCGAAGCCGAAGCTGCCGTGGGTCGGGTGGGGCCCGTACCTGTGGGCCGACGGCCTCACGCCCCGGAGCGACGGCCTGACCTGGACGTGCGAGGACTTCAAGGCTGACGGGACCCAGCCTTCGGCAGCGGGTGCGACCAAGGTCGCACGGCTGCTCCTCCGCTTCTTCAAGTCGGATTCCACCGCGAAGGACTGGTTCCTAGCCCAATCCTAGACTTGTACGGAGCCTCCTTTCGGCGTACCGTCGAAGCCGGAATTCCGACCAGTCCACGTGGAGCACCCGTCCCGGGCGGCGAGCTCCGCGCACAGGTAGGCCCAGCCAGCGGCCGGGAGCCTGCGCCTGCGTAGGCTCCCGGCCGTGAAGATCGTCTCGGTCGTCGGAAACCGTCCGCAATTCATCAAGTCCGGCCCCGTCTCGGTCACAGTGCGGGACCGCGGGATGGACGAGGTCGTCGTCCACACCGGCCAGCACTACGACCGCGAGCTCTCGCAGGTCTTCTTCGACGAGCTCGGGCTTGCCGATCCCCACTACCGCCTCGACCTCCAGACGTCCGACACGGAGCTGATGCACCGCGGGATCGCGGAGGTCGTCGCAGCCGAAGAGCCCGACTGGGTGCTCGTCTACGGCGACACGAACTCCACGGTCGCAGGAGCGCGAGCGGCACGCGACGTGCCCGTCGCGCACGTCGAGGCGGGGCTCCGCAGCGGCGATCTCTCGATGCCGGAGGAGCACAACCGGATCGAGGTCGACAGGGTCTCGTCCCTGCTCTTCGCGCCGGACGAGCGCTCGGCCGACCTGCTCCGCGACGAGGACGTGCGGGGACGGATCGAGGTCGTCGGCGACGTGATGGCGGACGTCAACGTTCGGCTGGCGCCGATCGCCCGCGAGCGCTCGCCGATCCTGGCCGCCCTCGAGCTGGAGCCGGGCGACTACGCAGTGGGGACGGTCCACCGTGAGGCGAACGTCCGGCCGAGACGCCTGGCGCGGATCCTCGGGGGTCTCGACCGGATCGAGGGGCCGGTGATCTTCCCCGCCCATCCACGCACGGCCGCCGCTGCCGTAGCCGGTGGCCTGAGCCTAGGCCATGTTCGGATGATCCAGCCGCTCGGCTACCTCGACTTCGCGGCCCTCGCCTCGCAGGCACGCGTGATCCTCACAGACTCCGGCGGGCTCCAGAAGGAGGCGTACTGGTACGGCGTCCCGTGCGTGACCATGCGGCCTTCGACGGAGTGGAAGGACACCGTCGAGGTGGGCGCGAACGTGCTCGTAGACGACGACCCCGACGCGATCGCGCGAGCGGCAACCGACGCGCTGATGCCCGACGAGCGCCCGCAGCTCTACGGCGACGGCCATGCCGCAGACCGAATCGCAGACGTACTGACGCGCCTCGGCCGGTGACGTTGCCGCGTTCCAGCGGGCCAGGGGCCCAGAGGACGGTGCCGGTCGAGGCGCTATATAGCCTTTGACCATGCTCGAAGCGAGGCTCCAATCAGAGACGGCGCAGGACGGCGCGACGCAGACCTGGGACGTCGCGGTTGTCGGCGCGGGCTACGTCGGCGTGCCGCTCGCGCACACGCTCGCCGCCGCCGGCCGCTCGGTGCTGCTGATCGACATCGCGGACGAGGTCGTCGCCGGCCTGAACCGCGGCGAGAGCCACATCCGCGACGTCCCGACCGACGAGCTTAAGCCGCTGGTCCAGCAGGGGCGGATCCGCGCGACGACCGACTACGACGAGCTCCGACGCGCCGACGCGATCCTGATCGCGCTGCCGACGCCGCTCTCGAAGCAGCGCGAGCCGGACCTGTCGACGGTCACGAGCGCGGTCGAGGAGATCGGCGCCCGCCTCCGCAACGGCCATCTCGTGGTCCTCGAGTCGACGACCTACCCGCGCACGACCCGCGAGGTCGTCCTGCCGATCCTGGAGCGCACGGGGCTCAAGGTCGGCCGAGATTTCCACCTGGCGTTCTCGCCCGAGCGCGTCGACCCCGGCAACGAGGTCTGGACGACGAAGAACGTCCCGAAGATCGTCGGCGGGATCACGCCCGAGTGCACCGAGCGGGCCGCGCAGCTCTACGAGGGCGCCGTGGACACCGTCCATCGCGTCTCCACCCCCGAGGCGGCCGAGTTGACGAAGCTGCTCGAGAACATCTTCCGCTCGGTCAACATCGCACTCGTCAACGAGCTCGCGCAGCTCTGCGAGCGGATGGACATCGACGTCTGGGAGGTGATCGAGGCGGCGGCGACCAAGCCGTTCGGCTTCATGAGCTTCCAGCCCGGGCCGGGCCTGGGCGGCCACTGCATCCCGATCGACCCCTTCTACCTCACCTGGAAGGCCCGGGAGTACGGCTTCTACACCGAGTTCATCGAGCTGGCCGGCAAGGTCAACGAGAACATGCCGTACTACTGCCGGTCGCTCGTCTCCCAGGCGCTGAACCACGGCCGGCAGCGATCGCTGAACGGCTCCAAGATCCTCGTGCTCGGCGTCGCGTACAAGAACGACATCGGCGACACGCGCGAGTCGCCCGCGATCAAGCTGATCGAGCTGCTGCAGACAGCCGGGGCGGAGATCGCCTACCACGATCCGTACGTGGACGAGCTCGAGGAGGTCGGACTGAGGTCGGTGCCGCTCGACCCGGCGGCGCACGACTGCGTCGTCATCGTCACCGCGCACGCGAACGTCGACTACGACGACCTGGTTGACAGGGCGCACGTCGTCGTCGACCTCCGCAACGCCACGGGCGCGACAGGGCGCTCGAGCGACAAGGTCTGGACGCTGTGATTGAGGTGGCTCGAACGGCGGCCGTCGGCGGGCTCTCGCGCGTCCTGAGCACACGAGGCGTCGTCCTCAGCCGCGCCCATATCTACCGATATGAACGCGGCCTGCGTCCTAGCCTCGCGCACTCATGACGCCCGATAACTTCGTCGAGGCCCCCGCCCGAACCACCAAGCTCGGGCTCGCGGGGCTCGGCTACTGGGGCCCGAACCTCGCACGGAACTTCGACGATCTGGCCGAGCTGGCCTGGATCTGCGACCTCAACTCGGACCTGCTCGACCGGTACAGCGCGCGGTACCCGCACGCCCGGACGACGGACCGGTTCGACGACCTACTCGAGGACGACTCGGTGCAGGCGATCGTGATCGCGACGCCGGTGCCGACCCACGCCGATCTGGCGCGACGCGCGCTCGCTGCCGGGAAGCACGTCTTCGTCGAGAAGCCGCCGGCGCTCAGCGGGGCGGAGGCGGACGAGCTCGTCACCCTGGCCGACGAGAACGACCTCGTCCTCCTGCCGGGCCACCTCCTGCTCTACCACCCGGCGGTCGCGAAGCTGCAGGAGCTGATCGACTCGGGCGAGCTCGGCGAGATCCTCTACATCTACGGCAACCGCCAGAACCTCGGCCAGATCCGCAAGGACGAGAACGCCCTCTGGTCGCTGGGCGTCCACGACCTGTCCGTGATCCTCCACCTCGTCGGGGAGGAGCCTTCCGAGGTCTGGGCCCGCGGCGAGTCGTTCATCCACGAGGGGGTCGAGGACGTCGTCTTCTGCTACCTGCGCTTCCCCTCCGGGATCGTGGCGCACATGCACCTCTCCTGGCTCGACCCGCACAAGATGCGGAAGATGACCGTCGTCGGCCGGAACAAGATGGCGGTCTTCGACGACATGGAGCTCGAGCGCAAGGTGACCGTCTACGACAAGGGCACCGAGCAGCGCGCCGAGAGCTACGGCGAGTGGCGCACGCGCACGGGCGACATCTACATCCCGAAGATCCCGAACGACGAGCCGCTGCGGTTCGAGTGCCGCCACTTCCTGTCGCTCGTGGCCGGCGACGGCGACAAGGTCCAGGCGGCGCGGGAAGGCGCGGTCGTCGTCCGGGTGCTCGAGCAGCTCCAGCACAGCCTCGAGCGCGCCCCCGCCTAGTGCCCAACTACACGGTCGGGGAGAACGTCGTCATCTACCCGGGGACGGTGATCGGCGACGGCTGCCGGATCGGCGACAACGTCGTGCTCGGGAAGCAGCCGGCGCTTTCACCGCGCTCGACGGCCTCGCGCGACGAGCTGCCGCCGCTCGAGCTCGGCGAGGGGACGATCGTCTCGACGGGGTCGATCGTGTTCGCGGGGACGACGGTCGGAGCGGGCTCGATCCTCGGCGACCAGAGCTGCGTGCGCGAGCGCTGCACCCTCGGCGACGACGTCGTCGTGGGTCGGGGGTCGCTGGTCGAGAACGACACGACGATCGGCGCCCGGACGAAGATCCAGGCGAACGCGTACGTGACGGCCTACTCGACGCTCGAGGACGACGTCTTCATCGCGCCCTGCGTCGTCACCACGAACGACAACTTCATGGGCCGCACGGAGCAGCGCCACGCGCTCCGGAAGGGGCCGACGATCCGGCGCGGAGCCCGCGTGGGAGGCGGTGCGGTGCTCCTGCCCGGGATCGAGGTCGGTGAAGAGGCCTTCGTGGGCGCCGGGGCGGTCGTCGTCCGCAACGTCCCGCCGAAGGCCGTCGTCGTCGGCAATCCGGCCCGACAGATCCGGGACGTCCCGGACGAAGAGCTGCTCGCCGACTAGCGGACGAGCTTGAGCTTGTAGGTCGCGGTCCCGGGCTCCGAGATCTTGACCTGCACGAAGTAGACGCCGGGTCGCTTGGAGCGGTAGCTCAGGTACTCCCGGCTCCCGGAGCGTGACGAGGTCGCCGTCGGCTGGCGAAGCCGGTCGATCCGGGTCGTGCCGGGCCGCCAGAGCGCGAGGTTGAGGTCGACCTTCGCCGGACCACCGGACAGGGACAGGGTGATCCGCTGGCGCCGCTTCAGCCGGACGGCGTAGACGTCGTTCTGGTCGTCCCAGTAGTCGACGCTCGCCTGGAGCGACCGCTTCCTGTTCGAGAGCGCGAACGCCCGGGCCCCCGCGTTGTCGTTCGTCTCGTACCGGTCGGCCGGCGGGATCCGCCCGGCCCAGGTGACCGCGTTCATCGTGTCGAGACGACCCCAGCCCGTCTGCGGGTCGCGGCCGTCGACGCAGCGGCGGCAGCCGGTGGCAGCGGTCTGGTCGACAGAGGCGCGCTCCATGAGGCCGGCGACCTGCTCGGCCCGGAGCACTGGCCACTCGAGCCGCACGAGCACCGCGGCCGCCGAGACGAGCGCGGACGCGAAAGAGGTTCCCTGGGCGTGCCGGTACTCGGGAGGCCCGCAGTCGGAGTAGCCCTGCTCGAGACAGGTCGGGCGCTGCGCCGTCATCGGCCGTGGGAGCGTCGAGAGCAGGTCGTCCCCGGGCGCTGCGACGTCGTTGTAGAGCGGGTCGCGGTTCGAGTACAGCGGCACGCTCCCGTCCCGCGCAAGCGCGCTGACGCCGAGCACGTGCGGCAGCGCGGCCGGATAGCTCGCGTACCGCCACGGCTGCTCCGGCGCCTGGTCGCCGTTCCCGACCGCGGCCACGACGACCGCGCCTCGCCGGATTGCATAGGCGACGGCGCTCGCCTCGAGCGGCGAGTAACTGTCACGCGACGCGTCGAACGGGTCTCGCATGCCGCCGAGACTGAGGTTGATCACGCGCGCTCCGTGGTCGACCGCCCACCGGATCGCCCGCGCCTCCGCCTCGAGCGGGACGACACCGTCGTAGCGGACGACCTTCGCGACGAGGAGCTGCGCCGGGAACGCCAGCCCCGCGATCCCCTCCTGGTTGTCGATCCGGGCTGCGATCAGGCCCGCGACGAAGGTGCCGTGGCCCTGCGTGTCCTTGAGCGCCGAGCCGCCGACGAAGCTCTTGTAGCCGGCGATCCGCCCTTTGAACTCGGGGTGGCTCGCGTCGATGCCGGAGTCGATCACGGCAACGCGCATGCCGGGCAGCGTCGGCCGCAGGGCCCAGGCGTCGAAGCCGCGCACCGCCTGCACGTACCACTGCCGCACGAAGAACGGATCGGTCGGCGCGAAGGCGATCTTCCGAGCGCCGCCAAGGCGCTCGACGTACGAGACGCCGAGGGTGCCGCGGATCTCGCGTGGCGACTTCGCACGCAGTGAGACGGCGAACGGCCCGATCACCGAGGCTCGGCCGCCGGTCTTCGCCTCCAGCCGGGCCGCGAGCGCCTCGGCCTGCGAGCCCGGTGCAACCCCGACGGCGAACCGCGCGGCATGCGCCGCCCCGGGAAGCGCCAGGGCTCCCGCGAGGAGGGCCAGAAGAACCGCAGATCTCATCCGTTCACCACCAGCGTCGAGCTCGTTCCCGCGACCAGTCCGCGGCCCGGCGTCGGTACCACTGCACGGTAGCTCCCCGGGGGCACATAGATACGGGCGGAGAAGTCGCCACGGCCGTCGACGGTGGCGCGTCCGACGGTCTGCCACGTCTTTCCGCTCAGCTTCTGGATCTCGACGCCGGCGCCCGACAGCAGGGGCTTGACGCTTCCGCGCAGCTCCATCGCGTCCGTCACCGGGGCGAGCGCGACCTGCGGGGCGACTGTGACGCGCGTGGGCGCCGTCCGTGCCGTACCGGCCGCCAGCCGGTAGAGCGACGTCGCCGTCGAGCGGACCGTGACCGTGAACGCGCCGCCGCTGACCGGCTGCACCTGCGCCACAGAGCGCCAGGTGGAGCCGGACTGCTGCTCGAGCACGACCTTCGAGAGCCCTCGCGCCGTGCCGGTGAGCTTGCCCGCCGCACCGTACGCGAGCGGCTTCGTGGGGAGCGGCAGCGCGAGGACGCCGACCCGGAACCAGGTCGAGCGCAGGTCCAGCACGCGACGGACGTCGCTGCCGCGCATCGTCACCTGCCCGAGGGTGCCGACGCCGGTGACCGTGCTCACGCGGGCCGAACGATTCACTGTGGTTCGAACGTCGGTCAGGCGGCCGGGCGCCTTGATCGCCTTCTGGAGGCGGCCGACCGGAAAGACGAGCGGGCCCCAGACGTGGTGCGGAGACAGCGAGTCGTACGGGTCGTCAACCGAGACGAGATATGGAATCGGCTTCGACCCCGCGAACACGTCCGCAACAGATGCGGTCTTGCCGCCCGAGGTCGAGAAGAAATACGCGAGTGCGAGCGCGCCGCCGTACATGACGACGTCGCCGGCTGTCTCGTCGACGGCGGCAGTCGTCGTCTCGACCTCCTCGTCGATTCCGCGGTAGACCTGGCTGCGCACATCCGGGTAGAGGTCGAAGTCGCCGTCCGTCTTCCGCGTGGCCAGCGCGTAGGTACGGGCGGCCACCGCCTGAGCCTTCAGCACCTCGGCGGGCCAGTCGTCCGGAACCTCGGACGGGACGACGCCGTAGAGGTACTGCTCGAGGCCGACCACGTTGATCGCGCGGAGCCGCCCCTTCTGCAGGTCGACGCGGATCGAGCCGCGGTAGCGCCGTCCGAGCCGGAGCGGCTCCTCGCCGGGCAGGAACGTGAGCGGTGCCTTCAGAGCGACCTTCCGCTTCGCGCCCTTGGGCAGGACCTTCAGGCCGAGCCCCAGCGCCACCGGTCCCGCCGCCAGGTTCCGGACCTTGCCGGAGGCGTCCTTGACTCGGTACGGCGCCGCGGAGGCGAGGTCGAGCCGCCGCTTCCCAGCGGCGAGCAGCACGCGCACCTTTGACACGGGCGCGTCGCCGACCGTCGTGCCGCGGTAGTAGTGGGCGAGGATCCGGTCGTAGGTCCAGCCCTTCCGCGCGAAGCCGTTCGCGCCCCACTGGCTCATCCCGACGCCGTGGCCCCAGCCCCGGCCGTTGATCACGAACACGGGCTCGCCCGCCCGAGGGCCGGAGGGAGCCTGGCGCGGCTTGCGCGCACTCGAACCGGCAAACGCCAGACCGGCCACGAGGAAGCCGCAGATGACGCCTGCTGTCAGGGCGAGAGCTCGAGACATGCCGGACCCGGATCCCGAACGGGACGCGCTTGAGGCTAGCGCATGACGTCGGCGGGAACCGCGTTCTTTACAGGGTTTTCAAAGCTCGAAGATGCGGCAAAACCAGATCTCGTGGCGGTCCGAATCGACATATTCCCGCCGCGCTACCAGGACGTCGTGCATCTCGCCCGCGGCGGCATGGGCGACGTCTACCGCGCGACCGACACGTCCCTCGGCCGGACGGTGGCGATCAAGGTGCTCTCGGAGCGCTACGCCGGCGACGCCGACGTCCGCCGGCGCTTCAAGAACGAGGGGCTCGCGGCCGCGCGCCTCTCCAACGCGCCCCATACGGTGACGATCTTCGACGTAGGCGAGGCAGCCGAGCAGCCGTACATCGTGATGGAGTACCTCGAGCGCGGCTCGCTCGAGCACCGCCTGAACCGGGGTCGGCCCGAGAGCGGCGATGTGCTGCGGTGGCTGGACCAGGCTGCCGCGGCCCTCGACGCCGGTCACGCGGCCGGGGTCGTCCACAGAGATGTCAAACCGGGGAATCTGCTCCTCGACGGGCGCGACGACGTCCACGTCGCCGATTTTGGAGTCGCGAGCGCCGCCGGGCTGGACTCCCTGACGATGACCGGCACCGTGCTCGGCACCGCCGGCTACCTCTCGCCGGAGCAGGCGCAGGGCCAGCGCGCGACACCGGCCAGCGACCGCTACGCCCTGGGCGTGGTCGCCTACGAGCTCCTGACCGGCCGGCGGCCGTTCGAGTCCGAGAACCCGACGGCGGAGGCGACGGCCCACGTCACCGCGCCCGTACCGGCGATCAGCAGCGAAGCGGACGTGCCGGCCGAGCTCGACCCGGTCTTCCGCCGGGCACTGGCCAAGGACCCGCGCGACCGATACCCGAGCGCCGTAGCCTTCGTCTCCGAGCTCCGCGACTCGCTCAACGGCGAGGCGGAGCAGACGGCGGCGACCGTGGCGCTTCCCGCGCACCGCCACGTCGAGCCGCCGCATCGCAGCCGCGGCTGGCTTCTCGTTGCTCTGGGCGCCGTCGCCCTCGCCCTGGCGGCCGGCGGCCTCGCGCTGGCGGGCCTGTTCGGCGGCGGCGAGCCGCAGACACGAACCGTCGTCAGGCAGACGACCGTGCAGGGCGAGCCGACCACCGTCCGCGAGACGGTGACGCAGCAGCCTCCGCCTCCGCCGCCTCCTCCTCCTACGCCTCCGTCTCCGACTCCGCCGCCCCCGGCGCCTGCCGGGCAGTCCGGCCAGCAGCTGACCGACGCGGCGACGGCGCTCCTGAACCAGGGGCGATGGGCAGAGGCGGAGCAGGTCGCCCGCCAGGCCGTGCAGAAGCTGAACGGCTCAGGCCAGCTGTACGAGGCGTATGCGAACTACAACCTCGGGCGGGCCCTGATCGAGCAGAACCGGTGCGACGAGGCGCTGGCCTACCTCGACCGTTCGGAGCAGATCCAGGGCAGCCGCCGCGAGATCCGCGACGCCCGCAAGAAGTGTCGATAGCGGCTAGCCGAGCCGTTCGGCGTATTGCTGCTCGTAGTACGCGCGGTACTCGCCCGACTTGAGCGGCTCCCACCAGGCTCGGTTGTCGCGGTACCACGCGACCGTCTCCGCGAGCCCGTCCTCGAGTGAGTGCTCGGGGCTCCAGCCCAGGCCGCGCAGCTTCGAGTCGTCGAGGGAGTAGCGCCGGTCGTGGCCCGGCCGGTCGTCGACGTGCCGGACGAGGGACTTGTCGGCACCGGTCAGCTCGAGGATGCGAGTCGTCAGCTCGAGGTTCTCGTGAGGCTCGCCGCCGATGTTGTAGACCTCGCCCGCTCGCCCCTGCCGCAGGACCCGGTCGATCCCGGCGCCGTGATCCTCGGCGTGCAGCCACTCCCGGACCTGCTTGCCGTCGCCGTAGACGGGAAGCGGCTCACCATCGAGCGCGTTCGTGGTGAACAGCGGGATCAGCTTCTCCGGGTACTGGTTCGGGCCGTACGTGTTCGCCCCGCGGGTGATCAAACCGTCGACCCCATACGTGCGGACGTAGGCGATCACCTGCAGGTCGCCGCCCGCCTTCGAGGCCGAGTACGGGCTCGACGGATGGAGACGATCCTCCTCGGTCGAATGGACTCCCGACGGGACGTCGCCGTAGACCTCGTCCGTCGAGACGTAGACGAGCCGGATCCCGTGCTCCCGGACATACTCCAGGAGCACGTGCGTCCCGTACACGTCCGTCTGGATGAAGTCCCCCGCGGCGAGGATCGACCGGTCGACGTGAGTTTCCGCGGCGAAGTTGACGATCGCCTCGCAGCCGTCGGCCGCCTCGGCCACGGCCGAGGGGTCGGCGATGTCACCCTGGAAGAACGTGTGGTCGACGTCGGCCAGGTTCGCCGGGTTGCCCGAGTACGTGAGCTTGTCGAGGACGACCACCTCGTCGCCGCCGCGCACCAGGCGCTTGACGAAGTGCGAGCCGATGAAGCCGGCGCCGCCGGTGACCAGGATCCGCATCGGCTCGAAGCCTAGTCGCCTGCGCGGCGGAGACATTCGCGGAGGCCGTCGCGCCAGTGCGGCAGCTCCGGTGCGCCCCGCTCGCTTCTGAGCACCGAGTAGGCCGGCCTGGGCGCCGGCGCGCCGAACTCGGCCGTGGTGATCCGACGGACGCGGCAGTCGAGACCAGCCTCGTCGAAGATCACCTCCGCGAAGTCGGCCCACGTGCAGTCGCCGCCGGCGGCGACGTGGTACGTGCCGTGCGGAAGCTCCAGCACGTCGCGGGTCGCAGCGGCGAGATGGCCGACGTAGGTGGGCGAGCCCCGTTGGTCGTCCACGACGGCGAGCTCGTCCCGCTCGGCCCCCAGCCTCAGCATCGTCCGGACGAAGTTGTGCCCCGTCCAGCCGAAGAGCCACGAGGAGCGGACGATCCACCCGTCGCGGACCTCCTGCTCGCCCTCGAGCTTCGTCCGCCCGTAGACGCCGAGCGGTGACGTCGGATCGCTCTCGAGGTACGGCTCCCGTTTCGACCCGTCGAAGACGTAGTCGCTCGAGTAGTAGACGACCGGTGCGCCGAGGCTCACGACGTTGCGGGTGCCGAGGACATTGGCTCGGCGGGCTCCTTCGGGATCAGACTCGGCGTCGTCGACCTTCGTCCAGGCGGCCGTGTGGAGGACGAGCTCGGGCCGCTCCACGTAGGAGTATGGGTCGGCGACGTCCCAGTGGGCGCGCGTGAGCGCCCGAGCCTCAGGGAAGACCTCGGCCAGCGCCGTTCCGAGCTGGCCCCCGGCCCCGGTGATCAGGATGCCGCCGCGTCCCGTTGCGACAGGATCGGCGATTGCGTGCTCCAGAGCTCTCTGACCCTGGGGTCGTCCCACGGGATCTCTTGCTCGTCCGGGTCGGCAGGGTCGTACTCCTCGGTGACGTGGTAACAGAAGAGCAGGTCCGTCAGCGCCTCGAAGCCGTGCGCGTGGCGGCCGGGAATGTAGATCGCAACGGGGTTCTCGTCACCGATGTCCTCGCTGAACGTCTCGCCGGACGCACGGTCGAGGACGACGACCCGTGCCAGGCCCTGCAAGCAGGCGAACAGGTCGTCCTGGCCGCGCTCGTGGAAGTGCAGGCCGCGGATCACGCCCTGCCGGGAGAACGAGAGGTTCGTTTGCACGGTCCGCTTCGGCAGCCTGCTCTCGCGGCGCAGCTCCACGAACCACCCCCGCTCGTCCTCGAACCGCCTGAGCGGGATCCGGAGGATGCCCTCGATCACGGCTTGTTCACGCCGTGCTGGCGGACGAAGTCGTTGACGGCGTAGTAGACGTCGATCGACTCGCCGGCGTCGCCCCAGAATCCCTCGACGATGTCGTACTGCATCGATCCCTGGTCGATGAACCAGTTGTTCACGTCGGTGATCTCGAGCTCGCCGCGGCCCGAGGGCTCGAGCCCGTGGATGATCTCGAACACGCTCGGCTCGTAGAAGTAGATGCCGGTGACGGCGAACTCGCTCGGCGGCTCCTCCGGCTTCTCGTGGATCTTCACGACCCGCTCGCCCTCGAGCTCAGGCACGCCGAGGTGCCGCAGGTGCTCCGGATTCTCTTCCCGCGCCAGCACGATCCGCGCGCCCTTGCCCTGCGCGGCGAAGTTGTCGACCGCGTGCTTGATCGATCGCTCGAAGACGTTGTCGGCGAGCATCACCACGATCGGGTCCCCGCCGGCGAAGC
>Ga0307318_10000498_pt1 | contig 12862 bp, 12 predicted proteins | sample ER_DNA_367_FD_194500 | JGI IMG/M metagenome (GOLD analysis project Ga0307318, IMG submission 194500) | Bulk soil microbial communities from the East River watershed near Crested Butte, Colorado, United States - ER_DNA_367 | ecosystem: Environmental > Terrestrial > Soil > Floodplain | place...
TGGGTGAAAGGCGACACGGTCTCCAACGTGACCAAGCCCGCCACGCTCGAGACGGGCGCTGTCGTCCAGGTGCCGCTCTTCGTCAACGTCGGCGACCGCATCAAGGTCGACACGCGCGAGGCGCGCTACATCTCACGGGCGTAGCCGTGCCCGCCCTCGTCGACACCAGCATCCGGCTCCTCTCGCAGGAGCCGCTCGCGCAGCGGATGCAGTCCTCGCGGGTGCTCGAGCTCGCGGAGATCCTCGACAAGGCCGGGTTCGCGTACCTCGAGGTCTCGGGCGGAGGCTGCTTCGACTCTGCGGTGCGCCGAGGAGTGGAGAGCCCATGGGAACGGATCCGCGCGATTCGCTCGCGCTGCTCGACGCCGCTCGGCATGGCGCTGCGAGGACGGCTGCTCGTCGGCTCCCGTCCGCTCTCCCGCGACCTCGTCTCTAGCTTCGTGGCGAGCGCGGCCGAGAGCGGCATCGACATCTTCCGGATCCACGACCCGCTGAACGACCTTGCGAATCTCCAGGGAGCGGCGGAGGCGATTCGCGGTGCGGGGAAGGAGCTTGCCGTCGGACTCGTGCACAGTCCGGGCCTGAACGGCGACACGGACGTCCTGCTCGAGCGGGCCAATCATCTGGGCGAGCTCGGCGCCTCGCGCGTCCTCATCCACGACCCGTCCGGGTCTCTCGATCCTGCCACGGCGCGCGAGCTCGTCGAGCGCGTCGGCGAGGCGAGCGAGCTGCCCGTCGGCCTGCACTGCCAGGGAGCCGGCGGCGCGGCGCTGGCGTCGTCGCTGGAGGCGGCGCGGGCGGGCGCGGGAGTGATCGCGTGCGCGCTCTACCCGATTGCGCTTTCACTCCACCGCGTCTCGGCGGAGTCGCTGACGCAATCGCTTGCGGGCCTCGGCGTCGACGCGGGAGTCGATCTCGAGACTCTCTGGCGCGGCTCGGAGCTCGTGGACGACGCGCTCGGCGACGTCCCGGTGCCGCCGCTCTCGCCGCGTGTCGCCGTGCGGGCGGCCGAGCACAGCCTGCCGGCGGGGCTGGTGGCCGAGCTGGACGCAAACCTCCGCGCCCACGGCTTTTCAGATCGACTCGACGAGGTCCTGGACGAGCTCACCGAGCTGCGGCGCGAGTGCGGGTGGCCGCCGCTCGCTTCGCCGATCGGCCAGATTCTCGGGTCGCAGGCCGTGCTCCATGTCCTCTCGGCGCAGCGCTGGCAGATCGTCGTGGACGAGCTCCGCGACCTCATTGAAGGCCGTTTTGGCTCGCCGCCGGCGGAGATCGACCCTGTCGTGCGGCGGGCGGTGAAGCTGATCGGCGAAGGCGCGCGCCGCGAGGAGACGCCTGTCGAGCTGGACGACGTCCGCGACGCGGCCGACGGGCTTGCGTCGAGCGACGAGGAGCTGCTCTTGCTCGCCCTCTTTGGTGAGGAGGCCGAGCCGCTTCTGCGCTCGATCCGGAGCCGCGGCGCAGGCGCCGAGAGCCTGGCTCGAGCCGGGCTCGAACAGGGCGAAGCGGAGCGGATCCGCGAGCTGATTCGGATCGTGCAAGAGTCTGGGATCGGGGAGGTCACGATCGAGGAGGGCGAGACGCGCGTGACCGTGCGCCGTAGCGACGAGACGACGACGGTGCCGGCCGTCGGGGTGGGGACGGTTCCCCAGCCCGCAGGCGACGTCGAGGCGCCCGTCGCCCCGCCTGCAGACGGGACGATCAGGGTCGAGTCGCCGATGGTGGGGACGTTCTACCGCGCGTCGGAGCCGGGGGCCGAGCCGTTCGTCCAGGAGGGCGATCCGGTCGCGCCGGGCCAGACGCTCTGCATCCTCGAGGCGATGAAGCTCATGAACGAGGTCAAGGCGGACGTCGAGGCGGTCGTGCGCAGCGTGTGCGTCGAGAACGCCCAGCCGGTCGAGTACGGGCAGCTCCTCTTCGAGCTCGAGCCGCTGAACGGCCGCCCGCTCGACGCCCTCTAGTGTCCTTTCGAGCCGAGGAACCCCCGGGGCCGCCGCGAGCCTCCCTCCGCTTCGAGCGTACTGCTGAAAGACGCGCGCGTGGCGCGCGGGACGAGCCGAGTTCGAGCCCCGAGAGACCGTGTTCGCGCGCGTCCTGATCGCCAACCGCGGCGAGGTCGCCGTCCGCATCATCCGCGCCTGCCGCGAGCTCGGCGTCGAGACCGTCGCCGTCTACTCGACTGCCGACCGCGAGAGCCTCCACGTCCGCCTTGCCGACCGCGCGGTTCACATCGGGCCGCCGCTTCCGGCCGACAGCTACCTTCGCATCCCGTCACTCGTCGCCGCGGCGACCACGACCGAGTGCGACGCCGTCCACCCGGGCTGGGGCTTCCTCGCCGAGAACGCCGCGTTCGCGCTCGCGTGCGAGGACAACGACCTCGTCTTCATCGGGCCGCGGGCGGAGACCATCGAAACGATGGGCGACAAGATCGCGGCCAAAGAAGCCATGGCCGAGGCGGGCGTGCCCCTCGTGCCAGGCTCGGACGGGGGCGTCGACCTCGAGCAGGCGCGCGAGGTGGCTGCCGAGGTGGGCCTCCCGGTGCTACTCAAGGCCTCGGCGGGAGGCGGCGGGCGCGGCATGCGCCTCGTCGAATCCGCCGACGAGCTCGCTGCGGCCTACCTCACGGCGTCATCCGAGGCACAGTCGGCGTTCGGCGACGGCTCTCTCTACGTCGAGAAGGCGGTCGTCGGCGCACGTCATGTGGAGATCCAGGTGCTCGGAGACGGGGAGGGAGCGGTTCTCACACTCGGCGAGCGTGACTGCTCGATCCAGCGCCGGCACCAGAAGCTCGTCGAGGAGTCGCCCTCGCCCGCCGTCACGCCCGAGATCCGCGGCGAGATGGAAGAAGCCGCTCATCGGGCTTGCGAAGCCCTCCGCTACCGAAGCGCGGGCACCATCGAGTTTCTCCTCGACGCCGGCGGCGGCTTCTACTTCATCGAGATGAACACGCGGCTTCAGGTCGAGCATCCCGTGACCGAGCTTGTCACCGGCATCGACCTCGCCCACGCTCAGCTGGCGGTGGCGGCTGGAGAAGGCCTTCCGCGCGAAGGCCGCGCGGACCTGCAAGGCCACGCGATCGAGTTCCGGATCAACGCCGAGGACCCGGCAGAGGACTTCCGGCCGGCGCCCGGCCGCGTATCCCGCTTCCGGCCGCCGCTCGGTCCGGGCGTGCGCGTGGACACGCACGTGGAAGAGGGCTATGCGATCCCGCCCTTCTACGACTCCCTGATCGCGAAGGTGATCGTCTGGGGCGAGGACCGCGAAGTCGCGATCGCCCGCGGCCGGCGCGCGCTCTCCGAGCTCGAGCTCGAAGGCATCCCGACCACGCGCGAGCTCGCGCTCGACATCGTCTCCAGCGAGGAGTTCCGGAGCGGCAACTACACGACGTCCTTCCTCGCCGACGCGGCTCTGTCGCTCGAGTCTCTCCGCGAAGGAGCGGCATGACCACCGGGCGCCGCGCCGCCCGGCGCGCGGCCCTCTTCGTTCTCTACCAGTGGGACGTGACCGGACAGCCGCTCGCGTCTCTCTACGAAGGCGAGCTCGACGCGTACACCCAGGAGCTGGCAGAGGGCGTCGCTGCCGAGAGAGAGGAGCTCGACGCAACGATCGCGGAGGCCTCGAGCGCCTGGCCGCCCGAGCGGCTCGGCGCGCTCGAGCGCAACATCCTCCGCATCTCGCTCTACGAGCTCGACCGGGACGAGGTGCCGCTCGAGGTGTCGATCGACGAGGCGGTTCGCCTTGCGCGACGCTATTCGTCGGAGGACGCTGCCAAGCTCGTTAACGGAATCCTCGGCAAGGTCGCAAAGGAGGCGAAGCGGTGAGCACGCAGGAACCCGAGTCGGTCGCCCGGCTGCAGGAGCTGCTCGATCGGCTGGAGAGAGCGCACACACAGCTCGAGGCGACTGAAGGGGATCCCGAGCGGGCGGTCGACGTCCTGCAGAGCCTGGCCGAGCTGGCCAAGGAGATCCAGGCCGAGATCGACCTCGCCCGCCGGGAGGGCCCCGCGTGAGTTCACCCGACGAGCTCCGCGAGCTCGTCGACGCGGAGCTGACCAGCCTGCCGCTCGCCGACGAGCTCGGCGAGCTCGAGGAGGCGCTCCGCTACTCCCTCCTCGGCGGCGGGAAGCGGATTCGGCCGGTTCTCTGCCTGGCGACCGGCGAGGCGCTCGCGCGCACGCCCGCCGAGGTGCTGCCCGCTGCTTGCGCGCTCGAGCTGGTCCACACCTTCAGCCTCGTCCACGACGACCTTCCGGCGCTGGACGACGACGACCTACGGCGCGGGCAGCCCAGCTCCCACGTGCGCTTCGGCGAAGGCGTCGCCATCCTCGCCGGGGACGCGCTCCTGACCGAGGCCTTCCGCCTCGTGCTCGGCTACGAGAGCCCGGAGCCGGCCCGGGAGCTCGCGGCCGCGACCCTGGGGATGATCGGGGGCCAGTACGTGGACGTGACGATTGACGGCGACCTCGACGCCGACGGGCTTGTCCACCTGCACGCGCTGAAGACCGGCAGGCTGCTGCGCGCCTCTGTCACGTGCGCCGTCGCGGTCGCGGGCCTTCCGCCCGACGAGCGGAAGCCGTGGGCGGCTTTCGGGGAGGAGCTCGGCCTGCTCTTCCAGATCGTCGACGACATCCTCGACGCCACAGGCACGGCCTCCGAGCTCGGCAAGACTCCCGGGAAGGACGAGGCCGCCGGCAAGGTCACGTATGTCTCGCTGCACGGGCTCGAGCGCGCGCGGCAGCTGGCAGACGCGGCGCGGGCGCGGGTGAAGAAGCGCCTGGCCGAGCTGCCGGCGGACACGTCGGTCCTCGCCGAGCTCGTCGCAACGATCCGCGACCGACATGCCTAGCGTCCCATCCAGCAATACACGCCTGCTTCTCGCCCGCGATCACGCGGTGCGCTGCCCGCGTCCCTCGGGCGCCCCGGTAATTCCGTTACCTGGGCTTCCTGCGTCCTTGCAGCGCTCGCTGCTCGCGAGCGAGAAGCTGGGCAGCATTACTGGATAGGGCGCCACCTTGACGATTGCGGCGCAGGGCAGGCGTTACGCTGCCCACGTGACCAAGAAGCGGCTCGATGTCCTCATGGTCGAGCGCGGGCTCGCCGAGACGCGCTCGCAAGCGCAGGCACTCGTCCTCGCGGGAAAGGTACCCGGCCACGCAAAGGCCGGTGAGCAGGTGGACGAGGCGACGGAGATCGAGGTCGAGCCCGGCCCGCGCTTCGTCTCTCGCGGAGGCGAGAAGCTCGCCAACGCGCTCGCGACCTTCGCCGTCGACGTCGAGGGCGAGGACTGCCTGGACGTCGGAGCATCGAGCGGTGGCTTCACCGATTGCCTTCTCCAGGCGGGCGCGGCGCGCGTCTGCTCGCTCGACGTCGGCTACGGCCAGCTCCACCCGAAGCTCCGCGATGACCCGCGCGTGACGGTCATGGAGCGCGTCAACGTGCGCAACCTGGACTGCGAGGAGCTGCCTTTCAGGCCGGCCTTCGTCACGTGCGATGTCTCCTTCATCTCGCTTTCGAAGGCCTTGCCGCCTGCGCTCTCCTGCGCGGCGCCGGGCTGGGGCGCGCTTGTCCTCGTCAAGCCCCAGTTCGAGGCCGGGCGTGAGGAGGTCGGCAAGGGCGGCGTCGTTCGCGACCCCGAGGTTCACAGGCGCGTCGTCGACGGGATCGCCGCGCAGGCGGCCGGTTGGGGAGCCCGCGTGGAGGGCGCCGCCGACTCGGGCCTGCCCGGCCCGAAGGGAAACCGTGAGTTCTTCCTCTACCTCCGCGCCGCCTAGCGTGCTCGACAACGTCACGTGCGCGGCGCTCTTCACCCACGGCCGCCCGGAGCGGATCGGGGACGCGGAGAGCCGCGTCCGAGAGCTCGCGGCCGAGGCGGGAGTCGAGCTCACTTCCCTCGGCGAGGGCTCGCCCGATCTGGTCGTCGCGCTCGGCGGCGACGGCACGATGCTTCGAGCGCTCAGGGCCACGCTCGGAGCCGCGACCCCCGTCTTCGGCGTGAACTTCGGCCGCATGGGCTTCCTCACGAGCGCCGAAGGCCACCAGCTCGAGGACGCGCTTCGCCGCGTCTTCGCTGGCGAGTACAAGACGGTCGAGCTGTGCACGCTCGCCGCGAGCCTCGCCGAAGGGCCACAGGTCGCGGTCAACGACGTGGTCGTCACGAGCGCGGAACCGGGCCGGATGGTCGAGCTCGGCTGGGAGGTCGGCGGCGAGGAGCTCGGCTCTCAGCCGTGCGACGGGCTCATCTGCTGCACGCCCTCGGGCTCGACCGCCTACAACCTCTCCAACGGTGGGCCTGTGATGATGTGGGGGCTCGAGGCGATGGCGATCACGTTCGTGGCGCCGCACTCCCTGCATGCTCGCCCTCTCGTCCTGCCGCGCGGGCACGACCTCAACGTGACGAACCGTTCCGCTGCCCAGCACGTGACCGTCCTCGTCGACGGGAAGTCAGTCGGGGACCTCGCGCCGGGCGCCGGACTCAGCGTGTCGATCGGGGAGGAGACGGCGTCACTCGCCGTTCTCCCCGAGGTCAGCTTCTTCACCCGCTACCACTCGGTGTTCCCCTAGTGCCTCTCCCAGCAATCGCAGCCATCGCTTCCAGCGGCTGCAAAGCCGCGTCGACCCACGTCCTCGGCCGCCTGCGTATTCTCGATACGCGAGCTCCCTGCGTCCTCGGCCGACGGGCTTTTCGCGCGCTTGAAGCGGGGCACGATCACCGGAAGAGGCACTGATGCTCCGCAGCCTGCGCATCGAGAACTTCGTCCTCATCCGCGAGGCCGACCTGGGTTTCGGGCCGCGCCTGAATGCGGTCACCGGGGAGACCGGGGCGGGCAAGACGATCCTCGCCCAGGCGATCGGGCTCCTCCTCGGGGCGCCGGGGGACGCCGGCTACCTCGGGCCGGGTGCGAGCGAGGCCTACGTCGAGGCAGATTTCGACCTCCCGGAGGGCATCCTCGACGACGAGGAGCTCGCCACCCTCGCCGAGCTCCGGCCGGGGGACGAAACAGGGCTCGTCGCCGCGCGGCGGGTCTTCGCCGACGGGCGCACCCGAGCCTACGCCTGGGGCCGCGCTGTCCCGCGGGAAGAGCTTGCCGCGCTCGTCGAGCAGCTGCTCGCGATGTCCGGCCAGTTCGAGCAGCGGCGTCTCGCGCGGCCCTCGTTCCAGCTCGACGTCCTCGATGCCTTCGTCGGCGAGGAGCAGGTCCGCATGCGCGCCGACCACGCGCGCGCCTGGCGAGAGCTCGCAGCCGCCCGCCGGCACCGGGACGAGCTCGCGAGCGCGGAAGCGGGACGCGCCGAGCGGCTGGAGGAGCTGAGGCAGCTCGTTGAGCGGACCGAGGGTTTCTCGCCGGACACGGAGGATGCCCTTCGCTCGGAGCGCGAGCGGCTCCGCCACGTCACCGAGTTGGCGGAGGCCGCGACCGACGCAGCAGAGGCGCTCTCCTCCGAGCAGAGCGAGACAGGTGCGGTCGACCAGCTCGCGAAGGCGGCCAACGCGCTCATGCCGGTCACGAATCTTGCTCCCGAGCTCCAGGCCGAGCACGTCAACCTCGGTGACCTCGAGGAGCGGCTCAAGGACGTGACCTCCTCGCTCCGGGGTTTTCTCTCGTCCCTCGAGGCGGAGCCGGGGCGGCTCGAGGAGGTCGAGGGCGAGCTCGAGCGCATCGCGGACGCACGCCGTCGCTTCGGCGCCGCCAGCTATGAAGAGCTCCTGAGCCGGGCCGAGGCCGCCCGCGCCGAGCTCGACGCACACGAGGCAGGAGTGGATCCGCTCGCCGCCGCGGAGGAGGCGCTAACGGATGCGGAGCGCCGGGCAGCCGACCTCGCGGGTCGGCTCTCGGAGGCGCGCCGCGCCGCGGCGATAGCTTTCGGCGAGGCCGTCTCGGCCGAGCTGCAAGGCCTCGGGATGGGCGACGGGGAGTTCCAGGCCGAGGTCTCGGATCGCGAGCACGGGGCGAGCGGGCGAGACACTGTCGCGTTCCTCGCCAGGCCGAACCCGGGCCTGCCGCTCGCGCCGGTCGCCGAGACTGCCTCGGGCGGAGAGCTCTCCCGTGTCGCCCTCGCGCTTCGCGCCGTCGCCCACGCGGGCGCCGGCGAGCCGACGATCGTCTTCGACGAGATCGATGCGGGCATCGGCGGTCGCACGGCGCATGCCGTCGCGGAGGCGCTCGGTCGCCTGGCCGAGCGCGCCCAGGTGCTCACGATCACGCACCTCCCCCAGATAGCGAGCGCCGCGGAAACGCACTTCCGTGTCGAAAAAGTGCCCGGCGACCCCACCCACACGCGCATCGAACGCTTGGCAGAATCCGCACGAAGGGAGGAGGTGGAGAGAATGCTCGGCGGAGCGGAGTTCATCGAGGCGATCCGGCAGTGAGCTTCGTCGAGTTCACGGGGACCGCTCGCCTGGACAAGAGGACGAAGCGCCTCGTGCGACGCCTCGGGCCCGACGACATCGCGATCATCGATCACCGCGACCTCGACCGGGTGTCCGCGGAGGAGCTGCTGGCCACGAACGTGCGCGTCGTCGTCAACGTCTCGCCGTCCATGAGCGGCCGCTTCCCGAACGCCGGCCCGCTCGAGCTCGTCCGCGGCGGCGTGCGGCTCATCGACGTCAACGGCGAGTCCGACCTTTTCGAGGAGGTACGCGACGGCGAGTCTCTGGTCGTCCGCGGCTCGAGCCTGTTCCGGAACGGCTCCCGGCTCGCGGCCGGCCGCACACTGACCGAGCTGGAGCTCGAAACGGAGCTCGCGGAGCAGCGCGGCCGCGTCACCGAGGCGCTCGAGAGCTTCGCCGAGAACACGCTGCGCTACCTGCGCGACGAGGCAAAGCTTCTCTCCGAGGGCGTTCGGCTCCCGCAGGTGCAGACCCGCTTCCGAGACCGCCACGCGCTCGTCGTCGCCCGCGGCCCCGGAATGAAGCGCGACCTGCGGATCGTCAAGCCCTACATCCGCGACTTCCGACCGGTCCTCGTGGGCGTGGACGGCGGCGCCGACGCGCTCATCCAGGCCGGCTACAAGCCGCACGTGATCGTGGGCGACATGGATTCGGTCTCCGACCGCGCCCTCCAGAGCGGCGCCGAGCTCATCGTGCACGCCTATCCCGACGGGCGCGCGCCGGGGCGCGAGCGCATCGACCGGCTCGGGCTCCCGTCGGCGGTGCTGCCTTCGCCTGGGATCAGCGAGGACGTGGCAATCCTCCTCGCCCACGAGAAGGGCGCGGAGCTGATCGTCGCGGTCGGGACCCACTTCAACCTGTTGGAATTCCTCGAACGCAACCGGGAAGGGATGTCGTCGACCTTCTTCACGCGCCTCAAGGTCGGGGACAAGCTCATCGACGCGCGCGGCGTGTCGAGCCTCTTCCGCGGCCGCGCTGGCCTGGGCCCCATGTTCCTCTTCGTCTTCGGAGGGCTCGGCGCGCTCGCCGCCGCTGTGGCCGTCTCCTCCGACCTCCAGCGCTTCATCGAGCTTCTCGCGCAGCGGGTGCAGTCGATCCTCGGGCTGTGAAGAAGGAGGCATCCCTCGGCCTCCCGGTTCGCCGGGAGGACGCATGGGCGCTCGTCTCGGAGCCGTTCCACCTTCCGGACTGGTGGCCCGGCTACACCGGTGTTGAGCCTGACCGACGCGGCCTGGAAGAAAACGCGCGCTGGACGGTCGTCCGCGCGCTCCGGCCGGGGCTGATGCGAAAGCCGCATGGCACCGGCCTCATCGTCATCCGCCGCGTCAGCCCGGCAAGCGAGCTCGCCTGGCACGACCTGAAGCAGAAGCTCGACATGGGCATCCGGCTCGAGGACGAAGGCCGGCACACCACGGCCACCGCCTGGGTGTCGGGCCCGTTCTGGCGCATGTACGCCGAGGGAGTGCGCTCGCTACCGACGAAGGCCGTCGCCCGGCTGCACGACCTCTGCGACACTGCTTCCGGCCTTTGAGATGTTCGACCTTCGCTATCACCTGGCCTCGCTTGCGGCCGTCTTCATCGCGCTCGCGGTGGGCATCCTGCTCGGCGTCGCGATCTCCGGGAAGCTCTCGGCGGCCGACAACCGGTTCGCCCACGACCGGATCGACCAGCTGAGCGACCAGCTCCAGCAAGCGAGTTCGAGGAGCGACATCATCGAGCGCCGCAGCCGCGCCGCCGAGCAGCTGCTCGAGGTCAGCTATCCCGCATTGATGGAGAACCGTCTCGACGGGCAGAACGTCGGCGTCCTCTTCCTCGGCCCCGTCGACGGCACGGTCCGCTCAGCGGTGCAGCGCGTGCTCTCGGACGCGGGCGCCGGCAGCCCGGTGCGGCTCACCGCCGTCGACACCCCGCTGGACGCGAGCGATCTTGACGCCACTCTGAACGGTGATCAGGACCTCGCGCAGTATGCCGAGGAAGGCGACGACTTCACCGACCTCGGTAACGCTCTCGGGCAGGAGTTCGTCGAGGGCAGCGGCACGCCGACTTGGGGCGTTCTCTCGAGCAAGCTCGTCGAGGAGCGCTCGGGGGCGAGCACGCCTCCGCTCGACGCCGTCGTCGTCGTCCGCTCCTGGACCCCTCCGGAGGATCCCACGGCCGAGCAGGAGGCGCAGGCTCACCCGACGGAGACCCTCGTCGACGGGGTGCTCGGCGGCCTACAAGAGTCCGGTATCCCTGTCATCGGCGTCGAGACGACGACCGAAGACCCCTCCGCCATCGACCTCTACCGGACGCAGGGTGTCTCGAGCGTCGACGACGTAGAGACGCTTGCCGGCCACGTCGCGCTTGCGCTTCTGCTCGCCGGGGGCGCTCCGGGCCACTACGGCGTCAAGGACTCGGCAGGCGACGGGGTCGCCCCCGCGGTCGACTCCGTGCCGGTCCCGAGTGGCTGAGCTCACGGTCCTCATTGCGGCCCGCAATGAGGCTGAGCGGATCGCCGAGACGGTCAGGGCTTTGCGAGCCGAGTTCGGTGACGCAGAGATCCTCGTCGTGGATGGAGCCTCCACCGACGGCACCGCCTCGGCGGCGGAGGAGGCGGGCGCCGTCGTCCTGCGCCTCGAGGAGCGAGGGAAGGGCGAGGCGCTGACCGCGGGCGAGCGGATGGCCGCTTCGGGGCCGCTCCTCCTGTGCGACGCCGATCTGCGCGGATCGCTCGCGTCCCTCTCCGAGGGAGACGCCGACCTTCGCGTGGCCGCGTTCACGCGCCCCGTCGGCGGGGGGTTCGGGATCGCCAAGCGCGTCGCGCGGGAGCTCATCCGCCTGCGGACGGGCTTCGCGGCTCGCGAGCCGCTCTCCGGCCAGCGCCGCCTGAGTGAGCGCGCCCGCGCCACGTGCTTCCCGCTCGCCCCCGGGTTCGGCTGCGAGGTGCGGATGACGATCGACGCGCTCCGAGCGGGGCTGATCGTGGAGGAGGTCGATGTGGACCTCGACCACCGCGCGACCGGCCGTGACGCCGCCGGGTTCGCGCACCGCGGCCGCCAGCTCCTCGACGCACTCCTCGCAGCCGGCCCGCTCGCCGTGAATTACAGAGGCAAGCGCCTGCCGCTCGTCGGCTGGCTCGCAGGTGTTCGACCGGACACTGCCGTCGGCGCGGTCGCCGCGATCGGCCTCGCGGACGACGTGTGGAGCGGAGAGGAGCGCGGCATCCGCGCGCACCTCGCGGCGGGAGGGACGACGGGGGTCCTCAAGCTCGTCGGCATCCCGCTCGTCGCGCTCCTGCGCACCCGAAGCCTGTCCGGCGCCCTCCTCGTCGCGGGCAGTGCGAATCTCCTGAACCAGCTCGACACGAAGCCGGGCCGGGCGCTCAAGGCCTACATCGCCGCCGCATTCGCCCTGGACGCGCCGCTTGGACTGGCCGTCCTCCTCCTTCCCTACGATCTCCGCGAGAGAGTGATGCTGGGGGACGCGGGATCGAATGCGCTTGGGGCCCTGCTAGGCTTCAAGTCCGTGGACCGAATCCGCGGATGGGGTCGTTGGGCAGCTGTGGCTGGCGTCGTCGCTCTCAACGTAGCCGGTGAGCGCCGTTCGTTCGACGAGTTGATCGAGCGCACACCCGGCTTGGCCGACCTCGACCGCCTGGGGAGGATTTAGTGCCCCAGCCGGCAGTCCACGCCTGCTTCCCGCCCGCGATCGCACTACGCGCTGCGGCGTCCTCGGTCGCCCCGGTAATGACGGTTACCGGGGCTCCCTGCGTTCTTGCCGCGCTTGGCGCTCGCGACCGCGAAGCGGGGCAGCACTACCGGAAGGGACACTGATGCGCGCGCGCCCGACGAAGTACGTGTTCGTGACGGGCGGCGTTGTCTCATCGCTCGGTAAGGGCATCACCGCCGCCTCGCTGGGCCGCCTGTTGAAGGCGCGCGGCCTGCGCGTGCAGGTTCAGAAGTTCGACCCGTACATCAACGTCGACCCGGGGACGATGAGCCCCTTCCAGCACGGCGAGGTCTTCGTCACAGAGGACGGGGCCGAGACCGATCTCGACATCGGCCACTACGAGCGCTTCATCGACGAGAACCTCTCCCGGAACGCAAACCACACCTCGGGCTCGATCTGGAATTCGGTCATCCGCCGCGAGCGGAAGGGCGAGTACCTCGGCTCGACGGTGCAGGTGATCCCGCACATCACGAACGAGATCAAGGACCGCGTGCGCCGCGTGGCGGCTGCATCCGACACCGACGTCGTCATCTCCGAGATCGGCGGCACCGTCGGCGACATCGAGTCGCTCCCGTTCCTCGAGGCGATTCGCCAGTTCCGGCGCGAAGTCGGCCCGGAGAACGTTCTCTACCTGCATGTCACCTTCGTCCCGTTCATCGAGACGGCCGGCGAGCTGAAGACCAAGCCGACGCAGCACTCGGTCAACGAACTGCGCCGCATCGGTATCCATCCCGACATCGTCGTCTGCCGCTCGCACGAGCCGCTC
>Ga0307318_10000499_pt1 | contig 12856 bp, 10 predicted proteins | sample ER_DNA_367_FD_194500 | JGI IMG/M metagenome (GOLD analysis project Ga0307318, IMG submission 194500) | Bulk soil microbial communities from the East River watershed near Crested Butte, Colorado, United States - ER_DNA_367 | ecosystem: Environmental > Terrestrial > Soil > Floodplain | place...
TGAGCCCGCGCGGCGCGAGGAAGAAGACCGGTCGCCGGGCGCTACCGATCATCCTGATCATCCTCGCGACGATCGTCGGCGTGACGTCTGTGTTCGCGCTGTGGGCTAAGCGCCAGCTGCTCGAGACTGAGACTTGGAGCACGACCAGCGAGCAGCTGATTCAGCACCCCGACGTTCAGGCCGCGCTTTCCACCTTCATCGTCACCGCGATCTACGACAACGTCGACGTCGAAGCGGAGCTCGCCGACCGCCTTCCCCCGCGGCTCGCGCCGCTCGCCGGTCCTGCCTCGGGCGCGCTTCGCAGTGGCGCCGACGACGTCGCCCTGAAGGCGCTCGAGCAGCCCAGGGTGCAGCAGCTCTGGGTGGAGGCAAATGCGGCGGCGCAGCGCAAGCTGATCGCCCTGGTAGAGCACGAGGGCGAGTTCGTGGCCACGACCGGCGGTGTGGTGACGCTCGACCTCAAGTCGCTGCTTGAGTCGGTGACCGCGCAGCTCGGGCTGGGGGGCAAGCTGGTCGCCAAGCTGCCGCCCGAGGCGACCTCAGTCGAGGTCATGAGGTCGAGCGAGCTCAACGCCGTCCAGAAAGGACTCAACCTTCTGCGCAAGGTCGGCTACGTCCTGACCGCGCTCGTCCTACTCCTCTACGCGGCCGCCATCCTGCTCGCGGGCGATCGCCGCCGCACGACCCTGCGCAGCGTCGGGTTCTCCTTCATCTTCGTCGGCGCCTTGGTCCTCTTCGCCCGCGGTGCGGCCGCCAATCTCGTCGTCGACTCGCTCAGCGAGGCGGCCTCGTCGGACGCGGCGGTTAGCGCCGTCTTCGACATCGGCACCTCGCTGCTGCTCGAGACCGGCCAGTCGATCGTCGCCTACGGGATCGTGATCGTGCTCGCCGCGTGGCTCGCCGGCCCGACCGGCTGGGCGACCTCGATCCGCCGCGCACTCACGCCCTACCTGCGCCAGCCGGGCTACGCCTACGGCGGGCTCGCGCTGCTGCTGGTGCTGGTGTTCTGGTGGGACCCCGTGATCGCCACGCACAGGCTCGTCCCGTCGCTCCTGCTCATCGCGTTCGCGGTGCTCGGAACCGAGATGCTGCGCCGCCAGGTGATCCGCGAGTTCCCCGACCACGTCACCCCCGGCTCGCCGGGCGGCGCCGCGCAGGGGATCGCCGATCGGATCCGCGGGCCGCGCGTCGCGACCGCCGGCGCGCCCTCCGCGGCGGTGGGCGCCGACCCGCGCGTCGGCGAGATCGAGCGCCTGGCTGGGCTCCGCGACTCGGGCGCGCTCACCGACGATGAGTTCGCGGTGGAGAAGGCGCGCATCCTCGGACCCGGGTAGGGCGGTCCCTCCACCTGGAGCGAAGTGACCAGAGGGGCGCCCACGAGCCGGGCGATGTCCACTCGTGCTCACCCCGGCGTAGCATCGGCGCAGGAAGGTCTCGAAGTCGGCAGTGGTGGCGTAGCCCCCTAGCGTGGCCTTGATCGCCTCGAGGACCGTCGACTTGCCGGTTGACTCCGGGCCGTGAGAGGAGAACAGAACCTCTTCGCCGGTGTCGCCGGTGAAGCAGTACCGATTGCCCGGCAACGGAAGCTCTCGAGCTCACTGTCGCCACCAGTGACCTGCGCTCCATAGCCCCACATCGGGTCCGCGGCATCGGCGTTGTGTTCGAGGCGGCGAGCTTGGTAACCAGGCGTCGCGCCGAGCGCCACGCCGTCGGCCGGTCGCCAAGTCGACGGTTCCTTCCGATGCAACTCGCGCGCCACGCCCGCAGGGCCGACGCGGCCGCCCAGACCGCTGGCCGAAGCCGTTGCCGGACCCGACGAGAACCGGCGGGGACCTGAGCGCAACCTTTCAGGCGCAGGGCATTAGGATGCTGATGCCGCGGGATCCCCCGTGCGGTCGCCCCTCAGGAAAGGACGCTAGGGACGAATGTTGCGACGTATGACCGACATGCCGGTTGGCACGATCGGCTTCGAGGCTGTCGGCGAGGTCGAGGACGACGACTGGGAGCGGGCGGTCGAGCCGCTGCTGCGCGAGGAGATGGCCGACGGACGCAAGCTCCGGCTGTTGTACCTGCTCGGGCCCGAGGCGCGAGAGGTGGAGGGTGACGCGATGAAGGCCGACACCGGCTTTCGCGCGCGCCACGCCACGTCGTTCGAGCGGGTCGCCGTGGTCAGCGACGAGGACTGGATGCGCCCGGCGCTGCGCGGACTGTCGTTCCTGCTTCCGGGAAAGGCCAGGGGTTTCCACGTGCGTGAGCTCGCGGCCGCGAAGACGTGGCTCGCAGAGGGCGTCGACGCCTAGAACGCCGGTCGATCCTGCGGGCGCCCTACTCCTCACCGCGTCGCTGCCCTCGGCGCTGTCTCGGCGAGAAACGGGCAATCGCAATGGCACCAGCCGCATGAGCGACCGCGCCGAGTACACGACCTCGTCCTGAACGGGTGATGCGTGCGTCGCGGCGCTTGGGTACCTGGCCGCGGGCAAGATCTCGCACCCGCGCTGGTGCGCTTCGGCCCGCGCTTCAGCCACGAAGTCGGGGCGGACGTGGCCGGCTGGGCGTAGGGCGGGGCGCTCGCTGTCCCTGGGGAGACGGCCGCCACGCTCTGCGGAAGTGATGAGGGTCAGCGCGCGCGAGCGGGGCACGGCTGCGGTCGAGGCCGGGCGCTGGCGCCTCCGACGCGTTTGAGGTCGCTGAACGAGTAGTAGAGAGAACTCATGGGCCTGCGAGTGCTGAGCCGGTATCACCCCTTTCGGATGAGGCAAAGCAGGCGCGGTCCGGCACGATGGCCTTGGTGGTCGCTGGCGGTTTTCGCGCTCTCGATCATCGGCATTCAGCTCGCCCGCGCTCGACTCCCACAGACTGCCTGACCGGCCGGGCAAAATAGCGCCCCGGTCGTGACTCGCAAACCACAGACAAGGAAGAACCATGAGTGATCTAATCGCCATCGCCTACCCCGACCAGGCCACCGCCGAACGCGTGCGGGGCCGGCTCGCCGAGGCTGTGAAAGCCAAGGTCATCGAGCTCGACGACGCCGTCGTGATCACCCGGGATGCCGAAGGGAAGGTCAAGCTGCACCAGTCGACCAGCACCGCCGGCGCCGGAGCAGCGGGCGGCGCGGTGTGGGGCGGCCTGATCGGCCTGATCTTCCTGGCGCCGCTGCTGGGCATGGCGGTCGGCGCCGCCGCAGGAGCCGCCGGAGGCGCCATGGCCGACTACGGCGTCGACGACCGTTTCATGAAGGAGCTCGGTGAGAAGCTCACTCCCGATAGCGCGGCGCTGATCCTGCTGGTGCGAAGCATGACCCCGGACAAGATCCTGCCGAACATCCAGGAGCAAGGCCACGTCATCCAAAGCTCGCTCAGCAACGAGGCTGAGGGACAGCTGAACGATGCGCTCGCCGCCGCCGGCTCGCGAACTGCGTGAGTCGAGACCTGGCGCATGACCGCACTTGCTGCAGACACCGCCGCGCCCCTTGCCGACCAGCGGAGGAGCAGCTGGGCAACGCGCCAACGGTGAGGCGGGAGGTCGAGCAGTCCATGGAGCGTCGACCGCGACAGCGCGGCGATGAACGGCTGAGCCAGATGATCCGGCCTGACGAGCAGATAAAGCGCGCGTTCAGAAAGACAGTGGTCGGTGCCGAGGGCATGCACGGGCTCGCCCGCCCGACGCTGCTGAACGGGGAAGCACCAGCAACTGGCTGCCGCGGGTCAGGGAGCCACTGCGAGCTTCTTCGGGACTAGGCGACTACCGTTGCCTCGCGGCCACCGACCTCGGTTTCCGCAAGCGACTTGGTCGGGAGCCGCCTCGTAAGCCAGAGCGACAGCAGCGCCGTGAGCGCGACCGCGCCGAGCGACAGTCGCAGCGCGTCGAGCTGCGCGTCGCCGTAGTCGGCTGCGACCGCGCGGGCCTGGTCGGGGGTGAGGCCCCCCTTCACCGCCGCCTGCTCGACGGCCGCGACGGGCACGATGTCGATTCCCTGTTCGGTCTTCGCGACGATCGTCTCGCGCGCGGCCGGCGGAACATCGGGGTTGGCGGTGATGCGCTCGCTGAACCCTGTCGCGAGCGACGCGAGCAAGACCGCGCCGACGATCGCGGTGCCGAGCGAGGACCCTAGGTTCTGGGCTGTGCCCTGGAGCCCACCCGCCTCGCTGGTCTGCGTGGGCGCGACGGCGGACATGATGACGTTCCCTAGCTGCGACGCGAGCAGTCCTGCACCCGCTCCGATGAGAGCGAGCGCCACCTTGAAGCCGGTGTCGTTCAGGGTCAGGTCGAGCGTCGCGAGCATCACGAGCGCGCCGATGCTGACCCCGACCAGCCCGATCTGAGCGACGACGCGCGGCGAGCGCCGGGCGGCGATCCGCGGACCCAGCAGCGCGAAGACGAGCATCGCCACCGACAGGGGGAGGAGCCGTTTGCCGGTCTCGAACGCGTCGAGCCCCAGCACGACCTGCAGGTAGACCGGGATGACGAAGAACGTGCCCATCAGGACGAACTGCTGCCCGACCAGCGTCGAGAGTCCCGCCCGCAGCTGAGAGATGCGCAGCAGCGCCGTGTCGAGCAGCTCGTCGCGGCCCAGACGGGCGCGACGCTGCTCCCACGCGAGGAACGCCCAGAGCAGCGCGAGACCGCCGAGCACCATGAACGGCACCACGGAGAAGCCCAGCGGCGTGATCTCCGTGCCGCTTATCGTCAGTGGCGTGCGCGACTGGACGAAGCCCCACACGCTGCTGCGCAGGATCGCGACCACGATCAAGCCCAGGCCGGCCGAGGACAGGGCCACCCCCACGACGTCGAGCTGCGGACGCCGGGCCGCGCTAGGCGCCTGCGCGATCTGTCCGCGCAGGATCAGGATCAGGATCACTACGACGGTCTCGGCGGCGAATACGTAGCGCCACGTGAACTCCGTCGTCACCCAGCCGCCGATCAGCGGGCCGGCGGCGACCGCGATGGCGGCGATACCGCCGAGCAGCGCGTACGCCAGCGCGCGGTCACCGCCCTCGTAGGTCGCGGCGGTAAGCGCCGCGATCGCCGGCACCACGAGCACTGCACCGAACCCCTCGACCCCCGACCAGCCGACCAGCAGCACGCCCAGGTTCGGGCTTAGCGCCGTCGTGAGCGACCCGACCCCATAGATCGCGAGCCCGATGGCGAACGCCCGGTTGCGGCCCAGGATGTCGCCGAGTTTCGCGCCCAGCAGCATGAACGCGGCCATCACGAGCGTGTACAGCGTGATCGCCGTCTGCACGCCCTGGATCGTCGTGTCGAGGTCGTCGACGATCTGCGAGATCGCCACGTTCATCACGCTCGAGTCGAGCACCATGACGAACTGCGCCGAGGCAAGGATGAGCATGGGCAGCCACTTGCGCACGGCCGAGCAACCCTAGCCGGTCGAACGCATCCTCCGCCGGCCCGTCTGACTCCGCGCCGGGTTAGGGTCCCGCGGGGGTCCCATGCTCGCCGTGATCAAAACCCACCTGGGGTCACCACAGGTCTCGCGTGTCATCTACGGCGCGATCATCGGCCTGGCGCTGATCGTCGCGCTGGAGGACCATCCGCCAAGCCCGGGCGTCGTCGCCGCGACGCTGCTCGGCACCGCCGTCGCCGTCGGGCTCGCGGAGCTCTACAGCGACTATGTGGGGACCGAGACCCGCACCCGTCGGCACGTTCGCGGCGCCGAGGTGCGCGACATCGCGTACGACGCGGCCGCCGTCGCGCTCGGGATCGCCTTCCCCGTCGCTTTCTTCGTCCTCGCTGCCGCCGATGCGATCGAGGAGGAGACGGCCTTCACGATCGCCAAGTGGTCCGGCTTGGCCCTGATCGGCGTCTACGGCTTCTGCGCCGCCCGCCTGGCGGGCAAGAGCATCCCACGGTCGGTGCTGCGGGCGCTCGCCGTCGCGCTCATCGGAGCCTTTCTCATCGCGCTCAAGGCGCTGGTGCACTGACCCGACCAGCGTCCGGGTTCGGACGACCCCTACACCCCGCGGTTAGGAGTGGGACTGCTGATGGGTCTGCCAGAGGTTCGTGAGCATCGCCGGACCGAGGTCCTGCTTGCGCACAAAGGCGGCTGCGCCCGACGCCGCCACCTCGGGTCGGGTGGCGAGGCCCTGCTCCACCGAGATGAGCACGACCACCACGTCGGGATGCGTAGCGCAGATCCGCCTGGCAGTCTCGATGCCACTTATCCCCGGCATCTGCACGTCCAGCAGCACGAGCGCCGGCTCGAGCTGATCGACCGCGTCGAGTGCAGCTTCACCGGATGCAGCGTCGCCGACCCAGCGAAAGCCGGGTGTCGAATCCACCACCTCCCGAGCGGCGGCGAGGAAGACCGGTTGGTCGTCGACCGCCAGCACCCCCACCCGCTCGTCGGTCAGTGTTTCCATCCTCGCTATCTACCCAGCTGGTGCCCCTGGGAGGCGTCATCCGATTGGGGTGAGATCACACGGCCGGCCGTGCCCGGCGTTGCGCAAGGATGTGTCCCGGCGGGCTGCGCAGGCGAAACCCGCACTCCGGGAGGGAAACGGGCCGCACCAGACACGCAGGTGTGCGCGGTGGACCTCCACGGTCGCCACTGGGAGGCTCAGCCGCTGTGGCCCACGCCCTGACGGCACCCCTCGGCAGCTTTGAATCTCCGCGCCTGCACCCAAGCGCATTGCGCGGGTGGGCAGGCATCGAGACCGGCCTGCTTCACCTGAAGAGCGGACCGGTGGCCCTGCATCCCCGGCGCGTGCCTCGGGAGCGGCTCGTTCGGCGCCTCATGGCCGCCCGAGACATCCCGACCGCCCTCCTCATCGCTCCGACGGGTTACGGAAAGACCACCGTCATGTCGCAGTGGGCAGAGCGCGATGACCGGCCGTTTGCGTGGGTCACCCTGGACGCTTCGGACAACGACCCAATGAATCTGCTCGCCGCCGTCGCGCTGGCGCTCGACACGGTCGAGCCGGTGGGTTGGGAAGTCTTCGAGGCGCTTTCCTCCGGACGGTCCGACGCTCCCACCGTGGCGCTGCGGCGCCTCGCCCGTGCCTTGAAGGCGAGAGACCGGACCTGTGTGCTGGCCCTCGACGATGTCCATGTTCTGAAGAGAACCGTCGCGCGACAGTGGGTGTTCCCGATCGCGCGGGCGCTTGGTCCGGGCTCCCAGCTCGCGTTCGCCGGCCGCAGCGACGCGGCGCTGCCCGTGGGGCGCATGCGGGTGCAGGGAAGCTCAGTCGAACTGGGCGCCGACGACCTCTCCATGACGAGGTCGGAGGCGACCGCCCTGCTGCGGCTCGCGGGGCTCGACCTGGAGCCCGACCAGGTCATCGAGCTGCTGCGCCGCACCGAGGGTTGGCCGGCCGGCTTGTCTCTCGCGGCGCTGTCCCTGGGCGCACAGAGTGGGTCCGGTCCCAACCTGGATGACTTCGCCGGCAACGATCACTTCGTGGCTCAGTACATCCGGGAGGAGGTGCTCGCCGCGCGCCCGGCCGACCAGCTCGAGTTCTTGACCAGAAGCTCGGTTCTCGGCGACCTTTCGGGGCCGATCTGCGATGCCGTTCTCGAGGCTCGCGGCTCGGCGGACATGCTTGCCCGGCTCGCTCACTCCAACGTGTTGCTCGCGCCGACCGACCGAACCCACACCCGGTACCGCTACCACGGGCTCTTCGGAGACGTGCTGCGGGCGGAGCTCGACCGTCTCGAACCGGGCCGGGCCGGCGACCTTCACCGCCGGGCGAGCGAATGGTGCGAAGCGCACGGAGACATGCAGGGCGCGATCGGTCACGCCATCGATGCGCACGATGCCCAGCGCGCCGGTCGCCTGCTCTGGGGAAGCGCGCTCGAGGACCTCGCGCGCGGGCGCGGCGAGGTGTCCCAGGGGTGGCTGAGTCGCTTCACCGAGCACGAGACCCGCTCCCAGCCGCTCCTGGCCCTCGTCAGCGCTGCCGGGAGTCTCGCCGCCGGCAACCTCTACGAAGCCGAGCGCTGGACCTCGCTCGCCGGCGGCGCCTCCGACGGCACCAATCTCGTGGAGGCGGGCGTCGCGATCCTGCGGGCAGGAATCGGGCGCCAAGGGGTCACGCAGATGAAAATCGACGCTTCGTCGGGGCGGAGGCTGCTCGAGGAGGACAGTCCGTGGCATCCGCTGTGCCTGTTCTTCGAGGGAGTGGCACTCCACCTGACCGGCGACCGGGTTGGTGCACGCCACTCACTCCAGGATGGCGCTCACCGCGCCGCGGTGTCGGCGCCGATGGTTCAGGCGCTCTGTCTCACGCAGCTGGCGCTCCTGAGCGCGGAGGAGGACGACCGCGAGAGAGCGACCGTCTTCGCCGACCGGGCTCGAGCGCAGGTCGAGCGCTGCGGGCTGGAGGATTGCCCCTCGATGGCGTTGGTGTTTGCCGTATCGGCGGCGCTGCGAGCAGAGCGCGATCGCGTCGAGGAGGCGCGCGCTGACCTGCGTCGCTCTCTCGTGCTGCTCTCCGGCATGACGGACCCGAGCGCCTGGTACGCGGTCGAGTGCCGCATCCTGGGGGCCCGAGCGACGCTTCGGGTGAGCGGTCCCTCGGGCGCCCGGGATCTTCTCGCGCCGGCCGGCGCGGCGATGTCCAAAGCGCCCGACGCCGCCGTTCTCGCCGAGTGGTTCGAGGAGGTCCAACGGGACGTGGACGTGGCCCTCGACTCGATCGCCCAAACGGATTGGTCGCTGACCGCCGCAGAGCTGCGCCTGCTCGGCTATCTGCCAAGCCACCTGTCGTTTCGCCAGATCGCCGAGCGCCTCTTCGTCTCGCCCAATACGGTCAAGACCCACGCTCGAAGCATCTACCGAAAGCTCGGCGTCTCATGCCGCGGCAGCGCTGTGGACTACGCGCGCGATGCGGGCCTCATCGACGTCGTCGGAGACGAAGTGCACTAGATGACCACTCCTCCAGAGAACCGCCAGTTGCTCAACGTCGAGCTCGAACGCCTCGGCCGGATGCGCGACAGCGGCCTGCTCGACGCCTCCGAGTACACGGCGGAGAAGGCGAGAGTCCTGGCCAGCAGCGCGCCCTCAGGCTGATGTGCCGCTGGAACGCCTACGTGGGGCAGCCTCTGGTGATGGGGGAGCTGCTCTACCGCACCCAGCACGGGCTGATCGACGAGAGCCTCCACTCGCGCATGGGAGCCGAGACGACCAACGGCGACGGGTTCGGCGTGGGCTGGTACGGCGTGGGCGACCGCACGGTTCCCGCCCGCTATCGCAGCGTCAACCCGGCGTGGAACGACTTCAACATGCGCGAGCTCGGGGACCACATCCAGAGCCCGCTCTTCCTGGCCCACATACGCGCGGCCATCGGAAGCCCCGTCCAGCAGAGCAACTGCCATCCCTTTCGTCACGACCGCTGGCTGTTCGTGCACAACGGCTTCGTCGCCGGCTTGTCGACCTTGCGGCGCGACCTGTTGATGACCGTCGACCCCTCGCTCTTCAACGGCATCGCCGGATCGACCGACTCGGAGCTGCTCTTCCATCTGGCGCTGACCTTCGGCCTCGAGCAGAATCCGGTCAGCGCGATGGAGCGGGTGGTGGGTTTGGTCGAGACCAAGGCGCGTGAGCACGGCGTGGAGAATCCGGTTCAAGGAACCTTCGGAATAAGCGAGGGCGAACGAGTGTGGGCCATCCGCTATTCGTCCGAGCACCACTCGCGCACGCTCTTCGTTTCCGCCGACGTTGATGCCCTCCGTCGGCTGCATCCCCACAATGATCGCCTCCAACAGCTGAACGAAGGCGACCGGGTGGTCGTCTCGGAGCCTCTCGGCGACCTGTCGGGCGCATGGCTCGAGGTCCCCGAGTCGACGGCCCTCGTGATCACCGACGGCGACTTGCAGCAGCAACCCTTCACGCCTGTGGAGAAGTCCTGATGCCTGCGCCGAGTGCCGCGGCCCAGCTCTTGATCTACAGATTCCCGCCGGGCGCCGACTTCGAGGGCCGGCTCGTGGGAGCCATGGAGCGGATCGAAAGCGGCGGCGCGCTGAAGATCCTCGAAGCGCTGTTCGTGGCCAGCGATCCCGAGACTCGCGAACCGGTGGCGATCGACCTGATGGGCGAGGGCGGCGCGGGCATCGTGGCGCCGCTCGTGAGCTTCCGCTTCGAGGCCGCGGAGCGAGAGCGCGCAACGAAACGCGCGATGGACCCCAACCGCGGGGGACTTGCGCCTGACACGCTGCGCGAGCTTGGGAGCGCGCTGGAGCCGGGCGCGGCCATCGTCGCGATGCTCGTCGACCACGCCTGGGCGCGGGCCCTCGAGGATGCGGTGTCGCGGACCGGGGGGACCGCTCTGGCCCGAGAGTTCGTGGATGCCAAGCGGCTTGCCGAGCTCGGGCCCGACCTGCTGGCGGCCGTCGCGCGGAGCTAGGCGCGCTCAGCGAGGGCGACCTGAACCGACCCGGTGGCCACGGTTCCCCTCCCCGGCACCGAGTCGAGCGAGAAGGTGCCGTCGACGGCGGCGAGGCGATCGGCCATGTTGCGAAGGCCGGATCCTTCCGCGCGGCGGCCCGGGACGAAGCCGACCCCGTTGTCCGAGACGCTGAAGCTCAACACGTCCACCTCGGTCCAGAGCCGCACCTTGACACCCACTCCCGGACCCCCGTGCTTGGCGGCGTTCTGGAGGGCTTCCACGCACGCGAAGTAGACGGCCGCCTCGATGTGTGCGGGTAAGCGCGGGATCTCCTGAAGATCCGAGACGGTCGGCACTCCGGAGCGGCTAACCGCCGATTCGAGCGCGGTCCGCAAGCCGAAGTCCGCGAGCACCGAGGGGTAGATGCCCTGAGCCGCCCCCCGAAGCTCCTCCAGCGCGCGATCGAGATCCTCGCCGAGCTTGGCGAGACGTGCGGAGGTGTCCGGGCTGGTCCCGGCGCGCTCGCGTGCGAGCTCGAGGCCGATTCGGATGGCCACAAGGCGCTGCTGAGAGCCATCATGCAGATCTCGCTCGATCCGCTTTCGTTCGTCCGCCACCGCGGCGGTGAGCCGGCGCTCGGAAGACTCCAGCTCCTCACGCGACTGGCGAAGCTCCTCGTCGAGCCGGCGATTCTCCAAGGTCATAACCGTGGCTGCCCCGACCGCCTCGACAAGCTCGGGGTCCTCATTGAGCGCGGGGTCGTGAACGATCGCTACCACGGGCTCGCGCTCGGTGGATCCGAAGACTTGCACGGCAGGACCGCTGCCATTGGCGGAGGGCAGCTCCACCGGCTGGGCGTCGGCGTCCACGAACTCGGGGCCGTCCGGCAGCCAGAACGCCAGCCGGGCGGTGGAGTCATCGAGCACGCGGCGGACCGTGACCTCAATCGCCCGCAGAGTCGAGTCCCTGCTCAGCTGGCGGACCATGGCCTGCAGGGCCCCGCCCGCGTGAGCGCGAGTGAGCACGAGCGCTGCGATGAAAGCCAGGGGGAAAAGAGACCGAGCGAACGTGACTCCTAGGCCGATACGGTCGAGTGACACCGGCGATACGTCGGCATTGACGGCGGTGTTGTAGACCGCGAACGCAACGAGCCAAAGGCCTATCCCCAGGTACACCGGGAGGAGCGTTCGGCGTCGCGCTCGGCTTGCCCGCACGTAGCGAACGGTGAGCAGGGTCACCAGCGCAACCGTTACCGCGATGCGCGCCCCCCAGCGTTCGATCTGGCCCAAGACATCGGCCAGACCGGGCTCGGAGGCGATAAGGAGGTGATTCGACGGGCAGGCCGCCGTGCAGCGCGCCAGCGGGGTCGCCCCGCCGATCTCCACCGATAGCAGGACCTTTGGCACGAACGCCAGCAACACAACCGCCCCACCCAAAGCCAGCAGGATCCGACCGGCCCTGTCGAGCCGCGGGCCCGGAAAGAGGACGGTGAGATACCAGGCGAGGAAGATCACCAGTCCGTCGCTCAGGACAGCGATGCTGAAAGCAAGACCGCTCGAGCTGCCCTGAAAGGCCTGCAGGCCCAAAACGAACCCGAGCGCGCACAGCAGCGGCCCGATTCGACTCCACGGCCGCGCCCGCCACCAGAGCAGGCCCGCGGCGGTCCAGCTGAGCATCGACCACGCTTCGAGGGCCGCGAGGCCACCCGGGTGCGCCACCGTTTGGTCGGAGAGGGGTACGACCAGTGCCAGAGCCGCCGCGCTGAGCGCCAGCCCCCCAACCGCCAGCTCGCGAGTGCGGGCGGAGACGTCGCCGACCCGCCGAGGAACGAGCAGCGCCCGAGCGGTCAGCGTCGAAGCCTGCGAAGAAGCGGAGTTCATGGGAGGGGCCCCGTTAGCCTCGCGTCTCTGGAAAGTTCCATCGACTGAGCCTCCTGAGGATCAGGGGACCGTAACAGCCAAGAACGGTCGGCTGTCCAGCAGTCGACCCGACTATTCAGACCCGGCGCATCGGCGGCGGCCGATGATCGGGCCGGGTGCCCCAGTCGTTCTTGCAGCTTGAGCGCCGGCTCGGCCCCGCTATGGCGCCCCAGCTAGAGCGAGAGACGCGACTGAAATCGCCCGAAAGGGATGAACCGGCCGATACTTCCGACCGGCAAGATCACCGAGGCCGCATGACGACCACTCCGCCGCCCGACCCGGCTTCGACCATTCGGAGCAAGCAGTTCGTGGTTCTCCTCGTGCTGGCGGCGATAGTGGGAGTTGTCGCGTCGGTCGCGGCGTGGGGCTTCCTGGAGGGGCTCGCAACCGGCTTGACCCGGCCGGTCGAGCTGCCCGAGGTGATGCTTGCGGCCGTTGCCTCGATCGGCCTGGGGGTCGTGCTGGGACCCGAGTCGGCGGGTGCCTCCGAGCGCCCATGTGACGACCGAGGTACGTCGGCCCGCACTTCCCGGCCCTGGGCGACTCTCTCTGGAGACGTGGGTTCCCGGGATGTCACGGTCGCCCCCACCCTTCAAA
>Ga0307318_10000501_pt1 | contig 12844 bp, 16 predicted proteins | sample ER_DNA_367_FD_194500 | JGI IMG/M metagenome (GOLD analysis project Ga0307318, IMG submission 194500) | Bulk soil microbial communities from the East River watershed near Crested Butte, Colorado, United States - ER_DNA_367 | ecosystem: Environmental > Terrestrial > Soil > Floodplain | place...
CTCAGGCGGGCGCTCGAGGTGAGCGACGAGGTGCTTGCCGCCGCCACCGACGACGCGAGCCTGGTGGAGGCCGCGGGCGGCAGCGTGCGGGTGGTCGAGTCTCCGGGCGAGAACTTCAAGGTGACCTCCCACCGCGATCTCGAGGTCGCCGAGCGCATCCTGGGCTCCCAGTGCTGACCGACTACCACGTGCATCTTCGCCCCGACGAGGACGACTCGACGGCCGAGCGCTACTTCACGTCCGAGAACGCGGAGCGCTATCGCGAGGTGGCCGAGGAGCGCGGGATCGAGGAGCTGGGCGTGGCCGAGCACATTCACCGCTTCGTGCAGTCGCTCGACATCTGGTCGCACCCCTGGTATCGCCACTGGGCCGCGGACGACGTCGACGAGTACATCGACTTCCTGCGCGCGGCCGGGTTCAAGGTGGGGATCGAGGCCGACTTCCTCCCTGGTCGCGAGGACCGCATCGCGAACTTCCTCGACGGGCGCGAGTGGGACTACGTCGTCGGCTCGGTGCACTTCCTGCGCGACGACGCGATCGACGTCCACGGCGAGCCCGACTGGGAGCCCTGGGACGTGTGGCGCGGCGCCGATCCCGAGAAGGTCTGGACGCGCTACTTCGAGACGCTGGGGGAGGCGGCGCGCTCGGGGTTGTTCGACATCCTGGCTCATCCCGATCTGGTGAAGGTGTTCGCGGGCCAGGTGCCGGTGCCCGAGGGCGACCTGCGTCGTTTCTATGACCGCGCGATGGACGGGATCGCCGATTCCGACGTGGCCGTGGAGGTCTCGACCGCCGGGTTGCGCAAGCCGGCCGCCGAGATCTATCCCGCCCGCGCCCTGCTCGAGATGTGCCTCGACGCGGGGCGCCCGGTCGCGCTGTCCAGTGACGCCCACCGGCCGGACCAGCTGGGCCACGAGTACGAGCGAGCCGTGGACATGCTCGGAGACCTCGGCGTCTCGGAGATCGCGGTCTTCGAGGGGCGCGAGCGCCGGATGGCGGAGCTCGGATGAGCCGAACCGGCATCGGCTGGGACTCCCACCGCTTGGAAGCCGGGCGGCGGCTGGTTCTCGGCGGCGTGGAGATCGCCGGCGCCGAGCGCGGGCTCGCCGGCTACTCCGACGCCGACGTGCTCACGCACGCTCTCATCGACGCGCTGCTGGGGGCGGCCGGCCTCGGCGACATCGGGCACCACTTCCCGGACACCGACCCGCGCTGGCGCGATGCCGATTCCATCGAGCTGCTGGGCTCCGTGCTCGGGCTCCTCGGCGAGGCCGGCTTCGCACCGGTCAACGTGGATGCGACCGTGGCCTGCGAGGAGCCCAAGCTCGCCCCCCACCGCGACGCGATGCGGTCGCGGCTCGCGGACGCGCTGGCCCTCGACCGCGGCGACGTGAACGTGAAGTTCACGACGGGTGAGCGCATGGGCTTCGTCGGGCGCGGCGAGGGAATCGCGGCGCTGGCGGTGGCGACGCTCGCCGAGGACGCCGGGCGAGACCGCTAGGCCCGGCTGGCGGGCCGGCTCATGGCGTCCGAAGCTCCTCCGGGCCGTCTCGACGGATCAGCAGGTAGCCAGTGAGCACGAGCACTGCACCGAGGCCGAGGAACCCGAGGTCGAAGGCCAGCTGGTGGTCGCCCTCAATCACGTGATGGATGGCGAGGATGTGATGGTCGACGATTCCCTCCACCAGATCGAAGGTTCCCCAGCCGGCGAGCAGTAGGCCGATCAGGCGCGAAGCGGTGGGGCGCAGGCCATCGCGCATGGCCGACCACAGCATCGCGAGTCCGGCGAGCGAAGCCACCCACGCGAACGCGTGAAAAAGACCATCCCAGAGCGTGTTGGTCTCGAGCCCGGCCACCGTTGTCGCGGGGTGGTCGCCCGTGCTCGTGAGCATGTGATGCCACTGGAGGATCTGATGCAGGACGATCCCGTCCACGAAGCCCCCGAAGCCGATGCCGAGCAGCAGTCCCGCTCCCGTCAGGCGCCAACCGGTGGCGGCCGGGCGCGGTTCGGTTCGAGCGAGCGTCATGCCGCCGCGGCTACCCGGCGAAACGGCGGGTAATCCGGCCGGCCACTCCGCGCGGATAGCCTTCGCGCGCGTGAACCCACGAGACGACGACCTGGCCTTCGCCGGCGCCGCCCGCCAGGCCGAGTTGGTGCGGCGCGGGGAGGTCTCCTCGCGTGAGCTCGTCGAGCTCTACCTGAGGCGGATCGAGCGATTTGAGCCCGAGCTGAACACCTTCCGCACCGTCACCGCCGAGCGCGCTCTGGCCGACGCCGACCAGGCGGACGGACGCCGCCGAGCGGGCGGCGAGCGAGCGCTGCTCGGTGTCCCCATGGCGGTCAAGGACACCGAAGCCATGGCGGGAGAGCCGACGGCTTGGGGCACCGCCGCGGACGGCGGCTCGGCCCAGCGCGACAACGACTTCATCGCCCGGCTGCGCGCGGCCGGCGCCGTGATCCTGGGAAAGACGAACCTGCCCGAGCTGGCCATCATGGGAGATACCGAGGGCCCTGCCTTCGGGGTGACGCGCAACCCCTGGAACAGCGATCGCAGTCCCGGCGGCTCGAGCGGAGGAAGCGCGGCGGCGGTCGCGGCCGGGCTTTGCGCCGCCGCTACGGGGTCCGACGGCATGGGGTCGATACGCATCCCGGCGGCCAACTGCGGCCTGGTCGGCCTCAAGCCCCAGCGCGACCGTATCTCGCTCGCCCCCGCGGATGAGCACTGGTACGGGCTGAGCGTGGCTGGATTCCTCACCCGCACGGTCGCCGACACAGCTCTGCTGATGGACGCCGCGGCCCAAACACCGGGCCCCTTTGCCGACGCCGCGCGCCGGGGACCCGGCCGCCTGCGAGTCGCGCTCACGCTCAAGCCGCCCCTACCCGGCTTGGTGGACGGCCAGGTGAAGGCTTCCGTAAGCGGCGTGGCCGACGCGCTCCGCGGGCTCGGTCACGAGGTGACCGAGCAGGAGCCGGCGTACGGACGCGCCGCCGACAACGCCAACATCCGCTATCTCGCCGGCATCGCGCAGGAGGCAGAGCGTTTCGAGCGTCCCGAGCGCCTCCAGCGGCGCACGCGCGGCTTCGCGCGCCTCGGCCGCGCCGCCCGGCCGCTGCTGGGCTGGTCTCGCCGAGCCGAAGCAGAACAGGCGGCTCAGATCAACGAGCTCTTCGAGGCCTTCGACGTGCTGCTCACGCCGGTCAACGCTCGCCCTCCCGTGAAGGCGGCGCAGTGGGAGGGCCTCAGCGCCCCGCTCACTCTCGCGGGCATGGCGGCCGTCCACCCCTTCACCGGAGTCTGGAACCTGACCGGCCAGCCGGCGATCGCGGTCCCCGGGCAGCCCTCGAAGGACGGTCTGCCCATCGGCGCACAGCTCGTCGGCCCGCCGGGAAGCGAGGAGCGGCTGCTTTCGCTGGCCGGACAGCTGGAGGCGGAGCTGGGCTGGCCCGAGCGCCGGCCACCGCTCTCCTAGCGCCGGAGCGTCACTCCGCGACGGCGTCCATGAGAATGGAGTCCCAGCGCCGCCCCTGGGCCCGCACCGCGTCGCGACGGCGGCCGATCACCTGGAAGCCGGCGCGCTCGTAGGCGCGCAGCGCCGCTTCGTTGAACGTGTAGGTCTCGAGCATCACGTTGCGCAGGCCGACGATGCGAAAGGCCCAGTCGAGCACGAGGCGCGCTGCGTCGCCGCCGATGCCCTCGCCGCGCCGGCGTCCGAGGAAGATCCCGAAATCGGCGCGCAGGAAGTTGTGATCGATCCCGTCCAGGCTGCAGGCGCCGACGAGCTCGCCGTCGTCGGCCGCGTGCACGGCGAAGGCCACCCCGGTGGGGCGCGGCGCCCGGCCCGCCTCGGTCATCTCCTCGTACCAGCGCTCCTCCGCCTCGACGTTGACGATGCCGCGATGCGCCAGCCCGCCCCGTACCTCGGGGTCGTTGAACCAGGATGCCAGCGAGGGGAGGTGCTCGCGCCGCAGCATCCCGAGCGCGGCGCGCTCGCCTTCGAGGATGAAATCCCGGTCGGCCACGATCGCCACTATGCCACCGTCTCGGGCGGCGCATACCCTCCTTGGCCGATGCGCGAGGTCCGTATCCACGACACGCTGAGCGGCGAGCTGCGCGCGCTCGATCCCCGCGACCCGCCGCGCGTCGGGATCTACGTCTGTGGCCCGACGGTCTACGGCCGGATCCACGTCGGGAACGCCCGCCCCTATGTCGTGTTTTCCCTGCTCAAGCGCTTTCTGGAGCACGAGGGCTACGAGACGACTCTGGTGGAGAACATCACCGACGTGAACGACAAGATCTACGACGCCGCCCGCGAAAGCCACGTGCCCAGCGCGGAGCTCGCGCGCGAGATGACCGCCGCGTACGTCGCGGACACCGACGCCCTGGGCCTGGGCCGGCCCGACGACGAGCCCAAGGCCACCGAGACGCTCGGCCCGATCGTCGCCCTGATCGAGACGCTGATCGAGGGAGGGCATGCCTACGAGGCCGACGGGGACGTCCTCTTTCGCGTGGGCAGCTTCGAGGGCTACGGAAAGCTCTCCAACCGCCCCCTCGAGGAGATGCAGCAGGGAGAGGGAGACGACGCGGCGCAGCACAAGGAGTCCCCCCAGGACTTCGCTCTCTGGAAGGCCCGAAAGGAGCGCGAGGACACGGCCTGGGACTCGCCCTGGGGCGAGGGCCGGCCGGGCTGGCACATCGAGTGCTCGGCCATGGCGGAGCGGATCCTGGGTGTCGACTTCGAGATCCACGGGGGCGGCTCGGACCTCGTGTTTCCCCACCACGAGAACGAGATCGCCCAGACCGAGGCGGCCCGCGGGAAGCCGCTCGCGCGCCTGTGGATGCACAACGGCATGGTCGAGATGGACTCCGAGAAGATGGCCAAGTCGGTGGGGAACACGCGCCTGCTGCACGGCGCCCTGGAGGAGTTCGGGCGAGACGCGTTCGTGATGTGGATGGTCGGCTCGCACTACCGCAAGCCGGTCTCCTACACCGAGGAGACGATGGAGGACGCCGCGCGCGCGGTTGCCAGGTTGCGCGAGGTGGCGCGCCGGCTCGACCCCGACGCCCCGCCCGTCGCGGAGCTCGACGCCCTGGCCGAGCGCTTCTTCGATCGCCTCGCCGACGACTTCAACACCCCCGCCGCGCGCGGAGTGCTGTTCGACTGGGTTGCCGAGGCCAACCGCCGCCTCGACAATGGTGAGCGCCTCGGGCCGGGGAGGCTTCGCGAGATGCTTCACGCACTCGGCCTCGAGACCGTCCTCGAGCGCGCCGACGAGGAGGCGCCGGAGGAGATCGAGCGGCTGGCGGCCGAGCGGGAGGCGGCCCGGGCGGCGCGTGACTTCGAGCGGGCGGACCGCCTGCGAGACGAGATCGCGGAGCGGGGCTGGGAGGTCCGCGACACGGCCGCCGGCGCGCGGCTCGTCCGGCGAGCGTGAGGCCGCGGTGATCATCTACGGGCGCAACCCCGTTCGCGAGGCGCTGCGCGGCCGGCGCCGCGTGCACCGGGTGTACGCCACCGAGCGGGTGAGCCGCGAGGTGTGGCTCGGCGACGTCGAGGTGGTCACGGCTGAGCCGCACGAGATCGCCGACCGCTGCGGGACCTCGGAGCACCAGGGGATCTGCGCCGAGGCCCAGCCGTATCCCTACGCGCCGCCCGATTCCCTTCTCACGCGCGACGATGCGCTCGTCGTCTGCCTCGACGAGGTCCAGGATCCCCAGAACCTCGGAGCGGTCTGCCGCGTGGCAGAGGCCGCGGGCTGCGCGGGCGTCGTGCTGCCCGAGCGGCGCTCGGCCGAGGTCACCCCCGCCGTCTGCAAGGCGTCGGCCGGTGCGGTGGAGCACCTGCCGGTGGCCAGGGTTCGGAACCTGGCCGACTGGCTGGCCGAGGCCAAGCGCCAGGAGGCGTGGGTCTATGGAGCCGAGGCCGGCGCGGGCGTGGCCTACGACCGCCCCGACTATCGAGGCCGGGTGGCGCTCGTGCTCGGCTCGGAAGGGAGGGGGCTGCGGGCCCGCGTGGCGAACGGTTGCGACGAGCTCGTGTCGCTTCCGAGCCTCGGCCGCGTGGGCTCGCTCAACGTGGCCACCGCCGCCGCCGCGCTGGTGTACGGAATCTTGCACTTCCGCAAGGGTCTTGACAGGGCTCCATAACTAGCCCATACTCATCTCAGAATTCAGGCTGAAGTCGAGCTTTAGGCTCGGCCTCAGGAACCTGGCGCCAGGGGAGGTAAGTGCGCCACCGAGCTTTCTAGGACCCGCTTGTGGTCCGAGAGGAGCATTCGATGGCTACTTCCACGATCTCTCCCGCGCTACCCGTGCCGGCACGCCGGCCCGGCTCTCCCGTTCGCTCTCCGGGGACGAACTCTCTAGGTCAGGTCGAGCTAGATGATCACTACCTGATCGCGCTCGCCAAGCAGGGCCGCAAGGACGCGTACGACCGCATCGTCAAGCGCTACCACGGGTTCGTACGCCTCAAGGCGTCGTCCTACTTCCTCATCGGGGGGGATTCCGACGACCTGATCCAGGAGGGCTTGGTGGGGCTCTACAAGGCGGTGCGCGACTACCGCTCGGACCGCGAGTCGAGCTTTCGCAACTTCGCCGAGCTCTGCATCACACGCCAGATCATCACCGCCGTGAAGACCTCGACGCGCAACAAGCACACGCCGCTCAACGAGTACGTCTCGTTCTCGCAGACTCCGGCGGCAAGCAGCGGTGAAGGGGATCCGACGCTCGACGAGCTGCTTCCGGGACCCACCGCTCACGACCCCGTGAACCAGGTGATCTCCTCGGAGGAGCTGCACTGCCTCGTCACCTGCCTTTCGAGCGTGCTGTCCGAGCTCGAGAGCTCGGTGCTGTCGCTCTACCTCGACGGGCACAGCTACGAGGCTGTCGCCGAGCGCCTCGAGTGCGACACGAAGACGGTCGACAACGCGCTGCAGCGGGTCAAGCGCAAGGTCGGCACGCACCTGGCCTCGCGAGAGGTTCTGCTCTGAGCAGGAGCCTCTGGCTCGCGGCGGTCCTCGTCGCCGCTGCGCTGCTTGCGCTTGCAACTAGCGCCAGACCGAGCTCGGAGGCGCAGGCGAGGAGGAGCGCCTGCCGCGCTCAGCTCGACGAGCCCGCATCGTGGCCGGGTTGGCTGCGGCCTCGGCGAGCGACGGTGCTGGTCGACTCGGTGCTGCTGAGCGGCCTCCCGGCCCTGCGGGCTCGGCGGCCGTGCTGGCGAATCGCCACGTACGGCCGGCCGGCGCTCATGGTCGGGGCCGCCGAGCGCGAGCTGCGCCGGCGCAGTCACGTCGCCCGACTCGTCGTGGTAGGACTCGCTTACAACTCGCTGTGGGAGCGCGGGCGCCGTCGCTACCGCTACTGGGCCCGGCGCTTCGACGGCGAAGCGCGCAGGCTGCTGCATACGCTGCGCCGGCTGGGGGCCCGCCAGATCGTCTGGGTGACCCTCCGCGAGCCCACCCGGCGCACGGTGCCGCCCCGGGCCCAGGGCGAGCTCGGCCAGTACTCGTGGTACTTCCCCTACGTCAACGAGCGCCTGCGGCGACTCGACCGCCGCCGAGACGACCTGGTGCTGGCGGACTGGGCAAGGGCGTCGAACCGGCCCGGCCTGACCTACGACTCGATTCACCTGAACTCGAGCGGCGGCGCCCTGATGGCCAGGACGATCTGGAGAACGGTCAGTCGCGAGGCCCGCCGCCAACGCGAAGACGCGCGCGGGTGACGCCGGCGCTCAGGAGACGCCTGACAGGGCGGCTGCGACCGCGAAACCGACAACGGTGACCAGGCCGGAGATGTCGCCGCCTTGGCGGACGGCCTCGGGAATCATCGAGTCGATGAGCATCACGAGCAAGGCGCCCGCAGCGAACCCGTCTATGCCGGCGTGGACGTTGCCCGTGACGTTGTCGGCAACCGCGTAACCAGCCACTGTCGCCGCGGCACAGACGAACGCGACGACCAGCCATAGACGACGGATCGCGGCGGGTCGCTTACCCGCGGAGCGCATCTCGGTGGAAGAGCCGATCGCCTCCGGAAGGTTGGAGACGAAGATCGCGACGAGCAGCCCGACGCTGACGCCCGCGCCTGCGGCGATACCGATGCCGAGCACGGCCTGCTCGGGGATCCCGTCCAGGAACGCGCCGAGCGCCAGCGCGGGGCCCGCGCTCTCGCCAGGTCCCTGGTCGTTCCCACGCGGGCTCGGTCGTTCCAGCATGCGGTCGAGCGTGAAGTACGTCACCGCCCCGATGGCCAGGCCCAACCCCAGGAAGCCGGGGTCGCCGACCCGCGCGCCCTCCTGCGCAAGGTCGAAGCTGACGGCGCTGATCAATGCACCGGCGCCGAACGCGAGCACGAGCCCGACGAGCCGGCGCGGCCACGCCCTGAGCATGCCGAGCAACGCACCGATGACCAGCGACGACGCAGCGAGCGCGCCCCATCCGACCGCCGCGCTCACCCGAAGAATCCTCTGCCGCCGATAGGGGACACCCTGAAGCCGGAGGTCGGATTCGAACCGACGGCCTGCTGCTTACAAGGCAGCTGCTCTGCCACTGAGCTACTCCGGCCCGCGAGTCGAGTCTAAGGGCGAGACGGCTCTTCGGCGGCGCCCACGGCGGCGTGCTCGATGTTGCCGTGGCCGTTGGAGGACACCGGAACCTCCTCGAGCGCCTCGAACGCCTCGTCGCCGTTCAGCCGGCGCTCGACCTCGCCCAGGACGAGGCCGAACAGGAGATGGCGCCACGTGGCGGCGGCGAACGCGCGGCGGTTGCCCGACAGGGGCTCGAGCTCGGCTCGGGCCGGGTGCCGCTGGTCGACCAGCCGGACGAGCGGCCACAGGCTCACGTGCTCGGCCAACCCCGCGATGGCCCCGGCGGCGATCGGCGGGCCGGGGAAGGACGGGCGCAGGAGCGCGTAGACCACCCCGAAGGCCGCTCCGTTCGCGAGGTGGATGGTCAGACCGGCGACAGGCCAGCCGCGCTCGCGGGTGACGAGCTTGCCCAGCAGCTCGACGTCGTCGTAGCGAGTGCCGAAGGCGCGCCTGTCGAGCGGTTGCTGGGCCGCCCAGGCCACGGCGGCCACTGCACCGGCCAGCGCGCCGTTTGCGGTTCGGCGAAGCTCCATCCCGTGCCCCAGCGTAACGACCCGACTCGAACCGGGTAGCTAGCCAGTGATGGCGGAGGGGGAACGACAGGGCCTCTTGCGCCCGCGGCCACTGGAGCGCTACCACGAGCGCACGCGCGCGCGTGGGGTGAACTCGCTGGTCTACTGGCCCGCACGCTGGGTCATCAAGCCGGCCATCCTGGTCTTCTTTCGGTTGCGGCGCCTCGGGCGCGAGCACATACCGCAGGGCGGGGTGATCCTCGCCGCCAATCACCGCTCCTTCCTCGACCCCTTCGCCGTCGGCTGCTGCATCAGGCGCCCGATCTACTTCGTCGCCAAGCAGGAGCTGTTCAAGAACCCGCTGGTCGGCTGGTTCCTCAACTGCATGGGCGCCTTCCCCGTCAGGCGCGGCGACGCCGACGAGGAGTCGGTGGACACCGCCCTGACCCTGCTGGACCGCGGCGGCGCCGTGGTGATCTTCCCCGAGGGCACTCGCATCCGCGCCGGCTCGCTGGCGGCGCCCAAGCGCGGGGTCGGGCGTCTCGCCCTCCAGAGCGGCGCCCCCGTGGTGCCGGTCGCCGTCACCGGCAGCGAGCGCGCTCGCGACGGGTGGAAGATCAAGCCGGTGAAGGTCCACCTTCGCTGCGGCCCGCCGCTCACGTTCCCCCGCGTCGAGAACCCCTCGCGCTTTCTCGCCGGCGAGGTGACCGAGCGCATCTGGCCCTGCGTGGGCCTGCAGTGGGAGTGGCTGGGCGGGCTTCCGCCGCTGCGTACCGCGGCAGTGGTCGGCGCCGGTCGGATGGGGACGGCGATGGCGGGCGTGCTCGCCCGCGCGGGCCTCGAGGTGCAGCTCGGATGCCGCACCGCCGCCCAGGCCGCCCGCCTGCGCGAGGAGGGTGAGAACGGCGCCTACCTGCCCGGCGTGAGGCTCGAAGCGGGCGTCGCGCCCAAGGCGGTGTCCGAGATCGAGTTCGCCGGCGTGGATCTCGTGATGCTCGCCGTGCCCTGCGGCAGCCTCCCCGCGGCCGTGGGCGAGATCGGTGCCCGGATGAGCGAGCGCAGCGCGGTGCTCGTTGCCTCCAAGGGCCTCGTGGCGCCGCTCGGCACGACGCCCACTGCCTACGTGTCCGAACGTGTGCCGGCGCGCGCGGTCGCCAGCCTGGGCGGTCCAGCCGACGCCCTCGAGGCGAGCGAGGGAGGCGCCGCGGTCGTCGCCGCGAGCTCCGATCCGGACCTGCGCCGCCAGCTGTGTGAGGTGCTCGAGGCGGGCGGCATGACGGTCGAGGCCACCGACGATGTGACCGGCGCCGAGCTCGCCGCCTGCGCGAAGAACGCCGCGGCACTCGGCTCGGCGGCAGCCGCCGCGCGCGGCGCGAACCTCGCCGGCACCGCCGCGGGGCGAATCTTCTCCGAGGTGCACCAACTGGCCTTGGCCAGCGGCGGGCGCAGCGAGACCTTCGCGGGGCTCGCCGGCACCGGCGATCTCGTGGCCACGGCTCTCGCCGAAACCACCCGCAACCCTCTGGCCGGCGGGTCCGCGAGTGAGACCGCCGAGTCGCTGGCCACCGTACCGCTGCTCACCGAGCGCTTGGCGCGGGAGGGAATCACCGCGCCCGTGACCTCGGGATTGCAGCGGGTGCTCGACGGTGAATCCTCTACCGAGCAGTGGCTCGAGAGCGTCCGCGGCACCAAGCGCGGGCGGCGGATCCGCGCCGCCTGACGCCGGGGCGACGCGCACGGATAGGCTCCCTGTGGGTGGAGAACGTCGCCGACAAGCAGCGCCTCGACCGCGACTTCACGGAGCTCTACCGGGCTCATCTGCGCGATGTCTACTCCTACGCGTACTACCGCATCGGCAACCACCACGACGCGGAGGACCTGACCGAGCAGACCTTCCTCCAGGCCTACCGGCACTTCGAGCGCGCCCAGCGCGAGTCCAACGGGAGGCCGCTGCGACCATGGCTGATCCGGATCGCCCACAACCTCGCCGCCAACCTCTACCGCGACCGCTCACGCCGGCCGGTCACGCAGCTCGACGATGCCGCCGTGCTGACGGCGCCCCAGGGCACCGAACAGATGGTGGAGGAGCGCGAGGAGGTGAAGGAGGTCCTCGCCGGCGTGTCGAAGCTTCCCGAAGATCGCCGAGAGGCCCTGATCATGCGCTTTGCACTCGGGATGGACAACCGCGAGATCGCACGCGCCCTGGGCCGCTCCGAGGGGGCGACCAAGGTGTTGTTACATCGGGCGATCAAGCAGCTGGAGCAAGATCTCGAGGCGGAGGCCTGGCCCGAGCCGGCGCCCGGCCCGGGGGGTACGAGAAATGAGTGACGCGGAGCGGGTCGAGCGGCTTCTGCAGATGGCGCTGGCGCCGGTGGAGCCGCCGGAGCGGCTGACCGATCGCATGGAGCGCGGCCTCTCGGAGCTGACGGATGCGGCGGTGGAGGAGCTGGCCGACTGGGAGCTGGCCGCCATGAGCGATCCCCGTAACTGGGCCCGCCCCGCGCTCGCGGTGGTCGTGGGAGGCATGGCGGCCGGCGGTCTGGTGCTCGTGCGCGCGCGTCAGCAACACCGAAAGCGCAACACCACCGGCCTGCGCGCGCTCGAGAAGAGCGTGCGCGACGTGGCCGGGGATCTCCAGAAGCGCCTCCGCCGCTAGGGGCTGTTACCGGCGCGACGCCACGCTGGGCGCCGGGGTGGCCGGCGTGGCCAGCCCCGCCCCGAGCCCCGCGACGCCGATCAGCAGGTGCAGGAAGTTGTCCTCGGTGTTGATTGGAATCAGGTTGAAGATCTCGTCGCCGTTGCCCGCGATGAAGCCCAGGCAGGTGACCAGCAGGTAGAGCGCTCCCAATCCGATCGCGTAGCCTCGAGCGGCCGGATAGGAGGCGGCGACCGCGAGGCCGAGCGCACCGGTCGCGATGTGCACCACGTTGTGCCAGCCGTTCACGTCGAGGATGCCGAGCACGGCGTCGCGCTCGGTTCCGTCCCCGGTGCCGAAGCTCGCGTTGTAGAAGAAGCCGGCGATGCCGGCCAGCACCAGCGTGGCCCCGATCACCACCGAGTAGACCTGGGCCGGGGATCGTTTGTCCAAGGCGTCGCTCCTGATCTGAATGTCCGTAGGGGGCGTAAGAATGCCCGTGGTCGTGTCGGATATTCGCAACCTCGCCGACGAAGAGGTGATGCAGCTCGTGGGGGATGGCAACCCGCGGGCCTTCGAATTGCTCTATGACCGTCACGGCGGAGCGTCCTTCTCCCTCGCGTACCGGATGGTCGGCAACCGGGTGACCGCGGAGGACATCACCCAGGAGGCGTTCCTCTCCATCTGGCGCAGCCGGCTGCGCTACGACCGCGCTCGCGGCAGCGTGCGTACCTGGGTTCTGGGAATCGTCCACAACCGGGCCATCGACGCGCTGCGCCGGGGCGCCGTGCACGACCGCCGGCGGGAGACTCTCGAAGGCGTCGAAGAGCGCCACGAGGCGCGCGAGCGCACCGAGGTCGAGGCCGCCCGCAACGAGGAGGCCCGCAGCGTCCGCAGCGCGCTGGACTCACTGCCCGAGGAGCAGCGGCGCACGATCGAGCTCGCCTACTTCGCGGGCTTCAGCCACAGCCAGATCGCGGAGCTGCTGGACGAGCCCATCGGCACGGTCAAGGGAAGAATGAGACTCGGCCTGGACAAGCTGCGAAGGCAGCTGTCCGAGGGCCACGCGGCAGGAGGATTCGCATGAGCGCGCGCGACCACGCCGCCTATCAGGATG
>Ga0307318_10000503_pt1 | contig 12810 bp, 8 predicted proteins | sample ER_DNA_367_FD_194500 | JGI IMG/M metagenome (GOLD analysis project Ga0307318, IMG submission 194500) | Bulk soil microbial communities from the East River watershed near Crested Butte, Colorado, United States - ER_DNA_367 | ecosystem: Environmental > Terrestrial > Soil > Floodplain | place: USA...
CTCCTCCAGGGCAAGGAGGGTGAAGACGACCGAGGCCAGCCCGCGTGGGCCGAACCAACCCATGAACGCCACAGTGGCCCGGCGTAGATGGGTTCCGATGAGCGCGATCGCGACCGGCACCATCCTGATCACCGTGAGGCTCAGGACTGCGTAGAGGATGGGTTGCGCTGAGAGGTCCTGGGTGAGCAGCTCTCCCACGAAGAGTGCACCGAAGATCGACCACACCGCGAAGGAGCCCGCCAACCCCAGGGTCTCGGTGAACTGGACGGGTTCGGCCAGGCGCCCTCTGGTGGCGGCCCCGAACAAGATGCCACCGGCGAACGCTGCGATGAAGCCGTTCCCGCCGATCGCGACAGACCCCTGGTAGGCGAGCAACGCCAGGGCGAGGATGGCGATCTGCTCCGATACCCCGGAGGTCCAGCCACGGTCGTTGGCGAAGGCCAACAGCTTCCCGCCGAGGTAGCCGACCACGACCGCGGCGACGATCGCCAGCCCGATCTGCTTGAGCGCCTCAAGCCCCCATGCCGTGTCGCCGAGATCCTCCTCGGCCGCGACCGCGGCGATGAACAGGGTGACGAATGGCGTCGCGATCCCGTCGTTGAGGCCGCTCTCGACATTCAGCGCTCGTCGGATCCGCACCGGAACGGCCTTGTTGGTGACGACCGCCAAGCCGAGCGCCGCGTCGGTGGGGGCCAGGGTGGTGGCGATCAATGCTGCCGCCGCCCATCCGACCTCGGGAAACATAAGGTAGGCGAGCAGCGCGCCGGCGACGATCGTGAGCGGCAGCCCGACGAACAGCAGCCTGCGGGGCAGACCGGTATCACCCTCGACGTCCCGCAACCGGACCGTCGAGGCGTCGGAGAACAGCAGCAGGGCCAGGGTGAGCTCGGTGATGGTGAGGACCGTCTCGCTGGTTAGCGAGAGGGGGAGGACGTCCAGCCCGCCGGGACCAAGGATCGCGCCGGCGGCGACGAACACCATGGGCCCGGTGATCCACCACCGGTCGAGCTTGGACGCCACCAGGGTGTAGGCGACCACGACGACCGCGAGAACGGTGAGACCACCCATCAGATCCCCTTTTGCCATGCCGACCAATTTTCTGGCGACGCGGTTCATTGGTGACCGGGTCGCTGCTGTCACGCCCGACCCACCGGCTGTCGTCGGCGAGTGAGAACCTACCCGGTTGGGTCCGGATGCGGCCCTCGCCGATCCTGACGTCGCTGCGGAAGCGCGAGCGCGAGCCGACCCCTATCTCCGCTTCCCTGAGAATCAGGCGTAGCCGATGAACTCCTGGCCGGGCTTGATGTGAGGTAGCGGGCTGCGCCCTGCTGGCAACGAGCGTTCCCCCTTTCGCCGGTCGGGTGGGTCAGTGTCCGGTCGCACCCAGGCGGCCTCGTAGCCGAACAGCGTGCGCAGCTCTGGCAACCTCTCAGGCGGTTGGCTGCCCCTCTCCCCCGTCGCCGGGTGAGTGGCTGCTGTGCTGGATCGTGGTCATCTGCTGGCCGCTGCGCCAGCCCGGTGATGATGCGACTCCGCCTCACCGGGCGGCGCCACGATGTCCGGGTTGGCCGGGACAGCGACATCCATGACTTTGGCGTCGTAGGGCAAGGCATGCAGCACATACCTGATCGCATTCAGCCTTGCCGTCCGCTTGTCATTGGAGTTCACCACCGCCCAGGGCGCCACCGGGGTGTGGGTGGCCGCGAACATCGCGGCGGCCGCCTCGGTGTAGCCGTCCCAGTGCTCCAGCGAGGTGTGATCGATCGGGCTCAGCTTCCACGTCTTGAGCGGGTCGTCCTTGCGCGCCTCCAGCCGCCGGCGCTGCTCATCGCGGTTGACGGCCAGCCACAACTTGAACAGCCAGATGCCGTCGTCGACCAGCCAACGTTCGAAGTCGGGGGCCTGGCGCAGGAACAGGATGTACTCCTGGGGCGCGCAGAATCCCAGCACCCGCTCCACCCCGGCCCGGTTATACCAGGAGCGGTCGAACAGGGCGATCTCGCCGGAGGTGGGGAGCTGGCGGACATAACGCTGGAAGTACCACTCGCCCCGCTCTGCCTCGGTCGGCTTGGCTAGGGCGACGTGGCGGGCCCCGCGCGGGTTCAGGTGCTCGCGGAAGCGCTTGATGGTGCCGCCCTTGCCGGCGGCGTCGCGGCCCTCGAACACGATCACGACCCGCTCGCCGCTCCTCTTGACCCAATACTGGGCCTTGACCAGCTCGACTTGGAGCGCCAAGAGCTCACGCTCATAGCGCTTGCGTTTCATCTTCGGCGGGTGCGGCAGGTCGCCACTCCCGTGACGCTCGTCGGCCACAGGGCTCACCTCCTCGGCGTCACAGGCCGACTGCACGCCTCGACGCGACCAAGCGTTCAGGCGCCTTCGAGGGCCTGCAGTCGTCCCGATTGGATCGCGTCCGCGAACGCCTTGTAGTCCAGCTCGTTCTGGTCGGCGTAGCGCTGGGAGAAGTCGACCATCGACCGGTCGAACTGGTCGTTCTCACCCAGGTAGGCGGCGATCGCGACCGGGTCTCCCGAGCGGGCGTGGGCCCGGGCCAGGGTCCACCCGCAGATGCCCGCGTAGAGGCCTAGGCCCAGCGGCGTCATCGTCTCGACCTCGGCCGAGCCCTTCATGTCGCGTAGCTGGCGCCAGTAGAAGTAGCGGTTGTCCTCCACCCCTTTGGTCCAACCCAGGAAGATGTCGCTGGCCGCCTGCATCATCCGCTGGCCGCGCACCACCCGCTCACCGTGCTGCTTGTAGCGGCTCTTTCGCAGGTGGCCCTCCAGCACCGAGGCGGTGGCCTCCTTGACCTGCAAGAACAACGGGTCCTGCTGATCGCGGCCTTGCAGCAGGACGATGAAGGCTCGAGTGCCGACACTGCCCACCCCCACCACCTTGCGGGCCATGTCGACCACCTGGAACCGCTCCAGCAGCCGCCGCTGATCATCCCGCAGCGTGGCCCGGTAGGCCCGGAACTGCTCGCGGATCACCCGTTCCATCTGGTCGCGGGACAGGCCGTAGGTGGCCGCCAGCTCCCGTGCCGGGACCACGATCGGGGGCTGGCTCACGATCCGGTACTGGCCGTCGACCCGCTCGCCGAGCTTGGACAGCGCCTGCAGGCTGTCGCGGGTGCGCGCCTTGGCGGCCCCCTTACGGAGGGTCTTCCCGGCCTGCTTGGCCGCCTTGGCCGTCTTCTTGGAGGCCTTCTTGGCCTCGGTGGCGACGCTTTGGACCCCGCTCAGGAGCTGGTCCTCGTCCAGGTGGGCATACCAGATGGCCAACGTGCCCATGGCGGCGAAGCCGGCCATGGCCTCCCGGTAGGCCGCCACCGACGCCTTGGTCGCCGCCCGCGCGTCCTTGTTGCTGAAGCCGTTGTGGCGGGCCGCGACCGTGAAGCTGGCCGCCATCCGCTTCACGTCGTACTCAAAGGGTCCCGGGAGGGTCTCGTCGAAGTCGTTCAGGTCAAACAGCAGCCGCCGCTCGGGCGAGGCGAAGGCACCAAAGTTCGACAGGTGCGCATCCCCGCACAGCTGCACCTGCAGGCCGGCAGTGGGGGTGCCGGCCAGGTCGGCGGCCATGATCGTGGCCGCGCCCCGGTAGAAGGTAAAGGGTGAGATCAGCATCCGGCCGTGCCGGACCGGCACCAGGTCGGGCTCACGGGTGACGTTCTGCGCCTCCAGCAACCCCACCGGATCCGGACGATCGCCGGACGGCATCCATCCGGTGTGGCTGGAGGGAGGGGTCCGGTCGCGCGCCTCCTTGCCCCGCGCCCCGCGCTCGTCGACGCTCGGATGTGAGACCTTCGTGGTCGCGGCCATCGGCTGCCTACCTCCGCTTCCGTCCGCGTTCTCGCCTGGCGTTCATTGATACCAGCGGCGAGGCGCCCCGGCATCACCCGAATAAGGTGAGACACCCCTTGACCTGAGCGAGATCGCCACGACGGCGCGAGCTGCCCTGCAGGTCGCGCTGCGGCCGGACCGCACCGGACGGGGCTGACGGGCAGATCCGGCGACGGCCCTACGGATCGGGAGCCCCGATCCACTCCTGCAGCTCCCGGGCGAAGTCGTCGTTCTGGGTGGCGCGGATCTCGCGCACGAACGACTTGGCGCACTGCTCCCAGCAGGACCTGGCCGACTCGTAGAACAGGTCCCTCACCAGCTCATCGTTCAGCAGCCCACGGGCCCGCAGGATCGCAATGAAGTTGAGCTCGTTGATGTAGTGCCGCAGGTGGACTCTGATCTCGGGGTCGTCGAGGCGGTCACCCAGCTCGCCTCTTCTGATGAGCCGACGGATCCGGCTGTCGCCCTCGGACTCATAGGCGTTGAACAGCGAGATCACCGCGGTCAGCTCACGCGACTTGCGGGCTTCGGTTGCCTGCCGGCCAGCCAGAACCGACCGCCAGACCGAGACGGCGGCCGCCGCCGTCGCGACCAGGGCGAGGAAGATGTCCAGTGTGGTGGAGCTGATGGCGTCCGCCTTCAGGTCTGGACCCTGTACGCCCCGTGAGCATACTGCCGCCGCTACGGGCGCCACCCACTCTTGCTCCGATGTGACCGACCGGGGCATCGACCGTTGGCGCAGCTCCCGGCATGCCGTGGATGGCAGGTCGAGTATGCGTGGCACGGCTTCCCTCCGACAGTCCCACCGCGCCAGGCTCGCCGGGACCGGCTGCGGCCCGCGCGATCTCCGATCCCGGCGATCGCTGACCCGGCCGCTTGACCATGGAAGCCCGATGGCATGCATCGCGGCTGGCGCGGGGGTGGGCCCGACGTCGTCGGCGTTGGCCTACAGGGTCGTTGTGTGATTTTCTGCTTGTATGGCGGTGGCGGAGTTTCCTTTCGACCTCGTTGAGGCAAAGCTCGGCGCGCCGTCGATCCGCCCCGGCACCGTGGCGAAGCAGGACGTGATCGCACGGCTGCGCGCGTCGCGGCTGCCCTTCGCGACCGTGATCGCGCCCGCCGGGTACGGCAAGACGACGCTGCTGGCGCGGTGGGCCGAGGCGGATCCGCGCCCGTTCGCGTGGGTCGCCCTGGACGGGCGGGACGACGACGGCGTCCCGTTCCTGCGGTACATCGCCGCCGCGATGCACCGCGTCGAGCCGGTCGCGCCCGCGGTGTTCGCCGCACTGGCCGGCCCGGGCGCATCGATCTGGTCGACGGGCATCCCGCGCGTCGGAGGCGCGCTGGCTGCACTCGAGCGTCCGATGGTGCTAGTACTCGACGACCTGCACACTGTCGAGAGTCCGTCCTGCCTCGACGTGCTCGCCGCGTTGTGCGAGTACGTCCCGTCAGGATCGCAGATCGCCGTCGCCAGCAGGGAAGCGCCGGCCCTGCCCCTGGCCCGCTGGCGGACCCGGGGGTGGCTGCACGAGGTCGGCGTGGCCGACCTGCGCCTCGACGACCAAGAGGCGCACGTGCTGTTGACAGCCGCGGGTGTCGAGCTCGATTCGGCCGAGGTCGCCGATTTGACCGAGCGAACCGAAGGCTGGCCGGCGGGCCTGTACCTCGCCGCGCTGTCGCTGCAGGCCGGGGCGCCAAGCCCGGCGCGCGCCGAAACCTTCACCGGCGACGACCGGTTGGTGGCCGAGTACTTCCGCTTCGAACTCCTGTCTCGCCTGCCGGAGGCCGAGGCTCGGTTCCTCATGCACAGCTCGGTGCTGGACAGGATGTGCGGCGGGCTCTGCGACGCCGTTCTGGAGACCAGGCAGAGCGCGCAAACGCTCCAGGCGCTGGAGCGTTCGAACCGCTTTGTGGTGCCGCTCGACCGGCGGGGCGAGTGGTACCGCTACCACCACCTGTTCGGTCAGCTGCTGCGAAACGAGCTGGAGCGCAGCGACCCCGAGGCCGTGGCGGTGCTCAACCGCCGCGCGATGGCCTGGTGTGTGGCCAACGACTTGCCCGAGGCGGCGGTCCGCTACGGACATGCCGCGGGCGAGACCGCGATCGTCGCCGGCCTGGTTGACCGGCTGGCCTTGCCGGTCTACTACGACGGGCGCATGGCGACCCTGGAGGAGTGGCTCGGGTGGTTCGACCACGACGAGCTGGTGCGGTACCCCGCGCTGGCGGTCTTCGGGGCCTGGGTCCGAGTGATGACCGGGCGGCCGGCCGAGGCCGAACAGTGGCTGTCGCTGGCCGATGGAGCCACCTCGGTGATCCCCCTGTCGGACGGCAGCGCAACGATCACGCCTTGGGTCGCCAACCTGCGCGCGTCCATGATGTCGGACGGTGTCGAGCGCGCGCTGGCGGACGCGCATCTGGCGCTCAAGGAGTTCGCCCCGGGAAGCGGCTGGCGACCGAGTGCGCTGCTCATTCGAGGCATCGCCCATGCTCTGCTGGGCGCCAGCGATCTGGCGAGGGCCGACCTAGCCGCGACCGTGGACACGGGTCTGGCCAGCGGCGCCTTTGAGGACGCCTTCATGGCCCATGGAGAGCTGGCGCTCCTCGCCGTGCAGCAGGGTCTGTGGAGCGAGGCCGCACGGCACGGACGACAGGCCCAAGCAATCGTCGAGGAAGCCGGTCTCGGCGACTACGTGACGAGCGCGATCGCTCATGTTGTGGTGGCACGCGTCGCCCTCCACGAAGGAAGGCAGTCCGATGCCCGCGCGGCATTGACACGCGCCCACCGCCTGCGGCCCCTGCTGGACCACGGCCTTCCCTGGCTCACCGTCCAGGTCGGCCTGGAGCTCACCCGCGCCCATCTCGCCCTGGGCGAGGCCGCCCCCGCCCGCACGGTCTTGACCGAGACCGAACGGGTGCTCGAGCGCCGCCCAGACCTCGGCTCCCTCGCCCAGGAGGTAGCGGAGTTACGCGAACGCGTGGCGGCGACGTCGGGCCTGGTCGGCACCTGGGCGATGAGCCTGACGGGTGCCGAGCTGCGGCTGCTTCCGTATCTTGCCACCCATCTCACCTTCGTGGAGATCGGCCAGCGACTGTATCTCTCCCAGCACACGGTCAAGACCGAGGCGACCTCGATCTACCGCAAACTCCAAGCCTCCTCACGCAGCACGGCGATCGAGCGCGCCGTCCAGGTCGGGCTCCTGGAGAGCACCATCTACCCACCGCGGCCGATCGTCACCTGAAGGCGTGAGGCACGGCATAGCCGGCCACATGGGCAGGCTCAGTCACCTTCCCGGTCACGACGGTGGGCTTGCAGCTCGCCGAGCAGGCCGGGCGCTCCTACGTGTTCACCCGGTCCGGGTGATGCGCATACGGCAACCGAGGCGTCGAATGACGTCGGACCCATCGCCAACTGCGCTCCGACGGATTCTCGACCCGCGGGAGGACCAAGATGGCGGACAACGACCCCGATGTCCAGGTGCAGGAATGTTCTCGCCGCGACCGGCCAAGGCGGCTCCTCCAGGCGTTCTCCTCGCCGGACAGCTACGGCCTGGTGCTCCTGCTCATCCTGGTCACCTACGCACTGTCGGCGTCGATCACGGCGACGTGGGCAGTGTCGCTGGTCCTGTTCGTTCAGATCGCGACGATCTGGGTGACGCTCCAGGCGTCTCAGGCACACCGCCACCTCCGGCGGGTAACCGGTGCGATCCTGGTTGTCACGGCGATCGTCGCGATCCTGAATCTCTTCATCTCTCGCGATCTCGCCGAGGGGGTCATGGCCGTGGTCAGCGGCCTGCTGTATGTGGTCGCGCCGGTGATCATCATCCGCCGACTGGTGCAGCGGCGGACCGTGGACACCCAGACCCTGCTCGGGGCGATCGCCGCCTACCTGATGGCCGGGATGGGATTCGCGTTCACCTACCAGGCGCTCGGCGCGTGGCAGGCCGGCCCGTTCTTTGGGTCGCAAGGGGAGGGCCCCTTCCCCCAGTACCTGTTCTTCTCGTTCACCACCCTGACCACGACCGGGTACGGCAACCTGGTCCCGGACGCCAACCCGGGGCAGACCCTCGCCGTCCTGGAGATGCTGATCGGGCAGCTGTTCCTGGTGACGGCGGTGGCCAGGGTGGTCAGCGCCTGGCAACCCGCCCCGGGCCGCGCCCGATCTCCCACCGAACCCGACAGCAACTGAGCCGAGCCCGGCAGGTCGTCCGCCGCGGGACCACCAACAGCCTGGGCCAGGCGGGATTCGTTGGGGTGGTGTGGCCGAGGCCGCCCGCCGCATGCCTTGGCGGTGTGCCCACGAGGCAGTGAGTACCGCGGGCGGCCCTCACCTTGCCGCTGGGGTGGGGCCCTGCCCTGCTATGGCGGAGTGAGCGCGGGGGATCGACGGGTCCACACCATCAGTCGAGGATGCGCCGCACGGTGGGTTCGGCGCGTTCGGCGACCCGCGCCAGGGTGCCTCTGGATCGCAGGCGGGTGATGGCGTTGGCGGCGATCACGGTGGTGGGCACGGCCAGGATGAGACCGACGATGCCGCCCAGCAGGCCCCCCAAGGCGGTCACGACCAGGACCACCAGCGGGTGGATGTCCAGGGTCCGGCCCATGACCTTGGGCTCCACGAAGTTCTCCAGCAACAGGTTGGCGGCGAGCACGACCACGAGCATGACCGCGGCCGTGCCGAGGCCGCCGTTGCCCAGGGCGATGATCACGGCCAGCCCGCCGCCGAGGAAGGCGCCGATGTAGGGGATGTAGCCGCCGATGAAGTTCACCACCATGATGGTGAACACCAGCGGCAGCCCCAGCAGGAGCGCGGCCAGGCCGATGACCACCGACACGATCACCGACATGACGGTGCGGCCCCGGCCGTAGTCACGGAGGATCCGGATGGCATCACCGATGAAGCCGTCGACCTCCCCGGCCAGCCGGGGGTCGACCTGGGCGACCAGCGAGCGCCGCAGCCGGGTGCCGTCCTTGAGCAGGTAGTACATGATCAGGGCGCCCAGGATCAGGCCGCTGGCCACACCGACCAGGGTGTCGATGCCGGAGACCAGCTTGGTCAGGACGCCGCCGGTGACCGTCGGGGTGGCCTCCTGGGCTGCCGCCCGGGCCTGGTCCAGTGCGGCCTGGTCGACCCCAACCGCGTCAGTCTGATCCGTCAGCTTGTCCAGGGCGGCGTCGACTGAGGCGCCGATCTGGTCGGTCTGCTCCGTCACCCCCCGGACGGTCGCGACCACGACAAGGGCCATCAAGGCGAGCAGGCCGAGGACGACCAGACCGGCGGCCAAGGGAGGCCGGAACCGGTGGCGTACCAGGGTTCCGACCAGGGGTTTGAAGACGACGGCGAGGACCGCGGCGAAGGTCAGCGGCAGCACGATCTCGCTGACCGCGCCCAGTGCGACGACCACGATGATCGCCGCGGCCACAAACCCCACGAAGCTCCAGGCCCCGACGCCCACCTTTGGAACCCAGCCCAGCGGCGCTGGGCCGTCACTCGGCCCCGGGTCGCGCCCGGCATCCGGGTCGAGGTGCGCGCCTGTGTCGGACTGGTCAGCCACGAGTGGTCCGGGGCATGCGACATCCGCCTCCTGGGCGGTACGAGAACTGCCTGCCAGTTGAACTCTCGGCCATCCTGGGTGTGGGCGCATCACCCAGAACAGGTGAGTTCCGAGCGGGCGGCGGCACCTACCCATCCTCGGCGCTGTGGAATGCGTCGCGGAGGCCGAGCTCGCGGTCGGGTGGCGGGAGGGACGGGCGCGCGCCGGCGGTCAGGGTCCCAGACTCGCCGCCACGGATAAGCGTGCCGACTCGCCCGGTGTCCTCTGCCAAGACCGGTCCGGCGCAGGCACCGATCAAGATGCAGATCGCGGCGCCGGAGAACCAGGTCACCAACGCCAGGGCGACACCGAAGAAGCCGAACTGGGCTTGGTTGCTCGTCACCACCCCGGGCATCCAGACCGTGGCCGATGCCGCGTACCCGGCCGTCACGATGCTGGTGATCACCCCAGTAGGCACCAGCACCCGCGCGCGCACCTCGCCCTGCAGCAGGAACCACGCGGTGAACCACCACTGCCCTGACGTCACCACCAGGGCCACGATGGCGAACAGGCCGAACCCGAGCCCACCGCCGAGGGCGCCGCGAAGCCCGCCCAGCAGCGCCAGACACACCAGGGCCACCAGCAGCCAGACCGCCCCACGCCAGTAGGCGCCAGCGCCGGTGTGGCGGGGCGGTCGCCGCCACGTGCGGAGGTACACGCGCTGCAGCGCGGTCGTGAACGAGGTCGCGAAGAAGATCGTGAGCAGCAGACCGAGCACCCCGGTCGCCTTTCGAATGTCATCCGAGGATGCGAAGGCTTCTCTGGCAAGGGTGAGCGCGTCGCCCCGAATGCCAAGTCGGGCCGTGAGGCTGGTGATGATCGACGAACGGATGCGTTCGGGCACGAAGGCGGCGACCACGATCACGAACGGGAAGAACGACACGAACGCCTTCCCGGCGAGCGCGACGCTGCGATCGACGAACTCGATCTCGAGCATGCGTTCCCACACCCGCCACAGGAGCAGCCGTTCCAGCCGAGTCCGCAGTCCGGCGATGCGTTTGCGCATCTCAGTGATGCCTGAGCCTCTGTTGACCTTCGTGTCGTCGGTCATGCGAGGTCTTCTCTCCCGCCGTCGGTAAGCGGACAGGGCGCCGTTAGCCGATTTCCACGCGGCCGCCGAGGGCCAACGGGGCCAGATAATGGGCGTGGATCTGTCGCTGGCTGGCCCGCTCCAGCAGCCAGGTCGAGCCCTTGGGCCAGTCCAGCGGTGCCACGGCGGCCAACCCAGATGCACAGAGTGGCCACGATGGTCCGCCGCCGCTGCCGCCACCCGACAGCGGCCCTCGGACGGGCCGGCTTGGCTCCCCCAGCCTGCACCTGCGAGCGCAGGGTCGCGACCTCGCTTCGCAGCCGCTCCAGCTCGGCACGCTCCTCGGCCGAGAGGCTCGGGATCTCGGCCATGGCTGACACCGTCCTCGTCTGCATGTCTCGGCTGCCTGGCATTCCCGACAGCTTGGCCGACCTCCTGGGATCCGGCATCACCTGAAGCGGGTGATTTCGTCGAAGGCGGTAGCGGCATCGTCCAGCACCTGGGAGCCGACCATGGTCGCGGAGGTCGACGCCATGCCCGGTGGTTATGTCTGCTCGGCCTCCTTCAAGGATGCCCTTGGTCCCGGCGACGCGGTCAGGCAGGTCGCGGCCGGGGACCGGGCGATCCGCAAGCTGCACTCCAAGCAGCAGCGGGCCTTCTACGCCGCCCACGCCCCCGAGGGGCTGGCCATGGACGACCTCTCGGTCCTGGGGCCGGTCAACGTGATGAAGCTCAAGTTCACCCCCAAGGGCCTCAGCCGGCGGCTGGTGGCCGAGCTGTGGCTGTACCCGGATGGGGAGCGGATCCTGGAGCTGTCGACCAAATGCGCACCAGGGAAGGGCTTCCAGGTCCGCTGATGGCTGGGTTCTTCCCGCGCCTGGCCCTGTTCATCCTGTGGGTCGCGAGGCCGACCAGGATCGACGCCGCCTTCGACACCTTCCTCCTGCCCCTGCTCGGCATCATCTTCCTGCCGTTCGCGACCCTGATGTACGTGCTGCTCTACACCCCGGTCGCGGCCTGTCCGGATGGGACTGGTTCTGGGTCGTCATCGCCGCCCTCCTCGACATCGGGCACTGGGGCGCCGGCGTCACCCAGCGAAACCCGAGGGGACGCCCGGCCAGGCGGTCAGCCCCTGGTCGAGAACGCCCACGGTCACCCCGCGCATGCCCGTGCCCCCATGGCCAAGACCACCCGAGCATCCGCACCAGCGTCAGGCTTGCCAGCGCATTACCTGATGTCCGCCAGTCAGGGTCGTCGAGCTCGGCCGAGCAGGACGGCCCGAATAGCAGCAGGCCTTCAGCAGTTCGCGGGGGCTGCTCGCCAGGAAGCTGGTCTCTTGGCGCGGACGCCGCGACCCAGGACGCCAGGTGGGCCGCGGTTCACCCTTTATGGGTGATGCCCGTTCCCCCGCACGTGGGGAGACTTGCGGGCGGCGGACTCTCTGGCGGGCTGTGCGAACCAGGAGGTAGCACATGACCTTGTCCAGCGAGACACTTCGCTCCATCTCGACAAGAGCTCGCGGCCGAGCGAGATCGAACCCTCCATCCCCCGACGCCAACTGACCCCACTCCCACACCGAACACCGACCCCACCAGCAGGCGACGCCGCCGTGCGAGCAGGAGGCGAGGAGATGGCAACTGAGTTCCGGGAGCGGGCCCGGCGTCTGCGCAACGCGGTGGAGCCGGTGGCGGCCGGGGTGTATTTCGCTCCCGAGGCCCACGCAGCGTACGAGGCGCTCGGCTTCGATGGCAGCCCCCCAGCCAGTACGGACGGCATCGCCCGCCCGGAGCTGAAGTCGTACTTCACCAGCCGTGGCGCCTGCATGGGGCAGGTACCGGGGGAAGTCGTGGCGGCCGCGTTCGGCGTCTTCAACCCCAAGTTTGTCGTGCCGGGTGTCGCGGCCGGGTGGCAGATCACCAACCGAGCGGCCATCCTCCGGGCCCGCGAACAGGCCGCGACCGCGATGCTGGCCCGGGTCCTGGGCGAGCAGCCCGAAGGCCTGGGTCGGGTCACCGACCTGCTGCGCCGGGCCGCCGACGCCGCACCGTGGGCAGGCCGCCCGATCTATGGGGGGCTGCGTTCGCTTGGGTTCCCCGACCATCCGCTGGGTGCTATGTGGCGGGCCGCGGACCTGCTGCGAGAGCACCGCGGGGACAGCCACGTCATCTCCTGGGCGGTCGGCGGCGCCAACGCGGTGGAGATCTTGTTGTTGACCGAGCAGTGGTGGGGGGTCCCGGCCCGCTCCTATACCCCATCGCGGGGCTGGAGCGACGCCGACATGGACGCCGGCTTCGACCGGCTCACCCGTCGTGGGCTGATGACCGCCGACGAACAGCTGACTGACGCCGGCCGG
>Ga0307318_10000506_pt1 | contig 12787 bp, 10 predicted proteins | sample ER_DNA_367_FD_194500 | JGI IMG/M metagenome (GOLD analysis project Ga0307318, IMG submission 194500) | Bulk soil microbial communities from the East River watershed near Crested Butte, Colorado, United States - ER_DNA_367 | ecosystem: Environmental > Terrestrial > Soil > Floodplain | place...
ACGATAGGCGCGGCAGGTGACCTGTCGCGACGGAGCGCGGTGAATGCACGTCGTGGGGCGTGCGCGCCGCTCGGCACGGAGGCGCAGGATGGCCGTGAACGCCGAGGTACCAGTCAGCAGGACGGGCAGCGCACGGGTCGCCGTGCAGCGGTTCGGGACCTTTTTGTCCGGCATGATCATGCCGAACATCGCGGCGTTCATCGCCTGGGGGTTCATCACCGCGTTCTTCATCGAGAAGGGCTTCACCCCGGTGGAGGGGATCGGGGGGTTCGGCAAGCACGCCGACGGGGGTCTTGTCGGGCCGATGATCAAGTTCATGCTGCCGTTGCTGATCGCGGCCCAGGGTGGCCGGATGGTCTATGGGGTGCGGGGCAGTGTGGTCGCGGCGGTGGCCACCATGGGGGTGATCGTCGGCACCGACATCCCGATGTTTTTGGGCGCGATGATCATGGGGCCGTTCGCGGCCTGGTGCATGAAGCATGTCGACAAGATCTGGGAGGGCAAGATCAAGCCCGGCTTTGAGATGTTGGTCAACAACTTCTCGGCCGGGATCTTGGCCGCGGCCCTGGCCGTGGTCGGGTATTTCGTGTTCGGGCCGCCGATCGAGGCCCTCTCCAAGGGGGCCGGTCACGGCGTCGACTTCCTGGTCGACCACGGCCTGCTGCCGCTGGCCAGCCTGATCATCGAGCCGGCCAAGGTGCTGTTTTTGAACAACGCCGTCAACCATGGGGTGCTGACCCCCCTGGGCATCCAGCAGGCGACCCAGAACGGCAAGTCGATCCTGTTCCTGCTGGAGGCCAACCCGGGGCCGGGGGCCGGGTTGCTGCTGGCTTATGCCATCTTCGGCAGCGGGGTGGCCAAAAACACCGCCCCGGCGGCGTTGATCATCCAGTTCTTCGGCGGCATCCACGAGATCTACTTCCCCTATGTGCTGCTGAAGCCCCTCACCTTGTTGGCCACGATCGCCGGTGGCATGGTGGGCATCTTCACCCTGGTGGTCTTCGGTGCCGGCCTGCGGGCGCCGGCCGCTCCCGGCTCCATCATCGCTGTCTACGCCCAGACCCCCGGCAACAGCTTCGTCGGGGTGACCTTGTCGGTCCTGTTCGCGGCCACGACCTCGTTCATCATCGGCTCGATCATCCTGCGGGCCAGCCGCCGGCGCGAGGAGGAGGGCGACCTGGCCGCGGCGACCGCCCAGATGGAGGGCCTCAAGGGCAAGGAGAGCTCGGTCTCCAACGTGCTGCTCCAGGTCGAGGCCGAGGAGGCCGAGGCCCGCACGGCCCGGGCCACCCCGATCCACAAGATCGTGTTCGCCTGTGACGCCGGCATGGGCTCCAGCGCCATGGGGGCCTCGGTGCTCCGCAACAAGATCAAGAAGGCCGGGTTCGAGGACGTCACCGTGGTCAATGTGGCCATCGCCAACCTCGACGACAGCTACGACCTGGTCGTGACCCACCAGGACCTGACCCTGCGGGCCCGGGACAAGACCCCCAGCGCCCAGCACGTCTCGGTCAGCAACTTCATGGCCAGCCCCAGATACGACGAGATCGTCGACGAACTCCACAAGACCAACACCCCCGAGGGCACCAGCGCACCGAGCTAGACCACAGCGTCACTTCCGACCGGCAAAGGAGCTCGCTGCGCATGAGTGATGTCCTGACCCTGTCCCAGATCAAGATGCCGGGAACCGCCCGGAGCAAGGACGACGCCATCCGGGAGACCGGCGCGATCCTGGTCGACGCCGGCGCGGTCGAGCCCGCCTACATCGACTCGATGTTCGACCGGGAGCGGTCGGTCTCCACCTACATGGGCAACTACCTGGCCATCCCGCACGGCACCAACGAGTCCAAAGAGACGATCAAGCGGTCGGCGCTGTCGGTGGTCCGCTACCCCGAGCCGATCGACTGGGACGGCAACCAGGTCCTGTTCGCCCTCGGCATCGCCGGCTACCAGGGCGGCCACATGGACATCCTGAGCCGGATCGCCCTCGTCTTCTCCGACACCGACGAGGTCGACAGGCTGGTCGCCGCCCAGTCGGCACAGGAGCTCTACGACCTCCTCAACGCCGTCAACCAAGAATGAGCGGCGTCGCCGTCCACTTCGGGGCCGGCAACATCGGCCGCGGGTTCGTCGGGCTGATCCTGCACCGGGCCGGCTACCAGGTGGTGTTCGCCGACGTCGTCGACCAGCTCATCGACACCCTCAACCGCACGCCCAGCTACCAGGTCAAAGAGGTCGGGCTCGACTCGTCCGAGGAGCGCGTCGACGGCTACCGGGCGATCAACAGCCGCGGCGACGAACCGGCCGTGATCGACGAGATCGCCTCGGCCGACGTGGTCACCACGGCGGTCGGCCCGACGGTCCTGAGGTTCGTCGCCCCGGTGATCGCCGCCGGGCTGCGCAAGCGGCCCGGCGGCGCCGACCGCCTGGCCGTCATGGCCTGCGAGAACGCCATCAACGCCACCGACGTGCTGGCGGAGCACATCCGCTCGCAGGTCCCGGACGCGGAGTGGCCGGCGGTGGCGGCCAGGGCCGTGTTCGCGAACACCGCCGTCGACCGCATCGTGCCCGCCCAGTCGGCCGAGGAGGGCCTGGACGTCACCGTCGAGACCTACTTCGAGTGGGCCATCGAGCGCCCCCCGTTCGGCGGCGACGAGCCGTCCATCCCCGACGCCACCTGGGTCGACGACCTGGCGCCCTACATCGAGCGGAAGCTGTTCACCGTCAACACCGGCCACGCCACCACCGCCTACCACGGCTTCGCCCGGGGCATCAGGAAGCTGAGCGACGCCCTGGCCGACGACGTGGTCCGGGCCGCGGTCGAGGGGGTGCTGGGCGAGACCAAGCAGCTGCTGGTGGCCAAGCACGACTTCAGCGACGAGGCCCAGCAGGCCTACGTGGACAAGATCCTGCAGCGGTTCGCGAACCCGTACCTGCCCGACACCGTGGACCGGGTCGGCCGGCAGCCGCTGCGCAAGCTGTCGCGCTCCGAGCGGCTCATCGGACCGGCCGCCGAGCTGGCCGAGCGGGGCATCCGGCCACGGCACCTGGTGGCCACGGTGGAGGCCGCGCTGTCCTTCGACGTCCCCGACGACCCGGAGAGCGTGGAGTTGCAGCAGCTCCTGCGGACCCTGACGGCGGAGGAGGCGACCGAGCGGATCACCGGTCTCAAGCCGGCCGACCCGCTGTACGCCGACGTGCTGGCGGTGCTGGAGCGCAGGGTCGGCCGAGGGGCGTAGTTGGGACCGTCGAGCCCCAGGCTCGCCGTCCTGACCAGCGGCGGCGACGCGCAGGGCATGAACCCGGCCGTCCGGGCCGTGGTCCGCACCGCGCTCAACCACGGCGCGGAGATCTTCGCCGTGTACGAGGGCTACCAGGGCCTGGTCGACGGGGGCGACCGCATCCGCGCGGTGACCTGGGACGACGTCAGCAACGTCCTGAACCGCGGCGGCACCGTGATCGGCACCGCACGCTCGGTGGCGTTCCGCCAGCGCGAGGGCCGGCGCCGGGCCGCCCAGCACCTCGTGCAGCGGGGCATCGACCGGCTGGTCGTGATCGGCGGCGACGGCAGCCTTTCCGGGGCGGACCTGCTCCGCCAGGAATGGCCGTCGCTGGTCGAGGAGCTGCTGGCCGCCGGCACGATCGACACCGGGACGGCCGGGCGCCACCCGGCGCTGATGATCGCGGGCCTGGTTGGCTCGATCGACAACGACATGCTGGGCACCGACATGACCATCGGGGCCGACTCGGCGCTGCACCGCATCGTCGAGGCCGTCGACGCGATCGGCTCCACCGCCGAGAGCCACCAGCGCAGCTTCGTGGTCGAGGTGATGGGCCGGCACTGCGGCTACCTGGCGCTGATGAGCGCCATCGCCGGGCACGCCGCCTACGTGCTGATCCCCGAGTGGCCGCCGGACCCGGGCTGGGAGCGGGAGCTGTGCGAGATCATCAAGAACGGCCGCGCGGCCGGTCGGCGCCACAGCATCGTGGTGGTCGCCGAGGGGGCCCATGACTCCGCCAACCAGCCGATCAGCAGCGAGTACGTCCGCCAGGTGCTCGAGGAGCGGCTGGGTGAGGACGTCCGGCTGACCATCCTCGGGCACGTGCAGCGCGGCGGCGCCCCCAGCGCCTTCGACCGGTCGATGAGCTCCATCCTGGGCCACGCGGCCGTCGAGGAGGTCCTGGCGGCCACGCCCGAGAGCGTCCCGCGGCTGATCGGGCTGCGGGACAACCGGGTGGCCAAGGCGCCCCTGATGGAGTGCGTCGCCTCGACCCGCGAGCTGGCCGAGCGGATCGCGGCCAGGGACCACGACACCGCCCTGATGATGCGCGGCAACGGCTACACCGAGCTGATCCACGTCTTCCGGTCCATCTCCGGCGCCCTGCCCAGCGCCCGGACCAGGCGCCGCGCGAGAAGGATCGCCCTGCTCAACGTGGGCGGGCTGGCCCCGGGCATGAACGCCGTCGCCGGGGCCGCGGTGCGGCTCGGCCTGGACCGCGGGTACACCATGCTCGGCGTCGACGGCAGCTTCCGCGGCCTGATGGACGGGGACGTGCGCGAGCTGGAGTGGGGCGACGTCGAGGGCTGGAGCAGCCTCGGGGGCGCGGAGCTGGGGATCAGCCGGCACGTCCCGACCGTCAAGGACCTGGACGCCATCGGCCGCGGCCTGGAGGACCAGCGGGTCGACGGGCTGCTGATCGTCGGTGGCTGGGACGCGTTCGAGGCCGCCCACACCATGCACCGCGAGCGTGAGCGGTATCCCGCCTTCGACATCCCGACGATCTGCCTGCCGGCCACCGTCGACAACAACATCCCCGGCTCGGAGCTGTCGGTGGGCGCCGACAGCGCGCTCAACCTGATCGTCGACTCCATCGACCGCCTGCGCCAGGCCGGCTCCGCGTCCCGTCGCTGCTTCGTCGTGCAGACGATGGGCGGCTTCTGCGGCTACCTGGCCCTGCTGGGCGGCCTGTCCGGGGGGGCGGTGCGGGTCTACCTGCACGAGGAGGGCATCACGGTCAAGGAGCTGGCGTCCGACGTGGAGCGGATGGTCGAGAGCTTCCGGGTCGGGCAGCGGCTGTTCATCATCGTGCTGAACGAGCGGGCGAGCCCGATGTACACCAGCGAGTTCCTGTGCCGGCTGTTCGAGCAGGAGAGCCAGGGCCTGTTCGACGCCCGCGAGGTGGTCCTCGGCCAGACCCAGCAGGGCGGCGCGCCGTCGCCGTTCGACCGGATCCTCGGCACCCGCCTGGCCGCCCACTCCATCGACTGGCTCAGCTACCAGATCGACAGCGCCAGCACCGGCGGCGCGGTGATCGGCCTGCACGAGGGCAAGGTCCGGGTGCTGCCGCTGCGGGACGCCGCGGAGCTGGCCGACTGGGAGCACCGGCGCCCGCGGCAGCAGTGGTGGATGCAGCTGCGCCCGATCATCGACGTGCTGGCCAGCCGGCTCGCGGCCAGCCCGACCGGCAGATCTGCCGGTCGGAGTGGATAGGTCGCCGCCGAGGGCGGCTCCGAGCCGTTCAGGCCGGCCGCAGCTCGAAGGAGACCACCTTGCCGGCGCCGGAGGCGGTCGGGTCGTCGTCGCGGACCTCGATCCGGACGACGTCGTCGCCGGCGTCGACGGTCAGCTCCACCGGGGCGTGGGTGTGGCGGATGGCGCTGGCCACCAGCTCGCTGGCCATCCGGCCGGCGTCGTCGACCAGGCCGACCGGGCCGGCCTGGGTCACCGCCTCGGCGGCGAACGCGCCGGCCCTGCCCGGCGCCAGGGGATCGGCGTCCAGCCAGGCCCGGCGGCGGCGCTCCGGGCCCTGGCCCAGCACCCGGTTGGCCGGGAGCCCGCCGGCCACCGAGGGCGGGCAGGTCGGGCACTCCAGCAGCTGGCCCGGCTCGACCGGCTGCTGGACGTGGCGTACGTGCTTGCAGTCGAGGCGCACCCAGCGGCCGGGGTCGCCGGTGACCTCGGACGCCAGGCGGGCCGCCTTCAGGGTTCCGGTGTCGGGCACGACGGGGAAGAGCTTGTCAGCCAACGGCGATCACACCCATCCGGGGAAGCAGTGCCTACCAAGTACCATACGGCCGGACCGGGGGCTGGGAGAAGACCTCAACCGGGGTGATCGCGTGCCCGTAACAAGAAATTCAACGTCCCCGCCCACCTTAGGGGCTGACCCTGCTGGCCGAGACCAGCTCCTGTTCGCGCTGGTCGTCGGCGTCGATGTCGCTCTGGTAGGTCTCGGTGGCGAGCAGGGTCGCGACCACCGTGACCGCCGCCATCACGGCCATGTAGAGGGCCACCGCCGGCCAGCCCCAGGCCTGCAGCAACGCGGCCGCGATCAGCGGGGCGAAGCCGCCGGCGATCACCGAGGCCAGCTGGTAGCCGAGCGAGGCGCCGCTGTAGCGGACCCTGGTGCCGAACAGCTCCGAGAAGAACGCCGCCTGGGGGCCGTACATCAGGTCGTGGCCGACATTGACGCCCAGGACGATGGCCAGCCAGATGAGGACCTCGGTCTTGGTGTTGACCAGCCAGAAGAACGGGAACGCGAACACCAGCGAGAACAGCGCCCCGCCGAGGTACAGCGGCCGCCGCCCGACCCGGTCCGACAGCGCCCCGTACCAGGGGATGGTCACCAGCCCGAGCAGGGCGGCGATGACCACGCCCCAGAGCATGGTGCTCTTGGCCAGCTTCAGGTCCTCATGGCCGTAGACCAGCACCCAGACCGTGAGGATGTAGAACACGCCGTTCTCGGCGATCCGCATGCCCATGGCCAGCACGACCTCGCGCGGGTACTTGCGCAGCACGTCCAGGATCGGCATGGGCGCCTCGGTCCTGGTCTCCTTGACCCGCTGGAAGGCCGGGGACTCGTACAGCCGCAGGCGCACGAACAGGCCGACGCCGACCAGGACGGCGCTGAGCAGGAACGGGACCCGCCAGCCCCAGGCCAGGAACGCCGCATCCGAGGTGGTCTGCTGGACGATCAGGAACACCACCGTGGACAGGAACAGGCCGGCGGGCACGCCCATCTGGGGCCAGCTGCCGAAGAAGCCGCGCCGGCCCGGTGGGGCGTGCTCGACCGACATCAGCACGGCCCCGCCCCACTCGCCGCCCACGCCGATGCCCTGGGCGATGCGCAGGGCGACCAGGAGGACCGGCGCCCAGATGCCGATCGCGGCATAGGTGGGCATGGCGCCGATGAGGAAGGTGGCGATGCCCATGATCAGCAGCGACACCACCAGCATGGACTTGCGGCCGATGCGGTCGCCGAAGTGGCCGAAGATGATCCCGCCCAGCGGCCGGGCCGCGAAGCCGACCCCGTAGGTGGCCAGGGCCAGCAGCGTGCCCGAGGACGGCTCCGCCTTGGGGAAGAACAGCTTGTTGAACACCAGCGCGGCGGCGGTACCGTAGAGGAAGAAGTCGTACCACTCGATGGTGGTGCCGATGAAGCTGGCCGCCACGACCTGCCTGATCGAACTCTGCTCGGGTGTCTGGGCGTTCGACGTCATCGCGCAACCTCCTTTGGCGCTGCACGGGTTGTTCCCCAGGGGGAAAACCGGGTAAACGCGTGGAGCCGGACGACTTGGGACGGAGGTCGTGGATGGACGTGGCGCTCGACGGCAGGACGGCCCTGGTCACCGGGGCGGCCAGCGGGATCGGTGAGGCCTGCGCCCGCCGGCTGGCCGCCGCCGGGGCCAAGGTGACCGTGGTCGACCTGGACGGCGAGGGCGCCGAGCGGGTCGCGGGCGAGCTCGGCGGCACCCCGGTGGCCGCCGACCTGACCGACCCGGCCAGCTTCGACGGCCTCGACCTGGCCGCCGACGTGCTGGTCAACAACGCCGGCTTCCAGCACGTGGCCCCCGTGGAGGAGTTCCCGCCCGAGCGGTTCGCGGCCATGCTGGCGCTGATGGTGGAGGCGCCGTTCCGCCTGGCCCGGGCGGTCCTGCCCGGCATGTACGAGCGGGGCTGGGGCCGGGTGGTCAACATCTCCTCGGTCCACGGCCTGCGGGCGTCCCCCTACAAGAGCGCCTACGTCGCGGCCAAGCACGGCCTGGAGGGGTTGTCCAAGGTGATCGCCCTGGAGGGCGGCCCCCGCGGAGTCACCTCCAACTGCATCTGCCCCGCCTACGTGCGCACCCCCCTGGTCGAGAACCAGATCGCCGACCAGGCCCGCATCCACGGCATCTCCGAGGCCGAGGTGGTCGAGAAGGTCATGCTCACCGAGCCGGTGATCAAGCGCCTGCTGGAGCCCGACGAGGTCGCCGACGCCATGCTGTTCCTCTGCTCGGACGCCGCCGCCTTCGTCAACGGCACCTCCCTGGTCCTCGACGGCGGCTGGACCGCCCGCTGACCCAACGGCGGGTTGGGGCTGTCCACAGGACCCCAACCCCCTCAGGTCGGTGACAGCTCTGCGGCTGCCCTCGGCCGGGCCGCCGGGTGGACGAGCCTAGTGGACGGGGGCCGAGCCGACCATGGGTCGGCTCGGCCGCCTTGACGAGTTCTGCCGATCTCCACTACCCTGCGCGGCTCGGAATCACTGGAGGAGAGCGCGCCCCCACGACGCCCCTCCAGGCCAGCGCCCCAACAACGGGAGCGCGACCGTGCGCCGCGTGGTGGCGTACAGGTCTGACCGGCCCGTCCCGTCGGGCCACCCACTGTGCAGGAGGAGGTTCTTTCCTTGGCACGCATACATGCACCTCACTTAGCCCGGACGGCCCGCCTGAGCGCCGTCACCGGCCTCGGAGCGGCGGTCCTCGCCTCGGCGTTCGCGCTGCCGGCGATGGCCGAGCCCGTCGACGCCGTCCAGCGCACCCCGGCCAAGATCGTCACCGTCAAGACCGACAGCAAGCACAAGACGGTCGTGGTCAAGCGGGGGGACAACCTCAGCAAGATCGCCAAGCGGGCCAAGCTGGCCAGCTGGCGGCCGATCTGGGACCTGAACAAGAAGATCGCCCACCCCAACCTCATCTATCCCGGGCAGAAGCTGCTGATCCCCGCCAAGGGCGAGAAGGTCAAGCACCGCCCGCTCCCGGCGCTGGCCGTGACCCGCGTCGTCTCCCAGGAGCGGTCGGCCGCGCCCGCGTCCAGCTCCCGGCGCCCGACCGTCAGGCGGTCGGTCTCGACCTCCTCGGTCGGCGGCAGCGTCTGGGACCGCCTGGCCCAGTGCGAGTCGGGCGGCAACTGGGGCACCAACACCGGCAACGGCTACGCGGGTGGCCTCCAGTTCTCCCAGGGGACCTGGGCCGCCAACGGCGGCAGCGGCTCGGCCCACAACGCCAGCCGCGCCGAGCAGATCCGGGTCGCCGAGCGCGTCCGAGCCTCCCAGGGCTGGGGCGCCTGGCCGGCCTGCTCGAGCAGGCTCGGCCTGCGGTAACCATCAACTAGGCAACACCGCAACATCGTGGGGAACGGTGCGGCGCGTGGTCCTTCGGGCTGCGCGCCGCACCGGCGTCTCTGGTAGTACGGTTGGACCATGACTCAGCAGGCGTCCCTGCTCGCCTCCCGCGTCGGTGCCGGCCGGGCCGACCGCGGGCGCCGTTGGCGCTCGGTCGACCCGGCCCACACCGGGCAGGTGGTGGCCGAGGTCATGCTGGCCGAGCCGGCCACCTTCGTGGCCGCCTGCCGGGCGGCCCGGGCGGCCCAGCCGGGCTGGGCCGCGACCCCGGCACCGGTGCGGGGCCGGGTGGTCAAGCACCTCGGCCGCCTGGTCGAGGAGAACCGGGAGGCCCTGGCCAGGCTGGTCACCCGCGAGATCGGCAAGCCCCTGGCCGAGGCCCGCGGCGAGGTCCAGGAGGTCGTCGACACCTGCGACTTCTTCGCCGGCGAGGGCCGGCGGCTCTACGGCCAGACGGTGCCGAGCGAGATGCCGGACAAGCAGCTGTTCACCTTCCGCCAGCCGGTCGGGGTGGCGGCGGTCATCACCGCCGGCAACTTCCCGGTGGCGGTGCCCTCCTGGTACCTGGTCCCGGCCCTGCTGTGCGGCAACGCGGTCGTCTGGAAGCCGGCCGAGTGCGCCCCGGCCACCGCCGAGGCCCTGGCCCAGCTGTGCTGGCACGCCGGCCTGCCCGACGGCGTGCTCAACCTGGTCCAGGCCGAGGGGCCGGCCACCTTCGAGGGGCTGGAGGCGGCCCTGGACGCCGGCCTGGTCGACAAGGTCGGCTTCACCGGCTCGACCGAGGTCGGCCGGCGCATCGGCGAGCTCTGCGGCCGCCACCTCCAGGTGCCCTGCCTGGAGCTGGGCGGCAAGAACCCGCTGGTGGTGATGCCCGACGCCGACCTCGACCTGGCCGTCGAGGGCGCCCTGTTCAGCGGCTTCGGCACCGCCGGCCAGCGCTGCACCTCGCTGGGCACGGTGATCGCCCACCGCGCCGTCCACGACGAGTTCCTGGCCCGGTTCGCCGACGCCGTGGAGCGGGCGGTCATCGGCGACCCGTTCCGGGAGGTGCTGTACGGGCCCATGATCGACCGGCGCTTCCTCGACCGGTTCCTGGGCTGGCTGGAGCTGGTCCGGCCCCACCACCGGGTGCAGGGGTCGACCGGGACCGGGCGGATCACCACGGACAACCCGCGCCAGGGCTTCGTCGGCGACCCCGACGACGGCCTCTACTGCCACCCGATGGTCGTCTCCGGGGTCACCGCCGACGACGAGCTGTACCGGCGCGAGACCTTCGGCCCGATCGTCGGGGTGGCCGCCTGCGACTCCCTGGAGGAGGCGCTGGCCCTGGCCAACGGCCACGGCTACGGCCTGTCGGCGGCGATCTACACCCGCGACCCGGCGACCGCCTTCCGCTTCCGCGCGGGCGTGTCCGCCGGGATGGTCAGCGTCAACAACTCGACCTCGGGGGCCGAGGCCCACCTGCCGTTCGGGGGCAACGGCCGCTCGGGCAACGGCAGCCGCCAGTCCGGCATCTGGGTGCTGGACCAGTTCACCCGCTGGCAGGCGCTGAACTGGGACTACGCCGGCCGGCTGCAGAAGGCCCAGATGGACGTGGCCGAGCCCACCCCGGACCTGGGCTTCCGTCTATGACGGGCCCCCTCGAGGGGCTGGTGGTGGCCGACTTCTCCCGGGTGCTGGCCGGGCCGTTCGCGACCATGCTGCTGGGCGACCTGGGGGCCGACGTGGTCAAGGTCGAGCACCCCGACGGCGGCGACGAGACCCGGGCCTGGGGGCCGCCCTGGTACGGCGGGCACAGCACCTACTACCTGGCCGTCAACCGCAACAAGCGCAGCGTCGCCCTCGACCTCAAGACCGACGCCGGCCGGGAGGCCGCCCGCGCCCTGGCCGGCCGGGCCGACGTGCTGGTCGAGAACTTCAAGGCCGGGACCCTGGAGCGCCTCGGGCTCGGGTTCGAGGAGGTCGCGCGGGGCAACCCGGGCCTCGTCTGGTGCTCCATCTCCGGCTTCGGCCGGGGGGCAGGCGCCGACCTGCCCGGCTACGACTTCCTGGTCCAGGCGATGAGCGGGCTGATGAGCATCACCGGACCGGCCGGCGGCGAGCCGACCAAGGTCGGGGTGGCCCTGGTCGACGTGCTCACCGGTCTGTACGCGTTCGGCGGCGTCCTGGCCGCCCTGGCCGCGCGGGACCGGACCGGGCGCGGGCAGCGGGTCGAGGTCAGCCTGCTCGGCTCGGCCCTGGCCAGCCTGGTCAACCAGGCCTCGTCGTACCTGTGCACGGGCCGGCCGCCGCGGGCCATGGGCAACCGGCACCCGAGCATCACCCCGTACGAGACCCTGGCCACCGCCGACCGGCCGCTGGTGGTGGCCGTCGGCAACGACGGCCAGTTCGCCCGCCTGTGCCGCGTGCTCGGGCTGCCCGAGGCGGTCGCCGACGCCCGGTTCGCCACCAACGCCGACCGGGTCGCCAACCGCGACGCCCTGGCCGACCTGCTCGAGCGGGCCCTGGCCGCCCGCGGGGCGGCCGACTGGGTGGCCGCCCTGGCCGAGGCCGGGGTGCCCTGCGGCCTGGTCAACGACGTCGGCGAGGCGTTCGCGCTGGCCGAGCGGCTCGGCCTGGGCCCGGTGGCCGCCGCCGGCGGGGTCCCCCAGGTGGCCGACCCGATCCGCCTGTCGTCCACCCCCGCCTCCTACCGGCTGGCCCCGCCCGTCCTCGGCGAGCACACCGCCGAGGTGCTGGGCTGGCTGGGCGCTCCGCCGGCCGGCGACCGGGGAGCAGTCACCCCGCCGTAGCGGGCTTTACGGTTTCTGGGGCCGTATCGCCTGGATGCCCGAAACGCCTGGAGGGTAGAGAGGGGTGGCGGCTTCGTGCCGCCACTTGGCATGTATGGGAGGCGGCTGTTCGCGTGGGCATGGCGGAGACACCGAGGGAGACACCGAGAAGGAGCAGGCCGGGCGAGCTCCACCGGCGGCGGGTGGTGCTGCTGGCCGAGAGCGCCGGCCTGGTCGGCGTGCTCGGCCACCTGCTGGGCCCGGCCGACCGGCTCAGCCGCGTCGGCTCGCTGCGCGAGCTGGCCGGGGGCCGGTCGCTGGACACCGCCGACGTCGTCGTGCTCGACCTGCCCGACCAGGACCGGGCCGCCGCCGTCCGGCAGGTCCGGCGGCACTACCGTGGGCCGCTGGTCGTCCTGGCCGGCGAGGGGGAGCGGCCCGCCGGGCCCCTCGCCGACGACGCCTGCACGCTCCTGGCCCGCCCGTTCTCGGTGGACGACCTGGCCGCCGCCCTCAGCGTCCCCGGCCGGACCCTGGCCGCGGCCGCGGCCGCGGCGGCGGCCCCGTCCGGCGGGTCGGCGCCGGCCCTCCCGACGGCCCCCGGGGCCGCCCCCGGCCGGCTCGACCGGCTG
>Ga0307318_10000512_pt1 | contig 12728 bp, 12 predicted proteins | sample ER_DNA_367_FD_194500 | JGI IMG/M metagenome (GOLD analysis project Ga0307318, IMG submission 194500) | Bulk soil microbial communities from the East River watershed near Crested Butte, Colorado, United States - ER_DNA_367 | ecosystem: Environmental > Terrestrial > Soil > Floodplain | place...
AACGATGCGGCGTCGGTGGGTCAAACCCTTGGGAGCAGGCGACAGCGCGCGGCGTGCTAGCCTGCAATCGATTGCACACACACCGGCCGCCCCGGGGCGGCGCGACCCGGCTGGAGCGAAGGCATGGCACTGCATACCTACGGCTTGATGGGCGTGGACTGGGAGGAGCGCATTCGCTACGACCGTCTGCGCTCGGAACGGCTCGAGCGGGTGAAGAGCATCCTCGCCGAGTCGGAGATGGGAGCGCTGCTGTGCTTTGACATGACGAACATCCGCTATGTCACGGCCACCCACATCGGCACCTGGGCGCAGGACAAGCTCAACCGGTTTTGTCTCTTGCCCCAGGGCGACGAGCCGATCATGTGGGACTTCGGCTCGGCAGCGCGCCATCACCAGCTCTACAACCCCTGGTTGGGCGACGGGCGCTCGCGCGCGGGGATCTCGACGATGCGTGGGGCGATGTCCAAGCAGTCCGGCCGCGCCGAGGACGTGGCGCGAAAGATCCGCCTCGAGCTCGAGCAGCGCGACCTGCTCTCCGAGCCCGTAGGGGTCGATGCGGCGGAGACCTCCGTCTTCTTCGCCCTGCAGGCCGAGGGCATCCAGGTGGTCGACGGCCAGCAGGTGATGCAGGAGGCCCGTCAGATCAAGACGCAGGACGAGATCACCCTGCTCAATACGGCCTGCATGATGGTCGACGCCGCCTACGAGGAGCTCTACCGGGCGATGCGGCCAGGGATGCGCGAGAACGAGTGCGTCGCGCTGGTAAACCGAGTGCTCTACGAGATGGGATCGGAGTTCGTCGAGGGAGTCAACGCGATCTCCGGAGAGCGCTGCAACCCGCACCCGCATGTCTACACCGATCGCTCGCTGCGTCCCGGCGATCCGGCCTACTTCGACATCCTGCACAGCTTCAACGGCTACCGCACCTGCTACTACCGCACGTTCGCGGTGGGCAGCGGCTCGCGTGCCCTGGTCGACGCCTACAGGCGCTGCCGCTACTACCTCGACGCCGCCATCGACCTGATCCGCCCCGGCGTGACCACCGCCGACGTCGCATCGATCTGGCCCCGGGCCCAGGAGTTCGGCTTCCCCAACGAGGAGGCCGCCTTCGCGCTGCAGTTCGGGCACGGCGTGGGGCTCGCCATCTGGGAGAAGCCGATCTTCAGCCGCCTGGTCTCGCTCGACCATCCCGAGGAGATCCAGGAGGGCATGGTCTTCGCACTCGAGACCTTCTGGCCCGCGGCCGACGGCTGGAGCGCGGCGCGCATCGAGGAGCAGCTTGTCGTGACCAAGGACGGCTGCGAGGTGATCACCCGCTTCCCGGCCGAGGACCTGCTCGTGGCGGGCAAGCCCTACTACACGGTGGGCGGCTCGCTGCCGCTCGAACGTGAGACGGCCTCCAACCTCAATACGCGGCTCGATCCCGACACGCAGGAGGCCGCGCCCGCCAACGGCCGGCCGGTCGCCGACGCCGGCGCCGCGGCGGCGCTGTCCTGAATCGCGCTCTGCTCGAGGCGTCGCCGTATCCCCGCTTCAGCGGGGCGGAGATGGAGTTGCGCCGGGACGCGCTCCTTCGCGCGATGGAGGCCAACGGCGCGGAACACGCCGTCCTCTACGGCGCCAACCGCTCGGGGTCCGCGGTCGCCTGGCTGACCCGTTGGCCGGTTACTCGCGAGGCGCTCGTCGTGATCTCTCCCGGCGAGCGCGACCTGCTGCTCGTGAACTTCTACAACCACGTGCCGAACGCGCAGCGCATGGCCACGGAGTGCGATGTGCGCTGTGCGGGTTCGAGGCCAATGGGCACGGCCGTCGAGGAGCTGAAGCGAAGAGGCGCCTCCGGCGGGTCGGTCGGGGTGATCGGTCCGCTCGGCTACCGGCCCCACGGCATGCTGAGCGAGTGCGCCGGGCGGGTGATCTCGCTCGATTCGGCCTACACGCAGCTGCGCCTTCGCAAGTCGGACGAGGAGATCGACTGGCTGACCGTGGGCGCCGGCCTCACCGACTCCGCGCTCGAGGCGCTGCGACACGAGGCGAAGCTCGGGGTCGACGAGCGCGAGCTCGGGAACATCGTCGAGCGCGCCTACGCCGGTCAGGGGGGCACGACGCACATCCACTACTTTGGCGTCACCTCGATGGACGCTCCGGCGCTCAGCGTCCCGGCTCAGTGGCCCGCGCGGCGAGCCCTGCGGCGCGGCGACGCGCTCACCTGCGAGCTGAGCGCGTCGTTCTGGGACTACACCGGGCAGGTGCTGCGCACGTTCGCCGTGGACGCCGAGCCGAGCGGCCTCTACCGCGAGCTGCACACCGTGGCCGACGCCGCCTTCGACGCGATCTTCGCGCGCCTGCGCCCGGGTGCAACCGCCGCCGAGCTCGTGGAGGCCTCGGCGATGATCGAGGAGGCCGGCTTCACCACGCGTGACGATCTCGTGCACGGCTTCGTCGGCGGCTACCTGCCTCCGATTCTGGGCAGCGCCGGCCGGACCCTCGAGGAGGTGCCCGACTTCACTTTCGAGGACGGAATGACCGTGGTCATCCAGCCCAACGTGGTCACCCGCGACGAGCGTGCAGGGGTGCAGACCGGCGAGCTGGTCCGCGTGAGCCGCGACGGACCGGTGCGTCTACACAGCTGCGCGCGCGGCCTGCTTGCGATCTGATCAGCGGTCCTGGCTCGTGGCCATGACCATGACCTCGTTGAGCTCGACGTCCGCCGGCTGGGCCAAGGCGTACATCACGGCCCGGGCCACGTCCTGAGGGCGGATCATCGCCTCTGGGCGCAGCTCAGGGCGGTTGTCGAAAATCTCGGTCTCGGTCATGCCCGGCTCCAGGATCGTCACTCGGATGCGCCGGTTGCCGTGCTGCTGGCGTAGCTCCGCGCGCAGCCCCAGCCCGATCGCGGTAACGGCGTGCTTGGTGGCCGAGTAGAGCGACCCGCCCATCACCCTGCGCCCGCCGACTGAGCTCGTGATGAGAAAGTCGCCCGTGCCGCGCTCGAGCATGTGAGGCAGGGTGGCCCGGATCGTCAGGGCGACGCCGAGAACGTTCGTCAGCACCATGGCGCGCCACTGCTCGACGTCGTCGGCCAGGAAGCTGCGGCGCCCGGAGAGTCCCGCGTTGGCCATCACGGCGTCGATCTGCCCGAAGTGCTCGATGGCGGACGCGACGAAGCGCCGCTGGTCGTCCCACTCGGTCACGTCGCCCGGCACCGCGAGGGCTCGCCCGGAGCCTCCGAGCTCCTCGCTCAGCCGCTGGAGCTTCTGCTCGCGCCGGGCGGCGAGCACCACGCGGTAGCCGGCTTCGACCGCCGCTCGGGCGGTGGCGGCGCCGATGCCGCTCGACGCGCCGGTGATCAAGAGAACGGGCTCGGCGCTCACGGTGCGACCCGCAGGACGAGCTTGCCGTTGGGGGACGCCGCCTGGCGCTCCCAGGCCTCGGCGACCCGGTCGAGGGCCAGCACCTCGCGGGCGACGGTCAGGCGCCCGGCGGCGACCAGCCGAAGCACCTGGGCGCAGCGATCGCGCCGCACCTCGGGCGGGTCCATCGCCGTCGAGATGCCGAGAACCGCCGCTCGGTTGTTTCGCAGCGGCACGGATGACATCGTGGTCTCGCTCCCGGCCGCCTGGCCAAAGTTGACGAGGCGAACCCCGAAGGCGCCCGCGGCCAAGGCGGCCATCGCCGGCTCGCCCCAGAGCGGGTCGACGACGGCGTCCACCCCTCGACCGCCGGCGGCTTCGCGAAGGGCGGCCGATAACTCGTCGCGCTCGCGGCCGTCGAGCTGCACGCAGGCGTCGGCACCGAGGTCGCCGGCTCGCTCGAGTCCCTGCGGGCTGCGTCCGGCGGCCACCACGCGGCCGGCGCCGGCCATCCGGGCGAGTTGCACGGCCAGCTGCCCGATCGCCCCGGTCGCGCCCAGCACGAGCACGCGCTCGCCCCTCTGGATCTCCAGCAGGTCGAGCGCGCGCATGGCGGTGATGCCCGCCACTCCCGCCGCGGCGGCGCTGTCCTCGTCGATGCCCGCGGGAAGCTCGACCAGCGTGGAATCCGGGGCCACCGCCGTCTCCACCAAGGAGCCGTTGGTCCCGTAGCCGGGATGGCCGACCTCGAAGCGCACGCGCGTGCCGGCGGCTGCGGAGTTGGACTCGATGACCACGCCGGCTCCCTCGACTCCCGGCGCGTAGGGCAGCTGCGGGCGGCCCTGGAAGAAGCGGCCGGCGGCCACGTGGAGATCCAGCGGGTTGAGCGCCGCACTGTGCACCTCGACCAGGGTCAGCCCGTCCGCGGGCTGAGCGTCCTCCGCTGCCCTGCTGGACGGCGAGGCGACCGGCCACTCCGGCGCCACGAGCGCGCGCGGGTCGGGATCCGGGAGCTCGCCCAGGCTGGGTGCGCTTCCCACCTCGGAGATCACGGCGGCGCGCATGACCCGATCACCTTTCGAAGGCGATCGACAGCTGGCCCAGCGGATTCAGCTCGTACTCGACGCGGTTGCCGGGCGCCAGCGACAGGGGCGGCACGATCGATCCCGTGATCACGACCTCGCCGGCGCTCAGGCGCTCACCGAACGCATCGAGAAGGTCCGCCACGTGGCGCAGCAAACCGACCATCTCGCCGGTGAGCTGCTCGGGGTTCTCGACGATCTGCGGCTCGGCGTCGTTCTCGACCACCTGTCCGCTCACGCCCTGAAGCGACCGGCGCGGCGAAGCGCTCCCGAGCATGCAGCCGCGCTGGAATATGTTGCCCCGCAGTATCTCTTCCACGTCCTCCGGCGGCGGCTCGACGTCGACAAGCTCGAAGGCGGGCCCCATGCCGCCGATCGCATCGGAGATCCTGTCGTGGTCGGCGCCGGGCGGCAGGTCGCGCGCCAGGTGGACCGCGACCTCCGGCTCGAGCGTCGGGTTGGCGAACCCGCCGATCGCGACAACGGCGCCCGGATCGAGACGGCCCGAGTCCAACAGGCAGCCGACCAGCGGGGCGGAGATGCCGAGCTTGTCCTTGGCGGCCGGCGCCCCGAAGCCGAGCTTCCACCCGAGCGAGCGGTCGCCGCCGCGCAGCCTCTTGCTGCGCCGCTCCAGCTGCGCCTCCATCCCGCGGGCGACGCGAGGGTCGGCGGCGAGACTACTCGTCGCCGGGTAGCTCATAACCGGCCGCCTCGAGCGAGCCCGCGCCGCTCCACCCCCAGAACAGCAAGACCTCGTCGTCGGTGGTGTTGTTGAACCCGTGCCAGTGGCCTCGAGGGGTGAACACGACGTCGCCCTCACCCGCCGGCTCCTCCCCCTCGTCCGTGTATATCTCTCCGCTGCCTCGCAGCACCACGAGGAACTCGTCGGCGTTCGGGTGCAGGTGGCGCTCGTGCCGCGCGCCGGCGGGCAGCACCGTGCGTCCGACCACGAGGCTCTCGGAGCCGGCGCCGGCCGCGTCGATAAGGAACTGCACGCGCATGTCCACCCAGCCCTCCTCCTCGCGCAGCCCGCGGGCGAGCGGCACCTCGCCGATCGTGGTTCGGTAGAGCTTCAACGCGACGCTCCCGCCAGCTCCCGGTAGACCCGGTGGACCACGACGAAGTCGTGATGTCCGATCCCGAGGCCGCGGCAGGCATTGAGCATCTCGTTGGCGGCCGCGGTGAGCGGAAGCGGCGATCCCAGCTTGCGCCCCAGCTCGAGGGCCAGCAGCATGTCCTTCTGCTGGAGCGTCACGTCGGCCAGGGCCTTCTCGGGCATGCGGCCCTCGAGGATGAACGGACCCCGGTAGTTGAGAACCGGCGACGACACCACGCTCTGCAGCATCGCCTCCACCGCGGCCTCCCGCTCGACGCCCCCCTGTTCGGCCAGTGCCACGCCCTCGCAGAAGGCGGTCACCTGGACCACGAGCGCAAGGTTTATGGCGATCTTCGTCTGTAGGGCCAGGCCGTTGCCCCCGATGCGCGTGACCTTTGGGCCGATGTCGAGCAGGACCGGCTTGATGCGCTCGAAGGCGTCCTCGTCGCCGCCGATCATGATCGCCAGCTGACCCTGGGCCAGCGTGGCCGGGCTTCCGGAGACGGGCGCGTCGAGCATCGTCGCGCCCGCCTCGGCGACGCGTTCGGCCAGCGCCCGGCTGGCGTCGGGGGAGATGGTGCTGAGGTCGGCGTACACGGCTCCGGACCGCAGGCCGGCGATCAGGCCGTCCGGTCCTCCGGCCACGGCCTCGACCGCTGCGGCGTCGGTGAGCATCGAGAAGACCACGTCGCTACCCTCCGCGACCTCGCGCGGGCTGTCAGCCCAGCGCATGCCCTTCTCAACAAGCGCCTCGCCCTTCTGCGCCGTGCGGTTCCAGCCCGTGACCTGGCGAGCAGCGTTCAGAAGGCGCTCGACGACGAGACCGCCCATCGATCCCAGCCCCAGCCAGCCGATCCGGGCTGCATCGTCGCCGTTCGCGCTCACGGAGGCGCCAAACTACAGCGACTCGGGAGCTATTGCAACCGTTTGCAGTGAGGACCTACCTGCGGTCGGCGCCCATCTCACGCGCGGCCTGCTCGACCGCCTCGACGATGCCGGCGTAGCCGGTGCAGCGGCAGAGGTTGCCGGCCAGCGCCTCGCGGATCTGCTCCTCGCCGGGGTCGGGATGCTCGTGCAGGAACGGCTCGAGTGACATCAGAAAACCGGCGGTGCAGAAGCCGCACTGGAGGGCATGACGCTCGTGGAAGGCCCGCTGCAGCGGATGCTCGCCCTCGGCCCCCAGGGCCTCGATAGTGCGCAGCGAGCACCCGTCGGCCTGCACGGCGAGCATCAGGCAGGAACGCACGGGCTCTCCATCGAGCTGGACAGTGCAGGCGCCGCAGACCCCGTGCTCGCAGCCCACCTTCGTGCCGGTCAGGCCCAGCTCGTGGCGGATGAAGTCCGACAGGGAGGTACGCGGCTCCGCGTCGCCTTCGTGGCGCTCGCCGTTGACCTCGACGCTGATCCTCATGAGCGGGCGCGCTCCACCGCCCGGCGCACCAGCTCGGCCAGGAGGGCACGCCGGTGAGCTCCGTCGGCGAGCTGTGCCGCCAGCTCCCCCACCTCGGGGGCGGGAGCTTCCTGTCCCAGCGCCCGCTCGGCCTCCTCGCAGCGCAGCGGAATCGAATCGGCGCCCAGCACGGCAACGGCCGCGCGCCCGGCGGGAGCGGCCACCGCCGCGGCGCCCGCCACGGCGAAGTCGCCGTGGGTGCGCGCAAACTCGGCGAAGCCCGTGCCGGCGCCCTCGGGAAGCGGCGGAAGCTCGACCTCCACCAGCAGCTCGTCGGCCCCGAGCACGGTGGTCAGGGGTCCGAGGAACATGTCGCGCGCCTCGACCGTCCGGGCAGCTGTCGGCGAGCGGAGATGAAAGCGGGCGTCGAGGGCGACGAAGGTCAGGGGCAGCTCGGCTGTGGGATCGGCGTGGGCCACGGAGCCGCCCACGGTCCCGCGGCTCCGGATTGCCGGGTGGCCCACGAGCCGCACGGCCTCGGCGAGCAGCGGCCAGCGCGCCGCCACGAGCGGCGAACGCTCGACCGTGGCCTGCCGGGTGAGAGCCCCCATGCGCAGACGCTCGCCGTCCTGGCGCAGGTAATCGAGCTCGTGGAGGCGGTTGAGGTCGACGAGCCGCTCGGGGCGAGCGAGGCGAAAGTTGAGCAGCGGCACGAGGCTCTGGCCGCCGGCGAGCGGCCGCGAGTCCTCGCCCAGCAGCCCGAGCGCCTCCTCCACCGTCGCGGCGACGGAGTACTCGAACGGCGCCGGCTTCATCGCGGCCCCGATTCCTGCATCGCCTGCCAGAGCTTCTCTCCGGTGAACGGCGGATCGAGGCGCCGGCCGCCGAGGGCGTCGGCCACGGCGTTGCCCACGGCCGCGGGGGTGCCGATCGCCCCACCTTCGCCGATCCCCTTCGCGCCGAGCGGGTTGAGCGGCGTGGGGGTCTCGACGAAGGCCGCAGCCACGGGCGGCATCTCGGCGGCGGTCAGGAGGCTGTAGTCGGCAAACGAGGCGGAGGTGGGCTGACCCTCCTCGTCGTAGATCATCTCTTCCACCAGGCACTCCCCGAGGCCCTGCGCGATGCCTCCCAGCACCTGGCCCTCAGCCAGCAGTGGGTTGACGATCGTGCCCGCATCGTCGACTGCGGCCACTCGACTCACGTGCAGGCGCCCCGTGGTTTGCTCGATCTCGACCAACGCGGCGTAGGCGCCCGAGGAGAACACCAGATCGGACTCGAAGCGAGCGTCGGATTCGAGCTCAGGCGCGACCGCGGCCAGCTCGGCCAGCGACAGGGACCGGCCGTCGGCGCCGTGCAGCCCCCGCTCGTCCCACGACAGATCGTCGGCGGCCGCCTCGAGGAGCTCCGCCGCGGTCTCGCGGCAGCGGCCCGCGAGCCCGTCGGCCGCCAGCGCCACGGCAGAGCCGCCCATGGCCACGGAGCGGCTGGCGAAGGTCCCGATCCCGGGCGGGGACAGCGCGGAGTCGCCGAACGACAGCTTCACGCGGGCGGGGTCGATCTGCAGTCGCTCCGCGGCTATCTGCGCGAACGTCGTTTCGTGTCCTTGACCGTGCGGCGAGGTGCTGCTGAGGATCGTCACGCTGCCGTCGCGCTCGAGCTTCGCCCGGGCGCTCTCAAACTGGCCGCCGGCGCGCTCCACGTACATGCTCACCCCCCGGCCCGCCACCCGCCCGGCTTCGGGGTCGGGCTTCGGGCCCGCGAGCTCGAGCGCCAGCTCGAGGCAGCGCCGGTAGTCGCCGGAGTCGTAGGTCCATCCCAGCGGCGAAGGGTGGGGGAAGCTCGAGACGAGGTTCCGCCGGCGAAGCTCGACGGGGTCCAGGCCGAGCCGGCGCGCGGCGTCGTCCACCAGGCTCTCGACGAAGTAGGCAGCCTCCGGGCGGCCGGCGCCCCGGTACGGGCCGGTAGGCACCTTGTTGGTGCGCATCCCCCACAGCTCGACGCGCGCCGCCGGGATGTCGTAGCAGCCGGTCATCAGCATCGCCGTGGTGTGCGGTGGGATGGCGGTGGTCGGCAGCAGGTACGCGCCTAGGTCGGCTACCACCTTCGCCCTCAGGGCGAGCATGCGGCCGCCGGAGGTCAGCGCGAGCTCGACGTCGGCCCGCATGCCGCGCCCTTGATAGGCGGCCACGAAGTTCTCGAGACGGTCCTCGGCCCATTTGACCGGCCTGCTCAGCACCATCGCCGCGACGGCGGCGACCGCCGCCTCCGGGGCGAGCGATCCCTTGCTGCCGAAGGCTCCGCCAACGTCGGGGATCACGACTCGGATGGACTCGGGCGCTCGCCCCAGCACGGCCGCCAGCTGCTTGAGCTGGCGGTGGGTGTCCTGGGCCGAGCACCAGATCGTGAGCAGGTCGCCGGCCGAGTCGTACGACGCCACGGCGCCGCGAGTCTCCATCGGCACGGCGGCCAGCCGCGGCAGGGAGTAGGCGCCCGTCACGATCTCGTCGGCCGCCGCGAACGCTCCGTCCACGTCGCCGCCTTCGCCGTGCCAGCGCACGAGCTCGACCTGCGAGCGGCTCGGCTCGACCACCGGGTCGAGCGGCTCGAGGTCCACCTCCACGAGCTCCGCCGCGTCTTCGGCCAAAGCCCGCGACTCGGCCACCACGGCTGCCACCGGCTCACCGGCGTAGCGGACGACCTCGCCGGCCAGCACGGGGTGCGGCTCATCGGCGGCCTCGGCTCCCTCCGGCGCCTGAATGGGGAGCGGGCGCGCCCGACCCTCGAGGTCGCGGCCCGTCAGGACCGCGATCAGGCCCGGGCTGTCCTCGGGCACGCGAATCTCGCTCACCCGCGCGTGGGCGTCGGGACTGCGGACGAACGCCAGGTGGGCGAGCCCGGGCAGCTCGATGTCGTCGAGATAGCGCGAGCGCCCGTCGAGGATGCGCGCGTCCTCGCGTCGAGCAAGCGGGCGGCCTGTGACCCGCCCGCCCTTCGCCTCGGTTGTCACGGACCCGCCTCTACCGCGTCCTCGGTGGGACGCACGACGAGCTTGCGGCCGGGCGAGCCGGCCTGGCGCTCCCAGGCCTCGGCCACGCTGTCGAGGGGAACGACCTCGTGGTCGGCCTGGATGTGTCCCGCGGCGGCATGCTCGAGCACGCGCGCGTAGACCTCGCGCTTGGCCTCGAGCGGCATCCAGCCGGACGACAGCGTGAGAATTGCGCCCTGGCGGTTGCGCACCTGGGCCAGCGGCAGCCTCACGTCGGTGCCGGCCGCCTCGCCGACGTTCACCAGCCGCCCGCCGTCGTCGAGCGCGCTCAGGGCAGCCATGGCCGGTGGCCCCCAGAGCGGGTCGATCACGGCGTCCAGCGCTCCGCCGGCGGCCTCCCGGAACGCGGCCTCGAGGTCGTTCTGATCGCTCAGCTCGACCAGCCCGTCGGCCCCGAGCTCGCGGCTGTGCTCGAGACGTTCTCGGTCGCGACCAGCGGCCACGACGCGCCCGGCGCCCATCAGCTTCGCGAGCTGTACGGCCATCTGCCCGACGGCGCCGCTGGCGCCGAGCACCAGCACTCGCTCACCGTCCGCCACGCCCGCCCGCTCGAGCGCCGCGAGTGCCGTGATGCCCACGACCCCGATGGCCGCCGCCACTGGGTCCTCGACCTCGACGGGGAGCTCGACCAGCGCGTCCTCGGGCACAGAGGCGAGCTCTGCCAGCACGCCGTCCTCCCCGAAGCCGGGCAGGGCGGAGGACTCGAAGCGCACGCGCGTGCCGGTCTCCAGGGCGTCGGCCTCGATCACCATGCCGCTGCCCTCGAGCCCCGGCACGTAGGGCGCCTGCGCCTCGCGGGCGAAGCGCCCCGCCGCCACGCGGATCTCGATCGGGTTGAGCGACGCGGCGGCCACGCGCACGAGCGCCCGTCCGGGCTCGCGGGCAGGGTCGCGACGATCCTCCACGACCGGCGGCGAGCCGATCTCCGAGACGACCGCGGCGCGCATTAGGCGACCGCCTCGCGCTGCCACTCGAGCGCGGCCAGCACCGCGCCGAGCGCCGCCAGGCCCTCGTCCGCGCCGGTCTCCGGCACCGCCTCCCCGCGGACGCAGCGGCCGAACTCCTCGAGCTCGTCGGCGAGCATGTCCTGCGCCTCGAACTCGACCGGCTCGCCGTTCAGCGTCAGTTCCGTCACGGAGTCGAGCGCCTGGGCGTCGGGCCACACCGAGAAGTCGGTCGCGTACTCGAGCACGGCCTCGCTGCCCATGAGCCGCAGAGACAGCGTCTTGGGCGAGACGTAGCTGCCGGTGACGGTTCCCAGCGCCCCCGACCCGAACTCGAGCGTCACGGCGCCGGCGTCGTCGATCCCGGCGGCGCTGTGGACGTGGGCAAAGCGCCCCGTGGCGCGCCGAACCGGCCCCAGCCAGCAGGCGAGCGTGTCGATGTGGTGTATCCCCAGCTGCATGATCGGCCCACCCGGGTTGCGCTCGCGGCTGGCGCGCCAAGCTCCGGGTTTGAAGGTGCCGGGCAGCGACATGTTCCCCTCCGCCAGCACGACCCGCCCGAGGGCACCCGCGTCGATTAGCTCCTTGGTCCGCCGGGCGGCGCCGAGGCGACGAAACGCGTGGCCGACCATCAGCGTCACCCCGGCCTCGGCGCAGGCGTCGCGCATCCGCTCGCCCGCCTCGACGCGGTCGGCGATGGGCTTCTCCACGAACACGTGGCGCCCATGGGCGGCGCAGAGAACGGCCTGCTCGGCGTGGACGTCGTTGGGCGTGGCGAGCACCACTCCCTCGACCTCCGGGTGGCTCACAGCGTCCTCGAGCGTGCCGGCCGCCGAGCAGCCGAAGCGCTCCGCGAAGGCGGCCCGTCGCTCCGCGTCGCGGCTGTAGCAGGTGACGAGCTCGAGGCCCGCGCGCTGAGCCGCCGCGGCGAGTCGCGGCGCCCACATCCCGGTGCCCACGACGGCCAGGCCGCTCATCCGAGCTGCTCTCGCATCCAGTCGGCGGCGGGTGGCCGCGTCTTGTAGGGCACGTTGGCGCAGCCGTGGTTGCCATCCTCGTGCAGCACGAAGACGCCGTTTGGCGCCTCCGCCGCCGCTCGCTCGGTCTGTTCCCATGGAATCAGCCGGTCGAGCCTGCCGGTGATGGCCAGGTAGGGCTGACGGATGCGCTCGGCCACACCCTCCAGGTTTAGCTCACCGGCCTTCTTGCGGCCCTCCTCGTCGTCCGCCGAGAAGGACTTCGCCACGAAGGTCTCGCGCGTGACCACCGGCAGCTCGTCCCAGATCTCGCCGAAGTTGTAGGGACCGCTGAGCCCCACCGCCGCCTTCACCCGCGGCTCGAACGCGGGCACGCGCGCGGCGTAGTAGCCCCCCAGGCTTACCCCCAGCAGGCCGACGCGATCGAGGTCCAGGTCGTCGCGGCCCGCGAGCGCGTCGAGCACGGCGGCCACGGCGACCTCGTAGTCGGGCCTTATCGGAAGCTCGTAGCCGCACTCGCCCTGGCCCGGCCCGTCCATGGAGAGGGTGGCCATCCCGCGGTCGAGGAAGACGTTCTCCAAGCGGAAGAACTCCTCCTTGGTCGAGTCGAGGCCGGGCACCAGCAGGACGAGCGGAGGGCGCTCATTCCCGGTGGGACGGCGCAGGTTGGCAACGACGCTCGTGCCGTCGAGCGCCACCTCGACCCGCTGTGCGTCGGGATCAAGATGCGCGTGGGCCCTGCGAAGCGCGCTGACCGCCTTGTCGGCGGCCGCTCGGCTTCGCTTCGCGTCGAGCACCCATACGAACTTGGCGAAGTGGTACGCCACCGCCGCCCGAGCCCAC